>Ga0182014_10000781_pt1 | contig 43105 bp, 31 predicted proteins | sample 612S2DmetaG_FD_120489 | JGI IMG/M metagenome (GOLD analysis project Ga0182014, IMG submission 120489) | Permafrost microbial communities from Stordalen Mire, Sweden - 612S2D metaG | ecosystem: Environmental > Terrestrial > Soil > Wetlands > Permafrost | place: Sweden: Stordalen | collected... | reverse complement strand
TCGTTAACGGCACCGTCTACTGGGGCACCGGCTACCACACGGAGAACTTCGGCCTCGGCTACAACGGCGACAACAACAAGCTGTACGCCTTCACCCTGAACGGCCACTGACCCAGAGCCGGACACGGCCACGAGCCTGCCGGCCAACGAGCCTGGCGGCCGGTGCGCTCCCCGCGGAGCCCGAGTATTCGGCCGGCGTCATGTATAGGGCTGCACATGGCGTGCCGTATGCAGTTGCCCTACTCAATCTTTGCCGCTTTCCTGGTGATACGGCCTCATGGTGACTTGGGTTGCGCTGGCGCCCACTATCTTCTGGCGAGCTCGACAAACGAGCGAGTGAGGTCGTGGGGCGAGTCCTTCCGCCAGGCGAGTCCGAGCTCAGTTTGCAGTGCAGGTGTCAAAGGAAGGGCGATGGTCCCGGGAACCTGGATCTGCCGTATCCGGCGCGCCGTCGCAACAGTAAACCCCGCGCCCTCGGCGACGGCGACGATCATTGCTTCCTCGTCGGGACGGGGCTGGAAGACGACTGTTGCCGGATCCTCAGTCGGCCTTATGTGTCGCACAATATGGTCGAAGTGGCCTTCGCTCAGGCCGCGAGAGAACATGATCAAGGCCTCGTCCTCAAGGTCTTCGATGGCGACGGCGTGCTGGTTCGCAAGCGGATGATCATCTGGAAGGACGATCAGCATGTCGTCGCCGCGAATGGGCACCACATCCAGCAGGTCGCTGTCGGTGAGCGGCAGGCGAACGAAGCTGGCGTCGATTCGGCCTCGTTGAAGGTCCAGGACGTGGCTCTCCGTTGGGGCGCGGTCGATGAGCACCTCCACAGTTGGGTGACGCTCGCGGAAGCTCCGAAGGATCGAAGGCACCAGGTCGGCATCGCCGGACAGAGTCACGCCGAGCCGCAGCCTGCTCGGGGACCCACGAGATGCCCGGCGGGCATCTTCGACGCCCCGCTCCATGTCGGCCAGAGCGAGTCTTGACCCTGCGAGCAGTGCGTGGCCTGCGGGCGTGAGCCAGACATGGCGCGTGCTGCGGTCAAACAGGGTGCAGCCGACCTGTGTCTCCAGCTGCTTGATCCGCCGGCTGAGCGTGGGCTGGCTCATGTTGAGCTTCTCTGCAGCACGCGTGAAGTTCAGCTCTTCACAGAGCACGACGAATGCCGGGAACAGGCCAGCCTCTGGATTCATGCGCCTGAGTATAAATCGAGCACAATCTGCATTTCTCTCCGCCGGCTGTGGCGGATACCGTCTCCTTACCGGGCGCGATTAACGCGTCAAGAGGCGAAGAGGGCAGCCATCAACGAGATCCCGACGAAGCCGAACCGGAGGACGGATCCCTGTCGGCCCCCGGGTCGCCGGCTCACGGGCGACGCGAGCTGAATGGTGGTGCAAAATGCCCGCACCTGAGTCGCGTCCTCAGCCCGGCGCGGCCTGGGCGGGACCGGTTCGCACGCGGTGGGTGGCCGTAGCGGCGGTGGTGGCCACGATCGTGGCGGGGGTGCTGCCAGCCTTCACGGTGGCAGCTCAGGTCTTGTTGGTACGTCACAACTACGGCCTGAGCACCGTCGAGTTTGGCCTGGCGCTAACCATCTTCTTCGCTGTCAGCGCACTGGGTTCAATGGCGGCACCGCGACTGGCCCTCAAGGTGCGACCCGCCCGGCTGCTCACGGTCACGTGCGTTAATTCGGCCCTCTGCATAGCGCTGATCGGGTGGATCGGTGATCGATGGACTCTCGACGTGTTCCTCGCCTTGGCCGGTGCGGGTAACTCACTCGTCCAGCCGTCGGCGGCGCGGATACTCAAGGCGGCCGTGGCACCAGAGCGCATGTCCTTGGCCACTGGCTGTCTCGCAGCCGGGCTCGGCGCGGCGCCGCTCATCCCAGGGCTTCTCGTCGCGTTTGCCGCTGGTCCCCTTGGTCTTGCCGGTTCGATGACGATCGCCGCCGGAGTTGCGCTCTTGGCAGCCTGCTTCGCCCCCTTGGCGCGCCCGTGGCCGATCGATCGCCCGGGTCTCTACGCGCAGCGTGCGCTCAGGAGCACACGGGCGAGTGTGGCGATGAGCGGCACGGTCCGTAGGGTCTTGACCATCTGGACCTGCGGTGCGCTACTTGGCACGGTTGGCGTGAATTCGGTCGCCGTGTTCTTCGTTGTGCTCGGCACCCATTCGAGACTCTCCGACCGGACCACCGGCCTGATGCTCACCGCGGCGAGCGTGGTGGCAGTACTTGTGCGTTTGATCGCCGGTGCCCTTGCCGACCGACGGCCACAGGTTAATCCGCTCATCGCTGCCGGCCTCATGGGAACGGGGGCCGTTGGCCTCGCGGTCATGTCATTTGCGACACCGGCGACGTTCATCCTTGGCGCCGTCCTCGCGGTGGCGGGCGGTTGGGGATGGACGGGCCTGCTGCTCGCGGCGTCTTTCCGTCTGGTACCCGAGCGCCCTCAAAGCGCTGGTGCCGCGATGCAGTTCGGCCTATTTGGCGGCGCCGCAATCGCACCTCTCGGATTCGGTGTCCTCAGCACCACGATCGGCCTCACTGCCACGATTCTTGTGGCCGGCGCCGCAAGCCTGCTGGCGGCAATCACCGTCCTAACAGGCGCTCTAGCCGCGAAACGAGACCGATCAACCGAGCGCACGATCACGCTGACTCCAGCCACCTAACTATGGGTGCGGTGCCGTGGAGCCGACAGCAGGGGCTGCCCAAAGACGCCCGTCGTCGTTCTGCTTGCGAAGGACCCGCTCTTCAATCCCAAGGTCACCATCGTCGGCGTCGAGCGCGCCTTCATTGTGGACGGTAACCGGCCACGGCCCCAGGTGCCGGGCCTGCGCCCACCAGGCCGAAGGTCGCGACGTCGGGTTCGCCTTTACCCGGGCTGCCGCTCACGGTGGCCTGCGGTGCCGTCACTGGTGGGGGCATCCCGCCTGGCCTGCCTTGGTGACCCGTTTCCTGACCGCCCTGGACGATCCTGGCGATGACCACTGGGGACAGGATGGAGAACTGCGGAGTCGGCTGCGCCCGGAGCCAGCGAGGGTTCAGGACCGCGACGCTCTTTCCCGCACGCTGCTGCGCCAGCCGTGGGACCTCGATTCCAATTCGGCAGCATGGATCGTGTCAGCGGGCATCGGCCACTTGAGGCATAAGGTCGGCTAACCGCTCGGTGCCCGAATCGTCGGGCCCAGCCGCCTTGACGAGCATGTCGAGGGCGGCGCGCAGGTCGGCGTGCGCGTTAATGATGTCGGTCCGGGCCCCGGAGTAGAAGCCGGACAGCTTGGCCCGTTCCGCCACCGAGGCCAGCGTCTGCCGGGCGGTAACGAGCGCGGTTTCCAGGCTGATGCCCGCCCGGTCAGGGTCGGCCGAGCACAAACCAGGTCACCCAGCCGCGGACCCCGCGGCGCGTCCCGCACGCGGCCGCGAGCGAACGGACGAGGTACAGCCCATGCGGGCTCTTGGTTTCAATTAACGAACCTCCCCAGGAGCTCCCCTCATCCTCGACCTCGACGTGCACGCGGCCCCCGTCGCTGACCTGTGCGCGGACCATAAACACACCGCCGGGCCGCCCGCTGGCAGAATGCGCGCATGCGTTAGCCGCCAGCTCACTGACGAGGAGAATCGCGTCGTCCGCAGCCGGATGCCCGTCCAGGAATCGGCCAATAAAAGCCCGCGCATAACGAACCTGATCACGCCGCCCGGGAAAGCAAAAAGCGCAAGCGCGCACCGGCATAGGCGCGATACAACCCGGCGGCACCATCGTCGCCCCCGGCGGCATCCTTATCGCCCGATCACACATTCGGGTCCCTCGCTGTTCGTTATCGGCTCCTGTGTGTCGCTCTCCAGCCTGTCGCCGCGAGGAGTACCGTCGTAATAGCCACATAGAGCATTGCCGGCCAGTCGTAAGGGCCGCCCAGGCCGTGTGCGTGCCACCCCCAAATTGTGTGCCTCGTGTATCCGGAGGAACCATGTCGTCCCGAGAGACCGCCCGCACCCCCCGCCAGGTGTTCGGCGCCATGCTGCGCTACTACCGCGAACGAGCCGGCCTTGGCCGACCAGAACTGGCAAGACAGATCAGCAAGTCCGTCTCCTTAATCCAGGCCATAGAGCTAGGCCAGCGCGCCCCCACCGCCGAAGTAACCGAAGACCTGGAACGAGTCCTCCCCTCCGACGGAGCCTTGACGAGGCTCCGCGAGGAGATCGGCGACAGCCTCGGCTACGGGGCCTACCCCTCCTGGTTCGAGGACTGGCTAGCCAGCGAGCGCGCGGCGAAGAAACTCCGCTGGTTCGAGCCGTTGCTCGTGCCCGGCCTGCTTCAGACCGAGGACTACGCGCGGGCCATCTTCCGGGCCCGTTTCGGGATGACGGCCGAGGAGGTCGACGAGCGGGTCGCGGCGCGGCTGAAACGGCAGGAAATCCTGGCACGCGATCAACCGCCGGCCTTGTGGGTGATCGTGGACGAGTCGGTCCTGCGCCGTCCGGTGGGCGGCCGGTATGTCATGCGAGAGCAGCTCAATCGCCTGATCGAGGCGGCCCGGCGCCCGCACGTGTCCGTGCAGGTCATCTCCTCGGCAGTAGGAGCCCATCGTGGATTGTCGGCGGGCGCTTTCGCCATCGCCGATTTCGAGGACGCGCCGGCTGTCGGCTATCAGGAAACGGCGTGTCAGGGCCAGTTCGTGGACCGCCGCGAGGACGTCCAAACTCTCACCGACTGCTGGGATACGCTCGTACGCGAGGCGCTCCCGTGGACCGCCTCGCAAGCGCTCCTGGAAGAAGTGGCGAAGTCATGGACATCGGCAATGTGACCTGGCGCAAGGCCAGCTACAGCGGTGATAACGGTGGCGGCTGTGTCGAAGTCGGCGTGTGGCGCAAGTCCAGCCACAGCGGCGGCAACGGCGGAGCCTGCATCGAGGTAGCCTCCACCGGCAAGCCCCTCATCGCCGTCCGCGACTCCAAGAACCCAAACGGCCCCCAATTGGCCTTCGCTCCGTCGGACTGGCAATCATTCATCCAGCGATCGAGAAACGCAGCAATCGACGCTAGCTGACGCCCAGGGCGGACGGAGCGGCGCCTGCAAATCAAGCATGCCGCCTCAGTTCACCGACGGTTCCTGATTGAGAAGCCGCACTAATTTAGGTGCTACCTGACTTTTTTGCGCGGTCCGGCAGCCAGATCGCACGCAGCCGGATGCGGTCGTCAATCGTGATCTCATCAAGGTTGTAGAGGCGGTCGATCAGCGATGAAGCGCTGACCCGCAGTGCCGCGCTTACGGCCCTGATGGTTTCCGGATCGACGGCGGGTGCCGCTGCTGACCGGGATCTCCAGTCTGGCCCGGCAAGGTCAGGTCAGCGATGCGCTCTCTCAGCCGCTTGATCCGGGATGAGCCCGGAAGTCGCCGCTCAAGCTCTGCTGCGGCGGCACTGATAACACCGAACAAAGCCTCGGCCGCCAGGAGAAGGTCGACCCGGTAAGTCCGGTTCGGGGTCTGAAACGTGAACTCATCAGGTATCCCCGGCAGCGGTTCGGCGCCGGTTGACAGTTCCAGGCGATCCCGGTAGCGGCGCAGGAAAAGGTCGGGGAACAGGCCGCCTTCACGACCGGCCCGGATGCAGTGCCGCCCCCACCACGCCGACCAGGTGTCAAGCCAGCCGAAGTCGTCTACCTCTTTCAGGGAAAGCGGTGGTTGCCGAGTCCGGCTGAGAGATTCCGCGGCGGACAGGCCCGAGTTGGAGAGTGGCAGCCGCTCCTCGTGGAGGAGCGGATCCCAGTTATCGACGAGCCATTCCAGCAGAGGGAGCATGTACCAGTGCGCGGAGTCGAGGATCTCACTCTGTTCGATGTGAGCGCACAGATTCTCTCCCTGCGCCCAGACCGAGAACGCGCCCCAGGACTCGCGCTCCTCCTCGGCGGCCCGGTCGGCGCTGCCGTGCGGGTTCGGCAGGAAGGCAAGCCTGAAAGAAAAATCTCCCGGATCGCCCGCCTGCATCTCCCAGTTGCCGAAAGCCACCGCGCTCACCAGAAGTCCCTTAAATCCCGCTCACATCCGGGAAAATGCTCATGGCCACAGTATGCGCGACGATCAACCATTCGTAGCGAAACGTTTACCCGTGTGGCCTGGGTCTGGCTCGCTCCTTGCCGGGAGTGCCATCGGCCTCTGGCAGACTTGACGGGTGGCGGAATCAACAGTGCCGGAGCTGGATGTGGCGCGGGTGCGGCGCTGGTGTGAGCAACGCGTTCCCGTGCACGTCCGTGACAAGGTACGGGTGGAGTGTGAGGTCGGGTCACGGCATCTGACCATCGTCGAGTGCAGGCCCCCCTGGCGCCCGGAGGCCGACCCGGAGTGGACCCGGCTGCCCGTCGCCAGGCTCCGCTACACCAAGACGACCCAGTGCTGGTCGCTGTACTGGCGTGACCGCAACTTGCGGTTCCACGCCTACGACCGGCTCCCGCCGTCCCCTCACGTAGACGACCTCCTGCGGGAGATCGGCAGCGACCCGACCGCGATCTTCTGGGGATGAACCGGGAGAACGCCCTCAGCCAGCGGCCGCAAGTGCCGTGCCCCGCTCAGCGAGATGCTGCGCGAGCGCGGCGCAGCGCGCCGGACAGAGGCTCGGACAGCACGACCGTGCGGGGCAGCAGCGTGCCGTCGAAGTAGCCGGGCTTGTGCTGGCGCAGCATTTGCTCGCCGTCGGTTTCCCAGCGGAAGCCCCGTTTGCGCTTGAGGAGCCGGGCGAACACCGTGCTGGCCTTGGCCGGATCGCGGGCGGCGAGCCGCCGCAGCGGCTCGGGTGAGATGCCGGGATCGGCCAGGAAGCCGGAGAGGGTTTCCCGGTAGCGGCGGCGCGAGATCAGCGCGGGGTTGCTGAACAGTTCCTCGAGCAGCTGGTAGTCGGGATAGAAGCTCAGCCCCTCGTCCACGAGGGAGTGGATCGCCACGCTGTCGGCGTCGAGGATCTCGTCGGGGAGATCCAGGGGCGGGAGCGCAGAAGGTTCGGCGCCGGGACTGGCCTGCGGACCCAGGTGACCAGAGCCTTGGGCGGCGCAAGCCCCGGCGTTCAGGCCGGGGGATAGCTGCTTGCCCTCAGTCCGGCCTGCGCTGGTTCTCGACGTACGCCCGGATGATCGACAGGGGCGCCCCGCCGCACGACGCGGCGAAATACGACGGGGACCATAGGTGCTCGCGGTGGGTGCGGACCCGGTACCGCTGCCGGAGCCTGCGGGCGGACACGCCCTTGAGGGAGTTCACTAGAGCGGCGACCGGGACTTTTGGCGGGTACTCGACCAGCAGGTGCACGTGGTCGTCTTCGCCGTTGCACTCTGCGAGGACCGCGCCGAAGTCCTCGCAGACCTTCCCGAATACTTCGGCCAGGTAGCCGACCATCTCCCCGGCCAGGAAATGATGCTGGCCCGGACGTTCGGGTGTGCCCGCGTGGTGTTCAACGACGCGCTCCGGCTGCGGGAAGAGGCACACGGCGCCGGGGAGAAGATCTCCGACACCGAAGTGCAGCGCCGGGTCATCGCCCTGGCCAAGGCCACTCCCGAGCGGGCATGGCTGGGCGAGGTCGCGTCGGTGGCGCTGGTGCAGGCCTGCCAGGACGCCCGCCGCGCCTACCGGAACTGGTTCGATTCGCTGTCCGGGAAGCGGAAGGGCCGCAAGGTCGGTCACCCGCGTTTCCGGTCCCGGAAGGATCACCGGCAGTCGATCCGGCTCACCCGCAACGGGTTCACCCTGCACGGCGACCGGCTGTACGTGGCGAAGGTCGGGGACCTTCGCCTCAGGTGGTCGCGCCCGCTGCCATCCGAGCCGTCCAGCGTCACTGTGATCCGCGAGGCGGACGGACGCTACTACGCCTCGTTCGTGGTGGAAGTAGCAGCCGTGCCGCTCCCGGTCACTACCGCCGATGTCGGCCTGGACCTCGGGCTGAGCGTGCTGGCCGCCACCTCGGACGGCGAGCTGATCGCCAATCCGCGTCACCTGCGCCGCCGTGAGCGCAAGCTCGCCTGTGCGCAGCGGGCACTGTCCCGCAAGCAGAAAGGCACCGCGAACCGGCAGAAGGCCCGGGTTCGCGTGGCTGTGCAGCACCGGAAGGTCCGCGAGGCGCGGGCCGACCACCTGCACAAGACAGCACTCCGGCTAGTCCGCGACAACCAAGTGGTCTACGTCGAAGACCTCGCAGTATCCGGGCTGGCCCGTACCAGGCTGGCGAAGTCCGTGCACGACGCCGGGTGGGCCACGCTCGTCCGGCTCCTGGAGGAGAAGGCGGAACGGCACGGCCGGTCAGTCGTGAAAGTAGGCCGGTGGTTTCCGTCCAGCCAGATCTGCTCAATGTGCGGCGTCAAGGACGGCCCTAAGCCGCTGGCCGTCCGCGAGTGGACGTGCGGCGGGTGCGGTACCACGCACGACCGGGACGTCAACGCGGCGCGCAATATCCGCCTGGAAGGCAGGAAGGTGGCGGCCGGGCAGGCCGACACCCTAAACGGCTGCGGAGGGACTGAAAGACCGGAACCTGTTCCGGCTGGACCCGGCGAAACAGCAACCCACCGGAGCGCGGCGTGAGCCGCGCTGGAGGAATCCCCGTCGTTCACGGCGGGGAGGATGTCAAATCGAAGACGCCCTCCACGACGACGTCACGCCAGCCCAGCAGCATGTCCCGTTCGGCGCCGGTCAGTTCGGGATGAGCCGCGGTGAACGCCTCGACCACGGTGCTTCCCGTCGGGAGGCGGTACTGCAGCGCGAAGTGGTCGAGGACCATGGAGAGCATCGACTCATCGATGACCCGCCCGTCCGGGAAGTTCTCCGCGACCACCGCTGACAGTTCCCGGTCGAAGCGGGGCGAGAGGGCGAATTCAATAAGCCCTGTCTTGAGGTCCCCGGCTCGCTCCACCAGATCCACGCGATACCTCCCGCTGGTGTGGCGGCGATGTTCCCGCCGAGCCTATCCAGGTGCGGCCGCACGACGCCGGCGAATCGGGCCCAGCGGGAAATTTACGCCTTCATCATCGCGAATTATGAAGACGCGCCTGCCGTCGGCCACCAGGAGACGCCGTGCCAGGGTCAGGTCGCCGACCGCCGCGAGGACGTCGGAACGCTCGTCGATTGCGGGGATACGCCCGTGCGCGAGACGTTGCCGTGAGGGGCAGCGGCTACTTGAGGATGCGGCGAAGTTATGGCCATTGGTCAGCGTGGGAATCGTTTATCCAGCGTATGCGGGATACAACGCCGAACCGGGGCTAATGTCGCAGCGGCATTCATTCTGAACTGCGGGGCAGATATTCGGATAACGTCTAAAACCCGTGGCTTTGCCGTACACCGGGTTCGGCGTTAAAACGTCATACGACTGCGGGCCAGTAAGTATCGTCGTTGTCGTACCTGCTGGCCAGGCGCTTCACGGTCCGGCCCCAGGCGGCGCGTGCTTTGACGCACTTGCGGGGACTGGGCGCTGACGGCCGGGATGGCTGGCAGGATTGGCTTCTTCGGCAACGATGAACCGAGGTACGTCCGGGCGGGCGTGGAGGAGACGGCACCGTGGCGCAGCGGGTCCAGCGCTGGATCGAGGTGACTCCCTCACAGTTCCCCCACGAGGCCGAGGGCTCAACATCGTCCGCTCCCTGCTGCCGGATAATGCCCCTTTCCGGGCGTGGTCCAACCTGGAGTTCCGCGACGGGCAAGGAAAGTGGCACGAAGTCGACCTGCTGGTCCTGGGCAGGCGCCGACTCCATCTGGTGGAGCTGAAGTACTACTCGGGGACCCTGCGCGGCGACGATCTGACCTGGCGGCGTGATGGGCACCGCGCCGAGGACTCACCACTCAAACTGGCCCGGCGCAAAGCTCAGCGGCTGGCGAGCAAGCTCCGGGACGAGCTCGTCCACTGGTCGCAGGAGACCGGTACCGCCATCCCCGACCCGCGGGACGTCGTGCCGTTCGTTCAGGAGGCGGTGTTCCTGCATCACCCGGGACTCCGGTGCCTGCTGCCGCCTGCCTCCCGGATCGACCTGTTCGGCCTGGACGGCAGCGAGAATGAAACCGGGCTGCCCGGGATCTCTGAGCGGCTGCTGGAGCCCGCTACCCCTCGCCAATCGGTCCCCGCTGGCCGCGACGGCAGCATCGCTGCACTGATGGCCCGGATCGGGGTCGTGCAGCGGCGCCAGCGCGAGGCCGGCTCCTGGGTCATCGATGAGGAGCCGCTCGGGGAGGGCGACGGCTGGCAGGACTGGCCGGCCTTCCACCGCGTCGCGACCACTGACCGGGCCCGGATCCGGTTCCTTGTCACCCCGCCCGGGACCACCTCCACGACCCGGGCGAAGGTACGCCAGGTCGCCGAACACGAGTACCGCATCATGTCCCGGCTGGCCAACGACCGGCTGCTGCGCCCTCGCGACATGGTCGACAACGACCTCGGCGTCGGCCTGGTGTACCCGCTGGACGAGAAGTTCCAGCGGCTCGACCTGTGGATGGCCGACCGAGCGGGTCGGATCCCGGCCCTGGATCAGCTCTCGCTGCTGCGGCAGGTGGCCGAGGCGGTGGCGTACGCGCACCGCAACCGGGTCGTGCACCGCGGCCTGACCCCGCACGCCGTCCTGGTCCGTCCAGGGCCGGACGGTGGGATGCGGGTGCTGGTCGGAGACTGGCAGAGCGCGGGAACGGTCAGCGGCCCGTCCCTCACCGGCCTGTCGAGCAGCGGGGTGACGGGCCTGATGGGCGTCTCCGACGGCGCCAGCCAGGCGCCTGGGCAGCCCAGCGTCCTTGCACGACTCGGCGCCGTCGACGTCGACCGCCGGCTAGCCGAGGCTTTCCAGGCGCCGGAAGGGGTGTGGAACCGCGACGCCGATCGCATCCGCCTGGACGTGTTCGCGCTCGGTGCCCTGGCCTACTTCGTGCTGTCGGGCCGTCCGCCCGCCTCCGACCGGGCTGCCCTCCGCGAGCGGCTGCTCCGGGAGGGTGGCCTGGACCTCTCCGCAGACCTGCCGCAGGTCCCGCAGGCCATCCGGGCGATGGTGCTGGACGCCACCCGTCCGGCGGTCAGCGATCGGCTGCCGGACGTGCGGTCGTTCCTGGAACGGCTGGCCGACGCCGAGCGGGCGCTGGCCGGCCCGGCGGACGACGTGGTCGATCCGCTGGAGGCGTCCCCCGGCGCGGTCATCGCGGGCCGGTTCCGCCTGCAGCGCCGCCTCGGCACCGGCTCCACCGCGGTCGGCCTGCTGGTCACCGACCTGACCATCGGTGAGTCTGGGCCGGACGCCACCCGGGTCCTCAAGGTCGCGGTCGACGACGCGGCCGCCGGCCGGCTGGCCGACGAGGCCAAGGTGCTCGCGGGCCTGGACAACCCGCGGCTGGTCCGGCTCGTTGAGGGTCCCATCGATGTCGGAGGCCGGCACGCCCTGGTCCTGGAGACCGCGGGGGACGAGACGCTCGGCGAAGTACTCCGTGGCCGTGAGCGCCTCTCGCTGGACCTGCTGGAACGATGGGGCACCGATCTGCTGGAGGCCCTGGTCGCGCTCGATCGGGCCGGAGTCGACCATCGGGACATCAAGCCCGCCAACCTCGGCGTCCGCGAGGGCCGCCGCGACCGGGCCAAGCACCTGGTGCTGTTCGACTTCTCGCTGTCCCGCGCGGGCGCCACGGCGGTGACCGCGGGCACGCCGCCGTACCTGGATCCGTTCCTGGACGAGCCTGCCCGCGGCCGATACGATTCGGCCGCCGAACGGTACTCGGCGGGGGTTGTCCTGTTCGAGATGGCCACCGGGGCGACGCCGCAGTTCGGGGATGGGCTATCCGATCCCGCTTCGGTCCATGACGAGGCCACCATCGAGGCCCGCATGTTCGACCGGGCGGTCGGGGATCAGTTGGTGGCGTTCTTCCGCGCCGCGCTGGCGCGCAACGCCCGGCAACGGTACGACACCGCCGCTCAGATGCTGGCCGCCTGGCGGTCCGTGTTCGAGCCCGTTTCCCGGACCATCCCCGACGACGCCGACGAACGGGTCACCACGGCGGAACCGTCGACCCCGCTGACCCTGGCCGGCCTTTCCGCCCGTGCCCTGTCGGCTCTGGAGCCGTACGGCCTGGTGACCGTCGCCGACCTCGTCACCGTGGATCCGGTCCGGCTGAACCGGCTCTCGGGGGTGGCGGACGCGACCCGCCGGGAGGTCAAGGCCCGGGCCCGGGAGTGGCGGGACCGGTTCGGTGCCACGGTCACTGGACGTGGCCATGAGCCCATGACCACCGGTGCGGCCGGGACCGGGGGCCTGCCTGATCCGGTCGAGGCCGCGGAACTGCTCGCGGCCCACGCCGGGACGGCCCGCGCGCAGTCGCGTCGCGCCGTGGCCCGTTTGCTCCTGGGCCTGGAAGGCAGCCTCGACCCGTTCGCGAGCCAGGTAGAGATGAGCGGTGCCCTGGGCGTGACCTCGGGCCGGGTCGCTCAGCAGCTGGGCGCGCTGCAGGACGGCTGGGCCGCCCACGCTGCCTGCCGCGAACTGCTCGACCTCGTCGCGGGCACCGCCCGGCAAGCCCTGGCGGACCTGGGCGGCGTCGCAACGATCGACGAACTGGCCGGGGCGGTCCTCGCCGCCCTGCCTCCCGTCGCCGGGAGCCCGGTCCCGGCGGCCCGCATCGCCGCCGGTCTGCTGCGCCTGGCTCTGGACCGGGCCGAAGCCCTGAACCGGGCCGACGCAAACGACGAACGGTTCGTCCCGCGCCGCCGTGGCGGCCGGATCGCCCTGCTGGCGACCGACGCTGCCCTGCTCGACCCGGCGGAAGCGCTTGGCCGCGCGGCCGACCATCTGGTCGCCGAAGCGCGGGCCGCCGAGGAACCGCTCGTGCCGGGCGCGCGGGCCGCGACACGGCTTCAGGACATCTGGAGCCGCGCCGTCGCCGAGCCGGAAAGCCCCGCCCTGGCGCTGAGCGCGGGTCGGCTGCTGTGGCTAGCCACGGCGCTGGCGCAGGATGCGTGTCTGGCCGGATCGGGTGACCTGTACCGCCTCGACCTTCCCGCCACCGCCGCCATCGCCATCGCGCTGAGCGGAATCGGTGGGGTCCAGTCCGTCACCGCCCAGGAGATCCGCGACCGCGTCCGGGCCAAGTTCCCCGCGCTGCCATCGCTGCCCGACCGTCCCCGCCTCGACCAGCTCGTGGACGAGGCCGGGCTGAGCCTGGTGTACGACGAGGGGGAGCACGCCTACCGCTCACCCACCCGCGCGGCGGACACCACGGGGCTGGCCTCACGGCTCGTCACATCCAACACCTTCCCCAGTCAGCAGCTATCGACCGGCGGACGCGCCGGGCAACGTCTAACCGAGAGCGCCACGACACGGTCGTTCCTCGCGCTCGGCGTGGACGCCGTCCGCACCGACCGTGCCATCGACGCACTGACCAGCCAGTTCGGCGTCAAGCTGATCGATGTAACCCAGGTGCTGATCGACGCCATGCGGGCGCAGGCCGCCGAGGTCGGGCTCCCGTGGAACACGGTCCGGGCCGCGGACGCGGCCCCACCGGGCAGCCGGGACGCCGCCGGGCTGTCCGTGCTCGTCCAGCGCAGCCTGCCCGCCGTCGAAGCGGCGATCGATGCAGCGGTTACGGACGCGCCCGAAGGGACCCGCCCCGTCCTGCTGACCGAGGTCGCGCCGCTCGCCCGGTACGACCACCTGGCCCTGCTGAGCCCGTGGGCCGACCTGGCCACGCGCCGACCGCAGGCGATCTGGCTGCTCGTCCCGCAGATGGCCGGGAGCCAGGGCGCCGTCATCGACCGGCGGCCCGTACCGCTCGCGGCCCCCGGCCAGTTCTTCCGCCTGGACGCCGACTGGATCGACGCCCATGGCCGCGTTCCCACCGCCGAAGGAGCATCGTGACCGCGACGCCCGCCCTCACCACCGATCTCCAGCGGCAGGTTCTGATTCTGGAGGACGACCTGCGCCGACGGGTGGCGGCTGACGTCGAGCGGGAAGCGGATTGGAAGCGGGAGCATCAGCGGGCGGTGGTCAAGGAGCGCACGGCGGCGTCGTGGGTGGCCTGGCGTGATGACCGGGTGACGCAGGCTGCGGTCGCCTGGGTTCTTACCACGGTGTTCGTCCGGTTCTGCGAGGACAACGCGCTGGTCAAGCCGGTGTGGATCTCCGGTCCGGAGGATCGCCGGCAGGAGGCCCTCGACGCGCAGCTTGCCTTCTTCCGGACCCATCCCGAGGACACCGACCGTGAGTGGCTGATGCAGGCCGTCGACTACCTCGCGGCCCTGCCGGCGACGAAGGCGCTCGTCGACCGGCATTCCGCGCTGTACCTCGTCTCACCCTCCGGTGATGCGGTGACGGCGCTGCTCGACTTCTGGCGCCGCCGCGAAGACAACGGTGCCCTAGTTCACGACCTGACCCACAAGTCGCTGTCGACGCGTTTTCTCGGTGACCTGTATCAGGACCTTTCTCAGTACGCCAAGGACACCTACGCGCTGCTGCAGACGCCGGTCTTCGTCGAGGAGTTCATCCTCGATCAGACCCTCGAACCTGCGCTGAAGGAACGCCCCCTCGAAGGCTTCAAACTCATCGACCCCACCTGTGGGTCCGGGCACTTCCTGCTCGGCGGTTTCGACCGGTTGCTGGAACGCTGGCACAAGCACGCCCCGAACGTTGAGATCCGGGCCCGCGTCCAGACCGCGCTCGACGCGATCCACGGCGTCGACCTCAACCCGTTCGCCGTCGCGATCGCCCGCTTCCGGCTGACGATCGCGGCGCTCAGCGCATGCGGCGAAACTTCGCTAGAGGAAGCCCCGGCATTCACGTTCCACCTGGCCGTCGGTGATTCACTCATCCACGGCCCGGACCGCGATGTCCTGCCCGGCATGGCCGACCGCGCCGCCTATATGTCGTTCACCTACGCCACGGAAGACGGCCCGCTCCTCCTGACCATGCTCGAAGAGGGCCGCTACGACGTGGTCGTCGGCAACCCTCCCTACATCACGGTCAAAGACAAGGCGCTCAACAAGGTCTACCGCGCCAAATTCGCGGACGTGTGCAAGGGAACGTACGCGCTCACTGTGCCATTTATGGTCCAGTTCTTTGCCCTGGCGAAAAGGGGAGAGCGGGCCGGCTGGGTCGGCCAGATCACCAGCAACTCGTTCATGAAGCGCGAGTTCGGCACCAAGCTGATCGAAGAGTTCCTCGCCCGCCAGGATCTCCGCCTGGTCGTGGACACCTCTGGCGCCTACATCCCGGGCCACGGCACGCCGACGGTCATCATCGTCGGCCGCAACGATGCACCCGAGGCTTCGACCGTCCGGGCGGTCCTCGGTGTCCGCGGCGAGCCCGATCGGCCAAGTGACCCCGCGAAGGGGATCGTCTGGACATCGATCAGTGAACACGTGGACGACCCCGGTTGGGACGACGACTGGGTCACCATCGCCGACCTAGACCGACCATTGCTCGCCTCCCATCCCTGGAGTCTCAGCGGCGGCGGTGCGGTAGAACTCAAGACCCGCATGAATGCTTACGCAAAGAGTCTCGGCCAGATCGCATCGAATATCGGATTCATGGCGATAACCAGGGAAGACGACGCATACGCTCTGGGGGCAGCGTCAATGCGGCGACTAGCCATCCAGAAATCTCTCATGAGGCCAATGGTCGCTGGAACCGATGTGCGCGATTGGCAAGCCAACCGCGCACATCTCGCTCTGTGTACATACGATGACCAGGCAAACGCTTCTATCGATGAAGCGGCTCTACGGCTTCTTTGGAGTGTAAAATCATTCTTGCTTAATAGGCGCGCGCTTGCTGGGGATCAACTTGCACAGGGGCTTGAGTGGTGGGAATATTCTCAGCTTAACGCACGGCGTTATCGTGCAAAGTATCTTATCGCCTTCGCGTTCGTTTCTACTCATAATCATTTTTTTCTTAGTCGCGGTGGAGATCTATATATCCGGTCGGCGCCGGTGATGAAGCTGCCGGAGGGGGCGACGGAGGATGACCACCTCGCGCTCCTCGGCGTGCTGAACTCCTCGACGGCGTGCTTCTGGCTCAAGCAGAACAGCCACAACAAAGGCAATCGGGGTGGCGAACGTTCGACTGCCCGATACGCATGGGAGAGCTTCTACGAATTCACGGGCACCACTATGGAGGATTACCCGCTGCCGAACGTGCTGCCGCTGGAGCGGGCCCGGCTGCTTGATGCCCTGGCCCGGGACCTGACCGAACAAGAGCCGTCGGCCGTATGTGCGGTTAGGACACCCACTCTGGAGGTCATGGCAGCGGCGTGCAAGGCGTCGGATGAGGTCCGCGCCCGGATGGTCGCGATCCAGGAGGAACTGGACTGGGAGGTCTACCGCCTTTACAGGCTGATCGATGAGGACTTGGCCTACGGTGGGAACGATCTGCCAGGGCTCGCGCTGGGGGAGCGTGCATTCGAGATCGCACTGGCACGCGCCGTGCGGGACAGCGAGGAGGAGACGGCGTGGTTCACCCGGCACGGGTCCACGCCGATTACGGACATCCCGGAGCATTGGCCGACTGGATACCGCGACCTAGTGCGCCGTCGGCTGGAACTGATTGCCGCCGATCCGTCGATCCGATTGCTGGAGAAGCCCGAGTACAAACGGCGCTGGGCTCAGGAACCGTGGGAGAAGCGGCAGGAGCGGGCTCTGCGGGATTGGCTGCTGGACCGGTTGGAAGACAAGCGGTTCTGGTTCGACGCCCAGGGCCGGCCGTCGCCGCGCAGCGTCGCCCAACTGGCCGACGATGTGACGCGCGATGCCGACATGGTCTCGGTGCTCGCCCTGTGGGAAGAACGTCCCGACGTTCCGGTGACCGATTCGCTGGTACGCCTCATGGCCGATGAGGCCGTGCCGTTCTTGGCTGCTTACCGGTATAAGGACTCGGGGCTGCGTAAGCGGGAGGTGTGGGAGGAAACCTGGGCGCTTCAGCGCCGTGAGGATGCGGGGGAGAAGGTCGGCCCGATCGCGGTGCCGCCCAAGTACACCTCGGCGGACTTCCGCAAGCACTCGTACTGGCAGGCGCGGGGCAAGCTGGATGTGCCAAAGGAACGGTGCATCCTCTATCCCGCCGCCGGACGGGAAACCGATCCCACGCCGCTGCTCGGCTGGGCCGGCTGGGATCACGCGCAGCAGTCGCTGGCCTTGTCGTTGATCATTGGGGAGCGGGAGCAGGACGGTTGGGACGACGAGCGGCTTGTCCCGCTGGTGGCGGGTCTGGCGGAGCTGCAGCCGTGGGTGGAGCAGTGGCACGCTGAGGTGGATCCGGAGTACGGGGTGAGCCTGGCCGCGTTTTGCCGGGAGCAGCTCACCGCGCGCGCGGCCCAGGTCGGCAAGACGCTGCCGGAGCTGGCGGCCTGGCGTCCCGAGCCCTCCAAACGCGGCCGCCGGTCAGCAAGCACAAGGGGATGAGCGATAGATGAGCGAATTGCTACGCAACGTCCTCGACATTCCCGAGCGGGCGGGCGCCGAGGATTATGTGCTGCGGCTGACGGACAGCGTCGAGGACGCGGCTGTGGCTCGCACTATCGACGAGTAGGTCGTGACCCCCGCACTGGCCGAGGCCTTCGACGTCGCCCTGGGCCTAGTTGCGGAGGCGGTAACGTCCGGCGTGAGCCGGGGCGCCTTCCTCACAGGGTCGTTCGGATCGGGTAAGAGCCACTTCATGGCGGTGCTGTATTCCCTGCTACGGCACAATCCGGCGGCCCGGGCCAAGGCGGAACTGCAGCCGGTCATCGCCCGCCATGACGACGTGCTGCTGGACAAGAACGTGCTGCCGCTTGCCTTCCATCTGCTGGGCGCGGAGTCATTGGAACAGGCAGTCTTCAGCGGGTACATCCGGCAAATCGCCCGGCTGCACCCGGATGCAACGCTGCCCGCCGTCCATCAGTCCGACGGCATCCTGGTCGACGCGGAACGGCTGCGGCACCGGGACGGCGACGAACGCTTTCTGGCGGGGCTGAACGGCGGCCCGGGCGCAAGTGCCGACCAGTGGTCAGGACTGCTGGGCGACGGCACATGGACCGCCGACTCTTACGCGGCCGCGCGCGCCGCGGCTCCCGGCTCGGAACCGCGTCAGCAGCTCATCACCGCGCTGGTTGAGCATTATTTCGGTGCCTATACCCAACAGGCCGGTTATGTCGACCTCGACAGTGGGCTGGCAGCCATCACGGCACACGCCAAAGGGCTGGGCTACGACGCGGTTGTGCTGTTCCTCGACGAACTGGTCCTCTGGCTGGCCTTCTCGGTGCAGGATCGGGAGTTCTTCCGGCGGGAGTCGCAGAAGCTGACCAAGCTGGTCGAGTCCGGTACTGGCGCCCGGGCGATCCCGCTGGTCTCCTTCGTCGCCCGGCAGATGGACCTGCGCCGCTGGTTTGCCGATGCCGGTGCTAACGGGGCGGAGCAGGAGGCTCTCGACCGGGCGTTCCGCCATCAGGAGGGCCGGTTCGGCAAGATCGTGCTCGGCGACGACAACCTGCCCTACGTGGCGAACCGGCGGCTGCTGCGCCGGCGCCCGGCCAACCCGCACGCCGATCAGGTCATCTCCGACGCGTTCGCGCGGCTGGACCGCCGCTCGGACATCTGGGATGTGCTGCTCGACGGCGTCAATACCGACGACCGGCACCGCGGTGCCGACGAGGCGGCGTTCAAGCTCACCTACCCGTTCTCACCGGCCCTGGTCTCGACACTACGGTCGCTGGCCAGCGTCATGCAGCGGGAGCGGACCGCGCTCAAAGTCATGCAGCAGATGCTCGTCGACAGGCGCTCCACACTCACTGTGGATGATGTCGTGCCGGTGGGTGACTCGTTCGACTACATCGTGGAGGGCAGCCAGGCGCTCGACCCCCAGGCCGCCGCGCTGTTCCGTTCCGCCGTCACGCTGTACCGGGAGAAGCTGCGGCCGATCCTGCTGGCCGCGCACAACCTCAGCGAGGAGGATGTCGCGGATCCGGACCGCGCTCCTGCTGGGTTCCGGGCCGACGACCGACTAGCCAAGACGCTGCTGCTTTCGGCGGTCGCCCCCAAGGTCCCCGCGCTGAAGGAAATGACCGCCTCCCGGCTGGCTTCGCTCAACCACGGCTCGATCAAGTCACCGCTTCCGGGCATCGAGGCGAGCGTTGTCCTGGCCAAGGTGAAGGAATGGTCCCGGAAGGTGCCGGAAATCCACGTCGGCACCGACCCGCGCAACCCGGTGATCCGGGTCCAGTTGTCCGACGTCGACTACGAATCGGTGGTCGAGAACGCCAAGGGGGAGGACAACGACGGCCGCCGCCGCGAACTGATCAAGGACCTGGTCCGGGACGCTCTCGGGATCACCGCCGCCGACCCGGACGTCTTCGGCGTCTACACGCACCCGGTGATCTGGCGCGGATCACGGCGGTTGGTGGACCTCGTGTTCGGCAACGTGCGGGACGCCGGATGGCTGACCGAGGACCACTTCCGGGCCCGGCCCGGAACGTGGCGGCTCGTCATTGATCACCCGTTCGATGAGGCCGGCCACTCGGCGGCCGATGATCTGGGCCGCCTCGACCGGATGGTCGAGGGCGGGTTCAAGTCCCGGACCATCGTGTGGCTCCCGCGGTTCCTGTCCGAGGAGCGCATGCGGGACGTGAGCCATCTGGTCATCCTGGACTGGCTGCTCACCGGCACCGGCGAGCGCTGGAAGACGCACGCCGACCACCTGTCCGAGGTGGACCGGGCGCAGGCGAGGGCCATCCTGGAGTCACAGCGGACCGCCCTGCGCGAGGGCCTGCGCCGCGCGGTGCAGGAAAGCTACGGCGCCGCCGCGCCGACCCCTGGCACTCTGGCCGAGGACGCCGCCCACGACCGGGTACTGGTGAGCCTCGACCCCGGTTTCAGCCCGGCCGCCCCGGTCGGTGCGGATCTGGGCGCCGCCTTCGGCAACCTGACGGACCAAGCATTCAGCGCGACCTATCCGGGCCACCCCCGGTTCGAGCCAGCGGACACCGAGGTCACCGTCCGGGACCTGGCCGCGGTGTACGCGCACGTGGAGCGGGCCGTGGCCAACCCGGATGGGCGGGTACGGCTGGAGGGCGACATCGCGGGGGTCCGCCGGGTCGCCAGCGCGCTCCAGGTCGGCACCGCCGGCGAGACGCATTACCTGTTCGGTGACGACCGGTTCGGCCCGTGGGGAGCGGAGTTCGAGCGGGCCGCGGCCCGCGCTGGCCTGCAACCCCAGGACACGGTCACCGTCGGCCAGATCCGGGGCTGGATTGACGCGATCCGCCCCGAGCTTGGCTTGCGCGACGAGGTGGCGGACCTGGTGATCCTGGCGTGGGCCGCCCTGCGCCAGCGGGCCTGGTACCAGCACGGCAGCCCCATACCGGCCCCGCGACCCGGCGGGGCCCGGCCGGACATGGAACTGCGGCCCGAGCCGCTGCCGGCACCTGGTGACTGGCAGGCGGCGACATCCCGCGCCGAGTCGCTGTTCGGTATCCGGGTTAACCCGTACCTCACGGCGGCCGGCCTTACCGAATTGACCGGCAGCATCAGTTCGCACGTCGCCCCCCTGGCCGCCCCGGCTGTCGCGCTCGTTTCGCCCATCGAGGCCGCCTACCAGCACGCTGGAGTCGCGGAAGGTACACGCGGCCGGCTGGCGACCGCCCGCGCGGCGGCCGCACTGGTTCAGTCGCTCCAGCGGGCTGGCAACCGGGTCCACCTCGTCGAGACGCTGGCCCGGGTCACCCTGCCCGCGACCGACCCAGCCGTGGCCAGTTCGCTGCACCAGGCCGCATCGGTTTCCGGCGCGCTGCGTGCGTTCCGGTGGGATCGGCTTGCGCCGTTGCGCGGGGCTGAATCCGCGGCCGATCAGCGAGGCCGCGAGGCGGCAGGCATCCTGCGGGACCTGCGTGCGGCGCTCACCGCGGACGAGTTCGCGACCCGGCTCGAACCGGCCCTGTTGAAAACCGACGACGCCATCTTCGAATGGCTGGCCAGTGGCCAGCCAAAGCCTGTGGATGAGCCCCCGACCGTGCTCCGGCCCGACGACGTGCACCTCCGGCTGCCCGTCTCGCCGTCGGCCGGCCAGGCCACACGAGCCAAGGGAGCGCCCGCCAGCGACGTGCTCGAACCACTGAGAGAATTCCTGGAGGCCAACGGGGACAAGCGCGTGGTAGTGGAGTGGCGGGTGCAGGAGTGACCGAGACGGCGACCCAGGCCACTCTTCCCGTCCTCCGGGCACTTCTGGAACAGGCGCGAGCCAGGAACTACCAATCCGGGGTGCTCGGTGTCCGGGCGCGCCCCGAGTGGACGGGCGCGCAGGAATTCAAGCTCGATGACGTGCCCGTGCACGTCGTGCCGTGTGTGTCGGCGCTCGCCGTCCGCGAGGCACTGACCGGGCGCGTCCGGGACCAGTGGCTGGTGGTGCTGACCGACCGCCCAGAAGAAGACCTCGGCACCGGCGTACTAAGCCACCTGCTGTGGCATCGGCTACGGACCCCCGACCCGTGGGACGCCGTCCGGCACCGTTTCGCCGCCACCGGCATCGACCCGGTACTGATCGCGTCGCCCGGCGACCGGGAAATTGCCACGGGGCTCCTGGCCGCTGCCCCGCCGGCCGGCTGGCCGCCGGCCCGGGCCGGGGTACTCACCCGCGACCATGCGTTCGGTGCCGTGGCCGCTGCGCACCTCGGCCTGACCGATCCAGTTATCGACGCGGCCAGCGTGCTCGAGTGGACGACCCAGCCTGAGCTGGCTACCCGGGTCGCGGACCTCCGCTCGCTGGCCGGGAACCCCCTCACCGACGCCGTCCTCGACTGGGCCGCGAGCCGCTCCGGAGCGGCCGGTCAGCCGCTGCGCCATCTACTGCGGGCTGGCGAGGCAAGCGACGCCGTCCCTCTCGGCCTGGTGACGGGCCTGCTGGGCGCGGAGCGGGATAGGGGCGACGGAGACTCCCGGCAACTGGCGCGGGAGGCGCTGATCCGGCTCGAACCCCGGCTCGGCGGCAGCGTACCCGCCGGTGCCACCCTGCGTTCCTGGGCGGCGGAGTCCTCGGCCGTGCTGCTCGGCATGCTGGGGGAGCCAACTGAGCACGCTCACGGCGAGGCCTTGCTGGCTCGCGCGGACGAACTGCTGGGGGCCGTGCACGCCGTCGGCCTGGCTGACGGCTCGGACCTGCTGCCCGTTGGGCTGACCCGCAGACTCGCGGCCCTCGCGGGCGTCCTGCGCTCCGCACTAGGCCCGCAGCCCGCCGCCGATCCCGACCGCGCGCAGATCCCGGCCGCCGTGCTGGCCGAAGTCGAGTACACGTGGACGCGGGTGACGGCGCACCGGCTCGCGGACACGGACGACCGCACGCCGGCCTTCCACGCCGCGGTACGGCTTGCTCGCTGGCTGGCGGCGGATTCGCTGGCCCGCGGCACCACCCTGGCGGCACTGCTCAGTCGTCACGGTGACGAGGACGCCTGGGTGGATTCCGCCGTCAACGACGCCGCGCTCGGGGTGAGTGACCCGGATCTCGGGGCCGGCCTAGCCGCCGTGCTCGCCGCCGTCCAGGGCCGGCGCGGTGCCCATGACCGGGCGTTCGCGCACGCACTAGCCCAGTACACCGCCGACGACCTGGGCGGGGATCCGGGTAGTCGGGGTAACCTGCGGTGCCTGGAGGACCTACTGCCCCAGGTCGTTATTCCACTGGCCCGCCAGACGCCCGTCCTGCTGCTCGTCCTGGATGGTATGAGCGCCGGGGCGGCAACCGAAGTCGTCGCCAGCATTCTCGCGCGCACCTCGGATGGCTGGGCCGAGGCGCTGCTGGACGGGCAGCCCCGCCGGGCCGCTGCGCTTGCCGTACTGCCGACCCTCACCGACGTCAGCCGCGCCTCGCTGCTCTGCGGTCAGCTCCGCACCGGCGGCCAGGACGTCGAGCTGACCGGGTTCGCGGAACTGGCTCGCGCGCGAGGCCTGACCGGCTCGGCCCTGTTCCACAAAAAGCCGCTGGACTCGTCCCGGCCCGGATACGCCGTCGCCGATGACGTCGCGGCAGCGATCAGCGACGTGAGCCGCAAGCCGCTGGTTGCCTGCGTGCTGAACAGCATCGACGACGCGCTCGACCGCAGCGACCCCGGCGGCATCGAATGGACCGTTGGCGCCATCAAGCACCTGACCCAACTGCTAGATCGCGCCCGTCACGCCGGCCGGGTGGTCATCCTCACTGCGGACCACGGCCACGTCATTGAACGCCGCCAGGGCACGCAGCGCACCTATGGGGCCATTTCCAGCGGCCGGTCGAGGGCTGCGGTAGAGCCTGCCGGCGCAGGGGAAGTGCTGGTGGCCGGCCCCCGGGTGCTGCCCGAAGGCACGGCGGTGCTGGCGGTGGACGAGACCCTGCGGTACGGGCCGCTGAAGGCTGGTTACCACGGTGGGGCCGCCCCGGCCGAAGCTGTCGTCCCGGTCGTCGTCCTCGTGCCGGGCGGCGCGATTCCCGCCGATACCGAACTGAGGCTCGCGCCGCCGCAGGAACCGGCCTGGTGGCTGGACCCCCTCGACACCGCCGGGCCGGCTCATACGCCGGCCTCCACCCAGGCAGCGGCACCAGGTCCGTCACGGCCTGCCGCAGACTTCCGGCAACGGCCACAAGAGGCCGCGGCCACTCTGTTCGACGAGCCTGACACAGAGCCGGCGCAGGTTCATTCGCCGACGGCCGCACAGGTAAGTACGGGCGCCTCGGCCGTGCTCACGTCACCCACCTACGCCGCGCAGAAACGGGTCGCCGGCCGTGTGTCGGTCTCCGATGACCAGGTGTCCGGCCTGCTCGGTGCCCTCCTGGCCGCCCCCAGCCACCGGCTGTCACCGGCGGCCGCCGCGGCTGCGCTCCAGGTTTCCCCGGTCACCCTGCGAGGGGCGGTCCTGCATGTCCAGCGGCTACTGAACGTCGAGGGTTACCCGGTGCTGCGCATCGACGCTGACGGGGCCACGCTCATCCTGGACGATGACCTGCTGCGCGAGCAGTTCGGGACCGGCCCGTGAACGAGCAGGTCTCCCCGAGGCGCCGCCGTGAGGTCGTCGACGCCCTGCGGCGGGGCACCGTCCCGGCCAACGGCCTGGACCTGCTGGCCGTCGGACTGGAGCGCTTCACCCCGGCCCTGGACGCCGACCTGAACGCCGTCGCCGGGGGTGGCGCGGCGTTCAAGGCCGTGCGCGGTGAATACGGTGCCGGCAAGACCTTCCTCACCCGTTATCTCGCCGAACGGGCCCTGCGCAACGGATTCGCCACGGCCGAGGTGCAGATCTCCGAGACCGAGACACCGTTGCACAAACTGGAGACCGTCTATCGGCGGATCGGCGAGGCTCTCCGCACGGCGGCCTTCCCGCCGAGCGCGTTCCGCCCGGTGCTGGATTCCTGGTTGTTCACGCTGGAATCCGATGTCGCCGCGGCCGATCCCGATCTGGCCGGGCGCGGGGACGAGGCGGTGAACGCCGCGGTGGAACGGCTCCTGGAGCAGCGGCTCGCCGCGGTCTCCGTCCGGACCCCCGCCTTCGCGCAGGCTCTGCGCGCGTATCGTTCGGCGGTGGTGGCCGGGGACACCGCGACGGCGGATGCCCTGGCCGCGTGGCTGGGCGGCCAGCCGCACGTCGCGGCGGCGGCCAAGCGCAGCGCCGGGATACGGGGGGAGCTGGACCACTTCGGGGCCATGGGGTTCCTGCAGGGGCTGCTGGAGGTACTCCGCGACGCGGGGCACCCGGGGCTGCTGCTCGTCCTGGACGAGGTCGAAACCCTGCAGCGGGTCCGCGGTGACGTCCGCGACAAGGCGTTCAACGCGCTCCGCCAGTTGCTCGACGAGATCGACGCTGGCCGCTATCCGGGCTTGTTCCTCGTCATCACGGGCACGGCTGCCTTTTATGACGGCCCCAGCGGAGTGCCGAGGCTGCCGCCGCTGGCGCAGCGCCTGGCTACCGATTTCTCGACCGATCCCCGGTTCGACAACCCGCGCGCGGTCCAGCTCCGGCTGCCCGGATTCGATCGCGAGGCCCTGCTCGCCCTCGGCGCCAAGGTCCGTGATCTCTACGCGGACGGGGCCGAGGAGCCGGACCGAATCGTCAAGACCGTGGACGATGCCTACGTCCGCGAGCTCGCCGATGCGGTCACCGGGTCGCTGGGCGGGAAAGCCGGGGTTGCGCCGCGGGTGTTCCTCAAGAAGCTCGTCGCGGACGTTCTGGATCGGGTTGACCAGTTCCCGGACTTCGATCCGCGCCGCCACTACAAGCTGACGCTGGCCGCGGATGAGCTGTCCGAGCAGGAACGGAACTCCGCAGTGGTGGCCGCGCCGTCCGCGGCCCGGGCCGACGACATCGATCTCGACCTGCCGTGACTGAGCCGACGGCTGCCGTGGGGGCGCGTTGAGTTCGGGACTCGACCGGCTGCATCCGGTCGTCGTCCACCACATCGTCAACAGCCTCGGCTGGCAGGCGCTGCGCGCGCTGCAGGAGCAGGCCGTCGGCCCGGTGCTGGACGGTGCGGACGCACTGCTCCTTGCGCCCACCGCAGGCGGCAAGACCGAAGCAGCCGTTTCCCCCTGCTGACCGCGATGGAACAGCAGCGCTGGTCCGGCCTGTCGGTCGTCTACGTCTGTCCCCTGAAGGCGCTGCTGAATAACCTGCTGCCCCGGCTGGAGCACTACGCGAGCTGGTTGGGACGGCGAGTCGCCGTCTGGCACGGTGACGTCACCGCCTCGGCGCGGCAGCGGATCCTCCGGGAGCCCCCGGACGTACTGCTGACCACGCCCGAGTCGCTGGAAGCCATGCTCATCAGCCTCAGGGTTGAGCACGGCCGAATGTTCTCGGATCTGCGGACCATCGTGATCGACGAGGTGCACGCTTTCGCCGGTGACGACCGCGGCTGGCACCTGCTCGCCGTGCTAGAGCGCCTGACCCGGGTGACGGGCCGCCCCATCCAGCGGATTGGGCTGTCAGCCACTGTCGGCAACCCCGGTGAACTGCTGGCCTGGCTTCAGGGCACCGGCCGGGGCCAGCGCCCGGCCGTGGTCGTGGCACCGGACATTGCCCCCGCGCCGGCCGACGTTGCGGGGACCGACGCCGAAGCCGAAGCAGGGGTGACCCTGCCGGCGCCGGCTGACATCGAGCTCGACTACGTGGGCTCGGTGAGCAACGCCGCGACCGTGATCGCCACGCTGCACCGGGGGGAGAAGCGCTTGGTCTTCTGCGACTCCCGGCAGTTGGTCGAAGAGATAGGCGCCGCGTTGCGGGAACGCGGCGTGACCGCGTACCTGTCCCACGCGTCGCTGTCGATCGACGAACGCCGCCGCGCCGAGCAGGCGTTCACCGAAGGACGCGACTGTGTCATCGTCGCCACGTCGACGCTGGAGCTGGGCATCGACGTCGGCGACCTCGATCGCGTCATCCAGGTGAACGACCCGCCGTCCGTGGCGGCGTTCCTGCAGCGCATCGGGCGCACCGGCCGCCGTGCCGGGGGCACACGAAACTGCCTGTTCCTGGCGCTGAACAAGGGGACGCTCCTGTGGTCCGCGGGGCTGCTGCACCTCTGGGGACAGGGCTACGTCGAGCCCGTGGTAGCACCGCCGGAGCCGCGGCACATCGTCGCCCAGCAACTGCTGGCCTTGTGCCTCCAGGAACACCGGATCGGGAACCGGCTGTGGGTGAATGCGTGGAACGGCCTCGCGCCGTTCGACCGCAGCGCCGAACCGATCCTGCGGTATCTGGTTGACCAGGGTTTCATCGATCAGGACGGTGAGCTGCTGTTCATCGGCCCCGAGGCGGAGCTGCGGTTCGGCCGACGTCACTTCATGGGTATGACGGCCGTCTTCACCGCGCAGCCCCAGTTCACGGTCCTCGCCGGGCGGCAGGAGATCGGCCGGACCGATCCCATGCTGCTGACCGAGAAGACCGATGGTCCCCGGCTGCTGCTGCTCGGCGGGCGCAGCTGGAGGGTGACCTGGACGGACTGGACGCGCCGCCGCTGCTACGTCGAACCCGCCGAAGGCGGCGGCAAAGCTCGCTGGCTGACTCCCGGCATCTCAGGAGCGAGCTTCGAGCTGGCACGTGCCGCCCGCGCAGTGCTCCTCGGTGCCGATCCGCCCGTTGCCCTGACCCAGCGGGCGAAACGGATCCTGGCCGAGGTCCGCGACGAGCATCTGCCCACCGTCCATCCGGGCGGCACAGTCATCGTCCGAGCCGGTGAGGACGTCCGCTGGTGGACCTGGGCCGGCTACCGGGCCAACGCCACCCTCGCCGCTACCCTGTCCAGCCTTACCGACGGCGTCCAGCGCTTCGACGACGCCAGCCTCCGGCTGCGGTCCGACCTAACGCCGGAGATATGGAAGGCCGGTTCAGCCGACGCCGCCGAACGCCTCTGCCTGCCCGACATTGATGACCGCGCCCTGGCTGGCCTCAAATTCAACGAGGCACTCCCCAAGCGCCTAGCGACCGCAACTCTCGCCGCCCGTCTAGCTGATCTGGATTCGGCCTTGCGGACCCTCGCGGAGCCGGTCCGGTTCACCGTCCAGGCCGAGGAGCATCCAGGGCGGTATTAACGATGAGTGATCGCGTTGGGGGAGATTGCTGGACGCTGGCCTGATCTCTCAGGCTTACTAATAGACGTAGATTGTTGTTGCGCGACGGTCTCAACGCGGCGCCGGGCGACCTCCGATGAGCGGCAGCGGGCGTAGGCCGCGTCCACCTCGGCGGATCCACCGCAGTCATCACGCATGGTTTACGATATCCTAGGTCGGTTTGCGGCATTACGGAGACTCCATCACCCGTTGGTAGGAGCGTGATCGGTGCTCAGTGTGGGCCTGACAGAGGCTGCCGGCATAACATCCGACTTGCTCGGGGGAAAAGGGGCGGGGCTGGCAAAGCTCAGCCGTTTGGGCCTCGCGATTCCTCCGGCATTCATCCTGACGACCGAGGCATATCGCCGCTGGTGGGATGCCGGGTTTCGAATGGACGACGATTTGCGCGCCTTGGTCGCGGAACGGCTCGACCAGTTGCGGTCGCAGGCCGGCGCGTCGGGATTACTGACGGCCGAGCCATTCCTGATCTCGGTGCGAGCGAGCCCGATGGTGTCCATGCCGGGAATGTTGAATTCTATTCTGAATGTAGGTATCACCCACGGCTGGCTGGACGGCCAGCCCGATTCATTCAGGTGGGAGCTCTTCACCGAATTCGTCCACACTTATCTGCTGGCTTCCGGCGCTGGCTCTGCCCGAGCCGTCGCAGTAAGCATCAGGCAGGCGGATGAGGAGTCCAGCGCGAGCCCTCGAGAAGCGTCGCGACACGCTCCTGTGGGGGAAACGCTCCTGGACCAGGTGACGGCCTGTATCGACGCGGTCTTTCTCTCGCGGATGCGCAAGAACGTTGCCGAGTTCGTCGGCCAGTGCCTTCTCGACGACCAGATGCCGATCGCGGCCATCGTGCAGGTGATGGTGTACGGGAACCGCTCGGACGAGAGCGCGTCGGGGGTTCTCTGGAGTCGGGACATTCAGACCGGCGAGGGGTCCTGCGTGGGAACCTACCTGGTGAACGCCCAGGGACCACAGGTCGTCGGATCGACGAACGCCCGTGAGCCCCGGTCACTTATCGAGATGAAGGCAGACTGGCCCGAGGTATACAAAGAGCTTTGCCGGATCTCGGACACGTTGAACTCAGCTTTCCCGCATGTGCAGGAAGTCGAGTTCACGGTCGATGACCGACACGTCTGGCTGTTGCAAACCCGTAACGCGTCACTGTCCCCACTGGCCTCCCTTCGGTACGCTTGCAGCAAGGTCGATTCAGGAGCGTGGACGCCGGCTCAAGCTGTCTTGCACACTCGCGCGGACGCCCTGCCGAGCCTGGCCAATCGCGTAGTGTCGGCACCGCTGGATCCGTCGACGACCCTCCTCGCTCGGGGGGTTCCTGCTTCCGGCGGTGTCGCAACCGGTCCTCTGGTTATCAAACCGGAGGAAGCCGATGGTTTGCCCTTGCCGGACAACGCCATTCTGGTCGCGGAATCGCTTACTCCTCAGGACGACTTCGATCTGATGAAAAGCTGCGCCGGTTTCGTGTCGATACGTGGCGGCCCCGGTACGCACACCGCCTCTCTTCTTCGCAAGCTGGGTAAGCCTTACGTCGTCAGCCTCGACCGTGAGACCTCTCTCCCTCGATCGGATCCGTTCGTCCTGTTCGGGCCGAACAAGGTGAACGAGGGCGAAACAGTGACGATCCTGGGGAGCCGCGGTGAACTTTTCCGTGGGGAACTGCAGGAGTCGGAGGACACAGGTGCCCGGGAGCAGGTCGAACGCTTCGCGAGATGGGTGAGAAGCCACGGCAGCATGAGTTCGTGGCAGGTGTTCAACTACCCCGGCCAGGATGCAGACCACAACATCAAGGACGCCGTTGGCTCGGTGGTGCGCCGTCGCACCTGGAAGTCGGAAAAGGCCGTCGTCACCGACCTGCTGAGTCTCGTTCCGGAAGAGTGGCGGATCAGGCAGGAGGTCTTCCCCGCCGACGACCGCGACACCATCCGCAGCGCGATGCTCTCGGGCATCGAGGCGGGCTTCTGGATCGGACCCAAGGTATGCCGCACAACCGATCCCGACCTCGGCAACGGCCCCTGGCAGACAGGTATCAAAACGGCCGAGGAAGTCGACTCCTTTCTCAACGATCCCGCCTATGTCGGTCGTGGCCCGCACGGCGGATACCTCACGTGGATAAGCGATCCCGCGGTGACCGAGCTGGTCGTTGTGTTCGACCCGCCGGGAAAGGGCGAGCCCGAGCTGAATGCCGAGCACTTCGTCTGCACCTTGTCCTGCGCGGGCTCAGCGGCCCAGCTGCAGATCATGCTCATGCTCGGCACGTCCCGTTTGCGCTCCCTCGAGTCTGCGTCTCCGCGCCAGGTCATTCTTGTCACGGTGGAGCCCGACTACCAGCACCCGTACTATCTGGGTCTCGTTCGCCCGATCGTGGGCCGCGATTACTGGACCAGCCCGAGACCCGGCAGGCTCGCCGAGGTTGCCATGTCGCGCGGTGACTGGTCGTTCAGACGGTTGCGCGGATTGGTCGATGACCGGAGCCTGACGATAGCCGGGCAGGTGACCAGGCTAATTGTGCAGGAGCTCTGGAAACCGCCCTTTGATCTGCCTCACTACATGATCGCCCTAGACGACGGGTTCGGGCTCGAGACCCTGGAATTCCAGGGACGGGCCGACATCAGTGGCCGCATCGCCTTTTTCAAGCTGTTCGACGCGAAAGGCCACGAAGAGCAGCTTTTCGCCGATCGCGTCTGATCCTCCGTAGCGAATCCTGGAGACGGCCATGCATGACCCGTATTCATCCCTTACGACCTTTCCGAGCCTCCCGCTGCTGGAATATGTGGAAGAGCTCTTCGACGTAAAAGCCACCCGTCCACTTGCCGGCTTCTCGTTTCTGTGTGTGCAGCATCTCCTGGCCAGTACCGGCGCGCTGATCGAGTCGCTTTCCCGCTGCGGGGCGGATCTGAGCCGGATGCAGATCGTGGGAAAGGGCTATTCCACCAACGAGGCGGTGCTCGGTATGCTCCGCGACTCCGGGATACGCGTCCTCAATCCCGCGTTCCGTGGAACAGCGGACAAGCCGTATGATGCGATCCTGGCCGAGGCGGTCGCATCGGCCCTGGTGCACGCGCAGGGTGAGTCGCGCACCGCCCGGGGAATATTGTTGCTGGACGACGGAGGCCACGCCCTTTCTCGCGCGCACGGATTATTTCCGCCAGGCTTCCCTATTACGGCAGTCGAACAAACTACGCGGGGAATACGCGCGGCGAACGCCCTCCCGCCGCGCTTCCCCGTCATCAATATCGGACGAAGCCGGGCCAAGCTGCACCTCGAAGCACCGTTGATCGCCGCCTCCATGGTCCACAATCTCCAACAGCTGCTGGCGTCGGGCCGCAACCTGTTCGGCGACCTGAACGAGGTCTTCCTCATCGGCTACGGAGCAGTCGGCCGTGCGGTGGCACTTCGCCTGAGGGCGCAGGGATATGACGTCACCGTGTTCGACAACGCGGCGGAGATGCGAGGCGCGGCGGCGGCCGATGGCTTCCCGATCTCCGACGATCTCCATACTCCGTTCGTTCGGAGGTGCGTGGTGGCGGCCTCGACGGGTGGAGTCTCGTTTCCGGCTGGCTTGCACGGAATACTGCAACCCGGCTCGGTCCTCGTCAACATGGGGTCGTCGGACCTGGAGTTCGCGGCCTGGGAGCTTCGCGAGGGCGAAGGCGTGGGCGCCGTCTACGACACGAAAAGCCGGGAGCTTGCCGGTGACGATCCGGAGGCGCCGTGGGACAGGCACTACCAGCTCACCGCCGAAGGAGGATACCGGTACCTCCTGAAGGGCGGCTTTCCCGTTGATTTCGACGGAGGGCCGGACCCGATACCTCCGTCGGCTATCCAACTGACCCGTGCCCTGCTCTTGGCCGGAGTGCTTCAAGCCTCCAGCGAGACGAGGTTGGGCGTGGTGAAGCTGGACGAGAACGTCCAGCAGCTGATCATGGATGAATACACGCGGCTTGCTTCGGAGAACCACTGATTCGCAGGCCTAGCTCGCTGGTCCTGCCTCACCCACCTGATGCAGTGCTTCCAGTGCGGCGCGTCGGATCGCGGTCCGTGCACCGGCCGAGAATGCGCCAGTTCCGTCCGGCGGGAGGACATAAACGGACACCGACGGCTGCGGCCGTGGGCCACCGGACTTGAACAGGTCGGAGAGTTCGGTGAATTTTCCGACCGTCCCGGTGCGCCCATCAATGATGGAGACTTCCTTGACCGAGTTCTGAGGCTCGTCCCCATGCACCGCCACCCACATCGGATCGACGCCGGCGGCTTCCGCTATGAGCTTCTCGGCGGCTGCTTGCTCTTTCTTCAGGGTCTCCGCCGGCCTTCGGCCGGCCTGGGCACCAACGAGATCGTCGACCTCGAGCTTGACGACCAACTTCATCAGACGGCGCTTGAGCAATGCGCGGACTATCTCGCCGGCGCGAGAGTCAGGGGCCGCGGCCAGTGTGGCCAACGTCCGATAGTCGTCCCAGCCGATGTACTCCTCCACGAAGTCGGCATCAAGATTTTCGGGGGCGAATACCCGGCGCGGAAGCAGGTCCTCGTGCACGCCGAAGACAATAGCTCGGATGAGCATCTTGTCGATCCCCAACCGGGTCTTGTGCCCGTAAACCTGGCGATGCATGTGATACCGCGCGAGCAGGAGACTCTCGACGGCGAATATCCCGTCGCGGTCATAGGCGAGGTAGTCGCCGTCAGGGTTGCGAACGAGCCTGGCCGCTTCGATCAGCTTGTCGATATCGAAACGACCGTAGTCGACGCCGCAGAAGTAGCTGTCGCGCAGGAGGTAGTCCATCTTGTCGATGTCGGCCGAGCCGGAGATGATGTCACGCGCTACCGACCGCGTGGCGCCGTGCCCGCTGCCGGTGAGCAACTCCGCGATCCATTCCGCGTCGGCGTCCAAGACGGACCGGATCGGCGCGTGAAACCGGACTATTGCGGCCGAGATCTTCTCGTGTACGTGCGTCTGGCCCGTCAGCTCCTCGAAGATGAACTCGCCGACCTGGGAGAAGGGGCCATGCCCGACGTCGTGGACCAGCGCGGCCGCCCGTACGCGCTGCCGCTCCCTCGGTTCCAGTCCGAGGCGGTCGGCCATCCGCCCGGCGAGGTGACAGGCGCCGACGCAGTGTTCGAACCTGCTGTGCCGGGCTCCGGGATAGACGAGGTGTGTCAGGGGGAGTTGCTGGACGCCTCGTAGCCGCTGAAACGCTGGCGAGTCCACCACCTTCCACTCGTGGTCGGTCAAGTCGATCAATCCGTGTACGGCGTCGCGGACTTCCCTGCTGCTCATCGGCGCCATCCCATCCTTCAGATCTCGGTGATTTGTGCCCCGGAGTCTCTCACGTCCCTGCTCGCAAGGCGTCCAGCGCTCGGGCCACCCGACGTGGCGTGTCCTGTGGCGTCAGCGGACTCGTGACACAATAGACGAAGGCTGCTCGTCCTCGGAGGGCGGAGTTCGGTGAGTGGTGACAGCACGTGGAAGTGCGACGGATCCGATCTCTGTGCTGAATTGTCCGGAAGTGCCTCCACCGAATTCAGCAGGACGTACGAAGGCGATCCGCAGAGCAGGATACTGCTGGAGACCACCAACTTCGCCATAGTGGTAGACATATCGCCATTGGTCGAGGGTCATTTACTGGTAGTGCCCAAGAAGCACTATCTAAATTTCGCAAGCGCGATGCTGGACTATCGGCATGAGGCAGTGCAGGTCACTCAGAGAGCCAGGGACTGGCTTCGCGAGACATATGGCTCGGTGGCCCTCTTCGAGCATGGGTCCACTTCCGGCCAGTCCGGCGGGGCCTGTATCGCTCATGCTCACATTCATGTGCTGCCCGTGGCGGCCACGGGACTGGTTGCCGTCATGCGGCACGACGAGCTGGAGCTCACCGCGCTCCTGGACATCGCCAGCTGGACGGAGATTGCCGAAACTCCTCGCCCCTATCTTCTGTGCTCGGACGGTGAGCGTTCTCTCGTCACCTTTCCGCCGGCACGCGTGAGACACCAATATCTCCGATGCGCCGCCGCGGAGGTGCTCGGGATACCGGACCCCCAGTGGGATTGGTCGCTCGTCATCCGCAGGAATCTGCTGCGCAACACTGTCCGCCGCTACAGAGGCAATCAACGACTTGGCGGCGTGATCTGAAGTCCGCGCTCATACCTCTCGAACTGCCGGATCAGCACGCGCCAGCGGTCGACGTCGACCAGGAGCTGCTGTCGCGAGGCGGCCTCACGGAGCAAGGGCCCGACGGCCTCGGCCCAGCCTTCGGGAGGGTGGGAGACGAAGACCGCTTCACCCAGTTTCAGTTGCAGCCTGGTAGTCAAAACGCCGAGACGTACCCGCAGACCTTCGAGTACGTGCGTCCTCTCGTCATCGGTGCCCTCGATCGCCAGCTCGACCAGCGATCTGATCGCGCCGTAGCGCACCCACTCGCCCCGCTCCTTGTCCAAGGCGTCGAAGAGCAGATCCGCATTCGCCGACGTCCTGAAAGCCCCGAGCGTGTGAACGACCCGCCAGCGGATGTCCGTGTCGCTGGTCGATCGATAGATGGCCCGGAGTTGCCTCAGATCCGCTTCGTCGAGCGACCACCGCTTGGCGGCGTTCGAGACCGCCCACCCCATCACGGGGTCGTCCCCGGCGAGGAGCTGAAGGTCCTCCTCGCGACCCGAGTGATCCGAACCGAGGCCCAGGGTTCTCCTCCACTGCAGGAACCAGTCCTCGTCGGAGTCGATGGAGTGGCTCAGCTGGATGATGTCCTCGGCCGACTGCACGGTGGCTGCGCGGCGGAAGATGGAGTTCGGAAGGCCCTCGAGCATCGCCTTCGTCGCCTCGCTCGTCCAGATGAGCGGGTCGAGCACCTTTTCCGCGGCGCAACAGGCGAGCCAGACCTCCACCCCCTTCGAGAACAACGTCCCTACGCCGTCCGTGGACACGGCGACGGTTTTGACCGCATACAGCCAATGCCAGTTGTAAACGGCCTGAAGAAACCTGTCGCCGGTAGGAGGGGACGCGAGCATCCTCAGCGCGGTCAGGAGCAGTTCCGTCGAGTTCGCGGAGAAGGTCACGCGGTTGAACGAGTCCGAGTTCCACTCCTCCTCGTGCCGTGCGAGAAAGCGTGCGGCCAGGAAGTCGTTCTTGATCTGATGGTCGAACTGAATCTCGTCGTTCGTCGACTTGACTAGGGTGCCGTCCGCGACCAGGCGGTCGGCGGTCGCGTCGGTGAGCCACTTCTTGGCGAACGACAGCGTTGCCGCCCGCGTGCTGTTTCGATACATCTCGAAGGCCATGGTGCTCAGACGGTCGAGATCATCCTTCGTCAGTCGCTCCTGATGCGTATAGAACCGTTCAAGGCTGCTCTCCGCGGATCCCAGCGCCGGCCTGCCCGTCGAGATCGCCTGCTCGAGGAAGAACGGACGCCCCAGCAGCGCCCTGTCCGCATCCGATATGACCGCGCGCAGGTCCGCCGAGAAGTGTGCGGACAAGACCGCTTCGACCGTGTCCTTGGTCAAGGGGTGCAGTTCGAGTTCCGCCCAAGGCGACAGGTCGGTGGCGCCGTCGTGGTGAGCCCGATCGGCTACCAGGGAGGACAGGCTCAAGGGATGCTGCTGCAGGTAGGCGTCTATCGCGTTCAGGATGGTGATGGAGGTTGCCTGGCTCGCGACCTCGTTCAGTCCGTCGACGAACAGGATCACCTCGCCGAGCTCGAGAAACTCCTCGAACGTGCTCGGGTTGATGGGCACGACAGAGGTATGCGCCATGACGGCGAACTGCTGACGGCGAGCCTCGGCGGATTCGCTGATCTCGCTCATCGCCTGGGAATGCGCGGGTTTCCAGTGGCTCAGATCAAGGATGACCGGGATGGCGGCTCCCGACTCGAGGCTCTGGAGCGCGGCCCGCCGCAGGAGCACGGACTTGCCCGCACCCGCAGGCCCGCGCAAAATGATCCGCCTCTTGGCGAAACACTCGGCGATGAGCTCGCCGGGGTCCGACATGTGGGAGTCGTCGCTCGCTTGCCACTCCACGGCCAGCGGCCCTGCCGCGCCTATCGGCCTGCGCGAGAGGAGTCCTCCCAGCTTCTTGAGGTAATTCTCCCGCAGGCGAGCCCGGCTGCTGTCTCCCTCGGGCGGAGGAACGGGATAGTGGTAGTGGAAGGAGTTATCGTGATAGGTCGCCGTGGCGTTATCCGCCGTGGCGACCGGACCGGTGATGTTGCCGCTCGCCTGCACGGCCTGGTCGCCCGCGCTCTGCCCGATCTGGTTCTGGCCGCCGTCATGAGGGCCTGTCCCTGTTGTCATGCTGCTCACGAAGTCCCTGGCGGATCGCTGCCGGGCGCCAGGTGTGCTTCATCGGAAGGTTGCGGTGGCCCGTCGGCCTGGGCGTTCTTCCCGGTCGCGACGGCTCCGGTGATGTCACCGGCGGCCTGCACAGCACCGGCGCCGGCCTGCTGGTCGACGATGCGATTCGACGACCCGTCCCCGGCGGCGTGAGTCGGGGTCGGCGGCGGGGAAGGAGCGGTAGCGCCAGCACCCCGTCCCGTGGCCACCGCGCCGGTGATGTGGCCACCAGCCTGAACGGAGCCACGGCCGGCCTGCTGCGACGTCCCCTTGACCGGCCGCCGGCTCGTGGTGGGGATGAACCACCCGGCCAACGTGAGCAGCAGTCCCAGCACCGCCAGGAGCGTGCCGAACGTCGTGCCACGACTGTCCCGCTCCCCGGCACCGCCTCCCCAGGCCCACCACCCCACGCCTATACCCACCAGCAGCAGCATGATGCCGCCCATGACGATCAGGACACTGCGGGGTTTGGAGACTGCCATAAGGTCATCCTCTTTCGGGTCCCCAAGCTTTCACGGAGGGCGCCTGCCCTGCCAACGGTAGTGCGTGAGGATCGCCAAGTGGATACCGCTGACACGTGGTTCATGTCGCCGTCGTGGGAGCCAGGATCATCGGGGCCGCGCTGGTGCGCCGGGGAGCGGATGTCACCGTTCTCGATGCCACCGAGCCGGGGTCGGGCACCAGCGGCTCGAGTCTCGCCTGGCTGAACTCCAACCAGAAGCTGCCCCGGCACTAGGTTGCGTCCACGGGGGTGGTGTACGAGTTTCCGCTGGTGAGGGGCGCTGCCGTCAGGAGGTGGGCGAGCAGGGTACCCCCGGCGGTCCTGGTGATCTGCTCGGCCAGCCAGACAGCTTCCTCGGGTAGCAGGTCGAGGCCAACCGCCCCGTGACCGGGGAAACCAGCGTGAGCGGCCGGAAGGGTCGGGTTCCAGTCGCCCGCAACTCGCACGGCGAGCTCATCCGCCTCCGTGCCTGCTACCGGGACCGTCAGCTGGTCAGGAGCGGTGTCGCGAGCGAGGATGCCGTACCGGATCAGGCCTGACCAGTAGATGGTGGAGGGGAGAACTTTGACGGCGGGACCGGCCAGGCGGCCGATCAGCCCGTCCACGTCGCCCGTATCGCGCAGGGCCTCGATCAGCCTGCGCTCCTGCTTGTCCGCCCAGGCCTTCAGCTGCTGCCCGCGGTGCCCGTGGCGCATGCCGTCCTGGTAGATCCAGGGAACGAAGAGGAAGTAACGGGCACGCGTCTGGATGACCGATGTGCCCGGGAAAAGGGTGTTGCTGAACGCATCCCGGATCTGGCCGATGCCGAGTTCGTCCCGGCTCTCGTTCTGGGCGAACAGCGCGATCAGTTCCCGGACCCGCCGCTGCTCCTCCGGTGACGTGTCAAGCCACGCAATCGCGGCCCCCATAGCCGTCGCCCCCATTTACTCAGCATCGGCTGGCCAGTGGGAAAGCCGTTGGCACACCGTTTGCTTCTGATGATTGCACCTTGGCGTGTCGGCCAGGTCACGGTCCGCGAGCCGGTCAAGAACACCGAGGCACCCGAGACCATCGCTGCATCAGCTCGGCGGCGCTCAGCGTGCGGACATGGCCGGGAGGGGGTTCGCGCAGCAGGCCGATGTCGATGGTTTGTCGTGCAGGGCGGCGATCTGCGGTGTTGGGTCATATCGTTGATGTCCAGGTGCACGACATGGGCTCGTAGTGGTTGTAGCGGTAGACGTGCTGGCCCCGGGTGACGGCGGCGCCGCTCGGTGATGAAGTCGATCAGCTCTTCGAACGCGCGCTTCTCGCCCGGTCGGCCAAAGAATCCTCACGCGCTGGCGCATTTGAGATTGTCGGTCCCGTGCGGGCGTGTTCTCCCACGGCGCAGGTGCCCAAGCTCCTATGATCCCTAAATCGGCGCCAATTGCCGGGTCGCAAGAGCGCAGATGGCCGGAGGTCTCCTTTGAGCCAGGGAAAGCTAGTCCGCGACAGGATCCCGCAGATCATCCAGTCCAAGGGCCTGGAACCTATCGTCTATTCGGCCGACACGGATGAGTACGCCGCACGGCTGCGCGGCAAGCTGTCCGAGGAGGTAGCTGAGTTCCTCGAATCCGACTCTGATCCAGAGGAACTCGCCGACATCCTCGAGGTTCTGTATGCCCTCGCCGAGCAGGTCGGCATCGGTCGGCAGCAGTTGGAGAAGCTGAGGGCCGCCAAAGCGGAAGAACGCGGCGCTTTCGCCGACCGGATCATCTGGTGCGGGAACCGTCCTGCGGATGCCGTCATCCAGCCGTAGGGGCGCCGCTTCTACAGCTGGTATGGGTCGCCGTAGGCGACCTCGTGGGTGAAAAGCCTGCCACAGCAGGTTAAGCGGGTGTGACCGTTCGAAGGCGCTGCGCTCGCCGTGCCGGGCGAAGGTACCGGTAACCAGGTCCATCGCGGGGTCGAAATCGCGGCCGAGATCGATAAGGCGCAGGCCGGGGCCGCCGGGCAAACGCCCCTCGACCGCGGCCTCTGCGATGCTGACGGAGGTCAGCATGCATCCATAGGTCATCTTCGAGCGCATCAGCGCGAGCCCGTAGTAGATATCATCGATGGTGGCCACGATGGTGAGTCGGCTGCGGAAATCGCCGCCGTACCTTCGGCGACAGGAAGTCCGTGATCACCCCGCCGGACGCCGGGACGATGAGCGGCACTTCAGGAAGACGGTCCACGCTGACCGCCGGGACGGGCGATCTGCGTATCGCTGTCGTCGGCAGTAAGACTTACGGCCAAAGTCGTGTCAATGAGCCGCGCCGCTCTTCGTCTGGATCGGCGGCGATGACGGTGATTCCGGGAGCGCTGCCCGCCAGTCCCTGCCGGGCACTCGTCTGCTGTTTCCGGCGACATTTGACTACATCAAGCGCTGGTCGTGCGCCCGTCATCACTCTTGACCAGGGCACCATTGGTAGCTGCGATCGGCGTTCTTCGCTATCTTCGCCTCGACCTCGTCCTGCAGGTCGACACCGGTCATCTCGGCCAGGCTGAACAGGTAAATCGCGATGTCCGCCAGCTCCTCGCCGACGTCGGCACGGCCTTTGCGCCAGGCATCGAATGCCTCCGCGACCTCGCCCTGGAGCAGGCAGAACTCCAGCGGCACGTCGGTCGTGTTGAAGCCTTTGGTCTTCTTGTTCTCCCACACGAGCCGCTGTCCCGACCTGATGTCCACTGCTCCTCCCGCCCGGTATCTTTCCCGACCGCAGCGCGCCTGGTATGGCTTTCGGGTACTTCAGAGGGCGCCCCGCCAGAGTCGGGGAGCAGGGAGCTCGTGGATCACCGGGTCCGCATCGTCGTCGACCGCGGCCAGCGCCACCCAGCACCCGCCAATTCGACGAGAAGTCGAGCGGATGATTAAACTGGCCCGGATTCTGCGGTGGACGCCCGCTTTTCTCGGGTACTTGTATTCGCTAATTTGCGGAACGTAACCTTGCCATAGGTTCAATGCGACTTGACGGAGGAGTCCGTGCCGGATTGGCGCGATGAAGTCTGCTCCGCGCTGGACTTTTGTATCGGGGTCGAGGGCGGAGCTGGCCAGTCTGAGCGGCTCGTCTGCATCGGGCCTGCCAGGCAGGAAAGCCGGCGTGGCTGGTACTCAGTTGATCTTCGCGACTCCAGTATTGGCGCGGACCAGATCGAATCATTGCGCATATCGGGAAAGGACGGCCCGAGAGCCGGCCCATCCCACCCAGTCCTGGAAGCAGCGCAAGTAGGGCCGGTAGTCCGAGTTCGGGTGGCCGAATTCGTCAACCTGGTCGATGCCTACCTATGGCAAAATAAGCAGCCACCCGCTTATCTTCTCGTGAAGCTCCGCGAAGGTATCGCGCAGTTGGCGGACGCCGGCTTAGCGCACGACTTGGCCGCAGGCCGGCTTGCATCTGCACCAAAGGTCGTGCGGCCGGTCGCCGGGTTTACCGACCAGCAGCAAGAAGCGTACGAGTCCTGCCTCTCAGCAGGCGTTCGCCTCGTGTGGGGGCCGCCCGGCACGGGGAAGACGAGGGTGCTCACCGAGGCGATCGCCCGGTTGGTAGCCACTGGCCGGCGGGTATTGCTCGTGTCTGCGACGAACATCGCCGTTGATAACGCCCTTCTGGGGGTCATCCGCAGCCGCCCGTTCAGGCCTGGCAGCCTGCTGAGAGTTGGCCTGCCCCATCATCCTGACGTCCTTCAATATCCCGATGTGTGCCTACCTGACCTGGTACGCAAGCAGTTGGCGGATGTGGACAGGCAGCGACAGGCGATCGAGAGCCGGCTGCTGGAAATGTGGCAGGCAGACGAAGAGCTTGCCCGGTTGCGGGAGGAGATCACCGGGTTCGATGCGGTGCAGTACCGCCAAGCGCTGCAACTCATTTCCGCGGAAGCGGCCATCCCAGGCCTCGCCGAGGCCGTTGCACAAGCGAGCGCGGCGCTCCTGGCACGCAGGCGGAACGCTGATCTCCTGCGCAACGAAATGATGACCGCGCATGAGCGTGTTCGGCGACTTGACGCGAGTCGCTCAGCGTACGCCGGGATTGACCGAATCGAGAGCGAACTGACCGAGGCGGCGGCAGCCGCAGACGATCTCGGCGTGCGAGCCCTGACCGCCCGGCACGTCGCTGATCAGCGCGCTGATGACCTGGGTGCCGAGGAAGGCAGAACCCGGCTTGCGCGCCTGCGGAGACCGGGCCGGATGCGGCTACTGTCTGACGAACTGGCCACGGCGGTGCAGCGGGTGGACGGTCTGGAGAAACGCGCACGTGAGGCCAGGGAATTGCTGACCCGACGCCGGCTGTCGGCACAAAGCCAGGTGCGGGGACTGTCCGCCACCACGGTGTGCAGCCGCGCAGACCTCGTTCAAGCCGACACGGACTTGGCCGCGGCGCAGCAGGCCGCGGCTCAGGCAGAGGCTGTCGAGCGGAAAGCCGAAGAGAATCTCAGCAGCAAACAGCAAGCGCTGCTCGCAGCGGAAGGCAGTGCGAAACCGGACGAAGCGCAGCGCCTTCTCGTCGAGGATGCGAAACGGCGGCAGCTTCCGGCTTTGGTGGAGCGGGCGGGGAAACTCCGCTCGGAAATTGCTGCGGCGGAGCCAGGACGGGCCCAGCTTCAGGACGAGTACGCAAAGGTGCAGGAACGGTTTGAACGTCTTCGTATGGACGCTGAAGGGGAGATTATCCGCCAGGCGCAACTCATCGCGACGACTCTTGCCCGGCTGCGGACGAGTAAGGCACTCATGGATGGCCCGTACGATGTCGTGCTCGTCGATGAGGTCGGCGCCGCCACGCTGCCCGAGATCTTGTTCGCTGTGTCGCGGGCACAACGGGGAGCCGTTTTGCTCGGCGACTTTCTCCAGCTTGGGCCCGTGGTGAGGAAGGAGGTAACGGAAGCCAGGCGAGCTGACGTCCAGCGCTGGTTCGGCCGCGATGTCTTCGAGCTATGCGGTATTGCCACACCCGAGGAAGCAGAGCAGAGCGATGGATGTACGGCGCTGGATGTCCAGCACCGGTTCGGCCCGGAGATCATGCGACTGGCAAATGCGATCGCTTACGAGGGAATGCTCAAGGCGGGCGCTTCCGTTCGTGGCCATGCCGACGACGACCCGGAGATCGTCCTTATCGACGTTGACGGGCTCGGGGACATCGCAGAAGTACGCGCGCCCGGGCCGCGTAACGGTGGTTGGTGGCCCGCCGGCGCCCTGCTCGGCCAGGTGCTTGCCGACTATCACAAATCTCGTGGCGAGCGAACGGGCATTGTCACGCCCTACAAGGCCCAGGTCGAGGCAACCCTGGAGGCGCTCCGTGATCAGGAGGCCGCCAGTACCGACGTGACCGAGGTAGGCACCGTGCACCGGTTCCAGGGCCGCGAGTTCCCGATCGTGGTCTTCGACCTGGTGGAAGACAGCGCCGGTACCCGCTGGATGGCGCAGGCGTCGTCGCGGGGCGGCAAATTCGGCCGGGACGGATTGCGCCTGTTCACCGTCGCTATTACCCGCGCGCAAGCCCGCCTCTACATCGTCGGTAGCCGCCAGCGGATCGATGCCGCGCCTCAGGGCACACCCCTGGCGCACGTTGCCGGGATGCTGAGGACCAGGCGTGCGCGGTTCGTGCGGGCGACGACGCTGATCACGCCTTCCTCGCTGGCTGGGCCAGATCTTCCTCCGCTCGGCCCGTTCAGCGGCGAACTCGCGGAGGTCCTCGCGCAGCATGTGCGGGTGATGGACATCCACGACGAGCGCAGCTTCTACGACGTGTTCGCTGAGCACCTCGACTCGGCACGGCATTCGATCTGGATCTGGGCGCCCTGGACCGCCACCAGGGTCAGGTCGTTGCTCCCCGTCCTGGCTGACGCGGCCAGCAGAGGCGTCAAAATCACCGTGTTCGTCCGCGACCCTAAGGACACGCTGCAAGGCAAGCAACAGCTCCAGAAATTCCTGTCCGACCTGCGCGCCATTGTGGCATCGGTCGTGGAAATTAATGTGATGCATCAGAAAATCGTGGTCATCGACGAGGAGACCGTGCTGCTGGGCAGCCTCAATACATTGTCGCAGAGCTGGACGCGCGAGGTCATGCTGGCCATGCGCGGCTCTCACTTTGCCCGCAAGCTGCTGGAGCATGAACACGCAAAGGAATTCGCGGTACCACCCCGCTGTGCTGTCTGCAGGGGCAATCAGGTTGATCTGCGCCGCGGCCGATCAGGCGACTGGTACTGGCGTTGTTATAACTCAGCTTGTCCAGGGACGTCAGCGAACGGACGTAAGGCCTGGACTAAACCGGCCGCAGAAAAAAGAACAGCCCGGGCTCCCTCATAGCTATTAAGCGAGCAGGTCAGCCTCGGTGCGCTGCGGGCGGCGGCCTCCCTGGTACACCTGAATCCAAACCCGGCTGATTCCTGGGCAGCCCCCTCGTTTCGGTCCCGGCGACCACCGCCTGCGCAAGGCATGGTTCACCCCGAAGGCGCTGCACGTCATCGACGGCGGACTGCAGCCCCTGCGTGACCGTTTCGGCCCCAGCCCGGCAGATCTGGTTCCCGTTATGCTCCGCTACTGCCTTGAGCAATCCGTCAACGCAGCGGTTCTCGTAGGATTCACCACACCCGGGCAGGTCACTGAGAGCCTTACCGCGCCCGCATCCCCTTTGGCGGCAGAGGATATGTCGTTCATCCGCGATACCGCAGGCAGGATTCAGCGCCGGCTGGATGCTGCCGGTGAAGTCTTCCTCGATGAAGCGAAGGCCTCCCTGCGGTGACCGTTACGCAGCAACTGTCCCTCATCG
>Ga0182014_10000780_pt1 | contig 43113 bp, 31 predicted proteins | sample 612S2DmetaG_FD_120489 | JGI IMG/M metagenome (GOLD analysis project Ga0182014, IMG submission 120489) | Permafrost microbial communities from Stordalen Mire, Sweden - 612S2D metaG | ecosystem: Environmental > Terrestrial > Soil > Wetlands > Permafrost | place: Sweden: Stordalen | collected... | reverse complement strand
CGAAACACTGGATAGACTCCGACGAAAGAGACGCTTGCCTCAAGCCTTGGACAGACTTCTACAACTACCAACGGCCTCATGGTAGCCTCAACTACAAGCCGCCCATCAGCCGCTCCGATGATGGAACAACCTCTTGACCTTCTACAGGCACCCAAACGTTGTTGCTGATTCAAGAATGGGCCACCAGCCAGAGATTGATAGAGCACAGATCTATTGAGCAGATAGAAAACGGCGCATCCCAGAGCGGGATGCGCCGTTTTGTATTTCAGAGCGTTGCGGAGATTACTTGTGGGCCGGCTTCTTTGCTGGCGCCTTGGCAGAAGCAGTGTCGACGAGGGCTTGGTCGATGAGCTGGAAGAGCTTGCTGCGGTCGACGACCTCGATGAAGGGCGCGCCCTTGGAGTTGGCAGTGACCACCCAGATGGTGGGAGTGTGCTCGATGCCGATGCGCTGGCCGAGGGCGAAGTCAGCCTTGACCTGTTCGGCCAGCTTGCCTTGCGGGTCGACGGCGAAGGGCAGGGCAATGTGGTGGTCGGCGGCAAACTTCTCAGTGAAATGGTGCAGGCTGTCCGGGTTGACGATGGAGGCCTGGTTTGCGAAGACCTGGTCGCGGTACTCATTGCCCAGGGCCTTGCTCCGGCTGTCGAACCAGCGACCGTTGACCGCTGCGTTGAAGCTCCAGTTGTGCATGGGCAGTGGGAAGTCGTGGCGCACCAAGGGAATCTTGTACTTGGCCGCGGCCTCGTTCAGTAAAGGGTTCGCGCGGCCGCAGTCCGGGCACTCCATATCTTCAAACTCAATCAGGGCCACGCGGGCGCCGGCGGGCGGCTTGAGGGCGGCGGGGTCATGCACCGGAGTTCCGGAGGCCGGTGGGAAAAACTGGGCGTGGGCCCCGGCGGCGGCGACAAAAAGCGCGGCAACAGCAAGGCTCAGAAAAAGGCTGGCCGGCCGGCGAAAAGCGGGGCAGCGATGGGCATCAGCGAAAAAATGAGACATAGCGATTAGAAAGCTCCCTATGGGCATTGTAACGGGAAAAAAGCGGGAAAGTTGTGAACTATTGGCGGTTTCGGCGGCGGGCAGCCATCCATTGGCGCCATTTGTAGTCGGCGATAAGGGTGGCAGCGACGACGAGGACAGCGAGGATGCCGAGAAAAATCTTCATAGCGTCTTCAGGATCGCACGAGTTGGGCAAGGATATTTCCACGATTTTGCTCAAGGCGGCTGAGTGTCAAGCCTTGCTGTCCGAAATCGAACACTGCCATGCTGGAAACGGTCATCACTAGAGCCTTTTTACAATTGTCCCCTCTTCTAAGTGCTTTGTTTTCAGTGAAAATATGAAATGGCATTATGGCATGGCAAGTGCAATGATTTCTGGCGTATGGATATTGCGCGCCCAGATTTATTGCAAAAGACGAAGCGCCGGCGTTGGATTCTTGTCGGTGTTGTTGTGGTGGTGGTTGCGATTGCGCTGCTAGGGCTGTCGCGGCTCAAGCCGGCTGCTCCCACGGTAGACCGCTCGACGATCTGGCCAGATACGGTCAAGAGAGGGCCCATGATCCGGCAGGTGCGCGGGTCGACGGGTACATTAGTGCCGCGCGAGGACAAGCTCAGGCTGATTCCTGCCGAGACCGAGGCCACGGTTACCCGGATTCTGGTGTTGCCGGGCGCGCAGGTTCAGGCCGGTACGGTCATTATGGACCTGGCCAATCCGCAGCTTGAGCAGGAGGCCATGAACGCCCGTCTGGCGCTGAAGGCCGCCGAGAGCGAGTACCACAACACCCAGGTAAAACTGCAGAACGACCTGATGACCCAGAGGGCAGGCGCTGCCACCGTCGGTTCGGATTATCGGCAGGCGCAATTGCAGGCGCAGACCGACAAGGCGCTCTACGATTTGGGCGTCATCTCCGGACTGACCTACAAGGCTTCGCAGGGCAAGGCCAACGAGCTGACGACGCGCAACAAGATCGAGGACGAGCGCATGACGATGAACGAAAAGGTCATCGTGTCGCAATTGGCTGTGGAGCAAACGAAGGTGGATCAGGCGCGCGCCCTCTATCAGCTCATGCAGCAGCAGTTGGCCGCGCTGCACGTGACCGCGGGGATCAGCGGCGTGCTGGTGGACCTGCCACATCAAGTAGGTGAGCACGTGGCTCCCGGCATCACGTTGGCCAAGGTGGTGCAGCCGGACCAGTTGAAGGCCTCGCTGAAGATTGCCGAGACCCAGGCACGCGACATTCAAATCGGCCAGTTGGCCTCCATCGATACGCACAACGGCGTGATTCCGGGCCGCGTGCAGCGCATCGATCCGGCCGTGCAGAACGGAACGGTCACGGTTGACGTAGAACTAACCGGGCCACTTCCGCAAGGCGCGCGGCCCGACCTGAGCGTGGACGGGACGATTGATCTGGAGCGCATGACGGATGTTCTTTATGTGGGACGGCCTGCGCTGGGCAACGAGAACTCCACGCTGAGCCTGTTCAAGATTGACCCCGACGGCAAGGGCGCCACGCGCGTTCCGGTCAAGGTGGGCCGCGCGTCGGTGAACAGCATTCAGGTGATCGAAGGATTGAAGGAAGGCGACACGGTGATTCTCTCCGATATGTCGCGCTGGGACAATGTGGACCGGATACGGCTGGAGTAGGAAAAACAGGGGTTAGGGACTAGGGATTAGGTCTCTGTCCAGATGAAGAAGTTTCATTGGGTTTGTGCTTTCCCACATCTCAAAATCGAGATGTGGGGCACCCAATGATGGTACAAAATCAAGCGGTCAGAGACCTAGGAACTTGTTGAAATAGTAACTTGGGGTAGAGTTTCGCACTCAGGGGCTAAAGCCCGCATTGATTTTGCGGCATTTACGGCACGACTGAAGTCGTGCCCTGACACAAAACCAGGTTTTTCAACAAGTTCCTAGGGATTAGCAAACAAGATTACGAATTCAGAGGGAGAGAGCATGGGATCGAACGATACGCTGATTGAGATTGAGAACCTGACCAAGGTTTTCTACACCGACGAAGTGGAGACGCACGCGCTCTCCGGCATTCACCTGACTATCTCGCGGGGCGAGTATCTGGCCATGTCCGGCCCATCGGGCTGCGGCAAGTCCACGCTGCTTTCCATCCTGGGACTTCTGGATACGCCCACCGGCGGCAAGTACCTGCTCAACGGCAACCCAGTTGAGAACCTGAGCTTCGGCGACCGCTCGCGCATCCGTAACCAGGAGATTGGCTTCATCTTCCAGAGCTTCAATCTTATCGGCGATCTTACGGTCGAGGAGAATGTCGAGTTACCGCTGACTTATCGCGCGGGAATGGCCTCGGCAGAGCGCAAGAAGCGCGTGAAGGAAGCGTTGGAGCGGGTGAACATGGCGCATCGCATGAGGCACTATCCGGCGCAGCTCTCCGGCGGCCAGCAGCAGCGCGTGGCCGTGGCGCGCGCCCTGGCCGGTTCGCCGTCGATTCTGCTGGCCGACGAGCCCACCGGCAACCTGGACTCGAAGAACGGCGAAGCGGTGATGCATCTGCTGGCCGATCTGCACCGCGAAGGCTCAACCATCTGCATGGTGACGCACGATCCGCGCTTTGCCAAGCACGCGCAGAGAGAAGTGCATTTGTTCGACGGCAAGGTGGTGAGCGAGCAGGAGTTGAAAAAGCTTGAAGAGGAAGTGGAGGCGTAGCTGTGCTGTTTCAGAATGCGTTTCAGGACATTCGCTACGCGTTACGGCAGTTGCACCGCGCGCCGGGCTTTGCTTTTACCGTGGTGCTTACGCTGGCTTTGAGTGTGGGTGCGGCCACAGCGGTCTTTTGTGTCATCGATGCCGTAGTCCTGCGTCCGCTGCCTTATCCGCATGCCGGGCGAATCGTGGCCATCAACAGCTTCTGGCAAGGCCGTCCACAGCCGGTCTCCTGGTCGTACTTTCAACATGAACGCGCGCAGGCACAGAGCTTCGAGTCGCTGGCGGCTTACATTCATTACCGCAAGGTCACCGTGGATGTGCCCAGCAGCGGCCCGGTTTTGCTGAACAGCGTGCGCGCCACGGATGGCTTCTTTCAGGTCTTCGGCGTGGCGCCTTTGCTGGGTCGCACCTTTATGCCCGGCGAAGATCAGGACGGCAAGAACGACATTCTGGTGCTCAGTTACGGAGCGTGGCAGCGCTACTTCGGCGGCGACCGGGGCGTTCTGGGCCACACCGTCAAAGTGGATGGCGCCAACTACGTCGTGATCGGCGTCATGCCCGACGGCTTCAGTTTTGGGAGCAATCATCTGGACCAGGTTTTCTTTCCTCTGCACGCCAGCCAGGACACGCTGGTCAAGGGCGGTTCTCTGAGCCTGTTTACCGTGGGCCGCCTCAAGGACGGCGTCAACATGGCGCAGGCGCAGGCTGGCCTGACGCATATCTTCGACGACTGGAAGCGTGCCAATCCGGGCGCCGGCAGCCAGATCACGGTTGGCCTGCAGCCCTGGGCGGAGTTCACCACCGGAAAGGTGAAGACGCCGTTGTGGATGCTACTGGCGGCGTCGTTGATGGTGCTGGCCATCGGCTGCGTGAATGTGGCTGGGCTGCTGTTAGCGCGCGGCGTGCGGCGCGAGCGCGAGATGGCCATGCGCTCCGCCATTGGCGCGGGACGCGCGCGGCTGCTGCGGCAGATGTTTACCGAAGGACTTCTGCTGGCGCTGGCCGGAGCGGCAGGCGGAGTGCTGCTGGCTGCGGCACTGCTCGATCTGATGCGCAAGTTTCTGCTGCAATTGCTACAGCGCGGAGTTGACATTCACATCAACTGGCTGGTGCTGGCCGCAGCCACCGGCATCGCCATCGCGACCAGTCTTGCGGCCTCGCTCTTTCCCGCGCTGCGGCTCTCGGGCATCGATCCCAATCGCGTGCTGAAGGCCGGCGGCAGCGCCGGCGGAAGCCGCGGGCAACACCGCCTGCGTTCAGGATTCATCGTGGCGCAGGTCGCGTTCACGCTGGTGTTGCTGGCTGTCTCCGGCCTGTTGGTGCAGTTTGTGCTGCACTATCGCGATGCTGATCTAGGCTTCAAATCCGAGCGTTTGCTGGCCTTCAAAATCAGCTTGTCGCGGGCTGAATACAATGGTCGCGATGTACTGGGCGAACTTTATCGTCCGCTTGAGGAGCGCACGCGCAATCTGCCCGGCGTGCAGGCCGCCGGCCTGATCGATCTGATGCCGCCGGCCGAATCCGGCTTCAACACGGTCACGCAGATCGTGGGCCAGCCGGATGCCGCTCCCGATCGTGTGGTGTGGGTGGAGCGTCGCCTGGTCAGCAACGGCTACTTCGACCTGATGGGCATTCCGTTGCGCCACGGCCGCGCTCTTTCGCCGTCACTGGACCGCGCCGAAAATCCCGCGCGCGCGGTGGTGGTGAACGAGGCTTTTGTGCGCCAACTCATTCCGCAGCCGCTCGATCCCACCGCGCAGCGCATTGCCGACAGCGACGACCCGCAACAGTGCACGCGGATTGTCGGTGTCGCCGGCGATGTGCGCCAGAACCTCTTTTCCGCCGCGCAGCCGGAGATGGATATGCTCATGGATCAGGTCGATCCGCGCGTGATTGGTGACCAGTTCTTCAACGAAAACCTCTTCGGCAACATGACGCTGCTGGTGCGCACCAGCGGCGATCCCAAGCAGATTGTGCCCGCCGTGCGGTCGATATTGCATGAACTCGATCCCACGGCGCCTTTCCGCGAACCCCGCACGGTGACGGAAATGGTCTCTGAGATGCTGATCTTTCCGCGCATGTTGAGCTGGCTGTTCTGCATCTTTGCCGGACTGGCATTGTTGCTGGCGCTGGTTGGCTTGTATGGGCTTATCAGCAACGAGGTGGAGCAGTCCTCGCGCGACATCGGCGTGCGCATGGCGCTGGGCGCGACAAGGCCCGGCATTCTCGCCATGGTGCTGAAGCGCGTGGCGTGGATGCTGGCGGCGGGCGTCGCGGCGGGGCTGGTGCTGACACTTTTCGCCCGCAAGCTGATCGGCATGGTCATCTACTTCGACGCACAGAAAGAGGCTGGTGGCTTTCTTCTGCTGGCTTTGCTGCTGGTGGTGGCGGGCCTAGCAGCGGCGCTGATCCCGGCGCGGCGCGCGGCTTCCATTGAACCCATGCAGGCTTTGCGTTCCGAATAGCACGCTCAAGGAGATTGCAATGAACACGCTTGTTCAGGACATTCGCTACGCGCTGCGGCAATTGCGCAAGTCGCCGGGCTTTACGCTGACAGCGGTGCTGACGCTGGCCCTGGGCATCGGCGCCAACAGCACAATATTCAGTTGGATCGATTCGACTCTGTTCGATCCGATTCCCGGCGTCGCGCGGACCGGAAATATGGTCACCCTGCAGCGCGGCGAAAGAAGCGAGCATCCAACTCCGCCGTTCTCATACGCGGACTATGTGGATCTGCGCGATAACGTTAAGAGCTTCAGCGGCCTGCTGGCCTATCACGACGATTACATGGCGATTACCGGCGGAGCGCGGCCGGAGCGCGTCTATGGCGTGCTGGCCTCGGCGAACTACTTCGAAGTGCTGGGCGTGAAGCCGGTGCTGGGCGGGACGCTCATATCGACGATGACCAACGAACGCGCGGGCGCGCCTGTGGTTGTGCTTGGCTATGACCTTTGGCAAAGCCGTTTTGGCGGCGACCCGGGGATCATTGGCAAAACGACGCAGATCAATCTTCACACTTACACCATTGCCGGCGTAGCTCCGCGCGGCTTTCAGGGATGCAAGAGCGGGCTTCGCGCCGAGTTGTTTCTTCCGCTCGGCACGGATCGCCAGATATGGGACTCGACGCGCATTGACGAACGCGGTGTTTCATGGCTGCAGTTGCTGGGCGTGATGCGTCCGGGCGTAGACGCTCACCAGGCTGAGAATGAACTGAATCTTTTGATGGATCGCATCGTCGGGCGCTTCCCGGAGTCGCATCAAGGGGCGAACCGAATTTCTACCGACCCGCTGTGGCGCTCTCCCTTTGGGGCCAATGTTTATCTGGCCGGATCTCTGCCGATTCTGATGGCTCTGGCCGCGGTGTTGCTGCTGCTGGCCTGCGCGAATGTCGCGAATCTTCTGCTGGTGCGCACCGTCTCGCGCCGCCGCGAGTATGCCATTCGCCTCTCCTTGGGAGCGACGCGCTGGAGGCTGGTTCGACAACTCATGGTGGAGAATCTTCTTGTCGCCCTAGCCGGCTGCGGAGTTGCATTGGCCGCCACCTTCTGGACGGCCAACACAATCAGTTCCTTTTTGCCTGCCATCACGCTTCCGCTCAGCATTCATGGGCGGGTCAACGGCGTGGTGACGCTGGCCACGATTCTCATTTCCGTTCTGACGGCCTTGATTTCTGGAGCTGTTCCAGCGCTGCGCGCTTCCGCGCTGTCTCCCGTGACCGTGCTGAAGGATGAGGCTCTCAGCACATCGGGTGGGCTGCACAAGTCACGCCTAACGTCGAGCCTTGTGGTCGTGCAGGTGGCGCTGTCGCTGGTGTTGCTGACGTGCGCGGGACTGTTTGTCCGCAGCCTTGCGAACGCCCGGAGCATCAATCCCGGCTTCGATGCAAACCATGTCTATCTGGCCTCGTATGACCTGGGCCCCACGGGGTATACCTCAGCCCAGGCACTGGAGTTCAACCGTCAGCTCCTGGCGCGCGTACGGTCGATTCCCGGCGTTCAGTCAGCGACCCTGGCGGATTTCTCGCCGCTAAGCTTCACCATTCATTCCGACGGCATCCTGCCGGAAGGCTACGTTCCCCGCCCGCATGAATCGATTGAAGCCGATAGGGGGTTGGTGGAAACCGACTACCTCCAGACGCTGCGCACTCCGCTGCTGGAGGGGCGCGACTTCAGCGCGGACGACAAGCCCGATACGCAACGCGTGGCCATTGTCAATCGAGCTTTGGTGGACCGCTACTGGCCAGGGCAGACCGCGCTAGGAAAACGCGTTCAGGTTTTCGGCCGGTGGTACACCGTGGTGGGAGTGACAGCGAATGGAAAGTACCGCCGTCTCACCTACGATCCGGCGCCCCTGGTGCTGTATCCCCTGGCGCAGCGCCAGGAAGACCTGTTGACTCTGCATGTGCGGGTCAACGGAGACCCAATGGCCTTTTCCTCGTCCATCGATGATGCGGTTCACCACCTCAACCCCGATCTGCCGCTCTTCAATGTCACAACGCTCCAACGCAATATGCAGATGGGCAACGTCTTTGAGCGAATCGTCGTGGATTTCGCCGGCGCGTTCGGGCTGCTTTCGATCCTTCTGGCCGCGGTGGGCATCTATGGCGTGGTCGCGTACACCACGCGGCAACGTACCCACGAGATTGGCATTCGCATGGCTCTTGGAGCGGGGCGCAAGGACGTGTTTCTTCAGATCCTTCGCCAGGGCCTGCGGCTCACGCTTGCCGGACTGGCCGTTGGCCTAGTTGCCGCGCTTTTTGCGACCCGATTTCTGCGCGGTTTGTTGTTTGGAGTCGGAGCCGTTGACTGGCTGACCTTTGCCACGGTTGCGATTCTGCTTTGCCTGGTGGCGCTGGCGGCGTGTTATCTGCCGGCGCGGCGTGCGGCTTCAGTCGAACCCATGCAGGCGCTACGAACCGAATAGAAACGGAATTGAAGGAGTTAGAGGATGCAGACATTGATTCAGGACGTTCGCTACGCGCTGAGGCAGTTGCGCAAGTCGCCGGGATTTACGCTGACGGTGATCGTCACGTTGGCCCTGGGGTTGGGCGCCAACGCGGCAGTCTTCACGCTCTTCGACCAGGTGCTGCTGCGCATGCTTCCGGTGGAGCGGCCCAAAGAACTGGTGCGTTTCGAGTGGACTGGAGCGTTCTCTGGTTCGATGAGCAGCTTTGGCGGCGACTCGAAGAACTATTTCTCTTATCCCATGTACAAGGACCTGCGCGACAAGAATCAGGTCTTTGCCGGCATCCTGGCCGCTGACAAGGCTAATGTGGGCGTCAGTTGGCAAAACCAGGCTGAGAACGAAGACGCCGAGGTAGTGACCGGCAACTATTTTCAACTTCTCGGCCTCAAGCCGGCCCTTGGCCGCTTGCTGACTCCGCAGGACGACACCGCCAAGAACGCCAACCCGGTGGTGGTACTTGGCTACGACTACTGGAGGACGCGATTCGCCGCGTCGCGCGATGTGGTGGGCCAGACGGTACTCATCAATGGCCACACCTTCACCATCCTTGGTGTCGCGCCGGAGAATTTTCAGTCGGCGATTGGCGGTTACAAACCGGGTGTCTTCGTGCCCGTCAGCATGGTGGAGATTGCCATGCCGTGGAGAGCGCCGGGGGACGACCTGAACAATCACAAGACCGTCTGGCTCACATTGGTGGCGCGGCTCAAGCCGGGCATGACCATTCCGAAGGCGGAGGCAAGCCTGGGGCCGCTGTGGTACTCGCTGCGAACGTATGAATTGACGCTCTACAAATCAGCTTCGGAACGATTCAAGAAACATTTCCTCGATGAGTCGCGCCTCAAGGTTGTGGACGACTCGACTGGATTTTCACCTGGCCGCATGGAGTTGAAGACGCCTCTGATCATTCTGATGAGCATGGCATGCATGCTGGTTGCAATGTGCGCCATCAACGTGGCCACGCTGCTGCTGTTGCGCGCCGCTGGTCGCGCGCGAGAGATGTCGATGCGTTACGCCCTGGGCGCCCAGCGCGGCAGCATCGTTGCGCAATTGCTGGTCGAAGGCGGATTACTTGGATTGGCGGGAGCGGCCGCGGGGCTTGCGCTTGCACCCGTGGCGGCTACAACATTGGTGCGCCTGATGACCAACGCCGACCCCGGCGAAGAGCCGTATTCGGCGGCCATTGACACACACGTGCTGCTGTTCATGCTGGGGATTTCTCTGGTCGTGAGCCTGCTGTTCAGCATCGCTCCTGTGCTTCACTTCCTGCGTCCCAACCTGGCCCAGACGTTGCGCCAGAATGCCGGAACAGCGTCGAAGAATTCACAGCGCTTCCGCAAAGTGGCCGTGGGCGCGCAGATTGCACTTAGTGTTCTCCTGCTGGGAGGCGCGGGGTTGTTCGTGCGCACGCTCGACAATCTCCGCCACCAATCTGTCGGCTTTGATACCAGCCATCTGGCCACCTTCACGCTTGATCCCACCAGCTCCGGATACGGCGAAGACCGCACCCCGCAGATAGTAGCCAATGCGCTCGAAGCTCTGCGCCGCATTCCAGGCGTCTCGTCTGTCTCCGCTACCAACGATCCCGAACTCAGCGGAGATTCGAACACATCCAACTTCGCCGTGCAGGGCTACAAGGCGACGGAAGACGAACAAATGAACTTCGAAGAGCCGTGGATCGCGTCCGGCTACTTCACCACATTAAAGCAGCCACTGCTTGTAGGCCGTGAGTTTACTTCAGCGGATGCGCAAGCGCAGCCCAAGGTGGCCGTGGTGAATCTGTCCTTTGCCAAGCGATTCTATGGTTCTGCGGGAAACGCCATGGGCCGCATCATCGGAGAAGGGGATAAAACCGACACGACCATCGTCGGCGTTGTGGGAGACGTCAAGCACCAGAATCTGCGCACCGACATGGGGCCGGCGGTTTACAGGCCATATTTGCAGTTGCAGCATCCGGGCGGGGTGCAGATTTACGCGCGGACCGCGCAGAGGGCGGAGGCGGTTGAAGCGTCAATCCGGCAAGCAATGCACCAACTCGACCCCACGCTGGTCGTCGATGGCCTGCGCACCATGGAAGTGCAAATTGACCGCAGTGCCTCGGATGAGCGCGCGTTGGCCACCCTCGCCATTGGCTTTTCCGTGCTGGCCATGGTGCTGGCTGCCGTTGGCCTCTATGGAGTGCTGGCTTACTCCACCGAGCAGCGCACCCGCGAGATCGGCGTGCGACTTGCCCTGGGCGCGCAGCGCTCGGGGGTAATGGTGCTGGTGGTGCGCGAGATGGCCATCATCGCGGCTATCGCCACCGCCGTTGCGCTGCCGTCCGTCGTTGCCCTGGCCCGGCTCTTCCGTAGCCAGCTCTACGGTGTCACCACCTTCGATCCAATCGCGCTGGCCGGAGCGGCGCTTCTGACCGCGGTGATGGTCACGCTGGCCGCGGCCTTACCCGCGCGCCGCGCCGCCACCGTCGAACCCATGCAAGCTTTGAGGACGGAATAACATCAGCCGCAAATCTCGCCATCAAGATTGGAGTTACCGATTATTATGATCGAGCTGAAAAATGTAGAACGAAGTTACAAGACCGGACCCACTGAAACCTGGGTGCTGCGCCGCATTGGACTTACCATCAACGAAGGCGAGTTTGTTACCGTGATGGGGCCATCTGGCGCGGGGAAATCGTCGCTGCTCAACGTGCTCGCGCTGCTGGACGACGGCTGGAAGGGCGAGTACTGGTTCGGTGGAACGCCGGCGCACAAACTGAACCGCAAGCAGCGCGCCGACCTGGCCCGCGAGCGCATCGGCATGGTCTTCCAGAGTTATCACCTGCTGGACGATCTTACTGTCGCCGAGAATATCGATCTTCCGCTCTCCTACAAGAACCTGCCCGCCAAAGAAAGGCAGGGGATGGTGGCCGACATCCTGGATCGTTTTCAGATTGTCGCCAAGAAGGATTTGTATCCCTCGCAGCTCTCCGGCGGGCAGCAGCAATTGGTGGGCATTGCGCGCGCCGTGGTCCACGCGCCCGCTCTGCTGCTGGCCGACGAACCAACCGGCAATCTGCACTCCGCCCAGGCCCGCGAAATCATGAATCTCTTTTGCGAACTCAATCGCGCCGGCACGACCATTGTGCAAGTGACACATTCAGAGGAGAACGCGCGCTACGGAAAGCGCATCATCGAGCTGCGCGACGGCTGGATGACACGCGATGAAACGCTTGCGGTAAAGGCTCTGGAGGTTGGCATTCAATGAATGATTTGAAGACACACGCGTGGACTCGCGGGACGGCTTTGGCCGCTGCGGATCAACCAGAAAACTCAGGTGACATTGGCGGAAAACATTCCTCAGGGCCTAAAGGCCCCGCTGATTTTGATGCATTTACGGCACGACTGAAGTCGTGCCCTGACACAAAACGCCTTTTCGAAACACATTCCACGAGTTTTTCCGCAGCCTGTAAAGCCCGCGTTCGTTTCAGGCGGCTTACGGCACCCTTCGACAGGCTCAGGGCAGGCTACAAGTCGTGCCCTGACACAAAGCGACCTTTTGAGACACGTTCTACGAGTTTTTCCTTGGCCTGTTTGGCTGCGATTTTTCTGTTGCAGGCAAACCTGTCTTTGGCCGCCGAGCCAGCGGCCGCAACGGCTTCTGTCGAAACGCCCACGCCGGCACGGACTGTTCGAAGCAACATTCCTTTTGACCAATTGCTGCGCCCCTCGCGCAATCCTATCAACGCCTATCGCGGTCGCGCCGTGCCTCCGCCCAGCATGGCCAACTCCGCACGCCTGGATTCGCTGGTGCGCGACGGCAAGCTCTATCTGTCACTGCGCGACGCCATCGACCTGGCGCTTGAGAACAATCTTGATCTGGTGATTGCGCGCTATAACATACCCATCGCGCAGATGGACGTTCAGCGCACCAAGGCGGGCGGCTCGGTGCGCGGCGTCAACACCGGTGTGGTGACCGGCACACCCGGCGGCGGCGCGGGCGGCACCGGCGCAGGCACCGGCGCGGGCGGCACATCAAGCGGCGCGGGGGGCGCGGGAGCAGGCGCCTCCGGCATTGTCTCCTCTACGCTGGGAACCGGAACCTTGGTCTCGGGCTACGATCCGATCCTCGGCGCCAACATCTATACCGATCATTCCTCCCAGCAGTTGACCAACCTTCAGGTGGAGGGTGTTCCCATTTACAAGAACAACACCTCAGTGGGTAACATCACCTACAACCAATCCTTTGCCACAGGCGGCAGCCTGGAGGTGGTGTGGAACAATAACCGCCTGACTTCCAACGGCATCTATGACTACTTCAGCCCGTCCTTTTCTTCGTCGATGGAAGTGGTTGTTCAGCAGCCGTTACTGGCCGGTTTTGGCCTGGGGCCAAACCTACGCTTTCTGCGCATCGCCCGCACCAACCAGAAGATCTCCGACATCGCCTTCCGCGCGCAGGCCATTGCCACTGTAACCCAGATTTGCGATCTGTACTGGGACCTGGTGAGCGCCTATGATAATGAGCAAGTGGGCGAGCGTTCGGTGGTCTTCGCCACGGAGACGCTGAATACCAGCCGCAAGCAACTCGAGCTACAGGCGATTCCGGAGATGGACGTACTCAAGGCGGAGGGCGAACTGGCCGTCCGCGAGCAGGATCTAACTGTGGCGCGCACCAATCTCGAATTGCAAGAGCTTTACATGAAGAACGCCATCACGCGCACTCTCGATGATCCGACTTTGGAGGAGATGCCCGTGGTGCCCACCGATCACATTGCCAGCCAGATTGTTCCGATTACCGAGCCGGTGCAGGATATGATTGCCGCAGCTCTCAAGAACCGCACCGAGTTGCTGGAATCGAGCCTGGATTTGCAAAACCGCGAACTAAGCCGCAAGACCGCCCGCAACGCCTTGCTGCCTTCGCTCAATCTTTATGGCGCCTATGCAGGCACGGGAGCGGCCGGCACGAGGAATCCCACATATACCGGGATAGAGACCTCGAACCTTCCGGATAGCTACGGCGGCGCTCTGAAAAGCGCGCTGGATAACACCGCGCCTGAGTATCGTGTGGGTTTCCAGTTGAGTGTTCCTCTGCGCAACCGCATCGCCAAGGCGGACCAGGCGCGCACTGAACTGGAATACCGGCAGTCGCAGGTTTATCTGGAGGAGTCGAAGAAGCGGATACGCATCGAGGTGCGCAACGCGCGCTATGCTTTGGAACAAGGGGCCAGCCGCGTTGAGGCGGCCCGCAAGGCCCGCGACCTGGCGCAACGCACGATGGATATCATGCAGAAAGAGCAGAAGCTGGGCGCTGGATCGAATCAGCAGACGCTGGCGGCCGAGCACGATATGGCTCTGGCCGAGTCAGCGCTTGTGACCGCCGAGACCGCTTACGAGAAGGCGCGCATCGAAGTGCGGCGCGCCACCGGAAGTATCCTCGAAGGGTACGGTATCTCGATCTCCGACGCCCAAGCCGGCGCGGTGGAGGTGGGTCATCTCCAATAAAGAAGAGCCAATCCGGGTTTTGGTTGCCGACGATCAGCCGCACATTCTTGAGGCTGTCGAGTTGTTGCTCCGGCCGCAGGGCATCGACGTGGACTGTGTGCGCTCGCCCCAGTTGCTGATGGAGGCGCTGGGCGAACGCGACTACGATGTTCTGCTCATCGACCTGAACTACACGCGCGACACCACCTCCGGCCAGGAGGGCCTTGATCTGCTGGCCCGCATCCAGGAGTTCGACGCGCGCCTGCCGGTGATTGTGATGACCGCCTGGGGCAATATCAATCTGGCCGTTGAGTCGATCAAGCGCGGCGCACGCGATTTTATCCAGAAGCCGTGGGAGAACGATCGCCTGCTCTCGCTCATCCGCGTTCACGCCGAGTTGCGCCAGGCACTGCGCCGCGCGCGCCAACTCGAACTGGAAAACCGCTTGCTTCGCGCCGAAGGGATGCCGGAGTTTGTGGCCAGTGCGCCCGCTATGCGTCCGGTGTTGGAGCTGATTGCGCAGGTTGGGCCTTCAGACGCCAACGTGCTGATCACCGGCGAGCACGGGACAGGAAAAGAAATCGTTGCCAAGCTGCTTCATGCCGCCTCGCCCCGCGCTCGTATGCCGCTGGTCGCGGTGAACGCAGGCGGACTGCCCGAAGGAACTTTCGAGAGCGAGATCTTCGGCCACGTCAAAGGTGCTTTCACCGATGCCCGCAACGACCGCATCGGACGGTTCGAACTGGCCAATGGCGGAACATTATTTCTGGACGAGATCGCCAATGTTCCCTTGCGCCAGCAAGCCAAGCTGCTGCGCGTGCTGGAGACCGGCGAACTGGAGCGCGTCGGCTCGTCGCAAACCCGGCGCGTCGATGTGCGGATTCTTTCCGCAACCAACGCTCTAATCGCCGAGGAGGCCAAGGCAGGCAACTTCCGCGAGGACCTGCTCTTTCGCCTCAACACGGTCGAGATTCACCTGCCCGCGCTGCGCGACCGGCGCGAGGACATTTCGCTTTTGGCGCAGCACTTTCTGGGTCGCACCCGCGCCCGCTATCGCAAGCAGGTCAACGGTTTTTCGCCGGCCGCCATGCAGCAGATGATGCAGTATGACTGGCCGGGCAATGTGCGCGAACTGGAGCACACGGTGGAGCGCGCAGTTCTGCTCTGCCGCGGCGAAGAGATTGAGCCGGCCGACCTGGGCATCGCCGCCGCGCGCTCGTCCACACCGTCGTTTGAAAACATGAGCATCGACGAAGTCGAGGCCCTGCTGATCCGCAAGGTGATGCGCCGCTGCGATGGGAACATCTCACAGGCCGCAGAGTCTCTCGGACTGAGCCGCGCCGCGCTCTATCGCCGTATCGAAAAATATGGGCGATGAGAAAGGTGTACGCCGCCGCCACCGCTCGGCTGTCCGTCGGGCGTGGCTGTTTTGCATGTTGCTGGCCCTGCCCGCGCTGGTCTTCGCCGGCCTACTGTTTTACTTGCAACAAGTCTCGTTTGCGCCGGCTCTGCTGCTGAGCGGCTGCCTCCTGCTTTACCTCGCGCTAGTGGCCGCCGCGCTGATTGAAGGCGTGATGCGCCCCTTGCAGACGCTTTCGAACGTCGTTGCGTCGCTGCGCGAGGGTGATTATTCATTCCGCGCGCGCGGGGCCGGCTTGCGCGAAGATGAAAATCGGGATGCGTTTGGCGAGCTGGCGTGGGAGGTGAACGCGCTGGCCGACCTGCTGCAAAAGCAGAGGGTCCGGTCACTGGAAGCCACGGCCCTGCTGGCGCGCATCCTGGAAGTGATGCACTCGCCCCTGTTTGCCTTCGACCGCGAAGACCGGCTGCAATTGCTCAACGACGCCGGTGCGCGGTTACTGGGGATGCTTTATGCCCGCTGCTTCGGCCGCAGCGCGCACGAGCTGGGCCTGGAAGGCCTGCTGGCCGCGCCTGATCAGACGACGCACTCTTTCGGCGCGAAGCCCTCGCGCTGGCTGCTGCGCAAGGCGGCCTTCCGCCAAGATGGCGCGCCCCACACGATGCTGCTTCTGGCCGATGTGAGCCTTCCGCTCCAGGAAGAGGAACAGATGGCCTGGAAGCGGCTGATTCGCGTCCTTGGCCACGAGCTTTCCAACTCGCTGGCCCCCATCAAGTCCATCGCCGGCAGCCTGCTGGCGCGGGTCGACAATCTGGGAGACGATCCGGCGCTGAGCGACTTTCGCCGCGGCCTGGGAGTGATCGAGAGCCGCGCTGACGCGCTGCATCGCTTCGTGCAGTCGTATCGGAAACTCGCACAGTTGCCCCCGCCGCAGCTCAAGCCGGTCGCGCTGGGGCAGCTGATGGAGCGGGTTGTGCAGTTGGAACAGCGCCTGCCGGTTCAGCTTGATCCCGGTCCCCCGATCACGCTTCACGCCGATTCCGACCAGTTGGAGCAGATGTTTATCAACCTGCTGGCCAACGCCGTGGATGCATCGCTGGCGAATGGAACGCAACTGGTGCGCGCAAGCTGGCGGCTTGCCGGTGAGTCCGCATTGGTCACAATCGAAGACCGCGGCCTGGGTATCGCCAACGCAGAGAATCTTTTCGTGCCGTTCTATACCACCAAACCAGCGGGAAGCGGTGTGGGTCTGGCGCTGGCCCAGCAGATCGCCCGCGCGCACGGAGGCGAGATCAGCCTCGTCAACCGCGACGACGGCGAAGGCGCGCGCGCCATTGTGCGGCTGCCGGTGACGCAAGTTTGAGGGATTCTGTTGGTGAATGGAAGGCTGTGGTTTCCCACCCTTCCGCAAAATACGCGGAAGGATGGGGCACCCGACATTGTTTTCCGAACCAGAAAAATTGCTGATGAAGAAAGCTATTTCTGCGCCGTTTGCGCGGGCTTTTGCGGCGGATTCACCTGAGCGTTGAGGAAGTCGGTCAGGTCGTTAATGTCTTGTTGCGTGCCTGTCATCGGCGGCATGAAGCGGCGGTAGGGCGAGTCGGGCTTGTAGTCGTGCAGCATGGTAATGAAGTTGGCGATGTTAGCGCGGTCACGACCGGTAAGCAAGGTCTTCAGCGGGCGATAGCCGCCTAGCGTGTGGCAGGAGCCGCACTCGCCACGGTAGATGGCCTCGCCGCGCGAGTAACTCGAATTCGAGTCATTCCATACCCAGTTGGAGTGGGCCAGGTAGCCTTCTTGATTGATGCGGTTGACAGAGGGAACACGGACGCCGTTCGAGAACATCCAGCGACCAATGACGTAGGGCTTGCGCAGCATTTCACGGGAGTATTCACCCGCACCGGTGGCGATGAGCGCCAGCAGCAGGATGGCAATGGCGTGCGAGAGATTAAAGTCTCGCGGATTGCGATAGGCGAGGAAGTAAGCGACGCCCACGATGGTGGCCGAGGTGACGATGATCAGCAGGGCGATGCGCGTGATGATCGAGAATGTTCCGGAGCCGATGGTGTCAATACCCAGGGTGAGCAACGCCTGCTGCGAGGCCGGAACCATCCAGAGGTACCAGATGAGCAGGAAGGGCGTAGCCACAAAGGAGGGCACCAGCCACTTGACGCTCCACTGGACCAGGCTGGTTTTCAGCTCGGGCTGCTTGTCGCCGTCGATGCGGCTGGCGGTGATGAGCGCCCAGATGCCGGCCAGCGCGCAGCAAACGCAGGCGCGCAGAAAGAGGCTGGGCCAGTAAGTGGGATTGAAGAAGGCGTACCAGAATTTGCTGGCCTCGTGGCCCGTTCCCGCCACGCCGAGCCACGTGTCACCCGGCGTAAGCATGAAGGTAAGAATGCCGTTGATGATGATGAGCGTGCAGGCGGAAGCGCCGGCATACACCCAGCCTACTTTGAGGTGCAACTCGGAGTCGATCTTGTCCCAGGTGGAATAGTAAACCGCGATAGTGGTCAGCTCGACGAGGAAGAAGACCCACTCCATGGCCCAGCCGAAGACGAAGTTATGAATGAGGGTGCTGGTGGCTTCAGGATGCGTGAGGCCGATGGCGAACCAGATGCCCACGCCGCTGACGGTGCCGAATACGGCGGTAAGAACAAGGAAAAACTTGGAGTAGCTGGCCAGTTGCTTGAGCCAATCGGTGCGGAGCTGGCCCTCGGGCATGCGCATGGCCTTGCGCTCGGCCATCGGCAGATAGAGGCCGCCGCCGACGGCGAACTGCGAGATCATGACGTGGAAGATGGCGATGATGCCGATCACCCAGCCCGAGCCGAGAATTGGAATGTCCCAGAATGGATAGTTCATCTTTTCTCTCTCTCGCCTCTTATTGAATGAGCCAGTAACCAATGGTGGTGGTGACGAGCAGGTGGAAGACCACCAGCAGGCCGAAGTAATTTGCGGCGCGGGCGCGCCGTCCGGATTCTTTTTTCGTGTCGTAGAAAGGAATGAGGATCCAGAGTGCGATGCCGAGCGTGAAGAGCAGAATGCCCGCAATCTCGCCAGCCTCGCCGGGCATCACACTACCCAGCAGCTTGAGCATCTCGAAGGGGCTCATGAAATACCACTCGGGATGAATGCCCACCGGGGCGGGCGCCAGCGGATCGAATGGTTTTCCGAGACTCCAGGGAAAAACCGAAGCCAGCAAGGCGAGAATGTTGAGCGAGATAAGCCACATGGCCAGATCCTTGCGCAGGAAGTTTGGCACGAAGGGCATTGTCTTGCGCTCGCTGGCGGGTTTGGCTTCTTCGCTGGGCGGGGCGGCGTTGCCGTGGCGCTGGACCAGCCAAAGATGAAAGCCGAGCAGGGGAAGAAAGATTGCAGGGAGCACCACAACATGGAGCGCAAAGAAACGCTGGACGGTGAACTCGCTGACGTCCGGTCCGCCGCGCAGCATATTGGCGACGGCCGAGCCCACCCACGGAATCGCCGCCGGAATCTGCAGGCCGACCTTGGTGGCGAAGTAACTCAACTCATCCATGGGCAGCAGGTAGCCGGAGAAGCCGAAGACTGAGGCGATGCCCAGCAAGGCCATGCCGCTGAGCCAGCCGAACTCGCGCGGCTTGCGGTAAGCCTTCATGAAGAAGACTGAGAACATGTGCACCAGGATGGAGAAGATCATCAGGCTGGCGCTCCAGGCGTGCGCCGAGCGGATGAGCCAACCGAAGTGCATCACAAAGGTGATCTGGCGAACCGATTCGTAGGCATCCGCGCCGGGCCGGTAGTAGACCAGCAGCAAGACGCCGGTGAAGCACTGGACCATAAAAAGGAAGAGCGAGATGCCACCCCAGTAGTACCAGAAGGATTGGGAGTGGACGGGGACGGTCTTGTGGCGCGCAAAGGCGGCCAACTCGCTGAGGCCCAGGCGCTCATCAACCCAATCGTAAATTGCCTTTGACGTCATGCCTTTTTGTCCTTTTACCTCTTGCGTGTGCGAGGCGCTACGCACGGGAGACTTCCACGCCGGTGTCGTTGACGGCCACCTTGAAGAGCTTGAGCGGCTTGGGCGGCGGGCCGCTGACGTTGGCGCCGGTATACGGGTTATAGACGCCGCCGTGGCAGGCGCAATGAATACGATCGGCCTGCGGCTCATACTGCACCGTGCAGCCCAGGTGCGTGCAGACCGCGGTCATTGAGATCCAGCGGCCGTCCTGGTGGTGGATGAGCATGGCCGGAGCGGGGCCGAACTTGAACATCAGCACCGAGCCGGCGGGAAGTTTTTGCGCATCCTTCAGCGTGACCTCCGTGACGGCGGCAGCGTTCAGCGCCATCTCCTCAGGCGAGGCCAGATAGCGGTAGATGGGATAGGCCAGGGCCGCGGTATACGCCAACCCCGCGATACCAGCGGCAGCCAGAAAGGCGCGGCGGGTATTCTTTTCGCCGGGTTCCTCGACGAGGTTTGCAGGGAGTTTTGTTTCTTCTCTCATAGCAGTCTCTTCACGGGCACTCAGGCCGCGCCCTCCATCACTTTTTTGCCGCGCGCCACCACGGAGATGAGCCAGCCGATGACGCCCAATCCGGCGATAAAGAGGACCAGAAAGAGGCCCACAACCCCCCAGTTGGTTTCAACGGCGCGATCCCAGACGTTGTAGCCCTTGCTGAGCAGCGTGAGGTCGCGTATGCCGTCGCGATAGACGACCAGGGTGATCTCGATGAGCACGGCAAGGTGAACGGCGGCCATGCTCACCCAGCGCGAGGAGAGCTTGCCGAACCCGGCGACAGCGGCCACCAGAATGGCAACCACAACCAGGGCCATCCAGCCGTAACCGGCAAAGCCTGAAAACTTGTAAAGCGGATGAGTTGCGAGGCCAGCCTTGACGATTTCAGGCTGGACGCTGGCAGCCCACAGCCCGGCCGCCAGATAGACGACGCCGAAGCCCGCGGCCACCTTGTCGCCGAGACCGGCGACAAAGCGCTTTTCCTCCGCGGTGAAGGTCGAGCGGCCCGCCAGATACAGCAGCCACAGCCCACCGATGAACAGGCCGCCAGCCATCATCAGCAGCCAGCGCGGTGTGAGGGTGGGGTCGCCGGTGGGCAGATACGCGCCCATGGCCGAGGCGGAGTACATCTGGCGCCAGACTTCGGGGCGGAGCATGAGCGTCATATTGGTGGAGAGTAGCCGGGCGATGCCGCCGACCAGCAGCCACGCGGAGAGACCGACCCACCATGCCGATTTGCCTGCCTCAAGGCGCGCGGTGAAGCGGTAGAGCAGCCAGTAGGCGAGCGAGAGGAGGCCGATGATTGCGATCCAGTAAAGGCCGATCAAGACGCTGCTGGTGTAGAGCGCGCGGCCATAGAGCACCTGGGCGAACAAGAGCGGCGGCACGGCGAGGTTGATGACGAAAGTCATGACCACCGTGAGCCGGCGCGCAATTGCCCTCGCGGTGAGCATGGAGACCGGCGAGCCGCGGTAGAGACTGAGCAGAATCGCCAGCAACAGCCCGCCCAGGAGCATCTCCACAGCGACAAAGTGCAGAGCCAGCGTAACGATATGGAGCAGCTTCAACAGCCATATCGGCGCTGGCAAGGGAATCGGATCAACAGCGGGAAAGGATTGCATCATGCCCCTTGAACCCCTCAAGACCGTTTCTAGACTAACATTGTCCAAAATGTCGTATGTGATGGCAATCACAGTGTTAACAACAGCATACAGCCACATGCCACCATTTACCACGCAATGATCCTAATATGCGTATACGCCGATTACTGCCGCAGCGAAAAATGTCCAAGCTCGGCGGCGGGATGATTTCTTGTGGTGCTGTCATCCGCATAGGTCCACAAATTCCTCGGAATTGCTCCGCAGGAAGCGGCTTTACTCCGGCTGGCGGATCAGGGGCGCCGCTTCCTGATCAACCTTCGAACTTGAGAGGCGGACACGGAAAGGTTTGCAAAGCAGGTCTGGGAGTGTTTAAATTAATTTATTGAAACAGGGGTGCTCCACGAAGTGGGGCTGAGAAATACCCTAGAACCCGATCCGGATAATACCGGCGTGGGAAGCTTTCGTAGCCGAACGGCCCCTTCCTCGAATCCCAGCGTGAGCTCTCCTGTTTCAGTGATTTGGAAACAAGAGGAGTCTATGTCCAGTTTTGCTGCCGGCGGCCCGGACCGCATCGCATCTCAGTCGTTCCCGCTTCAGATTTCAGGTCCGTTTTGTGGTCACGCGGCTGCTTGCCGTCGAGCCTGCTTGTATTGGGCGGCAGGATTGCTGCTTTTCTGCTTGGCTGCGGTTCCAGGAGCAATCGCACAAAGCCCCGCGTCCACCATGGCCGGCGCAACAGCACAGCCCGCCGTGCCGAAGCCTGCCGCGACCGCGCAGAAGATTCCGCGCGTGACCACCACGGTGGTGGTGCATGGCCAGACACCTGACGAGTATCTTCCCGAGGCGGTAACAGTGGGCAATCTGGATGGAGTGCCGCTGGAGCAGACGCCGCTTTCAGCCACGGTGGTGACCCGCGAGCTGCTCAACGATCAGGGAGCGCGTGTACTCTCCGATGTGGTGAAGAACGACGCTTCCATCGGTGAGGATTACGCGCCGGTGGGCTACTACGGCGACTTCGAGATTCGCGGTTTCCCCATCGATTTGGCCACCGGCCTTGAGATTAACGGCATGACTATCGCCGGCGAGCAGGACGTGCCTCTCGAAAATAAGGAGCGCGTCGAGTTTCTCAAGGGCATCGCCGGAGTGGAAAGCGGCGTGGCTTCGGCTGGCGGACTGATCGACTACGTGACTAAGCGTCCGGCGTCTGTCGAGGCCGTCGATCTGGCTACCGATCACCGGGGAAGCAGCTATGGTGCGGTCGATTTTGGCCGGCTCTTCGGAAGTCGCAAGCAGGTGGGTGTGAGGGTGAACCTGGCCGGTGAAGACATTCAGAGTTATGTGAATGACGCCGATGGCTGGCGTGCAATGGGCGCGGCTTCGGCTGACTGGAAGTTCAGTCCGAGGGCGATTTTGAAGGGCGACTTCGAATATCAGCATAAAGTCGAGCGCTCGGTCTGCGGCTATCAGTTGCTGGGCGGAACGACCGTGCCCGATCTTGACAAGGTGTATCCATCGACGATGCTGGGCGAACAGTCGTGGGCCAAGCCGAATACCTTTGACACCTTCAACGCCGGCTCGCGGCTGGACTACGAGTTGCCGCGTGAGTGGAAGGCCTTTGCCGCAGTGAGTTACAGCCATTCGCTGATCGACGACAATGTGGTCTATGCGTATGGAACGCCGTTTGATGCAGATGGCAATGTAGCTTGCCCCGGTGCGCCGGATGCGCCTTCCTATTTCTTCTGTCCCGCAGTTCCGGGCATTACGGCGGGCGGTGATTATGGCATCTACGATTATCGCGATCCCGGCGAACTGCGCATCGATGCGCAGGGCGAGGCGTTGGTGACCGGCCACGTGAAAACCGGAGCGATCACGCACGACCTGGCCGTTGGAGGCGAGCTGTTTCTGCGCAGTGTGCAGCAGCCCGGCGCGCCCCCGTCCAATGCTCCCGACTGGGTAACGGACGGCGGGGTGTACAGCTACATCGGCTCGGAGAATATTTATCAGCCCAACGCGCCGTTTGCGGGTGCAACGGATGCCAATGGAGTGCGATTGCAAGCCGGGCCGCGCGCGCTTTGGGAAGACGATCACCAGTCGGCCGCCGTGGTGCAGGACCGGATTCATTTGCCCGGCCACATTCAATTGCTAGCCGGTGGCCGTGAAGACTCCCTGCGTGACAACAACTACTCCATCAGCGCTACCAGCCCCGGGGCCGCGCCTACCATCACCAACAAGCTCATCTGGCTGCCGCAATACGCTGTCACGTACAATCCTGTGAATAACCTCACGCTTTATGGCAACTATGGAGTCCTGCTGTCGCTGGGGCCGCAAGCACCGTGGTGGGTGGACAATGCAAATCAGTTCCTCGATCCGTTCATGACCCGGCAAGCTGAGGTTGGCGCGAAGTATGAGCTGGACCAGCGCATCCTGCTGACGACCGCGCTCTTTCACATGCGCGCGCCCTTCTTTTATCCCAAGGTGATCCAGGCTCCTGACAGTTTTTGCACGAGTGATGAGTTTTATGGGCCCGGGGATCTGTGCTTTGAATCCGAGGGCCGCGAGACCCACGACGGCATCGAATTGAATGTGGAAGGCAACGCCACAAACTGGCTGCGGCTGACGGCTTCGGCGGCGGACATCCGGGCGATTTCCAGCGAGACCGGCACGCCAGCCTTTGATGACAAACAGGTGCTTAACGTGCCTCATCTGCGCACGGCGTTGTTTGCTGATCTTGCCGTGCCTCATGCGCGCGGACTGCACCTGTTGCCCGGCTGGAGTTACACCGGCCGCAAGGAGGCCACGCGGGACGATCTGGTGAGCGTCTCCGGCTACAACCTCTTTAATCTAGGTGCGCGTTACACGCCGGGAGGCGAACGAGGCCGTGTAACTCTGCGCATTTACGCGGATAACATCACGGATAAGCGCTATTGGAAAGATACCGGGGCGAGCCTGGGAGATACGTTCATCCACCTGGGCGCGCCAACGACGGTGCGGCTCTCGGCGCACTACACTTTTTAGGTTTGTGGATGAAAGAAGAGGATGCACTGGCAATGAAGACGACGGCAATGGCGCATGGATTGGACGGTACGCTGGTGGAAGCCGACTGGCCGCCGCTCACGTTGGACGAAGTGCGCTCTCTGCTCGTTGAATTCCCCGGCTGCGGAGAGCCGATCCGAATTCTTTCTGTGAGTCCTCGGCCGTTTTCGGCGGCAAGCGTGGTGGCGACGCAACGCGGGCGGGTGTTCATCAAGCGCCATCACAGAACGGTGCGCGACCGGGAGGGGCTGCTCGAAGAGCATCGCTTCATAAATTATCTGCGAGAGCATGACGCTCTGGTGCCGTTAGTCTTTGCGAACTTCGCGGGCGAGACGGCTATCGAAAGTGGCGAATGGACCTTCGAGGTGCATGAAACGCCCGCGGGCGTGGACCTTTATGAAGATGTGCTCTCGTGGACGCCGTTTCGCTCGACGGGACACGCGCGCTCAGCGGGAAAGATGCTGGCGCGGCTGCATCAGGCGGCACAGGGCTTCGACGCGCCACGGCGCAAGGCACAACCTCTGGTTGCTGGATTTACGATTTTTGCCGCGGAGGACGCAAAGGCAGTGATGGAACGCTACCTGGCTGCGCATCCCGCGCTGGCCGCGGATGCGGTTACGCACGAAGGCTGCGACGAGGCGCTGGAATTGCTGGCGCCGTTTCATGAGGAACTGAGGCCGCTGTTGCCGGCGCTGGACCCGTTATGGACGCATAACGATTTGCACGCTTCAAACCTTTTGTGGAGCGATGCTAGCGACGATGCGCGAGCCATTGCGGTGATCGACTTCGGGCTTGCCGACCGCACCAACGTCGTGCATGACCTGGCGCAGGCCATCGAGCGCAGCATTGTGGAGTGGCTTGAATTGCACGAAGGACATGAAGGCAGGGACGACGCGCCTGTGCACCTGGATCATTTGATGGCGCTGTTGGACGGCTACGAATCGGTGCGCCCGTTGACGGAGGAAGAAGCTGCGGCGCTGGCGCCGATGGCGGCGCTATGCCACGCGGAGTTTGCGCTGACAGAAGCGGATTATTTTCTTGGCGTGTTGCATTCCAAGGAGAACGCGCGAGTTTGCTCCGAGGGCTATCTAGTGGGTCATGCGCGGTGGTACCGCGGGGCGGGCGGCAAGAAGCTGCTGAATGCGCTGCGCAGGTGGTCCGCTACGCACGAGCGCCGACCACAGGGAGTTCCACAATCATGAATTGGGCAACGATAGCAAGCTACCTGGTCGCGAACTGGATGGAGGATGCGGGCGTTCTTACAACCGTGGTGGGCATCTGGCTCACCACGCGCCGCAACCTACTCTGCTGGCCGGTTGTGTTAGTCTCCGACGTGCTGTATCTGATTGTTTTTTACCGAGTCCGGCTATATTCCGATTCGCTGTTGCAGCTTTTCTTTCTGGCCTTCACACTTTATGGCTGGTGGTATTGGTGGCGCGGCGTGCGCGAAGAGGGCGAGGTGCGCGTGGTTCGACTCAGTGTGCGAGGTTGGATTGCGGGCCTTGCCGCAGGCGCGGTGGGCGCTGTGCTGCTGGGGTTGCTGATGGAACGGATAGGCGCTGCGCTGCCTCGGCTGGATGCGACGCTGATGAGTTATAGCCTGGTGGCCAGTTGGTGGCAGACGCGCAAGCACACAGCCAATTGGTGGTTGTGGATTGCGGTGGACCTGGTGTACATCGGCGAATACATTTACAAGGGCCTTCGACCAACTGCGGTGCTCTATGTGTTGTTGGTGGCTTTGGCCGTGCTGGGACTGCGCGATTGGCGGCGCGCTCCGCAAGTCTCAGAAGCGAAAGCTGAGGCACCCAGCAATTGAGTTATGGCTGGGCGGATGATGGTATAGGGTTCGAGGTATCCCACCCTTGCGACAAAAACAACTACGTCGCAAGGATGGAGCACGGGGCGTTGTAGGCTAGACTGCGGCCTGAACCACGTTATGCAGTGGCTCGCCAGCGATGTAGCGGCGCAGTTCGTCCGCGGCGGTGTGCAGCGAACGCGGCGCGAACTGCGGGCTCGATCCGGCCACATGGGGCGTGAGCAGCAGGTTGGGGCAACTCCACAGCGGGTGGCCTTCGGGCAGCGGCTCGGGATCGGTAACGTCGAGAGCGGCGCGAACGTGGCCGGCATGAAGAGCGTCAACCAATGCATCTGTGTCCACAATGGGTCCGCGCGCGGCGTTGACCAGCAGCGCGCCTTGCCGTATCAGAGAGAGTTGGCGGCGGCCGATCAGATGGTGCGATTCAGAGGTGGAAGGCAGAATCAGAACCACGACTTCAGCTTGGGGCAAGAGGCTATCGAGTTCCCTGACGGCATGAACCGGCGGCTCGGTGCGCGCCGTACGGGCGACACGCACGAGCTCGACACGGAAGGGAGCAAGCATGCGCTCAATCTCCTTGCCGATGGCGCCATAGCCCACCAGCAGCACGGTCTTGCCGGTGAGTTCCTCAAGCAGGACAGGCGGATACAGTGGACGCGCATCGCCGGTGATGCGGGCGTACTGCGCAGGGGCCTCGAAGCGGCGCTTCCACTGGCCGGTGCGTTGCGCGTCGAAATAAAGCGGGAAGTACTTCAGCGTGGCGAGAATGGCGCTGAGAGTCCACTCAGCGGTGGAGATGCTGTGCGCGCCCTGGGCGTTACAGATGGTGACGCTCGGCCCAGCCACGCCGGGAATCCACTCCGTGCCGGTCATCAGCGACAGCACCAGCCGCACGCCGTGCAGCCGCGGCCAGATGCGCATGGCCCGCTTCGGATAGGGGTCGGGAATCCAGACGTCGATGTTGATCTCGTGGTCGAGATCATCGGGCAGGGGAATGAGTTCGACTTCCGCAGGGAAATCGCGCAACAACTCCGTGGCCAGGATGGCAGGGTATCCGACTCGCAGCATGGAACAAACCTCCCACAGCATAATTGATGACGGGTGACATTAAATGGTTACAATGCGGAGGATAATTTGCGCGAGGATTACCTTGAGGATCAGGGCAATGGGGTAGACGCTGGCATAGCCGACCTCAATTCGCTCGGAAGGAACCATCCGCGAGGCAAAACCGACAGCGGCGGATTCGGTGTGAATGCCGGAGACAACACCCAGGAGTTCATCGAATGGGATACGAAAAAGTTTGTAGCCCAGAATGAGCGATGGAAGAACAATCGACAGAGTGATGCAGGCTCCGGCCAGCAGGAAAGCCGGACCGTTCTTGACGAAGGTTTGCACAAACCCGGCTCCGGAGTTGAGCCCGACGACCGCCATGAAGAGAAGCAGTCCTAACTGACGCAGCGTGAGATTGGCGCTGGTGGGAATGGTCCAGGTGAAAGGGCCGGTGCGCTCCAAACGTCCCAGAACAAGCGCGACGACAAGCGGGCCGCCACCGAAGCCAAGCGTGAGCACGCCGAAACCGGGGATAGGAAGCGGAATCATGCCGACAAGCGCGCCCAGCACCAAGCCGATCCCTACACTGGCAAAATTCATCTCCGCAGTACCGCGGATGGAGTCTCCAAGATAGCGGGAGACCTCGCGGAGGGATTCGCGGCGGGCAACCACGCGAAGACGGTCCCCATAGTTGATGGTGGTGTCGAGGGTGGGAACAATGTCCTCGTCGCTGCGACGCAGGCGCGTGATCGTGCTGGAAGCGGGCATCTCATGGAGCAACTGGCCAATCGTGTGACCAACGACCTGGTTATTGGAAACGATGATGCGGCGAAAATCAATTTCACTACGGTCTATTTCCAGATGCGAGGTCGCCACGGAACCGAGCAGGAGTTCAGCCCGCTTGAGCGACTCGTCGCTGCCGATGGCAACCACCTGGTCGCCGAGGCTCAGCCGCGCATCAAAGGAGCCTACAACCGACTTGCCCTCATGTTGAATGCGGCTGATGCGGAAGCCCATCTCGCCGTACTCGGCTCGCAGGTTGTCCACTGTCTTACCGTCAACCTCGGGATTGTTGACCCGGAAGTTGCGTTCGAAGATCAGCACATTGCGCGAGGCTGGCTCGATCTTTGGTTTGACGAACACCTTGGCTAGGTGGAAGCAAATGAGTACGCCAATGACGCCAAAAGGATAGGCAATGCTGTAAGTTTCAGCCGGAAGGCTGTTATGCGCGATCTGCAGAACGACGCCCAGAGCCGGGGTGTTGGTGGCGGCCCCGGTGAATAACCCCGCGGCCTGTTCACGCGAAAGATGCAACAGCTTGGCCCAAACCAGCAGCATCCCGAAGCCGGAGAGCAACACCATGAGTGACAGCGCAGCGTACTTGACGCCACGCACGCGCAGATTACCGAAGAAGCTCGGTCCGGATTGCAAGCCCATTGAATAGACGAAGAGCACCAGCCCGAAGGTTCCCATGATGCCTGGAACAACCAGATGCGGGCACACAGCGCCAATGAACAGCCCGGCAAACAGTACACCGGCAACCCCCAAACGAAAGCCAAACAGGTTTACCTGGCCTAGCAGGTATCCTAATCCGGTTACGAGAAAGAGGGTGAGCAGTGGAGAGGCAACCAGGAAAGACAAGAACTGTTCTATCACAAAGCCACCCCTTCAATCGACCCTATAAGTTTACCAAACACAGAAATCACTCATGCATGGAGTAAAAGCAAGATGGCCTCCAAACGCAAGTTGCGCGAAGATTAAACTGCGAGCAACTCGGTGTAGACGGCCATGCCGACGACCGCATCGGCGCCTAGCGCGTCCAACGCATCCACCTCTTGCTGGCTGCGAATGCCCCCGGCCACGATGAGTTGGCGCTGGGTGAGCTTGCGCAGGCGTGTGGCCGTGGCGATGGGAAAGCCCTGCATCATTCCTTCGCCGTCAACGTGTGTGTACAGGAATGCGCTGACGTGTGGATCGAGTTGCGGAATCGCTTCGTCGGGAGTGAGAGCAACCTCCGCCTTCCAGCCTTTCACGGCGATGCGGCCATTCTTGGTATCGATGCCGGCTACGACGCGCTCTGCTCCCACAGTGGCTGCCAGCGCAGCGGCAAATTCGGTGTTGACGGTGCCTTGTTCAGAGAAAAGCGCAGAGCCAATGATGACGCGCTTCGCACCCGCATCGAGCACTTGTTGCGCGCGTTCGATGGAGTGGATGCCGCCGCCGGCTTGTACGGGCAGCCGCTTGGCAATTTGCGCGACGAGTTTTGAATTATCGCCCTGCCGCATCGCCGCGTCGAGATCGATCAACTGCACGAGCGGAAAGCGCGCGAACTTTTCAATCCAGTATTCAAAATCGTCAAAGGCCAGACGCAGTTTCTCGCCCTGCACAAGCTGAACGATTTGACCGCTCAGCAAATCAATGGAAGGAATCAGCATGGAAGCCTCACGGAGACGCCGGTTTTGGCCAGCTCTTCTTTGAGCGAACGCGCGCTGGAGACGCCGAAGTGAAAGATGCTGGCCGCCAGTGCTGCATCGGCCTTGCCGCGTCCGAAAACATCAACAAAATGAGTGACAGTTCCAGCGCCGCCCGAAGCGATGACGGGAATGCCGACAGCCTCGCTGACCGCCGCGGTCAACTCGCAATCGAAGCCGGTGCGCATTCCGTCGGAGTTCATTGAAGTGAGCAGAATTTCGCCAGCCCCGCGATCTTCGGCCTCGCGCGCCCACTCGACTACACGGCGGCCTGTCAGCTTGCGTCCGCCTTGCACAAAGACCTGCGCGTCGCGCACCGGGTCGGCAGCATCGGGGTCGCGGCGCGCGTCAATGGCGACGACGACGGCTTGCGCGCCGAAGCTGCGGCCAATGGCATCAATCAACATGGGGTCGGCAAGTGCGGCGGAGTTAACGCTGACCTTGTCCGCGCCCGCTTCAAAAACCTGCGCGGCATCATCTGCGGAGCGAATGCCGCCGCCCACGCAAAAGGGGACGAATAACTCACGCGCGGTGCGGCGCACGGTGTCGAGCAGCGTCTGTCGGCCCTCGTGCGTTGCGGTAATGTCAAGCAGCACGATTTCGTCCGCGCCTTCGCGAGCGTGGCGCGCAGCTTGCACAGCCGGATCGCCCGCATCGATGATGCCGACAAACTGCACGCCTTTGACGACTCGCCCGTCCCGCACGTCGAGGCAAGCAATAATGCGTTTGGTAATCATGCAGTCCCTTTCCACGCGAGAAAATTGCCAAGAATCTTCAGGCCGGTTGCGCCTGACTTCTCCGGATGAAACTGCACGCCCATCACGTTGCCTCGCTCGACTGCTGACGCGAAAGGTTCGATGTACTGCGTGATGGCCGCAGTGTCGGCTGTGACGGGGGCTTTGTAGGAGTGCGTGAAGTAGACGTACTCGCCCGGCTCGACGCCGGCGAGCAGACGCGAGTTGGGACGCACTTCGAGCGAATTCCAGCCGACGTGCGGGACTTTTTCCTGACCCTCGGGAAAGCGCGTGCAGAATTCAGCAAAGTGTCCGAGCCCCGGTTGCTCAGGCGCTTCGCTTGAGCCCGCGTAGAGCCACTGCATTCCGACGCATATGCCGAGGAAGGGAACGCCACGCGCGATCGCCGCGCGAATGGCAGGCGTGAGGCCGGTCGCGTCGAGCCGCTCGGTGGCCGCAAAGTGGCCCACGCCAGGCAGCACGATGCGCTCCGCGGATTCGATGGGCGCAAAGTCGCTGTCCGTGACTTCAACTTCCGCGCCCAGGTGGCGGAGCGCCTTGAGCACCGAAGTTAAATTGCCCGCCTTGTAATCGATGACGGTTACGCGCATCAGAGCAGTCCCTTCGTGGAAGGTAACATTTCGCCGAGTTGCTTATCCCGCGAGCAGGCTACGCGCAACGCGCGAGCAAATGCCTTGAAGATGGCCTCGATCTTGTGATGGTTTGAGCGGCCGTACATGGTTTTCACGTGGACGTTGGCGCGTGCACCGCGCGCGAAGCCCTCAAAGAAATCTGTCACCAACTCCGTTTGCAAATCGCCCACCAGCCGTGTGCGCACCTTGGTTTCAACGGCGAAGGCCGCGCGCCCGCTGAGGTCGATGGCGGCGATGGCCAGTGTCTCGTCCATGGGCATGAGGAAGTAACCGGCGCGCAGGATGCCGCGCTTGTCGCCGAGTGCGCGGTCAAAGACTTCGCCAAGCGCGATGCCAACATCCTCGACGGTGTGGTGCTGATCCACGTCGAGGTCGCCGGCGCAGTGGAGTTCGAGATCGAAGGCGCCGTGGCGCGTGAACAACTCCAGCATGTGATCGAAGAAGCGAATGCCAGTGGAAATTTTGTATTGGCCGCTGCCTTCAATGGTCAACTTGATGGCGATGCGCGTCTCGGTAGTATTGCGCTCAAAGCTTGTGGTGCGCGGGGCTGTTGTGGTTGGGTCGGCAGTCATTGAACGTCTCCTTTGTTTTTCAGTGCGGCCAGAACTTTGTCGAGGGCCACGGCGGCCTGGCGCATCTGCTCGCGCGTTCCAATCGTGATGCGTACGCGGCCATCGCAGCCGGGGTCGCTGGAGCGGTCGCGAACGAGAACACCAGCTGCGCTCATGAGGCGCGCGAACTCCTTGTGCAGCGCGCCGATTTCGATGAGGATGAAGTTTGCACGGCTAGGCCAGCGGCGGACGCCGGCGGCATCGAGTGCCGCCTCGAACTCCGCGCGCGCGGCCAACACTTCGGCGACGTACCAGTCAAGATAGACTGTGTCTTCGAGCGCGGGCAACAGGCAAGCAAGCGCCAGCGAATTCACGCTGTAAGGCGAGAGCACGCGCTTGATCCAGCGCACCAGCTCCACGGGACCGGCAAGCAGGCCGATGCGCAATCCGGCAAGACCATAGGCTTTGGAGAAAGTGCGCGCGACGATGAGATTGGGAACAACGCCGACCATGTCGATGACCGTCTCGCCGTAGAAGTGGAAATAAGCTTCATCGACCAACAGCACGGCATGGGGTGCGCGACGAGCTAGTTCGAGGAGCTGCGCGCGCGTGGCCACTGAGCCGGAAGGACTGTTGGGATTGGCGAGAGCGATGATTTTGGTATGCGGCGTGATGGCCGCAAGCAATCGCTCGAAAGGGAATTGCAAGTCATCGGCGGCAAACACGGGAACCACACGCGCGTCGGTAGCCGATGAGTAGACCTCATACATCGTGTAGGTGGGCACGGGCAGCAAGAGTTCGTCGCCGCTTTCGAGGAAGGTTTCAAAGAGCACGTGAATGGCTTCGTCCACGCCGTTGGTGAGCGCAACCTGCTCGGCGGCAAGGCCGAGTTGCGCGGCGACGATGGCCTCGACCGGTGAGCGCTCTGGATAACGCGTGAAGTCGCCGGCGGAGATGCGGCCCAGCACTTCGCGCACCCTGGGTGAGCAGGCCAGCGTGTTCTCGTTGAAGTCCAGGCGCAATGCATTGCGGCAGCCGAGCGGAGGGTGATACTCCTTCATGGCCTGGATGCGCGCGCGCGGCGCGGGGTAGAGAGTTTTTGCAGCTTCAGTCACGAGGTCTCCTCTTCTGTAATCGCGTGCGAATGGCTTCGGCGTGGCCGGTGAGGCCCTCGGCCTCGGCCAGCAAAGCTGCCTGTGGGCCGAGAGCGCGCATGGCTTGCGCCGAATACTGCTGCACGGTGATGAGCTTGACGAAGTCGTTGACGCTCAAGCCACCGCGGACCCGCGCCGTGCCGCCGGTGGGCAGCGTGTGATTGGGCCCGGAGATGTAGTCGCCCATGGGCTGCGCGGACCAGCGGCCCACGAAGACCGAGCCAGCGTTCTGCACCCAATCGAGATCTTTTGCCGCATCCACTGTGAGGTGCTCGGGCGCGAGGCGATTGGTGATCGCGCGCGCTTCGTCTACGCTGGAGGCGACGATGACCAGGCCGTTGCTATCAAGGGCCTGACGCGCAACGGGATTGTTAGCGCTCCGCGCTTTTACTTTTTGGACGACATCTTTCGCCAAGTCTGCGCGCGTGGTAATGAAGATGGCCAGCGCTTCGGGATCGTGCTCGGCCTGGGCGACCAGGTCGGAGGCGATCTCATTCGCGTTGCCGCGTTCGCTGGTGACGACAATCTCCGTGGGACCGGCGAGCATATCGATGGCGCAGTCAAAAGCTACGAGGCGCTTGGCTGCGGTGACATAAAGGTTGCCGGGGCCGACGATCTTGTCGACGTGCGGGAGAGTCGCGGTTCCGTAGGCCAGTGCGGCGACGGCGTGCGCGCCGCCGAGGCGATAGAACTCCGTGATACCGAGCAAATGCGCGGCGGCTAGAGTCTCTGGCGCGGGCTTGGGAGAAACCACCGCGATGCGCTTGACGCCCGCCACCTGCGCGGGAATGGCGGTCATGAGCAGCGTGGAAGGCAGCGGATGGCGGCCGCTGGGCACATAGCAGCCCACCGAGCCGAGTGGACGAACAAGCTGGCCAGTGAGGAGGCCGGGGATGGAAGATTCGCTCCACGAGGCGGGCAATTGGGAAACCGCAAAGGCACGAATCTGATCGGCCGCAGTCATGAGAGCCATGCGCAACGCGGGATCGACGGCCTCCCAAGCAGCCGCCATCTCGTCGGGCGAGATGCGCAAGCTAGCCGCGTCTTTGATCCCGTCGAATTGGGCCGCATAGCGCAACAATGCGCGATCGCCTTGATTGCGCACATCGGAAACGATGCGCTTGATAGCGGGTAGCACGGCATCAAGCGCCGCGCCGCCGCGAACTTCGAGCGCGGAAAGAAGTTCCGCCGTTTGCTGTGCGCCGCGTCCCTTTGTTCGGATGATCTTCATTCATTGCCTCCAGCTTAGGTAGTCCATGACCAATTTCCCTGAAAAATCCCTTGTGCAAATGGGGGCATTCCGTCGGGGCTAAAGCCCCGCTCTTTCCAAAAATCTGGAGGTCTCCCACCCTTCGCAAAATGCGCGAAGGGTGGGGCACCCACATTCCAGTAATCACCCACTTGTAGTAATCACCCACATTCCAGTAATGGTGAAAAGTCTTTAGAGCACGACTTTGTTGAGCGGATACTCGACGATTCCCGTTGCCTTGGCTGCCTTGAGGCGGGGAATCACATCGCGGGCCACGCGCTCTTCGACAATGGTATTGACGGCGACCCAGTCGGAGTTGCTGAGCTGGGAGATGGTGGGCGAGTTGAGTGCGGGCAGCACGGCGAGAACGGCATCCAGGTCGCCGCGCTGCACGTTGAGCATGAGGCCGACCTGCGATTGCGCGTCGATGGCGCCTCGCAGCATGAGGGCGATCTGATCGATCTTTTCGCGCTTCCATGGGTCGGCAAGAGCAGCTTGGCCGGCGATCAGATGAGTCTCGCTCTCCATGATCGTGTCGATGATCTTGAGGTGGTTGGCCTTGAGTGAGCTGCCAGTCTCAGTTACTTCCACAATGGCATCGGCCAGCAAGGGCGGCTTGACTTCCGTCGCACCCCAACTGAACTCGACCTTGACGTTGACGCCTTTGGCGGCGAAGTAGCGCTTGCTGACTTCGACCAATTCGGTGGCGACGATCTTGCCTTCAAGGTCTTCAGCCTTTTCAAAACCGCTCTTCTCAGGGACGGCCAGCACCCAGCGCACCTTGCGTCGACTCTGCTTGGCATAGGTGAGCGTGGTGATGCTGGTGACGTCGAGGCCGCTCTCGACGACCCAGTCGATGCCGGTAAGGCCGGCGTCGAGAACGCCGTGATCCACATAGCGCGCCATCTCTTGCGCGCGGACCAGCGTGCACTCGATATCAGGGTCGTCGATCGATGGGAAGTAGGAGCGGCCATCGGGGTAGATGCGCCAGCCGGCGCGCTTGAAAAGTGCGATGGTAGCATCCTGCAAACTTCCCTTGGGAATGCCGAGTCTTAGTATGTTAGCCACGAGTTATCTCCTTCTTTGTGTCGGATTGCTGGTTGGCGCCGGCCACGGGCAGGGGTTTGGTGAAGCAACTAACTGTTCCCTCATGGCATACGAGTCCGTCGCCCTCGACCACGACGCGAAAGAGCAGTGTGTCGTTGTCGCAGTCGGTTGCGGCGGAGACGACGCGCAGGCGATTGCCGCTGGTTTCGCCCTTCATCCACAGCTTCTGGCGGGTGCGGCTCCAGAAAGTGACGAAGCCAGTTTCGAGGGTTTTTGCGTAGCTGACAGGATTGAGAAATCCCAGCATCAACACTTCGCCGGTGCGCGCATCCTGCACAATGCCGGGCGCAAGGCCATCCATCTTGTCGAAATCGATTGTGGGGTTCGTATTGCTCATTGTTTTCCTTGGTTCCAATTGGGTTTTTGTGGGGACGCAAAAAAGCCCGCCGATTGGGTCGCCGGCGGGCTTGGGGTTTGTTCTTCTTGTCTCTCTGGCCGTTTACATCAGGCCATAAAAGTCCGCCGACATGGATTTTCCATGATGATGGTGGTGAGCGAGGTGGCGGTGGCTCTGCATCTGATTCAACGATAAAAGAAAGTGCGGTGTAATGTCAATCGAAGCTTGCTTCGAAGCGGCAAGCCATGACCGCTATACTTTCTCCTCCCCGTGCGTTTCGACGGCCGGTGCTGGACGATTTGCCTTATACAACAAATCGATCACGTGTTGATACAAGCGGTTACGCACCGCGAACCGCTCGGAGGCGCGAGTAACATAGCGCACCCGGAGGTCAATACCCGAGCCGGACGGACGCAGATTCACCACCGGAGCCGCGCTGAACCGGCTCAGGCCATCGCCGCGCGCACCACGTTTCCACTCATGCTCCGCCACGCTGGCGCTCTTTTTCGTTTCCTCCTCCACCGCCTTATGAATGCGCTCGACCATCTCCTGTGTGTTGTCGGATGCGGGGATGCTGACAGTGATCTCATCCCACATCCATTGCCCCGTGGTGGAGAAGTTGAAGTACTTTCCGCGAATCGCGAAGCTATTGAGGAAGGTGATGCAACGGCCGGTTGGATGCCCTCTTTCCGCTGAATCTCCTGTTTCAAGCAAGGTGGTTCTCATCAGGCCGATCTCGGTAACCTCGCCGCCCACGCCGTCGATCTCAACCCAATCGCCGACGCGAATGCCGTTTTTGCCCATGAGGACGAACCAGCCGAAAAACGCGATAATGAAATCCTGCATTGCGATCGTGAGTCCGGCGGTGACCAGGCCAAGAAGCGTGGATATTTGCTCTGGCCAACCGAAGATGACGAGCAGAATGAGCAGGCCGCCCACGGCCTGTATCCCCAACTGCAGGACGGAGCGCATGGTTTGCATCTGCCTTTGGTCGAGCGCTGGATTGGCCATCAGCCGCCGCACAAGAGCATCAAAGAGCACGATGCAGATGAGGATGAAGGCAATCAACGCCAGAGATTGCGTAATCAGATGCGACAGAATGCGGTGTTGCAGAAGCATCTGGGCAGACCACTTGCCGTAAACGGCGGCAAGCTGCTGCTCGGTTTGAACGCGATCGGTACAGATGGTAAGAAGCTGCCGTTCCTCGCTCCGCTCGGTAATGCTGGCCAGTTTCGAAGCGTGGTCCGACGTATTGCCGCCTGATGCGACCGCACTTGCATTTGCATTGGCCTCAAGAGCATTGCGTGCGGCAGTCAGACTGGTTACATCTTCTTGTGCCTGCTCCATGGCCTGCTGAATCAATGCCTGGCGGTCGAGTTGGCTATTCCATGATTGCAGCCGGCTTGCCAGCGTGCCGTGCCGCTTGGCGGAAAGGACCGCTACCTCCCCAGTGCCGTGCGCCTCACTGTCGTACTTGCTCATCAATGCTTCATGCGCGGCAAGCTCGCTCTGGATCTGCGCGCGGTCGTCTCCCGATGCGCGATCAAGCTCCTCCTGCGCGTCGGCCAGTTGGCTGGTATCAAGCCCGAGCTGCGCCTTTGCAACTTCAAGATCGTCATCAGCCTCAGTTGGCTGCGCGGCAGCTTTTGCTGGACCGGCCTGGGACTCAGATGCTGGGGTCAGTCTCTTTACCAACGCCTGGTCTTCCTTGATGAGTTGCTCAAACTGTTCGACCTTCTGCGAGAGCGCAAGCGCATCGCCCGTGAGATTGTGATGCTGTGTCTGCGCGGTGGCCTGGCGCAACGCTGCGGCAAAGGCCTGGTCCACTTCGTGATCGGCGAGGCGTTCGGCTTCATGCGCGTACTCAGTCTCCTCGGCGGTCACGGCCAGGGGCGCCAAAGCCTGGGCCGTTTGCCAGGGGCGCAGATCGACGAGGGTCTTGTGGCCGTTCGCAAGGCTGCGGACGCTACTCCGTCCCGAGAGGAAGGAAAGATGCCCCATGGAGTCGCGCGTGGTCCATGAAAAAATCAGGCACAGGACCAGCAGAGCAACCATTGCGAAAAGAAAGATGAGACTGGCACGGCCAAAGAAGCGTTTGCGGACGCCGCCGCCAGGAATGGGAGCAACAAGGGGTATTGCCATGAATCAATTGTTGCAGATTGATAAGGTTTTGGCGTTTCAATCGGCGACGAACTGGGTTCCTTCAGGCGCACGGTCGGAGTTCTGGCGGTTGCCCAATTGGCGAACGCAATACGAAGATCTTCTATTTGCTCCATACGGCCATCGCGCCGGTTCGCATCCAGATTGAAGAGACGCTGTTCTCGTTGCCGGCTTGCGGCCGGGGCGCGGCAGAGCGGAGAATGGAGCCGTGCGAACAGGAACACGATTCACGGTGATAGCGATTGCGATGCTGGGGGTTTGCCTGGCCGGGACGGCGCAGTATCAGGAGCCGCCGCTCTACAGGACTCCCAAAGTGTCAGCAATGGCTCCTCCGCCGGAGGAACGCACTGACATCAATCACGCAAGCGTTGATGAGCTGCTGAAGGTTCCCGGCATGACGCGCAGTTGGGCCGGACGCATTGTTCGCTTCCGGCCCTACCACACCAAGCAGGATTTGGTGGAGCGCGGCGTGGTGACCAGCCAGGTCTATAGCCGCATCAAGGATTACGTGATCGCACACCGGGAGAAACAGTGAGCCAGAAGCCACTCTAGTGTCCCAACCTTTCGCCATGAAAAAAGCAAAAGGTTGGGATACAAAGCTGAGAATGTGACGTTACGCCTGAGTGGGTTGCGGAGGCTTGACGTCGCCGCGCCCGAGCAGCCTGCTCAGAATCACGTAAAGTACAGGGATAAAGAACAGGTTGAGAACGGTGGAGAGCAACATGCCGCCGACGATGGTGGTTCCCACGGAGCGGCGGCCCAGCGCGCCAGCGCCGGTGGCGAAGGCCATGGGCAGAATGCCGAGGATGAAGGCGAACGAGGTCATGAGGATGGGCCGGAGGCGTAACTCCGCGGCCTCAATGGCGGCGTCGGCGATGGAACGGCCCTTGCGGCGTATCTGCTCGGCAAACTCGACAATCAGAATAGAATTCTTTGCCGAAAGGCCGATCAGCATCACCAGGCCGATCTGACAGTAGACGTCGTTCGACATCCCGCGCATAGCCACCGCGCCCAACGCGCCGAGCACCGCCATGGGTACAGCGAGCAGGATAATGAAGGGCAGAGCGAAGCTCTCATAGAGTGCCGAGAGCGTGAGATAGATGACCAGGATTCCAAGCCCGAAGATGAGCATCGCCCTGCCGCTGGATTCGATCTCGTCCAGCGTCAATCCCGTCCATTCGTAGGCCATGCCAGGCATCATCACCTTTTTTGCCAAGTCTTGCATTCCCGTGATGCCCTGCCCGGAGCTGTAGCCCGGAGCGGGAGAACCGTCAATCTCTACCGCGCGGAAGAGATTGTAGTGGTTAATCACCGGCGCACCGGAACTTTCCTGTACGGTTGCCAGATTGTCCATCGGAACCATCTGGCCGGCATCCGAGCGCACGTAAAAGCTGTGCAGATCTTTGGCGGACATACGGAAGGCCTGGTCAGCCTGCGCATACACGCGATATGTGCGGTTGTTGAAGTCGAAATCGTTGATATATTCCGATCCCATGAACACGCCGAGTGTCGTGGATATCTGCGTGAGCGGAATGTTCATCGACTTGGCTTTTTCGCGATCGATGGTGACCCGCACCTGCGGATCGTTCGCCGAGAAGGTGGTCATCAACCCGGTCAGATCCTTGCGCTGGCGGCCGGCGCCCACAATTTGGTGCGCCACCCGGTCCAGGTCGCTGAGCGTGTTGCCTCCCTGGTCCTGGAGCATGAACTGAAAGCCGCCATAGCTGCCCACGCCCGAGACTGCCGGGGGCTGGAAGACGGCCACAATGCCGCCGTTCGGCGCCAGCATCAGCCGCCCCAGTTTGGGCGAGAGGTCAGCCACGATGTCCGCGGCGGTGTGTCCTTTGGCGCGCCGCTCCGCCGAGGGCCTGAGGTTCAGAAACATCAGACCCGCGTTGGAAGCGCTGCCGGAGAAGCTGTATCCCACGATGTTGAAGGCGCCCGCCACGTCGGGATTCTGAGAAGCAATGGCTTCCGCGCGATCTGACAGCGCAATGGTATAGGACAGCGAGGAGCCCGGCGGCGCCTGCACGACGATCATCAGGTAGCCTTGATCCTCCTGGGGAATGAAGCCGGTGGGGACGTGCTGGTAGATCCACACCGTGGCGCCCAGTCCGGCAAAAAAGGCCACCAGAAGCACATACCGCAGCCGCAGCGCCACATGAATGGACTTGGCATAAGTGCTGGCCATCCAGGTGACCGAGGCATCGGCGCTATGAATGAAAGCGGCAAAGGCGCGCGAGACGGGTTGGATATGGAGGAAGTCCAACTGATGTGGACGATCCGCTTCGCCGCGCAGGAACATGGCTGAGAGCGCCGGGGAAAGCGTGAGGGCGTTGAAGGCCGAGATGGCGATGGAGAATGCGATGGTCAGCGAGAACTGCCGGTAAAGAATGCCGGTGGTGCCGGGGAAGAATGAAACCGGCACGAAGACCGCGATCAGCACCAGCGATGTAGCGATGACGGCGCTTGTCACCTCGCCCATGGCCCGCGAAGTGGCTTCGTGAGGATTGGAGTGCTCCATGGCGATGTGCCGCTGGACGTTCTCAATGACCACGATGGCGTCGTCGACCACGAGTCCCGTGGCCAGAGTAATACCAAAGAGCGTAAGCGAGTTGATGGAGAAGCCGAATATCTTGATGAAGGCAAAGGTGCCGATGAGCGAAACCGGAATGGTGACGGCAGGAATGATGGTGGCGCGCCAGTCAAGGAGGAAGAGGAAGATGACGGTGATGACGATGAAAATGGCCTCGGCCAGGGTCACCATCACTTCGCGGATCGAGTCGCCGATTACCGTCGTGGAGTCGAAAGCGATGGCGTATTCGAGCCCCGGCGGAAAGCTTTTCGAGAGCTCCTTCAGTACGGCCTTCGCCTTGGCGTCCACATCCAGGGCGTTGGCGTTGGACAATTGCTGTACGCCGATGCCCTTCGCACTGCGCCCGTTGTATCTCAGAGACGTGCTGTAATCTTCCGCGCCCACCACCGAGTGGCCCACATCCTTCAGCAGCACGAGGCCGTTGGCGGAGTTCTTGACGATGATGTTGTCGAACTCGGCAGGACTGGTGAGCCTGCCCACTACGCGCACCGGCACCTGGAAAGCCTGCTTCGAGTCAGAAGGAGGCTGGCCTAACTGGCCGGCGGGGATTTCGATGTTCTGCTCGCTCAGTGCACTGACCACGTCGGTTGCGGTCAGCCCATGGGCGGCCATCCGCACCGGGTCCAGCCAGAGGCGCATGGCGTACTTGCGCTCGCCCATGATCATCACATCGCCAACCCCCGGCACACGCTTGAGCGCGTCCTTCACATACACGTCGAGGTAGTTGGAGATGAACTCGTCGGAGTAGCGCCCATCGCGCGTGAAGAAGCCGGCGCCGAAGACGAAGTTGCTTCTGGACTTGGTGATAGAGATGCCGGTGGCGTTCACCGCTGCGGGCAGCCGTCCCTGGACGCTGGCCACGCGGTTCTGCACGTCCACGGCTGCGGTCGAAAGATTGTAGCCGGTGGTAAACGTCGTGGTAATGGAACTGCTTCCGCTGTTAGTGCTCGACGAACTAATGTAACGCATTCCCTCGACGCCGTTGATCGACTCCTCCAAGGGAATGGTGACTGCTTTCTCTACGGTTTCGGCATCGGCTCCCACATAGCCGCAGTCGACTCTGACTTGCGGCGGCGCCAGGGTGGGGTACATGGCAACAGGGAGGTTGGGAATGCAGATGGCGCCCGCGAGAATGATCAGCAGTGCGCAGACTGTCGCAAAAACAGGCCGATGAATAAAGAAATCGACAAACAAGAGTTGCCTACTTTCAAAAAAATTCGCGTGCCGGGAGCACTGTTGCAATAACTTGCTAACTCGCCTGGTGTCCTACCATCGCCGCCATTCCGAGCAAAGCATAGCCGAGTCAAAGAACCAGAATTTCATCATTTTGCGGCCAGGTTGGATATCTCGGGCCCTAGTCGCAGTCCTGTTCTTGAGAATCGATACTGCGCTCAACTGCCCAGCGGCACAACCGGCATATTGTTCACCAGAAACTGAGTGCCGGAGACGATGACCCGGTCGCCTGCCTTCAGCCCCGAAGAGATGGAGTAGAGGTTGCCTACGGTTTCGCCCAGCGTGACCGCGGTTTGGCGGGCCACAAAGTGGCCATCCTGCCCCTGGGCCACGAAGACGAAGGTTTGCCCGCCCAGCCGCGTAACCGCCAGCACAGGAACCACAGCCATGGGATTGGTACTCCAGATCACGTGCGCCTTGATCAACTGCGCATTGCGCAGTACTTCAGGCGAGGAATGGACCGGAGCCTTGACCAGAATGCCCTGCAGCGTGCTGTCCACCTGCGGAGAAACGAAGTCAATCTTCGTCTTCTCCAGCAGCTTGCCGTTGTTGTCCATCAGTTCGACATCCTGCCCCAGCCGCACCTTGTCGGAGCGCTCCGTCGGGACGTAGATGTAGGCTTCCAGATCCTTGTTCTCATCCACGGTAGTCAGCACCGTTGAGGGAGAGACGAGCGGCGAAGCGAAGTCGCCCACGTGCACCGGAATGTCGCCCACTACGCCGCTGAAAGACGCGCGGATGGAGTAGTAAGCCAGTTGCTCTTCCTGCGTCTTGCGCGTTTCCACGGCTGACTGGTAGTCCGCCTTGGTGTTGTCATGCAACTGCCGTGCCTGATCGTAGGCGTCGCGGCTGGTCACGCCCGCCTCAAAGAGCTTCCGCTGCCGCTCGATTTCCACGGCGTTGTAATCGTAGATGGCTTTCTTCTGGCGCTCCGTTGCGCGCGCCGCAGCGACGGCGGCCATTTGCTGCCGCGGGTCGATCTTCATCAGCAACTGTCCAGCCTTTACGTGATCGCCGGAGCGGACGAGGATCTTCGTCAGGATTCCGCTCACTTGCGGCTCCAGTGTGGCCGAGCGGCGAGACTTGATGGTGGCCACATACTCGCTTGACTGGGCCACCGGTGCAATGGTGACTGCCACCGTTTGCACGGGCATTGCCTGCATCCCGGCTTGAGCCACTGGCTTTTTCTGGCAGCCCGTAGCCGTCAACCCAAGGAGCACAAAACAACCTACCTCAAAAATGCGTTTCAAAGCGCTCTTCCTCACTCTGTCTGTGATCAGGCAATCTTCATCTCGAAGTGCGGGCCGAAGTCCAGCCCGGTCCTCCGGGTTGTGCCGGATAAATTATGATGGCAAGTTGCCAGACTGGATCGTTACCAGCAACTTCGGCCTCCGCGGATTGGCCCGGCCGGGAAGTGCGCCGCGCGTCCGTGGAGAATCGATTCCAGGTCGTCTTCTCTATTGTATTGTGACGGCTGCGGCCGGGGGCGTTGACGCAAAATATTGCTCTCCGGCCAGCCAGCCCAGGTTGGCGCAGGACCGCCCGGCGTCTTTGCGCTCCAGGGCGACGGGGTTGAAGCCGATTCGGGCGTCCAGGGCGCTTCCTGACGCCGCAATCGCCCGTATTGACACAGTTCCGCAGTTCATGCCGGAACTACCTGATTTTCTGGTGCGGATACGGTTCTTTGACAGGGCCTCGCTGAGTTGGTAGCCTTCATAAGGGCGCACGTGGCCATTGTTGGCCGTTTGCTGACCCTGCCAGCGTCCCCGTCGTCTAGCCCGGCCTAGGACACCGCCCTTTCACGGCGATAACACGGGTTCAAATCCCGTCGGGGACGCCAAATTAATAAAGAATTTTTTGATAAATGTATTTTCTATGCGGTTTGACCGGAATACAGAGTGGTTTTTCGAAATCTTCGT
>Ga0182014_10000778_pt1 | contig 43158 bp, 45 predicted proteins | sample 612S2DmetaG_FD_120489 | JGI IMG/M metagenome (GOLD analysis project Ga0182014, IMG submission 120489) | Permafrost microbial communities from Stordalen Mire, Sweden - 612S2D metaG | ecosystem: Environmental > Terrestrial > Soil > Wetlands > Permafrost | place: Sweden: Stordalen | collected... | reverse complement strand
TTCGCTTGCCCTGGGAACGCAAACGGGACCCGTCTCTACTCACGCCGACCAGGGTCCGCAGAGGGTTTCGGCGACTGGGCGCAACGGTGGGCACACCAGCCCATCCACCGAAATCCACGACCCAAGGTCCTGGGCGTCCGAAAGGCACACGAAAGCCACCCAGAACCCGTTATCCCGCAGTCAAGAAGGCCGCCTGAACTGGATCAAGGGTTTAATCGCAAGCTTAGCCGATCGTGATGGACAGCACCGCCGTCGCCTTGTTCTGCGTCGGCGGCTTGGTCTTGGTCTTGGTGTCCACGACCTGGACGGTGAACGAGAACGTCCCCGCCGTGGTCGCCTTGCCCGAGATCACTCCCTTCGAACTGAGCTTCAACCCTATTGGCAGCGCCGTCGATCCCGGAGCGAGTGACCACTTGTAGGGCGGGTTGCCTCCTGCTGCCGCCAGCGTCGCCTTGTACGTGTTCTTGAGGGTCTTGGTGTAGACGGAGCCGTTCGGCAGACTCGTCGTCGTGACACCCATCAGCACGACATGCAGCGTGAATGACTGGGTGGCGGCCGGGGAGACTGCGTTGGTGGCCGAGATCGTGATCGCGTAGGTGCCTGCACTTCCAGGTGCAGGGGTGCCGGAGAGCACTCCCGCCGGCGTGAAGGTCACCCCGGCCGGCAGCGTCCCCGTTTCACCGAAGGTGGGCGCGGGGAAGCCGGTCGCCGTGGCGGCGAAGGCTCTGGCGACTCCCACGATGGTCGTCGCCGAGTTGGCCGACGTGATCGACGGAGGCTGTCCCACAGTCAGCGTGAAGCTCTGTGTGGCCGGGGAGCCGATCCCGTCGCTGGCCGTGATCGTGATCGGGTAGGTGCCGACCTGGGTCGCGGTGCCCGAGAGCACGCCGGTCGACGCGAGGGTGACCCCGGCAGGCAGGGTGCCCGTCTCGCTGAACGTCGGCGCCGGGGCGCCGCTGGCGGTTGCCACGAAGGACCCGGCGCTGCCCTCGGTGAAGGTGGCGGCTGCACGTGAGGTGAACGACGGCGCCACCTGCAATGCCGGCAACTCGACGAGTTGGCGGTTGCCACCGTCGGCAACGTAGACGTCATCGGCCGAGTCCACCGCCACCCCGAACGGGTCGGACAGGCCCGTGAAGCCGAGGGTGGTCTGCACCCCGCCCGGCGTCAGATGGACCACCCGGTTGTCGACCGCGTCGGTCACGTACACGTCACCCGCCGAGTCCACCGCCACCCCGAACGGGTCGGACAGGCCCGTGAAGCCGAGGGTGGTCTGCACCCCGCCTGGCGTCAACTCCACCACCCGGTGGTTCAACGAGTCGGAGACGAACACGTCGCCCGACGAGTCCACTGCTACGTCTTCCGGGTTGGACAGGCCCGTGAAGCCGAGGGTGATCTGCACCCCGCCCGGCGTCAACTCCACGACCCGGTCGTTGCCGTCGGCCACGTACACGTCACCGGACGAGTCCACCGCCACCCCGGTCGGGTCGGACAGGCCCGTGAAGCCGAGCGTGGTCTGCAGTCCGCCCGGCGTCAACTCCACCACCCGGTTGTTGCTGGTGTCGGCCACGTACTCGTCACCCGACGCGTCCACCGCCACCCCGTACGGAACGCGCAGTCCGGTCATACCGATGGCGGACTGCACCCCTGCCGGCGTTCGCTCGAGCACCCGGTTCAGGAAGCTGCTGCCATTGGCGGCGCAGCAGGTGTCGGTGACGAACACGTCACTCGACGAGTCCACCGCCACCCCGATCGGCTGGTAGAGGCCGGAGAACCCGAGGGTCGACTGCACCCCACCCCATGTCAGCTCCACCACCCGGCTGTTGCCAGCGTCACCTACGAACAGGCCTGCAGGTGAGTCCGCGATCCCCAACGGATCCTTCAGGCCGGCAAATCCGTAGGTCGTCTGCACTCCGTGGGTCGACAGACCCACTACCCGGTTGTTGCCGGTGTCGGCGACGAACACGTCACCGAAGGAGTCCACCGCCACCCCCGAGGGGAGGGACAGGCCGGTGATGACGGCGGTCTGCCCGGTCACCTGGCCGGACAACATCACCACCTCCTCTACCCGATTGTTGGCATAGTCGGCCACATACACCTGCTGCAGCCCGCCCACGGACGAGTACACCGCCACGGCCGCCGGTTCGGTCAGGCCGGTGACGGCCAAGGTGGTCTGTACGTCTGCCGGCGACAACTCCACGATCCGATTGCTGCCGGTGTCGGCGACGAAGACGTCCCCTGACGTGTCCACCGCCACGCCCTGCGGTCCATTCAGGCCCGTGAAGCCCAGGGTGGTCTGCACCCCGCCGGGTGTCCGTTCTACGACCCGGTTGTTCCTGGGGTCGACGACGAACAGGTCCCCCGCCGCGTCCACCGCCACCCCGGTCGGACCGGAGAGCCCCGTCAACGGGACGGTCGACTGCACCCCACCCGGCGTCATCTCCACCACCCGGCTGTTGTCGGGGTCGGCCACGAACACGTCGCCGGCCGCATCCACCGCCACCCCGGTCGGAGAGTCCAGGTTGGCTCCGATCAGTGTCCGCTGCGACCCGAAGCCCGGGGTCGACGCCACGGGTGGGTCGACGGTCAGAGTCAGCGGCTGGCTGGTCGAAGAAACCGTATTGGTGGCCGTGACCGTGAAGGAGTACTGGCCACCGGAACCCTGCCGCGACGTTCCGGACGCAGGGGCACCCGAGATGGTTGCGGTCCCGTCACCGTCATCGGTGAAGGTGAGCCCCGCCGGCAGGCCGGCCCCACCGTCGGAGAGTGACGCATTCGGGGACCCGCTCGTCGACACCGTGAAACTCGACGGCTGACCTTCGGTGAACGTGCCGGTGCCGGGCGATGTGAACGACGGCGCCACGCCCGGGGGCTGGGCCCCACCGAACGGCAACTCGACCAGCCGGCTGTTACCGGTGTCCGCCACGAATACGTCACCCGCTGAGTCCACCGCAATCCCGCCAGGGTCGGACAGGCCGGTGAAGGGGAGAGTGGACTGCACCCCACCGGGCGTCAACTCCACCACCCGGTTGTTGCCACTGTCGGCCACGAACACATCACCCATGGCGTCCACCGACACCCAGCCTGGACGGGACAGGCCGGTGAAGGGGAGAGTGGACTGCACCCCACCGGGCGTCAACTCCACCACCCGGTTGTTCCCGGTGTCGGCTACGAATACATCACGCGTCGCATCCGCCGCCACCCCCTCGGGTCCGGACAGGCCCGTGAAACCGAGGGTCGGGAACCCGGGGGCGTACACCACGACCCGGTTGTTGCCGGTGTCGGCAACGTACACCTCGCTGCCACCAGTTGTCGTCGCCACCCCCTGCGGGTGGTTCAGCCCCGTCAGACCGAGCGTGGACTGCACGCCCGACACCAATTGCTCCACCCTGCTGTTGAAGGTGTCGGCCACGAACACGGCACCCCGCCCGTTCACCGCCACCCCGAACGGGTAACTCAGGCCGGTGAGGGGTAGGGTGGACTGACCGCCGGCCGCCGTCGACTCCACCACCCGACTGTCGCCAGCGTCGGCCACGAACACGTCGCCCGACCCGTCCGCCGACACCCCCACCGGGCTCTTGAGGCCGGTGAACGCGAGGGTGGACTGCACCTCACCCGGCGTCAACTCCACCACCCGACTGTTGTCGGTGTCGGCCACGAACACGTCACCTGATGCGTCCACGGCGACCCCCTCGGGGCCGGTCACGCCGGTGAACCCGACCGTCGACTGCACCCCGACCTTCGTCAACTCCACGATCCGGTTGTTGCGGGAGTCGGCCACGAACACGTCACCTGATGCGTCGACCGACACTGCACCCGGTTCGTACAGTCCGGTGAAGGCGAGCGTGGCCTGCACACCTCCAGGCGTCAGCTCCACCACCCGGCTGTTGTCCGTGTCGGCCACGAACACGTCGCCCGACCCGTCCACGGCCACCCCACCCGGGTAGACCAGGCCCGTGAAGCCGAGGGTGGTCTGCACGCCTCCAGGCGTCAGCTCCACCACCCGGCTGTTGTCCGTGTCGGCCACGAACACATCGCCCGACCCGTCCACGGCCACCCCGCCCGGATGGGAGAGACCTTCGAATCCGAGGTTGGTCTGCACTCCGGCCGCCGTCAGTTCCACCACCCGGCTGTTGCCCGTGTTGGCTACGAACACGTCACCCGTGGCGTCCACCGCCACCCCCTGCGGCCCGGACAGACCGACCAGGCCCAGGACCGACTGCACCCCGGTCGGCGTCAGCTCCGTGACCTCGTTTCCGGACGCGTTGGCCACGAAGCGGTCACCGGCGGAGTCCACCGCCACTCCGTAGGGGGTGTTCAGGGCGGCGCCGATCAGTGTCTTCTGCGACCCGAAACCCGGTGACGCCGCCGACGCCGGCCCGGTCAGGGTGGCCGACGCCAGACCCGACAACATCAGACTGACCGCCACCGTCGCGGCACACTTTGCGACCAGACCACGACCGGACATCGAGCCACGCTCCTTCTGAGTGAGATTCATCGGGTACCAGTTCAGACTCATTCGTCGTGGGCGACCTCTGCGGCGCGCTCCTCCGGAGCCCCCGCGAATCCACCGTCCACCGGCAACACCGGCAGAAGCGTGTTCTGCATGAAGGCGTCACTCCGCTCCTTCGAGTCCCAGATGACGGAGATCAGGTAGCCGCCCTCCGTGGGGCCGCTGGTGTGGGAGCGCTGGCCCTCGGGGAGTCCCGTCCCGGGATGCAGAACCTTGATCATCGCCCCGTACTGCTCCTCGGTACCGCCGGGCCAGAAATGTACTTGCAGGTATGCCATGTGTTTCTCCTCTTCCTCCCACCGGCTGGTCAGCCGGGGAATCTCCTCGATGTCGGGCGATCAACGATCGTCGGCCGACCTCATCCCCCGGGCGGGGCGAACACCGCCCCAACGGCTGTTCGGATCGGCGAGACCGGCAGATCGCTCTTGCGGGCGAGCAGGTCCTCGACCGGTGTGCCGGACCGCACCTCAGCGAGCCACTCGTCGGGGTCGTACTCGACACCGATCGGATTGGTGGCGAAGGTGCGATAGATGAAGGCGTTCGCGTCGGAGTTGTCGGCAAAGCAGTCGACCTGGAACTCCATCTGATTGCCGTCGGGGTCGCCGTAGTACATCGAGACGGTGATGCCATGGTGGATGCACCAGTACGGGCTGATCCCCTTGGACTTCAGTTCGGCGTAGCTCTCGAAGAGATCCGGTAGCGAGGCGTAGGTATAGGCCACATGGTCGACACCGATGACCCCTCGGTCATCGGGTCCACCGCTGTCCGGATCGATGAGATCCATGTTCAGGAAGGCGAACCGGTGATGCTCCTCGTCGTAGGTGAGGAAGGCGATGGCCGGGTCCTGGTACTGGATATTCGCCCCGAACACGGTCTGGTACCACGCGAGCATCTCCTCGAAGCGACGACTTCGGTACACGACGTGGACGAATTTCGATGGTCGTACGGTCATGACAGGCTCCGTTCTCGGCAGGGCGGGGGTGCGGCCTTCGCTGAACGCTCGAGGGCTGCGATGACGTCGACGGCTCAGGCCTCGACCAGCATCCGGAGGGTCTCGGGACGAACGCCGTCGAACTTCATCGAGTCAGCGGCGCCCTGATCCTGCATCGCCTCCTGGAACGCCTCCAGGCTGGGGCATTCGACGATCAGTCCCACCCGGTTGGGCATTTCCGGGTCGACGAAGGTGCGCGCGGTGATGCCCAGCGGACCGAAATAGTCCTCGCGCCTGGTGGAGGAGCGCCAGTGCTCGACGTCGTCGACCTCGTGGGTGATGACCAGTGTCGTCATTGCTCCTGCTCTCTTCTGCCGCGCCGGCGACCCTTCGCCTATGGCCTCGCAGGTCATCCTGCGGCCTACCCCGCGTCATCCACGCGTCACTTCGGCGCCTGGGGTGGGATCTGGGCCGCTACGACGTGGCCGGCAGGCTGGCGGCCAGGTCATCGATCTGGCCGATCCAGTTCCGGAAGCCATAGGTCCGGCAGAGCTCGGAAGCCTCGGCGAGCCAGGACCGCCCCTCCTCGTCGAGGTCGCCCGACCGGCGGTACCGCGACTGGGCCAGGGCGAACAGCGTGGTGGCCCGGTGGTAGGTCCAGCCGAACGCCGTGGCGGTCGCCAGCGCCGACTTCAGGTGGCCTTCGGCCTCGTCATGGTGGCCCAACAGGGATGCCAGCTTCCCTACGTAGGCGGCGACCGGCCCCTGACTGGTGACACCGTTGAAGGAGATCTCGGCCGCATGGGGCTCGATGACCGGCAGCAGCTCGGCGGCCGCATCGCGGTCGTCGAGTTCGATGGCGATGATGACGTACGCGATGACCGAGGTCATCCAGAAGTTGTCGACGGCCAGCCGGCCGAAGCCGCTCTCCATACCTTCGTGGAGGATCGCGCGGGCGGCGTCGGCCCGGCCCACGGCGACACAGATGATCCCGTACGCCAGCCGGAAGGGGAGGATACCGGGGTTCTCGGCGGCCGCCTGCTCGACCAGCGGGAACAGCTCTGCGTGCCGACCGGCGAAGGTACCCACCACGAAGAAGTTGGCGGCGTACCAGGCGAACGCGCCCGGGGCGCCGATCTGCAGGCCGAGGTCGAGCGTCTCCGCGGCGAGTGCCTCGGCGTCGGCGAGCCGTCCGGTCATCATCGCCTCGAACGTCTCACACTGCACGACGATCCAGCCCAGGTAGGGCTCGCCGACGCTCTGCGCAGTTGCCCGGAGCCGGTTCAAGGTGTGTGCGGCCACGGCCGCGTCCCCCGATTCGATCGCCACCTGGCGCGCCGCGAGGTTGACGCCGAACTGCAGCAACGGGTCTCCCGACGCCTCCGCAGCCGAAAGCGCTCTGGCCGCCACATCGTTGCGCAGGCGCTCGTTGCCGGGGCCCCAGAGCGCGGCCAACGCCGACGGCGCCACACCGGCGACGATCGCCGGGTCGTCGCTCTCCTCCGCGAGACGCAGGGCGTGATGGGCCAGGGCCAGTCGTCGCTCCACATCGGGGGTGAAGGTCAGGCTCATGGAGAGGAGCGCGAGGAGGCGGGCGTAGGTGGCGGTGTCGGCCGGGTCGGCGACCTCGAGCGCGGACTCGACGACCTCCAATTGCTCCCGGGCGAGACTGTCGACCCGGAGGATGCCCAGGTCGGCCACCAGTGCGGCTCGGATGAGCGTCTGGTGTTCGCCACTGCGCCGCGCCAGCTTCGCCCCTCGGACCAGGTTGGCCTCGGCCCGGGGGTCTCCCGCCCGATGTTGCGCGTGGCCGAGTTGCACCAGGAGATCGGCGCGCTGGGCGTCGGGTCGCTGCAACGCCTTGGCCGCATCCAACGCCACCTGGTAGTGGTGCGCCGCCTCGGTGGGAGCGAGGTGCCCGAACGCGTAGTCGCCAGCCGACACCGACCAATGGAGTGTCTCCTCGGTCAGACCGGCCAACGCCGAGTGCCGCGCCAGTTGCAGGACGACATCAGCATGGAGGGGCTCACCACCCTTCGTCAGGGCACGCACGACCCGTTCGTGCATACGGGCACGACTGGACGGGCCGATCTCCGAATACATCGCGTTGGCGACCAGCCCGTGGACGAATCGCATCGCCCGACGCACGGACCGCAGGTCGACGAGGATCCCCGCCGCCACGGCGACATCGAGGGCTCCGATCACCGTCGCTTCCGGCTGGTCGAGCGTCTCGAGCAGGACATCCTCCGGGAACTCGGGCCCGAGAACCGATGCGGCAGCCAGTACGTCGAACACGTCCGGACCGAGGGTCCGCACCCGGCTCCACACGACCTCGCGCAGGCTGGGCGGGACACCGGCGGGCAGCACCATCGTCGGGCGTCCCCGCCGACCCTCCCGTGGCTCAGCCGCCCGGCCCAGGTCCATCCAGTGTCGGACCAGCTGCGAGGCGTAGAGCGGGTTTCCGGCCGTATCGTCCCGCAGTCTCCCGGTGAGACGGTGCAGCTCAGGATCGGGCACCCCATGCGTGGCCGCAACGACCAGCTCGGCCAGCTCGGCTTCGTTCAGGCCGGTCAACTGAAGGTGGCTGACCTCGCACCGGTCCAGCTCGGCGAGCGCCGTCCGCAACTGGTCGGACATCTGCTCCCCCGGATCGCGACGGCTCACGAGTACGAGGACCGGAGCGTCGACCAACGTCCGGGTGAGCTGACCGAGGAGGAGGAGCGCCGTCGGTTCTGCCCACTGGAGGTCATCGAGAACGAGGACCAGCGGTCGTCGGTCAGCGACCCGACGCAGCAGATCGGCGGCGGCGGCGAAGGTGAGGAAGCGTTCGGTGGCGTCGTCCGAACGGGTGGGGACCGGGGTCGTCGCCACCCGCGTCCCCAACCGGGGGCAGAGCCGCGTCAGCTCGCCACCGACGTGGGCCACATGCTCGATAAGGAGGTCGAGCGGTGCGTGCTCGACGCACGTGTCGAGCACCGATCGGAACGGCTCGAGCGGCACGCCTGTCTCGTCGCAGCGCCCGTAGAGCACGGTCGCCATGGTCGAAGACGTTACCGAGCGGGCGAATTCGGCCAGCAGCGTCGTCTTGCCCATCCCCGCTTCACCACTCACCACGACGCACCGCAGTCCCGACTCCCCCACCAGGGCCAGCTGGGTCCGGAGCACCTCCTGCTCGGCGTCGCGGCCGACGAACGCCGCCCGGTGGGCCAGATTGGCCGGCAGCGGAATGTCCAGCACCCCGGAGGCCGTCGCAACCTCGTCGTCGGCGTCGACACCGTTCCATCCGGTCGCCACCCGACGTTCGGTCCGGACGACCTCGGGTGAGGGCTCGGTGCCGAACTCCTCGACCAGCAGCGATCGGTAGGCCTGGAAGGCTCGCAGGGCGTCGGTCTGGCGACCGGCCAGCGCGAGGGCCCGGATCAGCAGGCCCCGCGACCGGTCACGGTACGGATAGCGCGCGATCTGGCCCTCGGCCGCGGCGATGGCATCAGTCTCCCGGCGAGCGGAGACCAGTTGGTCCACGTAATCGTCCACGCTGGCGGAGTGGATCTCGGTGAGTCGGGCCGTCTCCCCCCTGGCCCACTCCTCACCCTGGAACTCCTCGAGGACGGGTCCGGTCCACAGTGCGAGCGCCTGCTCCAGTGCTCCCAGCCGGTCGGCTGATCGGTCGGCATTCGCCACGGCTGAGCAGAATTGGGTGGCGTCGACATTGGCCACCAAGGCGTACCCGGTGCTCGTCGTGCGCAGCGCGTCCGGTCCGATGACCGTGCGGAGGCGCGAGACCGTCGTCCTGAGGGCTCCGGCCGTGACACCGAGTACGTCGGCGAGCCACTCCGCACGCAGTTGGCGCGGTGCATGGACCGCCAGGAGTCCGAGCAGCCGACGCTGGCTCGCACTGGGCACGTCGACGATCGACCCGTCGGGTGCCACCCCGCACACCGCGCCGAGCACGCGTACAGAAGCCGGCGCAGTGTCCCGGGAACTCACGGATGCATTGTCCCATCTGGCCAGAAACGATGCGGACCCGGAACGGCCGTCCGAGCGCCCCGGGCCAGCACCGCAGCGAATGAAGCCAGCCGCCGGCGGTGGCACGGTCGTGACGGCGGGGAGCACCACGACGCTGTACTTCATGCAAGACGCTCAAGAGAGCAGCTGTCTGGTCAATTCCTTTGGGAGCGGCAAGAGGTTCACCGACGACGCAGTCCGCAAGCTGCCACTTCCCTCAGCCTGCGAAGCTGAGCACGTCATGCGCGCTAGGACGGGTCAACTCCACAGAGACAGCCGCAACCGTCTGCGCTTTCAGCCCTTGCTGAGCGAAAGGTGGACAGCGACAGGCTGATGGCGCTCCCCACGACCTAATCGCCCCTTCAGGCTCTCGAACATCTTGATGACATGGAACTGCCAGCCGTACTTCGCTGCCAACGCCAGCTCGGCTGCGGCCACGGCGTCTGCCGAGCTGTCCACTTCGCCCATTCCTACGTACCTGGTTGCCTGTGGTTCAACACGGCCTCGCATGTCACAGACCTGCACTCGAACTGAAGAGTTGCGCAACAGCCGGCGCGTCTTCCATGCCTTGTCACCAGTGGTGAGCACGTACTTCCCGGCGGCACCCGTGATCCACACTGGACTCGAAACGGGAGAGCCGTCCATCTTGAACGTGGTGAGCGAGATGTACCTCGCACCATCCAGGTCGTCCACGGCGTCAACCCACCCAAGCCATTGGCTTGACGGTAGCAGTGACCACGAAACCGGGGCCTGGCGTTACCCAGTGGTCCATTGGACGGAGCCCGGTGGAACTGCCATTGACACCCGCCGTCTCAGCTCAGCCAGCAGAGGCCAACTTGCCGATCCTCACCTCAACTCGAAGTGGACGTGGCCGACGATCGGACGCACCAGCGGTCTACCGAGCAACCCCGGACTCACGGGCGGCCGTCTCGGCCGCAGCGGGCCCGAGCACCTGGCGGGGCAGGAGCGGCCTGTTCGGTGCGGGCCGTGTCGAGCACGATGCATGGGCCGGATCCTGGCTGTGGTCGCATGGGGTAACATATCTATCTCAATATATATCGGAGCGACCATGTACGGAGCATTCATCAGGCAGGCACGGGTCTCCCGAGGCTTGACGCAGGTCGAGCTGGCCCGCATCGTCGGGATCGAGCAGCCGAATCTCTCGGCTTACGAGAACGACCGCCAGATGCCATCAGCTGATGTGTTGAATCGGATCCTCGTGGGGTGCGGCTACCTCTTGGAGGCGACGGCCGGCGAGCGCCGCCTGATCTGCCCTCTTCCCGGAACAGCCCCCACGACCGACAAGCGGAGCCGTCCGGGCCCCGATGGTCCGACCTGGGTCGGTGAGTCGGCATCGGACAGGCCGCAGCAGAATGACGAACTGTCTGCGATGAAGCTGGAGCAGGTGCTGGCTCTCGCCGACGCGATCCGCTTGTCGAGGGCCGGCTCATGAGAGCGATCGGGAACGTCATCCTCGAGATCGACGCGGAGCTGACCGCATTGGGCGTGAGGCACGCGTTCGGCGGTGCACTGGCCCTCGCCTACTACGCCGAGCCTCGAGGCACGGTAGATGTCGACATCAACGTCGGTGTCCCCTACGACTCGAGGTCGACACTTCTCGCACACCTCGGCACGATCGGATGGCACGCTGACGATGATGCGGCACGAGCCATGCCCGCTGCCGGCATGAGACTCCATCAGGTCGGCGAGACGGTGGTCGTCGACCTGTTCTTCGCCTTCGATGCCTTCCATGAGGTCGTCCTCGACCGATCCGTAGCCATGCCCTTCTTCCATGCGGGCGAACGACATGAGCTCCCGTTCCTCACTGCGGATGACCTCGTAGTCTTCAAGATCTCGTTCGGTCGGTCCAAGGACTGGGTCGACATCGAGGCGATGATCGACGCTGGTACAGCGATAGATCCGGACTACGTCGAGCACCAGCTCGTGCAGTTCAAGGGACCGACGGCCTACCCATCGGTGGCGAGGCTCCGGTCGCTGCTCCGACAGCAGCCCGCCTGACCCGGGATACATCCGGAGCTGGACCAGGACCCGTGAGCGTCGGCATCCTCAGCTTCCGAAGCTGAGGACGAAGTTCGACCGAGTGCGTCACATCTAACCGGTACGAGTGGAGTCATGCGACCAGCACCTGGCCGACCTCATCCCGTCAGCGCCGGTGGAAGGCGGAGGCCTGCGGTCACAACCCAAGATCGGATGGCTGCTCCATCCCCCGCCATCCGCGAATTCTTCGTGGGAGATGTGGAATCAGTCGGACGCACAAGTCCGACTCATTTTTGGGCCTGGGCCTAGAACTGGGCCTATATTTTCGGGTCCGCCACTGTCCGCCCCCGTCGAATCGTGCCTGGCAGACGACTTGCGTGTTCGACGATTCGTGCCTGAGTCCCTCTCATCGCTGGTCAGCAATGAGTCCGATTCGGCCGCTCTCGCACCTCTCCACATCCCCCGTACTGAGTTCCCAGCCACGAGGGCGAGCCCGTCCGGGTTCGTGGAGGACAAGGGCAGAGGATCACCCGCGCCCATGTCCCGGCATCCTGCTCCCATTCGGTGCGTGCCGGCGCCGGGCTCCACGGCAGCGGCTCCCGACCACGACAGTCGGACGAGTCGGCCGACATCTCGTAGTAATCTTCGATTGCAACAGGGTCGGAATCTGGTAAATTGCACCTGACAGGATCACTCAGTGCCTACACGGACCGGACGGAGCGGAGGACGCTGATGTCGACGACGGACCGCCCACGCTCACGCGGCGCGGAGATCCGGTCATGAGGCGGGCGGCGGGCAGCCTGCGCACCGACCGTCCCGTCCCGACCTACCAGCCGGAGTCGACCACTGATGCCGCATGGGGCTTCCATGCGCTCGATGGGCTACCCGACCTGGAGGGTGCGGCCGGTGCAGGTGCCGGCGACCGCCGTCGGTTCGATCTCCCCCGCCTGTCCTCTGGCGACGTGGCAACCGGGCTCAGCGACGAACTCAAGGACGAGCTGGCCAGGCGCAAGGCGAAGTTCGAGGAGCGACAGGCCCGTGGTGGGGCCACGGGCACCGGTCCACGCGGGCTGACCGTCTACGAGCTGGAGGTGGCCGAGGCGATGACAGTCCGTCGGGACGCCGCCGTCCACCTCCAGACGGTGCTGGCCGACGATCTCGCACAGTACGAGGACGGGATGGCGGCGATCCGGGCCGGCCTGGCCAAGGACATCCTGGTCCCGACCATCGGGGGGTCCATCCGCCGGAGCGTCAGCGACGCCATGGGCGAGCTCGAGGCGGCCCGCCACCGCTTCCGGCTGGCGCTCGTAGCCGTGGCCATCGACAACGGGATGACGGCCGGCCAGATCGGCGAGGCCTTCGCCTTCTCGCGCCAGTTGGCCAGCCGCTACCTCAAGGAGGCGCGCGCCAAGTGGCCCGGTCTCCAGCAGATCCCGTGCGACTCCGCTCGTCCGGCCTGAACCCGGTCACCACGGTCGCGCCCTGACGCAACGGCTCTTGCGGAGGCCGATCCACCGCTGAGATACTCGGCCCCCGACGGCGCAGGGATTCCGGAGTGGACGGCGGGCCTCCGCCGATGGTGTGCCGTCGGGACACAGGAGCGGCGGAGCATGGCGGACGGGTCTGGCCGGAAGAAGGTGGCGGTCCTCGGCGGCGGGGTGGGAGGCATGGTCACCGCCTTCTGGCTCACGAGCACCGAGGAGCTCCGCGCCGCCTACGACGTGACCGTCTACCAGTCGGGCTGGAGGCTGGGCGGCAAAGGGGCGAGCGGCAGGAACCTCGCCCGAGGAAGTCGCATCGAAGAACACGGGCTCCACATCTGGTTCGGCTTCTACGACAACGCCTTCTTCACGATGCGCCAGTGCTATGAGGAGCTCGGCCGGGAGTGCCCTCGGATCCCTACGTGCCCCATCCGGACATTCGACGAGGCGTTCACGGCGAGCCCGATCATCGGGCTGTTCGAGTACTACGACCAGAAGTGGCTGTCCCATTCGTTCGAGCCCCCACCGCGGACGTCACCAGTCCACCCCGCACTCGGCGCCAGCGGGCCCCTGCCATCGCTCTGGCACGTCATGTCGCGGGGGATCCTGTGGGCCCTCGACACCTGGGACGCGCTCCGGGCCGATCTCAAGGTGCAGGGTCACGAATTCCCCAAGGCGCCGCTGAAGCGGTTCCTGCACTGGTCTGCACACTTCGAGGTCGACCTGAACGAGTTCGACACCGGCGTGAAGGAGAGGCTGCTCGACGCCGTCCAGCACATCGCCGCCGACGTGGGCGACGTGGGCGGGCACACCCACGCGGCCGCAGCCATGGGCCACCTCCTCGAAACGTACGTCGTGAGGCCCCTCGTGGACTTCAAGCACGACTTGTGGGAGCAGTTCGTGAAGCACCGGGTCGACCACACCGAGCTTCGGCTGTTCTTCACCACCTTCGACACGTTCGTCACCGCTATGGTCGGCATCCTCGACACCGACGTGATCGCCAACGGGTTCTTGTCGATCGACAACTTCGAGCTCTCGGAGTTCCTCGAGTCCTATGGTGCGGAGGCGTTCACACTCCAGCTCGACCACTCGCCGTTCCTACGCGGCTGGTACGACGCGGCGTTCGCCTACCGCTACGAAGGCGGGACCGCGAAGCCCGACCTCGCCGCCGGCACCGGCGTCCACGGGATCCTCCGGCTGATGGGCGGCTACCGCGAGCACATCGCCTACAAGATGCAGGCCGGCATGGGAGACACCATCTTCGGCCCCATGTACGAGGTCCTCCGTCACCGCGGCGTCCGCTTCGAGTTCTTCCGCGAGGTGTCCGAGCTCCAGCTCTCGGCCGACCGGTCCAGTGTGGACGGGATCCGGATGGTCCAGCAGGCCGAGCTCCCCTCGGGTGCGACGTACGAACCGTTGGTGGACGTCGCCGGCCTACCCTGCTGGCCGAGCGAGCCCCTCTGGGACCAACTGGTGGACGGCCCGGGGCTGCGCGATCAGGGCGTCGCCTTCGAGCACGGGGGCCGTGCGCCGGATGCGACCGAACAGGTCCTCCACCACGGCACGGACTTCGACACCGTGGTGCTGGCGATCCCCGCACCCGCACTGCGCGAGATCTCCCGCCAGGTGGCGGACCAGGTGCCCGCCTTCCGCGCCATGCTGGACAACTGCCACAGCGTCATGACCCAGGCCGGCCAGGTGTGGACCACGAGGACGCTCGACGACCTGGGCGCCCGCTTCGGGAAGGACGCGATCGCCACGAGCTTCGTGGAGCCGATCGACACCTACTGCGACATGTCCCACCTGCTCGTCCGCGAGGAGTGGGGGGCCGGCCCACCGCTAGGTGTCGCCTACTTCTGCGGGGTGATGCCCGACCAGCAGACCCAGGCGGCCGCTGACGCCGAGGTCGCACGCGGCGTGCACGATCTGCTCCGCGACCACGCCACCGAGCTGTGGCCGAAGGCGACGCGGGCGGACGGGAGCTTCGACTGGTCCGTCCTCTTCGATGCCGCCGGGGGTGACGACCGCGCCCGCTTCGAGGCACAGTACCTGCGGGCCAACTTCGAGCACACCGAGCGGTACGTCCTGTCGGTCGCCGGCTCGACCGCGCACCGGCTCCGAGAGGACGCCCTGGTGGAGGCGGCACGGTCGAAGGCGCACGGCCCCGGTATCACGAACCTCTACCTGGCAGGGGACTGGACCCTCAACGGCATCAACGGCGGGTGCGTCGAAGCGGCGACGATGTCCGGGATGCGGGCGGCCCGGTCGATCTGCGGCACGCCGGCCTTCATCTCCGCCGAGAACGTCGACTGGCTGACACGGGTCGAGCAGTGACGGGGCCCGCGTACCTCGAGTACGGCGGCCTGGCGTCGGTACCCGGCCCGTTCCTCTGCTCCGAAGCGAAGGTCTACCTCTTCGCCCTGCGCGCCGATCCCGCCCTGTTGGCCGACCTGTGCTCGAAGGTCCTGGTCGACCCGCACGGCGTCACGTCGTACACACCGCTCGGCGAATTCGTCCTGCTCTCGTTCGGGTCCATGACCGTCCGGTCACTCAGCAAGGAGCGCTCGGCGTACTTCGCCACCACGTACGCCGACATGGGCAGCTCACCGGAGCGCCATGCCGCCTTCTGGATACCGACAGCGGCCGCCCACCGTGCCGACCATGTCGAACTCATCGACCGCATCGCCCTGTTCATCCCGGCCATGTGGGTCGACAACCCGGTCTCGCTCGTCGGTGGTCGCGAGATCTACGGGATCGCCAAGCAGTGGGGCGAGCCCGCCATCACGACCGGCGACCGCCCGTCGTGCTCCCTCGACGTCTTCGGCGGGACGTTCAGCCGGAGCGCGACGTCGGGGTACCACCGCCTCTTCGACCTGACCGCAGGCGACGGGCCCCACACGGGCGAGGCGGTGGAGGACGTGATCATCGAAGCGGGCCGGATGGCGGGCGACGCTCTCCGTGAGCTCCTGCGCGGCACGGGGACGCTGCCCGACGAGTCGCTGTTCAGCGAGGCGGTGGCGGCCGTGGCCCATCGACAGCTGCGCCAGGTCGCGGCCCGCCAGTTCCGGACGCCTGCGCAGAACGGCACCGTGGCCACGGGCGTGGACCTGGTGGAGCTGACCTCGACGTTCGAGTCCCTCCGCGCCCGCCTCCTGCGCCGCAGTTTCCGGTTCGACCTCTCGTCCCTGCCGAGCCATCCCCTCGACCGGACGCTCGGACTCGCCTCCCAGGACGTCCCGTTCGGGCTCGAGGTCACCGCCGAGTTCGTTCTTGCCGCCAGCTGATCCGCCTGCCGCGCCCGGCGTCGCGACGCGTCAGGCACCCACCAGGTCGACGACGCGGCGTTCCACACCCGCGTAGCCGAACCGTCGGGCGAGCCCGAGCCCACGTCCTGCGAGGTGCTCGGCCGCGTCGGCGTCGCCCGGACCGCCGCGGGCCCGGTGCATGCGAGCCAGTTCGAGGCAGGACCGGGCCTCGAAGAAGGGCGCGCCGAGGGCCTCGTGGGTGGCGAGACCGAGGGTGAGCAGGCGCTCGGCGTCCTCATGGGCACCCAGGACGGCGCACAGCGCACCGCGGTAGTGGTCGAGCGACCCGAAGATATTGACGCCGCTGCAGATCACCTGGTCGGCGAAGGACGCCAGGCGATCGATCAGGATGGTGGCGGCGGCGGTGTCGGCCAGCTGGATGGCGGTCTCGCACCACAGGGCGATGGTCGTCGTGGCCAGCGGGTCGAAGGGATGGGCGAACCGGTCTGCGGCGCCGACGGTGAGGAGCGCCTGCGCATCCTCGGTGCGGCCGATGTCGGCGTAGATCCGGGCCAGCGCGGCCTGGAAGCTGTCGATCTCGGGCGTGGCCTCGACCATCTGCTCGATGAGCTCGACGAGCTCGATGTCGCGACCCTGGTGCCAGCGCAGGTCCACCATCTGGCCGCCGTAGATGGCCAGTGCGTCCGGCTGACCCGTGGCCATGCCGAGCTCGAGCGCCTCGGTGGTCAGGGCCTCGGCCCCGTCGATGTCGCCGTCGAGCAGCGCCTGCCAGCTCCGCGCGTACGTCGTCGACCACAGCAGCATGGGCTGACCGGTCGACCGTGCCTCCTCCGGGACCCGGGCGCGGCACTCGTCGAGCAGCACCCGGTCGGCCGCCTCGGCGGCGACCATCGCGCGGTAGAAGAGCGCCCAGAATCGGGCCACCGGGTCGGCGAGCGCCTCGGCGATGGCGAGCGCCTCGGCCGACTCGGCCAGGCGCTTGTTGACGTCCGCGGGCATCCAGATGCCGATGCGGCGCAGGAGGACGTCGAAGAGCGTGGCCGGGTCGTCGACCTGTCGGGCGATGTCCAGCGCCTCCTCGACGAGCCGGACCCGGCGTTCCGGGTCGCCGTCGTAGGAGCGGTCGGACGCCAGGTGGGCGAGCAGCCGCGCCCGCTCGGGCGTCGGTATCGGGCCGACCCGGTCGAGTGACGCCTCGAGCACGTCGACCCGCTCCTGGTCGATCGTTCCGGTGGTGCTCTGGATCTGCCGCGAGTTGGCCAGGGCGGCCAGCACGAGGGTGTCGACGTCGTCGAACTCGAGGGCCAGACGGGCCGCCTCGAGCAGGGTGGCGCGGTAGGCCAGGTCGCCGGTCTGGCGCTGGACGTCGCCCAAGCGACTCAGCAGGCGGGCCCGGGTCACGTCGACCTCGTCGCCCAGGGCGTCGAGCGCCACCGCGTACCAGCGGACCGCCTCTTCGGGGTTGAGGGCGGCGACAGCCTCCTCGGCGGCCCGGCGCGCGTACCGGACGACGGCGGGGGCATCGTCGGGTCGGGCACTGGCCACCAGGTGACGTGCCATCTCGGCGGCCGCCACCGTCGACGCGCCGGGACCGGTCGCCGTGTCCCGCTGCTCCAGGACGTCGAACACCTTGCGGTGCAGCAGGGCCCGGCGTGACGCGCCGATACCCTCGTAGAGGGTCCGCTGGATCAGGGCGTGGGAGAAGGTGTACCAGCCGGGTCGGTCGAGCGGCTCACGGACGAGGGACACGGTGGCCGCCCCTTCCAACGTGTCCAGCAGGTCGTCAGGGGTCGTGTCGGTGGCCGCCAGCAGCAGGTCCAGGTCGAAGTCACGACCGATGACGGCGGCGAGCGAGAGTGCGGCCGCCGCGTCCCGGCCCAGCCGGACCACGCGGGCGTCGATGACCTCCCGCACACCGGCCGGCAGGCTGGCCTCGCCCATGTCGGTCGGTGCCACCCAGCCGCCGGCACCGTCCTGGCGGAGTGCGCCGACGTCCAGCAGGTGGCGGGTGACCTCGCTGACGAAGAAGGGGTTGCCGTCCGTCTCCTCGTGCACCGCCGTAGCGAGGGCGATACCCCGCTCGTCCATCGGGCGCCCGGCGATGGCACCCATGACCGACACCACCTCCGTCGGCTCGAATCCGGGCAGGTCGATCCGGCCCACCCCGTCGAGGCGCCGCAACCCTCCCAGCGTCTCCACCAGCTGGTCCGACTCCGACAACTCGCTGTCCCGGAACGTCCCCACCACCACCAGCCGCTTGGGTCGGTCGTCCGCCGCCAGGTGCCGGAGCAGCTGCAGGCTGCCGTGGTCCGCCCACTGGAGGTCGTCGAGGACCAGGACCACCGTCCGGTCGAGGGACAGGCGCGCCAGCAGGTCCACCACGGCCGCGAACAGCTTGAACCGCTCGGAGTCGGGGTCGACGGCGCGCACCGGGGGGAGTCCGGGCAGCCGCGTGACGAGGCCCGGGAGGAGGGTGCCCAGCTCCGGACCGTGCTCGTCGACGACGTCACGCAACTCGTCCTCGGGCGCATGGCGCACGTAGTGGCCGAGTGACTCGGCGAAGAGTTGATACGGCCCGCTCAGGTCCTGCTCGCAGTGTCCCGACAGGACGTACGCCCCGTCGTCGAAGGCCCGACGGGCCACTTCGGCGACGACCGTGCTCTTGCCCTGCCCGGCTTCGCCCGACACCAGCAGGACCGCACGCCCCTGGCCGGTGTGGGCCTGCCCGACGGCGGACGTCAGTGTGCCGATCTGCTCCGTCCGACCGATGACCCCGATGTCGGGTCGGAGCAGGAGTCGCTCGGGCAGGGGGACCCGTCGGGTCGGCGTGAGGAACGGAGGGGGGGCGGTGCCGGACCGTCTGGCCCCGGGTGGCACACCCGGCAGGGTGAGATCTGTCGACTGCTCGAGCACTTGCCGCTCGAGGAGCTGGAGTTCGTCGCCGGGCTCGATCCCCTGCTCCTGGACGAGGATGCCCCGGATGCGCCCGTAAGCGGCCACGGCATCGGTCTGCCGACCGCACCGGTACAGGGCGACCATCAGCTGGGCCCAGAACCGTTCGCGGTAGGGGTGCCCCGTCACCAGCGCCTCGAGCTCGGCCACGACCTGTGCGTGGCGTCCGAGTGTCAGATCGACGTCGACCCGTAGCTCAAGCGCCTCGAGGCGCCGTTCGTCGAGTCGTCGCCCCTCGGCGGTGGCGAACGGCTCGTACGCGAAGTCGGCCAGCGCCTCGCCCCGCCACAGGTCGAGGCCCGCCCGCAGGGCCCGGTCGGCGGCCTCGGCGTCCTCGGTGTCCAGCGCGGCGACGGCTTCCTGGACCAGGCGCTCGAAGCGGACGGCGTCCACGTCGGCAGGATCGAGCTCGAGAACGTAGCCCGGCTCGCGGCGGACGAGTGGGTCCTGGCCGTCGGTGCGAAGCATCGAGCGCAGTCGCGACACGTAGGAGTGGAGCGTCCGGAGCGCCGACGGCGGCGGCGCGTCCGCCCAGATCTCCTCGACGATCCGGTCCGTGGACACGACCGTCCCCACGTGCAGTGCGAGCAGGGCCAGGACGGCGCGCTGGCGGCGGCCACCGAGCGACAGCGGCATGCCGTCGCGCCACACCTCGAACGGTCCGAGCAGCCGGAAGTCCATCGTCCCCATTCCCACCGTGCCCCGTCGATCAGAGGAGGGTCGGTCGACCCCACTCACGTCTCCACCGTTTCCCAGCTCCCGGCCATCGCCCTCCCGTTCCCGAGGGCTCGTGCCTACAACAGATCTGCAACAGGTATGGGATTTGATTGCACCAGACGGAGCCAGATCGTATCTGCAGGGATGGTTGATGTACCAGACGACGGTGGGCCGGGTGTCGATGGCGGGTCGAGCACCGGGGCCCCGTCGCGGCGGGACACATCCGGGTGTCGTGTCGTGAAGCGCGTCTCCACGTCCCTGCGCACCGATCGGCCCCCGCCGGACGAGCTGGCGCCCCAGCCCACCTGGGACGGTATGTCGTGGGGCTTCACGGCCCTCGACGGCCTACCGGACCTCGAGGAGGCGTCGGGGTACGCGCCGGTCCACGGCTCGGGGCCGGGACCGTCGCGGCTGTCCACGGGTCTGATGCCGCCAGGCTTCGACCAGGAGCTTCGGGATGCACTTGGCCGGCTCTGGGCGGGCCAGGAGGGGTCACTGAGCATCGGGCACCGTCGCGAGCTCACCGTCTACGAGACCGAGGTCCTCGACGCCCTGGTCGACCGTCGGGACGCCGCCGTCCGTCTGCAGAGGGTCCTTGCCGACGACATCGCACAGTTCGACGACGGTGCCGCCTGCGTCCGGGAGGGACGCGCCGTACGGCTCCTCGACGAAACCATCGGGGGCACGGCGCGCCGCAACGTGACCGATGCCGTCGCCGAGTTCGAGTGCGCCCGGCACCGGTTCCGGCTCGCACTTGTGGCAGTGGGCGTCGACAACGGGATGTCGGGCGCGGAGATCGGCCAGGCCCTCTCGTTCTCCCGTCAGCTGGCGAGCCGCTACCTCAAGGAGGCGCGCGTGAAGTGGCCGCGCCTGCAGGAGCCCGCCACCCGGAGGGGCCGCAGGCACTGACCCGGCTGGCGGCTCCGACAGGGCCCTCCTGGCCATGGTGAGCGCGCCAGGGCAGGATGCAGGGTCGTGGCCGACCGCATCGCCTTCCTCCAGCACAGCGCGACCGACGTTCCCGGCGTCCTCGGCGACTACGTCGACGGGCTCGGTCTTGCCGTCTCCACGTATCGCGCCGACCACGGTGCAGGGTCGCTGCCCGCGCCCGGGTCGTTCGACCTCCTGGTGGTCATGGGCTCGATCGAGTCGGTGACCGACGCCACGGTGACCTGGGTGGCCCCGGAGCGCCACCTCGTCGAGGGCGCCGTCCGGGACGGCGTGCCGGTGCTCGGAGTCTGCTTCGGCGGCCAGCTCCTGTCCGAGGTGCTCGGCGGGACGGTGTCCGCAGTCGCACGGCCCGAGATCGGCTGGCGGCTCCTCGACACCGTCGACCCGGCGGTGACCCCGGCCGGGCCCTGGCTCGACTGGCACGAGGACGCCTTCACGTGTCCACCCCGGGCACGGGCCGTGGCCCGTACCGACGTCTCCCTCCACGCCTTCGTCGAGGGACCCCACACCGGGCTCCAGTTCCATCCCGAGGTGACCCGGCCGGTGGTCGAGGCCTGGATCGGCGACGCCCGGGAGCGGGCGCACCTGTCCGACGAGGACGTCGATGCCCTGCTGATCGGCTTCGACCCGTCCGGACGGGGGCCCGACCACCAGATGGCCGTGCTGGTCGACAACTTCCTGACCAGGGCCGACGCCGCTCGTTGAGGGGGTGCGGTTGCGCCGGGCCTGCCCACGTGGTTTGCTATTAGCACTCGACACCTACGAGTGCTAACGATCACGGAGGAAGACCTGATGGCAAAGCTCATCACGTTCGACGAGGAGGCCCGTCGGGCCCTCGAGAGCGGCATGAACAAGCTCGCCGACGCTGTGCGCGTCACCCTCGGCCCGAAGGGCCGCAACGTCGTCCTGGACAAGAAGTGGGGTGCTCCCACCATCACCAACGACGGCGTGTCCATCGCCAAGGACATCGACCTCGAGGACCCCTTCGAGAGGATCGGCGCCGAGCTGGTGAAGGAGGTCGCGAAGAAGACCGACGACGTCGCCGGTGACGGCACGACCACCGCCACCGTCCTGGCCTGGGCCATGGTCCACGAGGGCCTGCGCAACGTGGCCGCAGGTGCCAACCCGATGTCGCTGAAGAAGGGCATCGAGGCCGGTGTCGAGGCCGCCGTGACGTCGCTCCGCGGCATCGCCAGGGAGACCGACTCCAAGGGTCAGATCGCCCAGGTCGCCTCCATCTCCGCGGCGGACACCGAGATCGGCGAGATGATCTCCGAGGCCATCGACAAGGTGGGCAAGGACGGCGTCATCACCGTCGAGGAGTCGCAGACCTTCGGCATGGACATGGACCTCGTCGAGGGCATGCGCTTCGACAAGGGCTACATCTCCCCCTACTTCGTGACCGACCCCGAGCGCATGGAGGCCGTCCTCGAGGACACCTACATCCTGCTCGTCGGATCCAAGATCACCGCCGTCCGCGACCTGCTGCCCGTGCTGGAGAAGGTCATGCAGTCCGGCAAGCCCCTGGTCATCGTGGCCGAGGACATCGAGGGCGAGGCCCTGGCCACGCTGGTCGTGAACAAGATCCGCGGCACCTTCCGCAGCGTCTCGGTCAAGGCCCCGGGCTTCGGCGAGCGCCGCAAGGCCATGCTCCAGGACATCGCCATCCTCACCGGCGGCCAGGTCGTCACCGAGGAGGTCGGCCTCAAGCTGGAGAACATCGGCCTCGAGCTGCTCGGCACCGCCCGCAAGGTGGTCGTCACCAAGGACGAGACCACGATCGTCGAGGGCGGCGGTTCCGGCGACGAGGTGAAGGGTCGGATCGCCCAGATCAAGGCCGAGATCGAGAACACCGACTCGGACTACGACCGCGAGAAGCTCCAGGAGCGTCTGGCCAAGCTGTCCGGCGGCGTTGCCGTCATCAAGGTCGGGGCCGCCACCGAGGTGGAGCTCAAGGAGAAGAAGCACCGCATCGAGGACGCCGTCTCCACGACCAAGGCCGCCATCGAGGAGGGCGTGGTCCCCGGCGGTGGTGTGGCACTGCTCCGCTCGCAGGTCGCCGTGCTCGAGGCCGCCGACAAGCTCGAGGGTGACGAGGCCACCGGTGCCCGCATCGTGGCCCGGGCCGTCGAGGAGCCCCTGAAGCAGATCGCCGTGAACGCCGGTCTCGAGGGTGGCGTCATCGTGGACAAGGTGCGCAACCTCAAGAAGCCCACCGAGGGCCTCAACGCTGCCACCGGCGAGTATGTCGACCTCTTCAAGGAGGGCGTCATCGACGCTGTCAAGGTGACCCGTTCGGCCCTGCAGAACGCGGCATCCATCGCCGCCCTGTTCCTCACCACCGAGGCCGTCATCGTGGACAAGCCCGAAGAGGGTGGCTCGGCGATGCCCGGGGGCATGGACGACTTCTAGGTCGCCCTACGGACCAGTTGTACGAACGGAGGGCGCCCCACGGGGCGCCCTCCGTTCGTTTCCGTAGACTGGGGATGTGACCGAACCCCTTGCTCCCACCGTCGGCCTGGGTGTGCTCCACCTCTTCTGCAAACTGGCCGACGCCCCCTCCCCCGACGCCGGGCCCCGGTGCGACACCGAAGTCGTCGTGCAGGCCGTCAAGGACGCACAGGGCGACGGCGTCCAGGTCGTGACCGTCGCCATGCTGGGACACAAGGCCGACCTGTGCGTGATGGCCCTCGGACCCGACCTGTGGCGGCTCCGTCGCCTCCAGTCCGACCTGCAGGCCGCCGGCCTGGTCGTCGTCGACTCCTACGTGTCGCTGACCGAGCTGTCCGAGTACGCCGCGGGGGTCCCCGACGAGATGAAGCAGCTCCGCCTCTACCCGCAGCTCCCTCCGGAGGGCAAGACCGCCTTCTGCTTCTACCCGATGTCGAAGCGCCGCGGGGACGTCGAGGGGTCCAACTGGTTCTCCCTCCCCTTCGACGAGCGCAAGGAGCTGATGTACGGGCACGGAGCGGCCGGGCGGAAGTTTGCCGGGCGCATCGTCCAGGTCATCACCGGCTCGACCGGCATCGACGACTGGGAGTGGGGCGTGACGCTCTTCGGCGTGCATCCGGACGACCTGAAGGAGTGCGTGTACACCATGCGCTTCGACGAGGGCTCGGCCCGGTTCGCCGAGTTCGGACCGTTCCTGACCGGCATGGTGGCGCCGGTCGAGGAGGTCCTGGCCCAGGTCGTCCCAGGGGCGTGACGGCTCCGCCCACAAGCGTGGCACTGGCCGACCCGGTACGGCGGCCGCCGGTGGTCGCGACGGGCCCGGCCGATCTCGCCGCACTGCGCGCCGTCCTGGGAGCACTGGGCGACGTTGTCGTCGCCTTCAGCGGCGGGGCCGACTCGGCCTTCCTGGCCCGAGTGGCCACCGACACCCTCGGAGCGGGCCGCGTGCTGTGCGTGACCGCCGTATCACCGTCGCTCGCCCCCGAGGAGCTGGCCGACTGCCGCGCGCTGGCCGGCGAGTGGGGCCTCCGGCACCTCGAGGTGGCCACCGACGAGCTGGCCGACCCGGCCTACCAGGCCAACGACGGGAGCCGCTGCTACCACTGCAAGGCCTCCCTCATGGAGGCCCTCGGTCCGGTGTCGGCCACGGCGGGCCCGGGTGCGACCGTGGTGCTCGGGGTCAACCTCGACGACCTGTCCGATCACCGTCCGGGCCAGTCCGCCGCTGCCGAGCGAGGCGCGGTGTTCCCCCTGGTGACGGCCGGGTTCACCAAGTCGGACGTCCGCCAGTGGTCACGTCGGCTGGGCCTGCGGACCTGGGACAAGCCGGCCGCCGCGTGCCTTGCCTCCCGCGTGCCGTACGGTACGCGGGTGACGTTCACGACCCTCGACGCGGTGGCCCGGGCGGAGTCCGGCCTGCGCGACCTGGGATTCCGTCAGCTCCGGGTGCGCCACTACGGCGACACCGCCCGCATCGAGGTGCCCGAGGCCGATCTGGTCGAGATGGTTGCCCGGCGCGAGGCGGTCAGCGCCGCGGTGCGTGCCGCCGGGTACCGCTACGTCACACTCGACCTCGAGGGGTTCCGGTCGGGGAACCTCAACGACTCGCTCGCCGACGGCGGGCACCGGACAACGGAGGAGACGCCATGATCGGAGTCCGCGTGCGACTGACATTTCCCGAGGAGCTCGTGCGCCAGCCCGTCATCGCCCGGATGACCGAGCAGTTCGCCGTCGTCCCCAACATCCGCAAGGCGGACGTCGGCGAGCAGGGCGGCTGGATCCTCTGCGAGCTGGACGGCGACGGCGGCGTGGTCGACGAGGCGCTCGCCTGGCTCCGGTCCGAGGGTGTCCGGGTCGACCTCCTCGGCGACGTCGTCGAGAGCTGACCGTGGGCAGGGCGCCCGACGCGCCGTCGGCCGACGACGCCCTGGCTGCCAACCGGGCCTGGTGGGACGCCGCGGTGCCCGTGCACCTGGGCTCCGACTTCTACGACGTGGAGGGCTGGCTCGAAGAGGGGCGGGGCCCGAAGCCCCGCGAGGCGGCCCTCCTCGGCGACGTGACCGGGCTCGAACTGGTGCACCTGCAGTGCCATTTCGGCAAGGACACGCTGTCCTGGGCCCGGGCCGGGGCCGGCGTGACCGGGCTCGACTTCTCGCCGACCGCCGTCGACGCCGCACGTTCCCTGGCCGCCCGGGCGGGGTTGGCCGACCGGGCGGACTTCGTCTGTGCCCCGGTGGCCGACGCGGTCGACGCACTCGGCGGTCGGACCTTCGACATCGTCTACGTCAGCCTGGGCGCACTGTGCTGGCTGCCGAGGATCGACCAATGGGCGGCACAGGTGGGCGCGCTGCTGCGACCGGGTGGGCGCCTGTTCCTCCACGAGGTGCACCCGATGAGCACGGCGCTGGCGGACGACGACCTGACCGTCGTCTACCCCTACTTCGAGGAGTCCGCGCCCTACGCCGACTCCCAGGCGGGCACCTACGCCGACACCACGGCGACCGAGGCGCTGCCGGGCGAAGTGACCTACGGCTGGAACCACAGCCTGGGTGAGATCGTGGGCGCCCTGCTCGGTCAGGGGCTTCGCCTCGACCTGCTCGACGAGCACGACTGGACGAGCTTTCCGCGCTACCCGTGGCTGGTCGAGACGGGCGAGGAGAGGTTCGTGATGCCCGAGGACAGGGTCCGCGTGCCCCTGTCGTTCACCCTGCTCGCCAGCCGGACCTGAGCTGCGGCTGGACGCCCGGTCGGGTCAGCCGTTGGGTTCGTCCGGGTTCCGGACTGTCCAGCCGGCACCGGACACCTTGCGGGGCTCGTAGAACAGGCAGCCCTCGGGGCACGCGAAGGGGAGCTGCTCGTTGGCGCCCATGCGGCACTTCTCGAGCTTCTCCTCGCGGGAGGTGGTCTGCATGATGTAGTGACGACAGTCTGCGAGTACGGCCACGCCCCATTCTGCCCGAAGACGGACGGCCACAGGGGACGGTGGGGTAGCGTCGGTCCCGTGGATCCCACCCCCACCCCCTCCACCGATACGCCCGACGAGGGCGTCCCGACCGTCAAGCAGCTGCTGCGCTGGAGCGAGGCGCTGGCCGGCATCGCCCGGACGGGCCTGGGCTTCACGGAGTCGCTCTACGAGCAGGAGCGCTTCGAGGAGGTCCTCCACGTCGCGGCCGACATCCGCGCCGCCATCGACGGCAACGCCGGAGCCGAGGACGTCGACGGCGTCGTCCACGACTGGCTCGAAACGGTGGGCAAGGGCGTCCCCGGCTACGTGACCCCGAAGGTGGCGGTCGGTGCGGCCGTGGGCAACGACAAGGGCGAGATCCTCCTGGTCCAGCGGGCCGACTCCGGGATCTGGCTCTACCCCACCGGGTGGGCCGACGTCGGCTACTCAGCGCCCGAGGTCGTGGTCAAGGAAGTCCTGGAGGAGACCGGGATCGAGGTCGAGGTGGTCCGTCTCATCGCCGTGCTGGACGGGCTCCGGGTAGGCATGAGCCGCATCCCGCTCTACTCGCTCGTGTTCCAGTGCCGACCGGTCGGGGGCGAGCTCAAGGCCCACCCGTTGGAGTGCGCCGACGTCGGATGGTTCCCACTCGACCACCTGCCCTTCCCCTTGGCCGGTGCCGAGCGGTGGGGAGAGCACGTGTTCGCGGCGCTCCGGGGCGAGCCCATCGAGGTGCTCTACGACTCGGTGCGCTCCCCCGTATGGCGGGGCGACCCCGACAAGGTCTGATCCTCCGACCAGGAGCTTCACGCCGGCATTGGGCCCGCCGGTCCCCTGGCTACACTCGGCGCCCGTGACCGTCCCCGCGAACCACTCCCCCGCCGTGACCGTCTCGGAGGCCACCGAGGTGACCGAGGAGCTGGTGGAGGCGTTCGTCGCACTCATCCCCCAGCTCTCCTCGTCGTCGCCGCCCACGAGTCGGGCCGAGCTGGTCGAGATCGTCGGGTCCGAGACGGACACCCTGTTCGTGGCCCGGGACGACGGCGGGCGGATCGTCGGCACCCTGACGCTCGCCATCTTCCGCATCCCCACCGGTGTCCGGGCCTGGATCGAGGACGTCGTCGTCGACGACGACGCCCGGGGGAAGGGCGTCGGCGACGCCTTGGTCGACGCAGCCGTGGCCAAGGCGGGAGGGGCGGGGGCGAAGACGGTGGACCTGACCTCGCGTCCAAGTCGCGAGGCGGCCAACCGGCTCTACGTCCGCAAGGGATTCGAGCTGCGGACGACCAACGTGTACCGCTTCAGCCTCGACTCGTAACACTGAAGCAGACTCTTGACCATGGTGAGGTGATGCCGTATAGTCAAGTAGATGCTTGACCAAACGATCGACCTCGACCGCACGTTCCAGGCACTGGCCGACAGGAGCCGGCGGACGATGGTGGAGCGGCTCACCCTGGGGCCCGCTTCGGTCAGCGAGCTGGCCGAGCCCCTCGCCATGTCCCTCGCAGCCGTCGTCCAGCACGTGCAGGTCCTCGAGGCCTGCGGGCTGGTGACCACCGAGAAGGTGGGGAGGACGCGCATGTGCCGGATCGACGGGGCGGCGATGTCCGCCGCTGAACGCTGGATCACCGACCGGCGGCGGGTCTGGGAGCGCCGCCTCGACCGGTTGGGCGACGTGTTGAACGAAGGAACCATCACCGAGAAGGAGCAATGACCCAGTCCACCGTCGCCCACGACACGTTCGTCATCGAACGGAGCTACGACGTCCCGGTCGCCCAGGTATTCAGGGCCTGGGCCGAACCCCCGCTGAAGGCCCGCTGGTTCACCGGCACCGCCGACTCGCTCGGGGACACCTACGAACTCGAGTTCAGGGTCGGCGGCCGCGAGGCATTCCGGGCGGGGCCACCGGACGGTCCCGTCTACACGTACGAGTCGGTGTTTCGCGACATCGTGCCGGACCAGCGGATCGTCTACACCTACGAGATGCATGCCGACGACGACCGGATCTCGGTGTCGGTCGCCACGGTGGAGTTCCTCAGCGACGGGGCCACCACGCAGCTCCGGCTCACGGAGCAGGGGGTGTTCCTCGACGACCACGACAACCCGGCCCAGCGCGTGGAGGGCACACGGTCTCTGCTCGACTCGCTCGGTGCCAGCCTGCAGGGTACGTAGGCGTGACAGGGCGGATCGGGTGGCAGCGCGTCAGGTCGTCGCCACCAGCAGCTCCTCACCTCGTGGTGTGCGCAGGTACCCGCTGACCACGGGTCTGCCTTGCCCCTCCGAGGTCCCCAGGGAGATCTCCGGCTGCACGAAGGTAGCGTCAGGCCGTGGACATCACCCCTGACGACAAGGACTGGACATGGGTCCTCGACAGGCCGTGTCCGGAGTGCGGCTTCGATGCCGACCGGGGGGACGCGACCGACGTGGTCGGGATGCTGCGGGAGCAGGTGACGTCGTGGCAGAACGTGCTGACCCGTTCCGATGTCGCGGACCGGCCGTCGCCGACGCGCTGGTCCCCACTCGAGTACGCCTGCCATGTGAGCGACGTCTTCCGCATCTTCGACACACGCCTCGAACTCATGTTGACGATCGGCAATGCCGCATTCGAGAACTGGAACCAGGATGCCACCGCAGTCGCCGAGCGCTACGACCTTCAGGACCCGCAGATCGTCTCCCGCGAGCTCGCCGGTGCCGGCGGTGTGCTGGCGTCGAGGTTCCACGGCGTGTCCGGTCCGCAGTGGGAGTGCACCGGACACCGGTCGAACGGGAGCGAGTTCACGGTCGGCACGTTCGCCCTCTATCTGGTCCACGATCCGATCCATCACCTTTGGGACGTCTCGGAGGGCTGAGCCCGTCCGGCCCAGACCCCCCTCGACCCTTCCGGCGTGGCCGGTCCCAGCTGTCGGCGGCAAGGATGTACGCCATGCCCACCGCCACCGCCCGGTCCGGCCTCACCCTCGCCTACGAGACGACCGGCTCGCCCGACGATCCGCCGCTGCTCCTCGTGTCCGGACTCGGCACGCAGCTCATCTCCTGGGACGACGGGCTCTGTGCATTGCTCGCCGATGCCGGCCGGTCCGTCATCCGCTTCGACAACCGGGACGCCGGCCTGTCGTCGACGTTCGGCGACGACCCGGTCGACCTCGCCGCCGTGATCCGGGCGATGGCGTCCGGCGACATGGCGACGGCCCGATCGCTCGCTCCCTACACACTGAGCGACATGGCACAGGATGCGATGGAGCTGCTCGACGTACTCGGCATCGACCGGGCCCACGTCGTCGGAGCCTCGATGGGTGGGATGATCGCCCAGACGATGGCCATCGAGCACCCGGACCGGGTCCGCACGCTGACGTCGATCATGTCGACCACCGGCGAGCCGGAGTTTGGCCGGTCCACCCGCGAGGCCCGGAAGGTGCTCCTCGCCCCGGCGCCGACCGAGCGCGAGGCGTTCATCGAGGACTCGGTGCGCGCCCTCGAGTGGCACTCGAAGCGGTATCCGGACCCTGACGAGGTGCGGGCGCTGGCCGCCAGGTCGTTCGACCGCTCGTTCCGCCCTGCGGGAACCGCCCGTCAGCTGGCCGGCATCACGGCGAGCGGGTCCCGGGCCGATGGCCTGCGGTCACTGGACGTGCCGACCCTGGTCATCCACGGCCTCGACGACACGCTCATCGATCCCTCCGGCGGTCGGCGCACCGCGGAACTGGTGCCCGGTGCGGAACTCCTCCTCGTGCCCGACATGGGTCACGACCGGCCACGCCCGCTCTGGCCGGTGCTCGTCGAGGCGATCGTCGCCCACACCTCGGGCTGACCGACGAGGGTCCGACCCGAGGTCCGGCCACGGTGCGGACCGGATCGTGCAATCGTCTGACCATGGTCGGATCGGCACAGATGGGGGTCACGAACCTGGCCGCGTACGTCGCCGCGACCGTGGGCCGTCCCGGTCGGGTCGAGCAGGTGGCCGGAGGCAGCGCGGTGGCGAGTGCCGTACCGGTGGCGAACGGCTACGTGAACGCCGGGTTCCGCACCGACGGCACCGTCCCTGCCGCCACGTTCCTCGACGGGGTGCGGTCCGCGTTCGCCGGGGTGGGCAGCCCGTACGTGGTGTGGGCGGAGTCCACGGACGACGAGCTCCTGTCCGCTGCCGTCGAGGCCGGCGGTGGGGCCGACGACACGCACACGCCGGCGATGGTCGCTGCGGAGCGCGTGCGCCTGTCGTCCGGCATCGAGATCCGCCGGGTCACGGACCCCGCCGACCGTGCGGCCTTCGCCCGCCTGTGCGAGGACGGGTACGGCATCCCCGGCCTGGCGTGGCTGCTCGACAGCCAGGGGTGCTTCGACGCCCCCGGGGCGACCTGGGCGATCGCCGCCAGCGGTAGCACCGACCTCGGTGTCGGGTGCGGGTACTCCGACGGCTCGACCGGCGGGATCTACTACGTCGCCACGCCGCCCGGGCACCGGGGGCAGGGTGCCGCTGCCGCTGTCACGGCATGGCTCACCAACGGACTGCTCGACGCCGGTGCGTCACAGGTGACCCTCCAGGCGAGCGAGGCGGGGCGGCCCGTCTACGAACGCCTCGGATTCACCACGTCGGGATCATTCCTCCGCCACACCTTTCCGGCGCCCCGATGAGCGGCACCGTCCGGTCGCCAGTGGGGATCAGCCGTCGATGGCCACAACGATGACCCCGCCGAGGTCCATCCGCCGATCGTAGGTTCGGTTCCGGCGACGGGACAGGAGCGGTCAGACCGCTTCCCCCGGCGGGTCCGGCGGGTCGAACTCCCCCGATCCCATGAGGCCGGCCACGGCGGCCCCTCCCCCGGGACGGCCCGACAGGTCGTCGATGACGCCCCGTCGGTCGGACGCGGACTTGTTCTGGCTCAGCTTTGCCTTGGCCTCGATCCGTTCCACCACGATCTCGAAGGCGACGATGCCCCTGGCCAGCTTCGACACGTAGTCGCCGGGAGCGTCGGTCACCCGCCAGGGCTCGGGTCTAGTGGCCTCGCTGGCGTCGGTCAGGTCCGTGACCGCAGCCAGCGTGGCGGCCGGGTCGTCGGTCAACCGGAAGGTCCCGTGGAGGTGGACCTCTACGTAGTTCCAGGTCGGCACGACCTTCCCCGTCTCGGCCTTGGAGGGGTAGGCGGACGGCGACACATAGGCGTGGGGGCCCACGAAGAGGGCGAGGGCAGGCACTCGTGTGTCGCCGAACCCGGCCTGCGGATTGGAGCGGGCCAAGTGGCCACGCAACCGCCACGGCGCGCCGTCGGCGGGGACGTCGAGCAGGAGCGGCACGCTCGAGGCGACGAAGCCTCCGGCCCCGTCCCCCGTCACGACCTGGGCGAAGGGGAGGTCGTGCACCAACCGGGCGATGACCCCGGGGTCGGTGACCTCGAAGGCGGGCGTGCGGTTCACCGCCGCCTCAGAGCATCCGCCGCTCGGCGGCCCAGTTGGTCAGTTGGTAGCGGTTCGCCAACTGCAGCTTGCGGAGCACGGCCGACACGTGGCTCTCCACCGTCTTGGTCGAGATACCCAGCTCCCGGGCGATCTCCTTGTACGCGTAGCCACGGGCGATGAGGCGCAGGACCTGCCGCTCGCGGGGGGTCAGCTGGTCGAGCTCGGGATCGAAGCTCGGGGTCGGGGCCGGACCCTGTGCCGGATCAGCGAAGGCATCCAGTACAAAGCCTGCCAGGCGGGGCGAGAAGACGGCGTCGCCCTCGGCGATGCGCCGGATGGCGTCGACCAGGTCGGGACCCGAGATGTGCTTGGTCACGTAGCCCCTCGCCCCGGCCCGGATCACGTCGATGACGTCCTCGGCCGCATCGGACATCGACAGGGCCAGGAACGCCACCGTCGGTGCCTGGGCGAGCACCTGCTCCAGCACGGCCCGGCCCCCGCCGCCCGGCATGTGCACGTCGAGGAGCACGACGTCCGGAATCCGCTCGAGGATCAGCTCGACCGCCGCGCCCACCTCGTCGGCCTCGCCCACCACGTCCACGGCGTCACCCAGCTCGGCCCGGATGCCGGACCGCACCAGTGCGTGGTCGTCCACCACGAACACCCGGAGGCGCCCGGCGTCGGTCACCTCGTCGGCGTGGACCGGGGCAGGACCAGCTCCACCTCCGTGCCCGCTCCCGGCGAGCTGTGGACGGCCACGTTGCCGCCGACGCGCTCCATCCGCTCGACCATCGAGCAGGCGATCCCCTGCCGGTCGTCCGGCACCAGCGCAGGCTCGAAGCCGGAGCCCAGGTCGCGCACGTACGCCGACACGGCGCTGCGCTCGACCTCGACGAAGACGGCCACCTGGGCGCAGCCCGACCACTTGGCCGCGTTGACCGTCGCCTCGCGGCAGGCGCCGACCAGTGCGGCGACGCCGTCGTCCATCGGGCAGTCCCCCACGACGATGAGCTCGACCCCCACGCCGTAGCTGTCCTCGACCTCCCGCTCGATGGCGGCGACCGCATCGGCCAGTGTCTCGGGGCGTTGACCGTGGCGGCCTAGGCGCTCCGGGTCGAAGAGCCAGTGCCGGAGCTCGCGCTCCTCACGTCGGGCCAACCGCACCACTTCACGCGGGTCGTCCGCGGCCTTCTGGATGAGGGAGAGGGTCTGGAGTACCGAGTCGTGGACGTGGGCGGCCATGTCGGCCCGCTCCTGGGCCCGTACCCGTTCCCGCCGCTCGGTGGACAGGTCCCGCAGCGTCCGGACCCACCACGGGGCGAACAGGACGAGGAACCCGCCGACGAACAGGACGGTGCCGATTAGGACGCCGAGGGCCGCCCCGGAGAAGCTCCCCGTCCGGGACAGCTCGCCGACACCCACCAGGATCAGGACGAGGCCGATCACCGCCCGCGCCGCCACGCGCCGCCAACCGGACCGGCCGGCGGCAACCCCAGGCGCCGCATTGAGGCGTACCCGCAGCCTGGACGTCTCGGCGGTGGAGGCACCCCGCCAGACGACGAGCGCCCCCACGGCCCCGACCAGCAGGGTGAGCGTCGGCACGCCCAGGTCGGTCACGCCGAGCGAGCGGGTCACCAGCAGGACGGCGAACAGCGCCGAGGAGAGGGCGAGGACGATCTGCAGCTCGCGTCGGTCGGCCACGACGCGCGTCGCGATCGACTCCTCCTCGCCAGTGACGGGCACGAACACCCAGATCGCCACGTACGCGAGGATGCCGATCCCACCGAGGAAGATCGACACGACGGCCGCCACCCGGACGGCGGTCGTCCCAATGGCAAGGCGTGCGGCCAGCCCGGCGCAGACCCCGCCGAGGATGCTGTCGTCGGCGGACCGCTGGAACGGACGTTGTGGGCGCCGCCGCGTGGGCGGGGCCGACAGGGCAGATCCGCCCGGCGCCGGCGTGGCGGGGCGGGTGGACCCGGTGTCGGCGGGCGTGGTAGGGGTCCCGGCGGCTGGGGACGGACGTCTGCGTGCGATGCCCCAATCCTTGCACGGGACCCTCGGCGTGGCGATGGGGGACAACCCTGACCCCGTGGGGGGAACCCGGGCCCCACCTGGGGATGTCCCCGATTGTGGAGGGACGGCGCCCGGTGCAGAGTGCCGGCATGACCGTCACCGAGGAACTGCCGACCGGACCGCCGAGCGACGTGCCCGCCGAGGCACCCGAGGAAACGCCGCCGGAGTCGTCGGAGCCGCTCCCGCTGCGCCGCAGCACGACGAAGCGCCTGGTCGCAGGGGTGTGTGGCGGCATCGCCGAGCGGTTCGAAGTCGACGTCACGATCGTCCGGGTCGCCTTCGTCGTCGCAGCCTGCCTGTGGGGCATCGGCGTCGTGGTCTACCTGTCGTTGTGGGCGCTCGTCCCGGTGACCGACGGCGCCGGCCCGGACCCGGATCCGGCGGCCCACCAGGAGCCGTCCGGGCCGCCGTGGGTCTCCTACGTCCTGCTGACCGCAGCGCTCTTCCTCGGGCTCGTCATCAGCACCTCCTGGTGGGGTGGCCCGCAGTGGGGCGGGGGACTGGGCCTCGCCTGGCTGGTCGTACTGTTCGTCGTCGTGGTGGTGGCACTGCGGCGGCCCGCACGGCGGCCCACCCTCGGGCGGGCACTGCTCACCCTGGCGCTGATCCTCCTGAGCCTGGTCATCCTCGCCACCGCGGCGTTCTTCGGCGCAGTCGCCGTGACGGGGGTGCCGCTGACCGGAGGCATCGGGCAGCGCGTGGTCCAACCGACCACACCGGCCGAGCTACAGCCGTCCTACCGGATGGCCATCGGCAACCTGACCGTCGACCTGACCCACGTCCCACTTGGCGCCGGCACGCGCACCGTCAGCGCGTCGGTCGCCGTGGGGCCAGCTCGTCGTCGACGTCCCCCGGGGCGTGGTCGTCGACGTAGACGCCCACAGCGGCATCGGCAACGTCACCTACGGCTCGTCCGGACCGCAGGCATTCGCCGTCCCCTCGACGGCGTTCGGACCGGCCCGGCCACAGCTCGTCATCGACGCCCAGGTCGGACTCGGCCAGGTCGAACTCCTGCGGGGCGGCTCCTGACGGCCCTGACGGTCCACAGCCGGAGGACGTGAGGACGGATCAGGCGCCGGCTGCGCCGGACGTGATCCACTCGTCCGTGGTCAGCACGGTGGCCTGCCGGGGGAAGACCTTCTCGAGGAGCACCCGGTGGACCTCGGGATCCTGGTCCGCACACGCATCGGCCAGCACCGTCAGCCCGAAGTCGAGGTCGGCCGCCTGGCGGAGTGTCGAGAGCACGACACCGCTGGTGGAGATACCGGTCAGGACCAGCGACGTGGCGCCCAGCGACCGCAGGACGACGTCGAGGTCGCTCCCGGCAAAGGCGCTGACCCGCTTCTTGACCACCACCACGTCCTCGGGCGCCGGGGCCACCGCCGGGTGGATCTGGGTGGCGGCGTCGTCGACGGACATGTCGGTCCGCCCGGACAGGGCGGAGAACGCCCGGTTCCTGGGGTTGACGTCGGCGCCGCCCGGGCGGAAGGCGACCCGTACGTAGACGACCGGCAGGTCGGACGCACGTGCATGCTCGACCGCGGCGGCGACCCGTTCGAGCAGCGCGCCGGACCGGTCTGCGATGCGCTCGACGATGCCGTTCTGGACGTCCATGATCAGGAGTGCGGTGGTTGCCATGCTCCTGTTGTAGCCGCTACCGACCAAAGAGGGATCGGCAACTGCGACGTCAGCCCTCGAGCGTGACGTTGAACATCCAGCGAACCCCGAACCTGTCCAGGCAGGTGCCCCAGAGCGACCCCCACGGCATCGGGTTCAGTCCGGTGCCGTCGGTGGCACCGTCGGACAGGGCGGCGTAGAGGCGCTCGGCCTCCTCACGCGTGTCGGGCTCCAGGTTGATCGTGGTGTTGTTGCCCACCCTGAGCTGGTGGCCCATCGACTCGAGCATGTCGGTGCCCATCAGCACGTGGCCGGCCAGGATGGGCAGCTCGACATGGAGGACCTTCGACCGCTCGTTCTCGGGGAGCTCGGGGGCCCCGGGGCCCGACGGCATGTCGCTGAAGCGCTGCAGGGGCACGGAGAATTCGGTGCCGAAGACCGACGCGTAGAACGTGAAGGCCTCCTCGGTGTCGCCCTGGAAGTTCAGATAGGTGCTGACACGGCTCACGGCTGTCTCCTCCACTCGGGCCACGGGGATCGGACGACCAGGCGGCTCGTCCGAAGCCATCGTGATCCAACTGTCGATCCGTTGCAAGGGGACCCGGCCGGCGCGGCGCCGGTGGGCGGGGCCCGGCCTACTCGGGCAGGATGCCGCTGGCGGAGGTGGCGACGAACGTCGCGACCAGGCGCTTGTCGTCCACCATGGCCTGCCGGTACGCGTCCCAGTCCTCGTGCTCACCATTGCCGCGGCGGTAGTACTCGACCAGCCGGTCCACGACGGCGTCGTCGGGCGACTGGGCCACCGGGCTCAGCTCCACGGTGCCGTCGAGGCTCACCCAGGTGAAGGGGTCGTCGCCCGGGACGTACAGGGCGGCACGCGGGTCGCGACGCAGGTTGCGGGTCTTGGCCCGGTCGTCGGTGATCGAGATGGTGAACCGGTCGCCATCGGCCGCGAAGAAGATCATGGACTGCTGGGGCCGGCCGTCGGCCCGGAGCGTGGTGAGGACGGCGTTGCGCCGTCCGGCGGCGAAGGCGAGGGCACGTTCGAGGTCCATGCCTGCACTGTATGGCGGTGTCGGCGTGCAAGGCGCGGTCGGGCCGACCGACGCCGCGAGGGCCCTTGCGCGTCCGGCGCACCGACGTCGGTCGTCCGGTTGCCGGGTACCGTCCCGACGACCTCGAACGGCCCGTCGGGGACCGTTGCCCTGACGGCGGCACGGTAACGGCCACGGTAGGCCCCGAGTGCCGCGACAGCCCCATCGGATGTCCTGGCGCGCCGGGCCCAGCCGGGCCACTCGAGAGCCACGGCGAAGGTCCAGCTGGCACCCATCTCGAGGTACACCCGGACGACCCCGTCCGGGGCCGGTTCCGCCAAGCTCCCCTACCGCCCGACCCGACCGTCGACCAGTTCTCGGATGATGTCGGCATGCCCCGCATGGCGGGCCGTCTCCTCGAGCAGGTGAGCGAGCAACCAGCGCAGGCTCACCGGCGGCTGGGCCTCATCACCTCGACACCGTGCGTCGGGGTCCGCGGCCGAGGCCACGACCGCATCGACCGTCTCCCACATCCCCCGGTAGCGGGCCACCGCGGCCGCAAGCGCAGCGTCCGCCGACTCGGCGGGCGGCTCCTCGATCATGTCGGTGGCCAACCCGGCGAACCTCCGCACCATCCACGACTCCTCGGCGTCCGCCATGTGGGTGACGAGCCACAACAGGTTGGTCCCGGACGGCACCGGGCTCCAGGTCGCCTGTTCCGGGGCGATGCCTTCCACCTTCCGCACCAGCGACTCGCGCTGATAGCGAAGCAAGGCCAGGAGGGTGTCGAGTTCGCCGACGGCGAGTCGCGGGGGCTTCCGGTCGTACACGACTGGAGCCTACGTCGGGCACCCAGGTGACGCAGGGGGCCGCTTCAGGCGTCGAGGCCGAACTGGGCCCGCCGGTCCTCGGGCACGAGGTGGAGGTAGTCGGCGCGGTGCCCACCGATGAAGTCGGCCACGTAGGGGCAGTGCGGCAGCACCGCCAGGCCCCGGGAGCGGGCGTCGTCGAGCACGGCCCCGACCAGTACGGCGGCCAGGCCACGGCCTCGCCGGGCCGGGTCCACCTCGGTGTGGTCGAGGTCGATCACACCCTCGGACAGTCGATAGGTGGTGAGCCCGACCAGTTCATCGTCCTCGGTGACCTCGTACCGGCGGCGGTCCGGGTGGTCGGTGACCTCCGTGATCAACGGGAGACTTCGGGCGCCGCCAGCCACGGCGGTCGCGTGGTCTGGTCGGGGTCGATGCGGCGGAGGATCCGCTCGTTGGCCTCACGCAGCCCCCGCAATTGCTCGGGTCCCAGTGGATCGAGGACCAGGTCCCGGACGGCCGCGACATGACCCGGCGCCGCGGCGGCCACCGCCTCGAAGCCTTCGGCGGTCAGTACCGCACGGATGCACCGGCCGTCGTCGGGATCGGGTGCCCGGAACAGGAGTCCACGGACCTCGAGCTGGCGGGCCGCGTGCGACAGACGCGACGGAGACGCATCGGTGAGGGTGGCGAGCCGGCTCATCCTCAGTGCCCGGTCCTTCCGCTCGGACAGCATGGAGAGGACCGTGTACTCGAAGAGGGAGAGGCCGGCACTGCGCCCCAACTGGGCGTCGAGGAGTGGCGGCAGCCGGGCGAGAACGCGCAGCAGTCCCAGCCACGCCTCTCGCTCGTCCGGGTCGAGCCAGCGGGTGTCCGGGGCGTCCTCGGCCCCGATCGTGCCCTGGTCGCCCGACCGCAGCCGGACCGCCTGCTCTCCCACCCGGGTCATGTCCACATCCTAACGGCATTGCTTGAACATTCAATTGAATATGATACAGTTTTAGTTGCGAGCACAAGCACCTGATCGACCTCATCCCTACAGGAAGGACGTCCCACCATGACCTCGCCGATGCTGGCTCCGGAACCCGGTGCGTCGTTCGACGTGTTCCTCCGTGACACTGCCCCTTCGTCCCTCGACCATGCTCTCTGGACCCCGGACTCGGGTCCCATGCCGGCCCTCTACGTCAGCCACGGCGCCCCACCCCTCTTCGACGACCCGGTGTGGATCGACCAGCTGTTCCGGTGGTCGCAGTCGCTTCCCACGCCGACCGCGGTGCTCATGGTGAGCGCCCACTGGGAAGCAACGCCGATACGCCTCTCCGCCACGGGCACCGCCGTCCCCCTCGTCTACGACTTCGGTGGCTTCGCGGAGCGCTACTACTCCATGACCTATCCCACCCCGGACGCCGCCACGCTCGCTGCACGGGTAGCCACCCTGCTGTCCGACCAGGAGCAGGTCCGCCAGGACCCGACACGTGGCCTCGACCACGGCGCCTGGGTGCCACTGAAGGTCATGTACCCCTACGCCGACGTCCCGGTGCTCCAGCTCAGCATCCCCTCACACGACCCGGCCCGTCTCCTCGAGCTCGGTCGCCTGCTGCGTCCCCTGCGCGACGAGGGCGTCCTCATCATCGGCTCGGGCTTCATGACCCATGGGCTCCCCTACCTCACCCGGGACCAGTTCATGGGGAACGGAGTACCCGAGTGGTCGGTGGAGTTCGACCGGTGGGCGGCGGCCGCACTCGACACCGGCGACCTCGACACCCTGGTGTCCTATCGCGATCACGCTCCCGGCATGCCCTTCGCACATCCGACCGTCGAGCACTTCGTCCCCCTCTTCCTCGTCCTCGGGGCGGCCACCACCCCGGACGCACCGGTGGAGACCACCGTCGACGGCTTCCAGTTCGGGTTGGCCAAGCGGTCGTTCCAAGTCGCCTGACTCCGTCCCCCGGTGCGGGAATCCTGACGGATTCGTCGGTGTTTACCGGTGGAGAGAAACCATGAGAGACGGCGCTGACTTTCCGCTCACGACTACAGCCGTTCACTCCGAGGTGACGCCGGCGCCGGGCATCGCGCCCTGGCGGCGCCCGGTTGGGGTCGCGATCGGGGTCGTGGGTATCGCCCTCTACAACTGGTGGATCCCGGTGGCCTTCGACCGCCACCTCATGACCAGTCCGGACGAGCTGTTCAGCGACCTCGAGGCCACGGGTCGGCCCGATGCGACCCTCCTCCAGCACCTCGACCTGGCGGCCGGCATCGTCCTGCTGGTGGCGCTGCTGCTGCGCGGCGCGGTCGGGCGCACTGGCCGGCGGTCGGAGTGGCCGTGGTTACTGGCCTTCGCCGTGGCCGGTGCAGTCGGCGGACAGTTCTCGTACGCCTGCCCCGAAGGCCTGAGTGCCTCGTGCCGCGCCGCCGAGTGGCGCCTGGCGCTCCCCCATCACCACTACGTGCACGTGGCCGCCGGCATCGCCGAGTTCACCTTCGGGACGGTGGCCGTCTACCTGGCCTGGCAACGCACCAGGGCGAAGGAGACGCCGGTCACCCGGGCCGTCCGGTGGACCGGTCGGACCATGGTCGTCGCCTACCCGCTCCTCGGCGTGGCGTATCTGACCGACCGCTTCGGGGCGTTCGTCGAGCCGATCTTCTTCACGTGCTTCTCGGTGATGGTGCTCGTCGAGCTCCTCGAGACCGACCGGACGTCCCGCTCCGGCCGGCGCGCCGCACCGGTGGGAGCCCTCGTCCGCCACACGCGCCAGGCGCTGCAACGGGTGTCCGGGGGCTGAGTCAGCGCCTTCGCCTGGGTGGAGTGTGCCCGTGCGGGGCGTATAGGTGCTGCGATCTCACCGGGCGAACGCAGCCGCCGGGTCGGCGTAGGTCTTGAGCTCGACGACGTTGCCAGCAGGGTCGACGAGCTTGCACTTCGTCTGCTGGCGGGGCGTCCCTGAGTGGTCGGTCGTCACCGGGACGAGCCAGGTGACGGTGGGATCCGCCTCGAGCCGTCCCACGATGGTGGCGAACGTGTCGACGTCGAGGGTGGCCCCGAAGTGCCTGGCGCCCTGCTCTTCGCGGGACAGGACCTGGTCGGGACGGCCCTGGAGGGTGAGCTGGAGGCCGAAGAACCAGACGTCGAGCCACCCCTCGCACTCGCGACCGGGTCGGCACCCGAGAGTGTCGACGTAGAAGGTGCGGGCCGCAGCCAGGTCGTCCACCACGATCGACAGGTGCAGCACCGGGTCCACGGGCCGACGCTACCGCCACCGCTGCGGTGGCGTCCGCGGCCCCTTCCATCCTGGTCCGGATGCCCGACCCCGCCCCACCCCCGGACACCGGGTCGCCGAGCCCAGCCACCCGTCGTGACCACGGTGCGCTCGCGGCAGCGGACGGCCGTGCCTGAGCGCGGAGGCCCGGCCGGAGCGGACGACGTGCCCGCGGTGACGGACCCGTCGTTGGTCGGTCGCCTCGTCGCCCACGGCCAGCCCGGCTTCTTCACGATCTCGGTCATCGATGCCGCAGCCATCGGGATCGCGATCGGCGCGCTGGTCGCCGCCAATCAGGCGGCCGCACCGGACCACCTCCCGTTCCTGGTGGCGTCGTTCGCCTCGTCGGTGGTCGTCCTCTTCTCGCTCCCGGGCCTCGACATCGCCGCACCTGGAACGTCGTCGGTGGCCAGTTCCTCGGCGCACTGTCCGGCTTCCTGTGCGTGACGGTGCTGGGCGGCGCATACCTGGCGTTCGTGGCCGGATGCTCGGTGGCCCTGTCCTACGTCCTCTTGCAGGTCTGCCACGCCCTGCACCCACCGGGAGCGGCCACCGCGCTCGTCGTGGCCGTGGACCCGTATGCCCAGGGTGCCAAATTCCTGTTCTTCCCGGTGCTCGTCGGCATCGTGCTCATCGTCGTCTTCGCGTGGGTGGTCCGCTTCGCCGAGGCACGCTTGGTGCAGCGGATGACCGCCACGACGTCGTCCGCTTCTGCCGACGACGTCGTGGGCGACGCCGGCTGAGGGTCGCTCCGGTCAGATCGTCAGACCGTCAGACTCGCGAAGGTGCCGTCAGGCAACGGCACCTCTCGGGCGCCCGGGGTGGTGAAGTCCACCGTCGTCAGGTCCACCGACTGGGGGATCGGGTTGTCGTAGGTGCGCACGACGTAGTGCTTGGCCGCGAGGTTCGAGATGGAGGACCACAGGGTGTGGTCGTCGTTGGCAGGATCGTCGTCCTCCCGGATCAGTCCGAAAGGGATGTCGAAGTTGTTGAGGACGTGGAGCGCGGACATCTCCAGCTCGGCGCCGGTGGCCACCGTGCGGAGCGACGCGCCGAAGGCGGTGGCCCGCACGAAGCGCGAGGGCGAACTCGAGTCACCCGGGAGGCCGATCATCCCGGGCCCCTGGCCCATGGCGGACAGCTCCACTCCTTCGATCGAGATCGGCGACGGGTTCTTCTCCGACAGGTTGATGTCGTTGCGCAGGTTGGTGAGATGCCAGTCGATGTGGGGCCAATTGCACGCCACGCCGATCGGGTTGTCGGTGATCTCCATCGTCCCGTCCCGCCACTCGACGACGGCTGACGCGCCGCTCGCGTCGTGCAGCACGATGTGGGCGGGAGGCGCGAACCCGAACGGCCCGAAGACGTAGGGCCATACGGTGACCTCGGCCAGCGCCTGTTTGGCGTCGGCGATGTCGGCCGACGTCCCGAGCAGGTACGCGGCGACCTCGATGATCGACAGGAGGCTGGCCGGGTCTGCGCCGGTGGCGGGGGTGTAGTCACAGAAGCCGGGCATGTACAGGAGCCCCGCGTACAGGCCGTGCTCGTTCATGCCATCGGTCAGCGAGTCCGGCTGACCGAAGGCGTCCATGCCCACGACGCCGTGCGTCGACGTCCAGGTCGCACCGGGACCGTCCTCACCGGTCCCGGTCCCCTGGTAGCCACGGGGCAGGACGGTCACCTTGGTGCCCATGGTGTTGGGGAACTCCATGGTCCGCCCCACGACGACCGTCCCGTCGGTCGCCTTCAGCCGGAAGCTGGTGCACACGTCGAACTCCTTCGCTCGTTCACGTCCGAGGGAGAATTCTCCCATCCGCAGCGCGCGGGGTGCGCCACACGGCGTGTGCCGTCCGGTTGCAGTCGGGATGTCGAGCGTGGAGTCGGTCGAGAGACGGCTCCGGCGGGCTCAGGCCTCCTGGCCGGCGATCTCCCGGTGCACTTCCTGCATATCGAGGCTGACGGCCTGGGAGATCAGGTCCTCGAGCGCGTCCCCGGGGAGCGCCCCGGGCTGGCTGAACACGATCACCTGCTCGCGCAGGATCATCAGCGTGGGGATCGACTGGATGCCGAAGGAGCCCGCCAGCTCTTGTTGTGCCTCGGTGTCGATCTTGCCGAAGACCAGGTCCGGGTGATCCTCGGACGCCTGCTCGAAGACCGGTCCGAACGCACGGCAGGGCCCGCACCAGGAGGCCCAGAAGTCGACCAGGACGGTGTCGTTGGTCGACACCACCTCCGCGAAGTTCTCCTTGGTCAGTTCCACCGTTGCCATCGTGTGCTCCCTTCTGAGCAGTCCAGGGGGGTCAACCCCGTCAGGGAACCCCGCATTCCGGGTCCGGTCCGACCGGACCGGTCAGCGATCAGGACCCTCGGGTGTCCGTCTCCTGCAGGACCAGGCCGTTCCCGTCCGGGTCGGCGCATGTCACGAACCGGCCCCACGGAGCCGACTCGACCTCGTCGGGGAACTCGACGCCCAGGCCCCGCAGGCGCGTGATGTCCGCGTCGAGGTCGTCCGACTCGAGGACGGTCCCCCGGGTCTGACCGGCCGGCATGGACTCGAACCAGGTCACCAGTGTGATCGAGGTGAAGCCGCCGGGTGGCCGTACCTGGACCCAGCGCATGCCCGGGCCCATCGGCATGTCGTTGACCAGCTCGAAGCCGAGGACGTCGAGGTAGAAGTCCCTCGCGCGGTCCTGGTCGGTCACCGGAAGGGAGAACAGCTGGACACCGGTGATCCCCATGGTTCAGCTGATCTTCTGGAGGTCGAC
>Ga0182014_10000775_pt1 | contig 43262 bp, 42 predicted proteins | sample 612S2DmetaG_FD_120489 | JGI IMG/M metagenome (GOLD analysis project Ga0182014, IMG submission 120489) | Permafrost microbial communities from Stordalen Mire, Sweden - 612S2D metaG | ecosystem: Environmental > Terrestrial > Soil > Wetlands > Permafrost | place: Sweden: Stordalen | collected... | reverse complement strand
GACAGTGCCAATCCGGACGACGCGCCGATCGTCACCCAGTACGAGATGCACGGGGTCGAGGACCTCGGGCTGCTCAAGATGGACTTCCTCGGGCTCCGCAACCTGTCGGTCATCGAGCGGGCGCTCGACCTGATCGAGGTGTCGACGGGCAGCCGGCCCGACATCGACAACATCCCCCTCGACGACGAGGCCACCTTCGTCATGCTGCTCAAGGGCGACTCGATGGGCGTGTTCCAGCTCGAGGGCGGCCCCATGCGCTCACTCATGCGCTCGCTCGCTCCCACCACCTTCGACGACGTCGCCGCGCTCGTGGCCCTGTACCGGCCGGGCCCCATGGCGGCCAACATGCACAAGGACTACGCCGACCGGAAGAACGGGCGGCAGCCGGTCACCTACGAGCACCCCGACCTCGAGGAGATCCTGGCCGACACCTACGGCCTCATGATCTACCAGGAGTCGGTCATGCGGGTGGCCCAGAAGTTCGCCGGATACACCCTGGCCGAGGCCGACAACTTGCGGAAGGCCTGCGGTAAGAAGATCCGCGCGCTCATCCAGGCCGAACGCGAGAAGTTCGTGGCGGGCTGCGTGACCGAGGGCTACGGCGAGGAGCTCGGCACCGCGCTGTTCGACATCATCGAGCCCTTCGCCGACTACGCCTTCAACAAGTCGCACTCGTACGGCTACGGCTTCATCGCCTACCAGACTGCATGGTTGAAGGCCCACTACCCGGTCGAGTACCTGGCCAGCCTGTTGACCAGCGTCAAGGACAACAAGGACAAGACAGCCATCTACCTCGGTGAGTGCCGGTCGCTCGGCATCGAGGTGCTCGTGCCCGACGTCAACCGGTCGCTGGCCGAGTTCACTCCGGACTTCACGGCCGGCGAGGGTGACATCGGGACCTCGGGCGACAGCCCCGGTGCCATCACCTTCGGCCTGGCCGCGGTCCGCAACGTCGGCGAGGCCCTGGTGGCACTCATCGTGGCCGAGCGGGGGAACGGCCCCTTCGTCGACTTCTACGATTTCTGCCAGCGGGTCGACCCCCAGGTCCTGAACAAGCGGACCATCGAGTCGCTGATCAAGGCCGGCGCCTTCGACTCCATGGGCCACGCCCGCCAGGGCCTCTTTCTGACGTTCGAGGAGATCGTGGACCGGACCCTCGAGCGGCGCCGGGAGCACGACGCAGGGGTGATGTCGCTGTTCGCCACCCTGGAGGAGCCCGACGAAGGGAAGACGACCGGGTTCGCCGACACCCGGGTCCCCGTCCCCGACACCGAATTCGACAAGTCGCTCCGCCTGGCCTTCGAGAAGGAGATGCTCGGGCTGTACATCAGCGACCACCCGCTGATGGGCCTCGAGGGGTCCCTGTCCCGCCTGACCGACTGCAACCTGGCCGAACTGCGCGACTACGACCCCGACGCCATGGCAGGCTCCGGTTACGAGGGCAACGGCGGCGGGGTCAAGGTCGTGGGCGGGGTCATCACCGAGCTCCAGCGCCGCTACACGAAGAAGGGCGACCTGATGGCCACCTTCGTGCTCGAGGACCTGAACGCCTCGATCGAGGCGTTCGTGTTCCCGAAGACCATGGCCGACTACGGCGCCCTGCTGGACGACGACGCCATCGTGGTCGTCAAGGCCCGGATGGACATGCGCGACGAGCGCCTGAAACTGGTGTGCATGGAGGTGTCGCGGCCCGAGCTCGCCGCTGACGGCCTCCGTGACCTGCGGATCTCCCTGCCCCTCGGCACGCTCACCGATCGGACGGTCGACGACCTCAAGCGGCTGCTCTCCGAGCACCCCGGCCACTCGCCGGTGCTGCTCCATGTGGGCGAGAAGGTACTGAGGCTGCCGTCCGAGTTCAACGTGGACGCCAGCCGCGGACTCATGGGTGAACTCAGGGTTCTTCTGGGCCCACGGGCCATCCAGTCCTGACGGCCCGTCAGAACGTCCCCGGCGGACAGAGCGTCGCACCTCAGGATCGTTCGTCGACTTGTCCCTGGTCAGGGGCTTGGAGGGCCCCTCGAACGACTCGGATACGACAGACGCCGGAAAATCCCGTAAAATCGGTGGACGGCACCTGGCGTGGGCGATCCGGAACGACGCCCCTCCCCTGCGGCGGCACGTTCCGGGGACCACGGCCAACCGGGTGCGGGGGATGGAGACGCAGGGAGATCGAGGAGTACGGAACGACACATGTCCATCCAGGTGGAAACCAAGGATTGCACGTCGATCAGTGACGCCGAGCTGGCCGAGATGGCCGACCTGTGCGCCGAACGGGAGCCTCGATTCGACATCGGGTTCCTGTCGAAGCAGCGGGAGGAGTGGGTGCTGGTCACCCGGGCCCGCGAGGGCAACAAGCTCCGGGGGTACTCCTTCTCCACGCTGGAGCGCATCGGTGGGACGCCGTCGCTCCTCATCGGGCTGGCCACCGTGGACCGGACCTCGCGTGCGGACACCGTGCTGCGGGCCATGATGGGCGACAAGTACCGGCGGGCCCTGCTGGCGTTCCCCGACGAGGACGTGCTGGTCGGCACCCGGTTGCTCGGGGCCGACGGATTTAAGGCCTTCGCCGGCCTGACCGACGTGGTGCCTGCCCCGGCGCAGAAGGCCACCGGCGAGGAGCGGGCCTGGGGCCGGCGCCTGGCCAAACGCTTCGGCGCCGACGGCCGCATCGACGACCGCACCTTCGTGGTGTCGGGCGACGGCTGTGAGGCCGGCGGTTTCGACTTCGCCAGCCACAAGTCCGAGCCGGGGGTCGAGTACGTCACCTTCTTCGAGTCGGTGGACTCCGCAAACGGCGGACGCCTGGTGGCCTTCGGTTGGGCGATGGCGGAGGACCTGGCGGCCGGCAAGCTCGGCGGGCGCTGACCTCGAGCTCGACCGTCCGGGGCCCCCGCCATGGGGTCACTGGTGCGGTACCCGGTCCCGGCCGGCCGACAGGAGCGGGCAGACGCCTGCGACGGGGCGTAGTCACTAGCATGGGCCTGTGAAGGTTTCGACCCGCGGGGACTATGCCAGCCGTGCCCTGCTCTCTCTGGCACTCCATGCCGACGGGGGCGAGGGCCCCACGGCCGTGCGCGACATCGCCGACCGCACCGGTCTGCCACAGCCCTACCTCGAGCAGATCCTGCTGGCACTGAAGGGCGCCGGGCTGGTCCGCTCCAAGCGGGGCGTCGGCGGGGGCTACGTGCTGGCCCGCCCGCCCGAGGAGATCACGCTGTCCCAGATCGTGTCCGCCGTCGACGGCCCGATCGTGGCGGGCGACTTCGGACTACCGCATGAGAACGGCGCCTGCGACCACGAGGGACAGTGCGTCCTGCTGGACGTGTGGGCCGACGTGGGCGAGCACATGCGCACCCACCTCGACTCCTTCACCCTGGCCGACATGGTCGCCCGTGCCCAGGGTCGGGTGCCCGTGGCCCGCGACGCGGCCGGCTGACCCACGGCCCTCCCCAGGTGACCATCGAGCACGTACTGGTCCTCCTGGCCGGGATCGTGATCCTGCTGGGCACCGCCCGCAGCGTCCTGACCGTCCTGATCGTCCCCCGGCCGGCATCGAGCTACGTCGTCTATCCCGTCATCGTGGTGCGGGCGGCCTTCCGGCGGGTGTCCCAGCTGGCCCGGACCTACCCGACCAAGGACCGGATCCTGGCCGTCGCCGAGCCGGTGGCTCTCGTCGTCCTGCTGATCACCTGGCTGCTCATGACCATGGCGGGGTTCACGCTGGTCAACTGGGGCGTCGGCCACGAGTCGTTCGTCACGGCCTTCAGCGAGGCCGGCTCCTCGGTGTTCACCCTGGGCTTCGCCGTCGGTCACGCGTCGGGCTCGCGGGTCATCGACTTCATCGCCGCGGGCACCGGTCTGGTCCTGGTGGCCCTCCAGATCGCCTACCTGCCCACCCTGTACTCGGCCTACAACCGCCGCGAAACGCTGGTCACGCTGCTCGAGAGTCGGGCAGGGGCTCCGGCCTGGGGTCCCGAGATCCTCATCCGCCACCAGCTGGTCGGCTCGATCGACAACCTGACCGGGCTCTTCGCCGACTGGGAGCGGTGGGCCGCCGACGTCACCGAGAGCCACTGCACCTACCCCTCACTGCTCTACCTGCGGTCCCCCCGGTCGCTGAATTCCTGGGTCGTCAGCCTGCTGGCCGTCATGGACGCCGCCGCCCTGGTCCTGGCCGTGGATCCGGCCGGTGCACCCACCGAGGCCCGTATGTGCGTCCGCATGGGCTTCACCTGCCTGCGCGACATCGCCCAGGCAACCCACATCCCCTTCGACCCCGACCCGAGTCCCGACGACCCGCTGGAGCTGCCCGAGTCGGCATTCGATGCGGCCTTCCGACAGCTCGAGACCATCGGCTACCCGGTGTCCCGGCCGGCGGCCGAGGCCTGGCTCCACTTCAGGGGCTGGCGGGTCAACTACGAGTCCCTGGCCTATGCACTGGCCTACCGCCTCGACGCCCCGCCGGCGCCCTGGTCCGGCCCCCGCCGGCGGTTCCGAGGGGAGTCGATGGAGCCGGCCCGGCCCGCCGACCGCCAGCCGTCGGGCGCGCCGGCGGGCCCGGGGCAGATCAGACGCCCGCCGGCGCCCACGCCCGACGCTCCCCAGCTCTGACCGTCACCCGTCCCTCGTTGCCCGTCCCGGTCGTAGCGTCGCCTGCCGGCGGCCCGGGCTGGGCTGGGCCGGTCAGAGGTTCCACTGCTCGATGACGGCCTGGTCGCGCTCCCACCCGAGCACGCTGAACGAGGCGGGCCCCAGCACCAGGAACCGGGCGGACACCGGATCGATCCCCAGCCACCGCACAGCCAGGACGCGTAGGAGGTGGGCGTGGGCTATGCAGGCCACGTCGCCCGACCCGCTGCGGATCCTGGCGATCACCCGGTCCACCCGTGTGGCCACCTCATGCAGGGTCTCACCGTGGGGCACCCCGTCGCCGAAGAGCTCCCAGCCCGGCCGATCCCGGCGGATGGCGGCCGTGGTCCGTCCCTCGTACTCGCCATAGTCCCATTCGACCAGGTCCGGCTCGATCCCGAACGCGTCCAGACCTGCCAACTGGGCGGTGCGGGTGGCCCGGGCGAGGGGGCTGACCAGCACCTCCGCCAGGTCCCACCCGGCCAGCCGGGGTGCCAGGGCGGCCGCCTGCTCCTCACCCAGCGGGGTCAGCGGGATGTCCGTCCGGCCGGTGTGGCGCCGGTCCCTGCTCCAGGCCGTCTCACCATGGCGTATAAGGGCCACACGGGGGTATGCAGTCATCCGTGCAGCCGAACACTCCGAATACCCATGGCGCAAACCGGACTGCACTCGGCCGGCATCGAACGGGAAGGAATGCAATGGACGGATCTGGCGTTGCAGATGGGGAGACCAGACCAGGAGGACTGAGGAGAGGGATGAGCACGCGCACTGCGACAGTGAAGAATCAGGCATCGGGAACCTCCACGGCTGCGACCGGTTCGGCTTCTGCGACGACGGTGAGGAACACGGCCACTCGGAACCGGGGTTCCGACGCCGACAGCCTCGGCCTGTTCCTGCGTGACCTCGATCACCACCCGCTGCCCGACCACGAAGCCCAGACCGAGCTGGCCAAGCGGGTCGCCGTCGGCGACGACGCCGCCCGCCGCGAGATGGTGGCGGCCAACCTCCGCCTGGTCGTCCACTGGGCGCGGCGCTATCAGGACCGCGGCGTGGACCTCCCCGACCTGATCCAGGAGGGAACGTTCGGCCTCATGCGGGCTGTCGACAAGTTCGACTGGGAGCGCGGCTTCCGTTTCTCGACCTACGCCACGTGGTGGATCCGCCAGGCCCTCCAGCGGGCCGTCCAGCAGCACGGGCGCACCATCCGCCTCCCCATGGAGGTGGCGGAGCGCAACCAGCAGGTCGACGCCGCCCTGTGGGAGCTGACACACCAGCTGCAGCGCCCGCCGACGGACGCCGAGCTCGACGACGCCACCAACACCACGGCGACCATGCGGGAGGACCTGACCCAGGCAGCCCGAGTAGTGGCCAGCCTCGACCAGCCGGCGGCCACCGACTCGACCGCCACACTCGGCGATCTGGTGTCGACCGACCAGACCGACTTCGAGGAGGAAGTGACGTCCGAGCTGACCCTCGACCTGGTGCGCCAGGCCGTGGACCAGCTGTCCGACCTCCAGCGTGAGGTCATCCGGCACCGGTTCGGCTTCGACGGTAGTGACCCGGCGTCACTGCAGACCACGGCCGAACGCATGGGCATCGGCGTCCGCAAGGTCCGCCAGGCCGAGGCCGAGGCCCTCGAGCTCCTGTCCATCGACGACGTGCTCGAGGCCGCCCACGAGGCTGCCTGAGCCGCAACATCCGGGTTCGGTTCGGCTCCCCCCGTCGACCCGAACCCAGCAGCACGGAGTCGTCCCCTTGGCCACCCCCCGGGTCCTGGGGACGTTCCGCGTCCGGGGGCCGGTGCCGGCGTGCCGTGTGCTGGTGCACCGAGTGCCACCGACCCTACGGCGACCGGCCCGTCGTCAGCCGGCCCGACCACGTCCCGCCACTCAGCGGATCGGTCTCCCATCTACCGTTCCCGAGCCGGAGAGGACGGGCGAGTCACCCGCGTGGCACACGGACACGGCACAGCCGCGCCACGGCCATCCAGGGGGCTCGGGCGGGCCGCTACTCCCCCAGGTCCGCCAACTGCCGCTCGAGGTCGTCGGGCAGCTCCGAGGTCCAGGAGACCCGCTCGCCGGTCGTCGGATGGTCGAAGGCCAGCGCGTAGGCGTGGAGGAACGGCCGGGTGACCGTCGCCCCCGGCAGCGAGCGGCCCTGACTGTAGGGCTCGTCCCCCACCACCGGGTGGCCGATGGCCGACAGGTGCACCCGGATCTGGTGGGTCCGACCCGTCTCCAGCGAGGCACGTACCAGTGTCGTCGGCGCAGGCGTCGTATACCGCCCCTCCACCTCGTAGCGGGTGCGGGCCTCTTTGCCCTTGCGCGAGATGGCCATGCGCGTCGGCGAGCTGACCGACCGGCCGATCGGTGCGTCCACCAGTCCCGAGTCACCCTCGACCGTCCCGAGTACCAATGCCCGGTAGGTGCGGGACACCGCGCGTGCCGATAGCTGGGCGACCAGTGACCCGTAGGCGTCGGGGGTGCGGGCCACCACCATCAGGCCCGACGTCCCACGGTCGAGCCGGTGGACGATGCCCGGACGGTCGGCCTCCGCCCCGACCTGCGCGGGCAGTGCCGACAGTTCGGGGTAGCGGGCCACCAGTCCGTGGACCAGCGTTCCCGACAGGTGTCCGGCGCCCGGGTGGACCACCAGGCCCGCCGGCTTGTCGACCACGATGACGTCGGCATCCTCGTGGACCACGACCACCTCGACCGACGGGTCACCGACCGGTCCGTCGGGCCCGTCGTCCTCCGGGAGTTCCACTGCCAGGGTCTGTCCCTCCCGCAGCGAGGTGCTGCGGCTGGTGACCACCTTGTCGTCGATGGCCACCCGGCCGGCGGTCACCAGGCCGTCCACCGCCGAGCGGGACACGTCGGCCAGCAGTGCCACCGCCCGGTCGACCCGCACCCCGTCGAGGGACGCCGGCACCGTCACCCGCAGTTCGCTCATGCCCGGCGCCCTTCGAACAGGATCGACAGGATCAGCAGGATGCAGCCGACGGTGATGCACGAGTCGGCCACGTTGAAGCTCGGGAAAAAGTGGAAGTCCACGTAGTCCACCACGGCGCCGTGCTCGCCACGGAAGAACCGGTCACACAGGTTGCCGAGCGCACCGCCCAGGATGAGGCCGAGGATGACGGCACGCCCGAGGGTCGCGGCCCGCCACACCATCACCAGCAGGACCGCCACGAGGACGACGGCCACCACCACCAGGATCCCGGTGTCCCCCTGGAAAAGGCTGAACGCCGAGCCCGTGTTGTACGAGAGTGAGAAGTCGAGGCGCCAGACGACGTGGACGGTGCCCGTCGTGAGGCGGTCGACCGCCCACCACTTGGTGAGCTGGTCGACGAGGACGACGGCGGACACCACACCCAACGCGACGGCCAGCCGGGCCGGGCCGGTCGAGTCGACTTCGTGGTGGCCGTCCTCGGTCACCACTGCCGGCTCACCGGTCAGCGCCGTGACAGGCCACCGCTCTTGCAGGCGACGCAGAGCCGGGCGAAGGGCAGCGCCTGGAGCCGGGCCTTCGGGATCGGCTGGAAGCAGCGCTCACAGCCGCCGTAGGTCTTGCGGTCGATCTTCTTCATGGCGTCGTCGATCTCCTCGACGGCCGCCACAGCCTGAGCCGACAGCGCCAGGTTGCGCTCCCGGTCGACAGTGACGGTGCCGCCCTCACCCGACTCCTCGTCGAACTGGACGTCGCCGGGCTCACGCTCGAGCGCCAGCGAGTCCGCCTCGGCCCGCAGGTCCACGGCCTGGCCGGCGTAGATGGCCCGCTCCTCGAGGAGCAGCACTCGTTGGGCGTCGAGGAACTTGGTGTCCTTGGCGTACGGGCCGACGGTCGGGCGCTTCGGCGGCTCGGGAGCGGCCTTCCTGACCGCCTTGACCGGTGCGGCCTTCTTCACCGGCGCCACGTCCTCGACCGGCGCCTTGGCGGTCGGTGCCTTCGTCGGGGCGGCCTTCTTCGCCGGTGCCTTCTTGGCGGCCGGCGCAGCAGAGGACTTCTTGGCCGATGTCGTTGCGGTGGCCGTCGCGGCCTTCTTCGTCGGGGCCTTCGACGGAGCGGCCTTCTTGGCCGGTGCCGCCTTCTTGGCGGGAGCTGCCTTGGCGCCCGCCGACTTCTTCACTGCGGTCAAGTCGACCTCCTTGAGGGATCTGCCCACCATCCGGGACCGGGGCGTAGACGCTGCGGTCACACGGCCACCGACATCGGCGGGCGGGCGACCCTACCGTGCCCGGTGGGCCACATCAATCCGGACGACCCGGTCTGACGTCCCCGGCACCCTAGTCGGTGGTGGGCGTCGTCCGGACGGATCGGACCGACCGACGGATCATCCGGCGCACGCAGGACGGGGCGCAGGAGGAGTCGCCGACGGCCTCTCGGACGAGCTGCGACCGGTGGACCGCCCAGGTCAGAGCGGCAGCGAGCCCGACGGGCGGAGCTGGGTCACATCGCCCGAGGCCCGCTGGGCGTCGGAGATGTTGGTGACCGACGACCCCTCGTCCTTCGAGCCGCTCAGGTTGCCGTCCACCCAGCTCAGCATCTCGGACAGCGCGGAGCGCAGACGCTCCCGCTCGGAGGCGAGCTGGCGGGACATGGTGTCGACCTCGACGGTGAGTTGACTGCGGTTGGATTCGAGCCGGGCGATCTCCTCGCGGAGGCGTTGCTCGGACTCCACCTGGAGCTTGCGGGCCTCGGCCTCGGCCTCGGCGACCACGCGGGCGGCCTGGGACTCGGCGTCGGCCTTGGTCTCGTCGACGAACTTCTGGGCGAGGACCAGTGTGCGCTGGAGGGTGTCATCGGCGATGACGGGCTCGGCCGGTGCGGCCGGTGCGGCCGGTGCCTCGGCCTTCGCCGCCAGCTCGGTCTCGAGCTGGGCGATGGTCTCGGCGGCCTTGCGCAGCCGCTCGTTGCTCTGGCGGAGTTGCTCCTGCAGGCCCTCGGCTTCCACGGCGGCCTTCTCGAGGTACTCGTCGACGTCGTCGCGGTGGTAGCCCTTCAGGGTCTCGCGGAACTCCACGGTACGGAGGGAGTCGAGTGCAGATTGGGAAGCGTCCATCCCGCAATGGTAGCGGCGCGACGGAGGAAATCCAGGGACTTGCCGGACGGCCCGGCCGACGTCCCCCGGCTTCGTGCGTCCGGGCCGGGGTGCTGCGCGGCCGGACGCCGCCGATTCAGTGGAAGACGGTGTTGATCAGGACCGTGATGACCAGGAAGACGACCAGGACCGACAGGTCGAGGTTGGCTCCCCCGACCCTGACGGGCGGGATGATCCGGCGCACCGGGCGCAGGACGGGCTCGCAGATCCTGGCCAGGACCGCCTGGATCTTGAGGATCGGCGAGTCGTAGGCGAGGTTCCCCGAGAAGGTCAGCCAGCTCAGGATCGAGTAGGCGAACAGGACGATGATGAAGAGCCAGAGGACGTAGCCGATCAGGGCGAGCATGGCCGATCAGCCTACGGGTCCGGGCGCTGTCCGGGACGTCAGGAGCTGACGAGGCCGTGGTCGGCCAGGCGCTGACGCTCCTCGTCCGAGACCTTGACGTTCGACGGGGTGAGGAGGAACACCTCGTCGGCCACCCGCTCCATCCCGCCGGACAGGGCGTAGGTGGCGCCGGAGCAGAAGTCGATCATGCGGCGCTGCAGGTCGCGGTCGGCGGTCTGCATGTTGACGATGACCGGCTGGTTGCTCATGAGCCGGTTGGCGATCTCCACGGCATCGGCAAAACGCGCCGGCGACACGATGTGCACGCGCGCATTGGCACCGGTCGACTCGGGGGTCGAGATCCTGACCGACGGCGATGTCGCCGGGCGGACGGGCGTGGGCTGCGGGACAGCGGCGACGGGCCCCGTCGGGGCGACGGCAGGCGTCACCCGGATGCGGCCGGTGGGCGCCTGGGGGACGGGCTCCTCCTCGACCTCGGTCGGGCGCGGGCGCCCGCCGACCGGCGCCGGCCGGCTGTCATAGTCGTCATAGTCGTCGTAGTCGTCGACCAGCCCGAGATAGGCCATTGACTTTTTCAAGAACGAAGTAGCCATTTGTTCCTCCCTCGGACAGCGTAGTGCGTGGCCCGGATCAGGGGTTGCACGCCGGATCGACGCGGGTGGCGTCCACGTCGGCGGCGTCCACGCCGCCGCCGGTCAGGCACGAGGGGGACGCTCGCCGAACAGGGCCCGTCCGACCCGGATCATCGTCGACCCCTCCGACAGGGCCACCTCGAGGTCGTCGGTCATGCCCATCGACCGCACCACCAGGTCGAGGTCGTCGGCCAGGCACCGCACCTCGCGGAACCCGGGGCGCGCATCCTCCGGTGGTCCGGGAGGTCCCACGGCCATGAGCCCGGCCACGTCGAGGTCCTCGCCCCGGAGCGCGGTCACGAGGTCGGCCACCTCGGCCACCGGCACACCACCGCGTCCGGGCAGGCCGGCCACGTCCACCTGGACCAGGATCCGTGCCCCGGGCCGGCGGGTGGCGATGGCCCGACCCTCGGCCACGCGGGCGACACCCTGCCAGCACGCCACCAGCGGTGCCAGGCGGGGCACCTTGTTGCGTTGGATGGCGCCCAGGAAGTGCCACTGCGGCGCGGGGCCGGGGTCGTCGGCGACCGCGTGGGCCTTGGCCACGAGCTCGTCGGCGTAGTTCTCCCCCACCACCGTCAGCCCGGCGGCGACGGCGGTGCGCACCGCCTCGGGTCCGAATCCCTTGGTGACGGCCATGAGGGTGACCGCCGTCGGGTCCGGGGACGCCGCCTCGATGCGGGAGCGGACGCCGGCCAGCCGCTCGTCGAACCCGGGGAAGGCGCCGGTCACGTCGGTCACGGGGTCACCCCCGGCGTGGACCACACGACGAGCGCCTGGCGGCCGGCGTCGCCCCGGGCCCGGTGGGAGTACTGCCCGCCCCCGCACGCCGTGCAGACGTCGACGACGTCGACCAGCGCCGCACCGGAGGCGTCCAACGCCGCCCGGATCCCGGCCACCATGTCGAGGGCGGGTCGGCCGTCGTCGGTCGTCCCCCGCACCGCCCGACCGTAGGTGTCGGCCACCGCGTCGAGTTCCGAGAGGCCGAACTCGTAGCACCCGGCGTGGATGCACGGACCGAGCGCACCGGACACGTCCGTCGCTCCCCGGATCCGCATCTGGCGGACAGCGGCTTCGACCACACCGGCCGCCAGGCCCCTCCAGCCCGCGTGCACGGCGGCGAAGACGCCCTCGGGGCTCGCCAGCGCCAGGGGTCCGCAATCGGCGGTCAGCACGCACACAGCGGTGTCGGGCGACACGGCCACCAGGGCGTCGGCCTCGCCGAGGTTGCGGCAGGCGACGGCATCCGGGGCGACCGTCTGCGGTGCACGGATCACGTCGACCACTCTGGAGCCGTGGACCTGCGTCGCCCAGGCCACCTCGTCGAACGACGCGCCCGTGGGTGCCGACACGGCCGTAGCGAAGGCGACCAGGGCCGCCCCGTCGCCGGATCCGTGGCCGACCGGTCGGAGGTCACCGGCCGACGCGGCGGACCAGGCGGCGTGGACCGCGCCGGGCAGGTGGACCGCGCCGGCGCCGTGCGGCCGGGCCACGGCGCGGGTCAGCGCAGGAACGAGGGGACGTCGAAGTCGTCGTCGCCCAGGTCGAGGTCGTCGTCGGCCGGGGTGGCGAAGATGTCCTCATGGGCCGTGTCGGCGCCCAGCACGCGGCTCCGGGACTCGTCACGGCCGGTCGACTCCGTGGTCGTGGCGTTGGTTCGGGCCGGGGTCTGGGCCTCCCACCGCTCGAAGCCGGCGGCGATCACGGTCACCCGGACCTCCTCGCCCATGCCCTCGTCGATGACGCTGCCGAAGATGATGTTGGCGTCGGGGTGGGCCACGCCGTGGATGATCTCGGCGGCCTCGTTCACCTCGAACAGGCCGAGGTCCGGACCACCGGCGATGTTGAGCAGGATGCCCCGGGCGCCCTCGATCGACGCCTCGAGGAGCGGGCTGGTGATGGCCGCCCGTGCGGCGTTGACCGCCCGGCCCTCGCCGGTGGCCGAGCCGATGCCCATGATGGCCGTGCCGGCGTTCGACATGATCATCTTCACATCGGCGAAGTCGGTGTTGATGAGGCCCGGGATCGTGATCAGGCTGGTGATCCCCTGCACGCCCTGCATGAGTACCTCGTCGGCCATCTTGAAGGCGTTGACCATCGAGGTCTTCTCGTTCGACACGGTCAGGAGCCGGTCGTTCGGGATGATGATGAGGGTGTCGACCTTCTCCTTGAGGTTCTGGATCCCCTGCTCGGCCTGGACCGAGCGGCGGCGCCCCTCGAAGGTGAAGGGCCGGGTGACCACGCCGATGGTCAGTGCACCGAGGCCCTTGGCGATCTCGGCGACCACCGGTGCGGCGCCCGTGCCCGTGCCACCGCCCTTGCCGGCGGTGATGAAGACCATGTCGGCGCCCTTCAGGGCCTCCTCGATCTCAGAGCGGTGCTCCTCGGCGGCCAGGCGCCCCACCTCGGGGTCGCTGCCGGCGCCCAGGCCCCGGGTGAGCTGGCGGCCGATGTCGAGCTTGAGGTCGGCGTCGCTCATGAGGAGCGCCTGGGCGTCGGTGTTCGTGGCGATGAATTCCACCCCGCGCAGCCCCGACTCGATCATCCTGTTGACGGCGTTGACGCCGCCACCGCCCACGCCGACCACCTTGATGACGGCGAAGTAGTTGCTCTGTGCCGGAACGGTCATGAAGTTCCTCACCCTCGACCAAAGGTTGAAACCGTTCCAACCTGCGAGTTCGCGCCAACGATACGGTTCGGACGGTCGGTTTGCAAGCACCGGGGACACCGGTGCGACACCTGTGGTCCGCTTCCCGACCACCTGGTCGGCGCTCCGGCCGACCTCCGCGTCACGGCCCGACGGTGGGTGACTGGGGCACGGTGACGTCGATGGTGTGGGCGCCGCTCAGGGGTGCATGGGCGATGATCGCGGCCACGTCCTCGTACTTGGCGGTCAGGTCGCTGACCGTGCCCAACAGCACCACCAGGCTCGAGTCGAGGGCCAGTGAGACGGTCCCGTCGGCGGCAACGGTGACGGTCCCGACCTGAGCGGAGAACGCCAGCGGCAGGGTCCTGGCCACGGTGAGCCCCGGCTGGGCGGCCGGGGCGACCGTCCCGCCGACGGCGGCGGGTGCCACCGGGGCCCCCGTTGCGTCGTGGACGACGAGGATCGGCAGGTCGGGACGGGCTGTGGTCACGGCCAGCGTGCGCCCGGCGCCGTCGAGGGTGGCCCACCCGGTCGTGGACGTGGCCATCGTCGTGACCGGGACACGCTCGGTCACGTGGACGGTCACGCCGTCGGGCCACTGCCTGCTGACCTGGGCCGACGCGATGAAAGGGAGGGACTCGACGCGGGCCGCCGCGGCCCCCGGGTCGACGCTGATCAGTGGCGGGTGGTGCGCGAGGCCGGCCGCCTGCAGGATTGCGGCCTCGTTGGTGTTCGGATGGCCCCCGGTGACCCTCACGACCTTGGCCTCGAACAGCGACGTGTGCAGCAGGCCGACGGCCAGTGCGACCAGGGCCACCACGCCCACCGCCACGGCAACCCACCGGAGGCGTCGCTGGAGGCGGCTGCGCTCGACGGACTCCCGCCGCTGGCGGATCCTCGGGTCGATGTGCTGGTCGTCGGTCCGGCTCACGACGCCGCTCCCCCGGTGCCGTCACGATGGCCGACGCCCTCCACCCAGTCCTCGAAACCGACCATCCGCACCTCGGTGGTGAGCTCGACCCCCGTCTCGGCCGCCACCACCCGGCGGACGCTGTCCATCACCCGACGCACGTCGTCTGCGGAGCCGCCCCGGTCGGCCTGGATGAAATTGGCATGTTTGGGAGACACCTCCGCCGTGCCGATGCGCAGGCCCTTCAGGCCGCACGCGTCGATGAGCCGGCCGGCGGAGTCGTCGGGGGGATTGGTGAAGACCGAGCCAGCATTGGCGCCGCCCGGCTGGTTGGCCCGACGCCACCGCACGATCTCGTCGATGGCGGCGCGGCCGGCCACCGGGTCCCCCGGCTCGAGGCGGTGGGTGGCCGACACCACGACGTCGGTGGGGGCCACTCCCGTGTGGCGGTAGGCGGCGCCGAGGTCGCCCGCCGGGTGGTCCTCCACCCGGGCCGTCGCCAGGTCCACCACCCTGTACGCGACCAGGGTGGCGACAGTGTCGGAGCCGTGTCCGCCGGCGTTCATGCGGACGGCACCCCCGACGGTGCCCGGCACGCCGACCGCCCATTCGAGTCCGGTCAGCCCGGCGGCGGCCGTCCGCCGGGCGAGGGTGGGCAGGGCCAGGGCGCCGCCGGCCCGCACCTCGTCGGCCACCATCTCGAGCGACTCGAAGCTGCTCCCCAGCGTCACCAGCAGCCCGGCGAACCCTGCGTCGGCCACCAGAAGGTTCGAGCCGTTCCCCACCACCAGGACCGGGACGTCCAGCCCGCTGAGCGCCCGGGCCACCTCGACCAGGGCGGCCTCGTCGTCGACCTCCACGCCCAGGGCGGCCGTGCCTCCCACCCGGTAGGTGGTGCGGCTCCCGAGCGGGGCGTCCGGGACGGCTGCCGGTCCCAGGCGTCCGGCCAGGATGGTCAGGTCGTCGGGACGGCTCACGTGTTCCGGTCCGCCGACCCACCGGCCGACAGGTGGGCCATGAGCTCGTCCGGCAGCGACGTGAGGTCGCCCGCACCCAGGGTCAGGCAGAGGTCGCCGGGGCGCAGCAGGTCGGCCACGGCGGCCACCAGGTCGGGCCGGCCCGGCACGTAGTGGAGCTCGACGTCGGGTCGGGCCCGCCGGACGGCGTCGGCCACCAGACGGCCCGACACCCCGGGGACGGGTGCCTCCCCGGCGCCGTAGACGTCGGTGAGCACCACTACGTCGGCATCGTCGAACGACTCGCCGAAGTCCGCCCCCACCTCGGCGGTCCGGGAGTACCGGTGGGGCTGGAACACGGCCACCACCCGACCCCAGTCACCGTTGCGGGCCGCGGCCAGGGCGGCCCGGACCTCGGTGGGGAGGTGGGCGTAGTCGTCCACGTAGGTGACCCCGCCGAGCTCGCCCCGGAATTCGAAGCGACGGGCCACGCCGCCGAACCGGGCCAGCGCCCGGGTCGCGGCGTCCGGGGTGGCGCCGGCGCCCAGTGCGGCGACGGTGGCAACGGCGGCGTTCTTGGCGTTGTGGAGGCCCGGGACCGACACTGTCAGGTGGGCCAGCTGCACGCCGTCCGGGCCGTCGAGGTCGAAGGACACCGAGCTCCGACCGGTCACCACCGAGGTGATCCTGTGAGTGGCATCGTCGCCGAGGCCCACCAGGTCCGCCCCGACCGCCCGCCCGACGGTTCGGGCCTCGGGGTCGTCGCTCCCGACCACCCGGTGCCGGGCCGATGCCAGGAACTCGGCGAACGCCGTGCGCACGGCGTCGAACGACCCGTAGTGGTCGAGGTGGTCGGACTCGACGTTGGTCACGATGGCGATGTCCGGCACCAGGTGCAGGAAGGTGCCGTCGCTCTCGTCGGCCTCGACCACGATCCACTCGCCGGTGTCCCACACGGCATTGGTTCCGATCTCGTTCACCTCGCCACCGATCAGGAACGACGGATGCAGGCCGGCCTCCACCAGGATCAACGACAGCATCGACGCGGTGGTCGTCTTGCCGTGGGTGCCCGCCACTGCGATGCAGCGTTTCCGGGCGGCGATCCCGGCCAGCGTCTCCGCCCGGGTCAGCACGGGCAGGCCCCGTCGACGTGCCTCGACCACCTCCGGGTTGTCGGGGCCGACCGCCGTGGACCGGGTCAACAGGTCGGCGTCGCCCAGGTTGCCGGCCTCGTGGCCGATGGCGACGCGTACGCCGAGGGCCCGGAGGCGCTCGGTGACACCCGACTCCCGCAGGTCGCTCCCCGACACCTCGTGCCCCATGGCGTGGAGCACCGTGGCGATGGCGCTCATGCCTGCACCGCCGACACCAACGATGTGGATGTGGCGGGCCACCGCCGGGTCGCCGACACCCGTGGGCGGCCCGGTGTCCGCCCGATCGGATCCCGCTGCGCCGCTCGTCACCGGGACCCTCCGGGACGTGCGTTGGCGTCGACCACCGCGGCACCGGCGGCTGCGGCATCGGGGCGGCCGAGGGCGTGGGCCGCCCGGCCCATCTCGCCGAGGCGCTCGGGGTCGGCGAGGAGCCCCTCCACCACGGTGGTCAGGCCCGCCGGGGTGCACTCGGGATCGGGCAGCAGGACGGCCGCGCCCACCCGCTCGAGCACGCGCGCGTTGGCCGTCTGGTGGTCGCCGGGTGCACCCGGTAACGGCACCAGCACCGCGGGCACCCCGGCGGCAGCCAGCTCGGCGACGGTCATGGCGCCCGCACGGCACACCACCAGGTCGGCTGCCGCATACACGGCGGGCATCCGCTCCTCGTAGGGGACCCGCACGAGATCGGGACCGTCCGGGCCCGCGGCCGCGTTGACGACCCGGTCGACATCGGGCCCGTCGGCGTACGCCTCCCAGTCCCGTCGGCCCACGATGTGGTAGATCGCCACGTCCGGGCGGCCGTCCCAGCGCGCCGCCATGCCGTCCACGGCCCGGTTGATCTGACGGGCCCCCAGGGAGCCGCCGAAGACCACGACCACGGACCGGCCCTCGGCGAGTCCGAGCTCGGCACGGGCGGCGGACCGGGCGGCGTCCGACCGGTCGACGGCGGCGATCTGCGGGCGGACCGGTGTGCCCGTCACGACCGCCCGTGGCAACGGGGTGCCCTCCCATCCGACCGCACTCGCCGCCGCGAACCGGCCGAGGAGCCGGTTGGCCGCGCCGGGCACGGCATCCACGTTGACCAGCACGAGGGGGACCCGGTGGACCAGCGCTCCGACCGAGCCGGCCAGGCTGGCGTAACCGCCGACGGCGACCACGACGCGCGGCTTCGCTCGACCGACCAGTCGGACCGCGCGTCCGGCCGCCACGAGCAGCTCCCACGCCGAGCCCACGTTCCGCGCCACGTCCCGGGGGGCGAGGCTGCGGACGATGCCGCGCCCGGGCAGCAGGGTCACGGGGAAGCCCCGTCCGGCAAGTGTCGCAGCGTCCTGTCCGCGCTCGGATCCCACGAACTCGATCGTGCCACGGTCGTGGCCGGCATCGACCAGCGCCTCTGCGATGGCGAGGGCCGGCTGCAGGTGGCCCGCCGTGCCACCGCCTGCCACGAGTGCGTACCGCTGTGCGCCCGCGCTCCGCCCGTCGTCGGCGTGGTGTCCGGCGGTCACGCCCGGACGAGGCGGCGGCGCTGGGCGGACGGCTTGCGGCCCGACCGCTCCTGGAGCGCGATGTTCATCAGGATGCCCACGGCGGCCAGGCTGATCACCAGGGACGAACCGCCGAAGGAGATAAACGGCAGCGGGATGCCGGTCACGGGCAGGACGCCGATGACGGCACCCATGTTGATGATCGCCTGACTCGTGAGCCACGTCGTCACGCCCACGGCCACGAGGCAGCCGAAGCGGTCCGGGGCACGCACGGCGGCCCGGTATCCGTACCAGGCCAGGGCGAAGAACAGACCCATGATGACGATGGCGCCGATGAGCCCGAGCTCCTCACCGACCACCGAGAAGATGAAGTCGGTCTGGGCGTTGGGCAACGTCCCCCACTTCTCGCGTCCACCGCCCAGCCCGAGGCCGAACAGGTGGCCGGATCCCAGCCCGATGAGCGACTGCCAGACCTGGTAGCCCGAGCCCGACTGGTGGGCTCCCGGGTTGATGAACGACAGGATCCGGTCCCGCCGGTAGCTGCTGCTCAGCGCGAACACCGCGGCGATCGCGGCGAAGGTGACCAGCACCTTGGTCAACGGGGCCAGTTCGACACCACTCATGAACAGGATCCCGAAGGCCGTGCAGCTGAGCACCATGGCCGTCCCCATGTCGGGCTGCTTGATGATCAGGGCGGCCGAGACGATGAGCGCACCCATGACGGGTGCGATGACCTGCTTGGCCGGCGCGCCCCGATCGGTCCGGCGGACGACGATGTCGGCGGCGAACAGCACCAGCGCCAGCTTCATGAGCTCGGAGGGCTGGAGCCGCAGCATGCCGAATCCGATCCACCTCGACGACCCGCCGGCGGTCACGCCGAGGCCCGGCACGAGCACGGCCAGCAGCAGGACGAGGGTGACGACCACGAGTGGGGCGCCGAACTTGCGCCACTTCCGGTAGTCCACCCGGGCGAAGATCAGCAACGCCCCGATGCCGACGACCATCCAGAGGGCCTGGCGGATGAAGATCGTCCACGGCGACCCGTAGGTGATGAGCGAGATCACCGGTGACGCCGAGCCCACCATGACCAGGCCGGCGATGCAGAGCAGGGCCACGAGCACGCCGAGGGCGACCGCGGTGGGGACGCCGGTCAGCCACCGGACGACTGCGGGACCCCGCGTGGCCGTGGTGGGGGTGCGGTCCATCCCACCAGCCTTGTCCATGCGCGCGTCCAGGTGGTGGAACCTCGCCGCGGCACGGCTGCCCGATGTTCGGGTGACCGGGCTCACAGCTTGCCCACCGAGAGGAAGTCGCCGTAGAAGATGCCCAGTCCGAGGGCGGCAAAGAGCCCGGCCAGGATCCAGAAGCGGACGATCACGGTCGTCTCCGGCCAGCCCATCAACTCGAAGTGGTGGTGGAGCGGGGCCATGAGGAACACACGGCGGTGGAACACCCGGAAGCTGATCACCTGGATGACCACCGACAGGGTCACGATGACGAACAGACCGCCGATGATGACGAGGAGCAGGTCGAGGTTCATGAGCAGGCACAGTGCGGCCAGTCCGGACCCGATCGACAGCGACCCGGTGTCGCCCATGAAAATCTTGGCCGGTGCGGCGTTCCACCACAGGAAGCCCAGGCAGGCGCCGGCGAGCGCCACCGAGGCCAGCGCCAGGTCGAGTGCGTCGCCGACGTGGTAGATGCTGAAGTGCCGGTACTGCCAGTAGCCGATGATGGCGAGGCAAGCGAAGCAGAAGGTGGCGGAGCCGGCCGCCAGGCCGTCGAGGCCGTCGGTCAGGTTCACCGCGTTGGCCGACGCCACGATGATGAGCGTGCCCCAGACCACCCAGACGCCGGTGCCCATGTGCAGGCCGATCGAGTTGTAGCGGGTGAAGGACAGCGTGGTCGAGGCGTGAGCCCAGTAGACGGCCAGGAGGGAGAAGGACAACCCGAGCGCCAACTGCGAGGTGAACTTCGCCCGCTTGTTGAGCCCGAGGCTGCGCCGGTGCCGCACCTTGATCCAGTCGTCGGCGAACCCGATGAGCGCGGCCCCGATGATGGCCCACATGACGAGCACGCCCGATCGGGACCAGTGCACCCCGGGGATCACATGCGCCGTCAGGAAACCGGTCACGACGGCACCGACGATGCAGATGCCGCCCATGGTGGGCGTGCCCGCCTTGGCGATGTGGACCTGCGGGCCGTCCTCACGGATCTGTTGGCCGATGTTGTTCTTGAGCAGCCACCGGATCAGGAACGGTGTCGTCAGCACCGCCACCCAAAGAGCGACGCCACCCGAGGTCATGAGCGAGATCACCGGGTCGGCCCCCCGGTCGCCCCGAAGCGCTCGGCGAGGGCGTCCGCCGCCGCCACCCGGTCGTCGAACGGCACGGTGGCACTCCCCGTGGTCTGGGTGGTCTCGTGGCCCTTGCCGGCCAGCAGCACCACGTCACCGGGGCGCGCCAGACCCACCGCGACCCGGACGGCTGCGCCGCGATCGGGCTCCACGACGACCTCGGCGTGCCCGCCCATCCCGGCGCGCACCTGTTCGATGATGGCGTCCGGGTCCTCGGAGCGCGGGTTGTCCGAGGTCAGGACGACCACATCGGCGAGCGCGGTGGCCACGGCGCCCATCTCGGGTCGCTTGCCGCGGTCGCGGTCGCCACCGCAACCGAACAGGCACACCACCCGTCCCCCGCCCGACAGGGCCCGCACGGCACGGAGTGCCTCGTCCAGGCCGGCGGGCGTGTGGGCGTAGTCGACGACCACCGCGACAGGGGCGCCGGCCCCCACGACCTCCATCCGACCGGGCACGACCGGTGCGGCGTCCAGACCGGCGACGACATGGTCCTCGTCCACCCCCAGGGCCACCGCGACAGCCGCCGCCACCAGGGCGTTGTCGACGTTGAACCGCCCGGACAGGGGAAGATCCACCGTGCGCCCCCGCCAGGTGAACCGGGACGAGCCGACGCGCAGCGCCACCGTGCCGGCCTCGTCGCGGCGGACGGCCGACTTGGCGCCCGGGTCGAGTCGCTCGAGGAGGCGTGCCCCCCAGGGGTCGTCGGCCAGTACGACGGCGTGGCTGCACCGCTCCGATGTGAAGAGCGAGGCCTTGGCCTCGAAGTAGTCCTCCATCGAACCGTGGTGGTCGAGATGGTCCCGGCTCAGGTTCGTGAAGGCGGCCACGTCGAAGCGGATGGCATCGACCCGGTGCTGGGTGAGGGCGTGGGACGACACCTCCATCGCCACGGCCCGCCGACCCGCCGCCACCGCTTCGGCCAGGTACATCTGCAGGTCCGGCGATTCGGGCGTCGTCCGCGTGCCACCGAGCGTGCCGATCACCTCGGTGGGCCGACCGGCGGCCTCCAGGATCGAAGCGACGAGTTGCGTCACGGTCGTCTTGCCGTTCGTGCCGGTCACGCCGACCGTCTGGAGCGATCGGGCGGGATGGCCCCAGAACGCCGCGGCCACCGAGGCCATGGCCGGACGGACCGCACCCGGGTCGACCACCACCTGGGTGACGTCGAGGTCGAGGACGTGCTCGCACAGCAGCGATGCCGCCCCGCGCGTCACCGCCTCGGCGGCGTGGCGGTGGCCGTCGGTGTGCTCCCCCGGGACGCAGCAGAACAGGGTCCCCTCCCCCACCCGGCGGCTGTCGAAGTCGACCGACGTCACCGGGGTCGCCGACGGGTCGCCCCGGATGTCACGGACGGCGACGCCATCGAGGAGGTCGGCCACCATCACCACGTCGGCATCCTGGAGGAGGGCTCTGGCGGAGGGGTGGCGGGCGTGCCCGGACCCACCTAGGGGCCTTCCGTGACCGCTCCGGCGGGCACAGTGACACTGCCCGTGCCGCCCACGGCCGTGTTCGAGGCTGCCGTGGTGGCCGCGGCGGTGGTCGGGATGCCGTAGTGGTGGAGGGCGTAGGCCATGATCGTGGAGAAGACGGGAGCGGCCACGGCACCACCGTAGATCGGCGTCGGGTGGTCGAGGACCACGATGGCCGACAGCACGGGATCCTGGGCAGGCGCGAACCCGGCGAACGAGCCGATGTACGCCCCGGGGATGTAGCCGAGGTGATCAGGGTCCGGGATTTGGGCGGTGCCGGTCTTGCCGGCCACCGTGTACCCGTCGATCTGGGCCTCGGGCCCGGTCCCGGTGGACACGACCGACTCCAGCATGGCGGTCAGCTCGGCGTTGGTCGTGGGGTCGATCACCCGGTGGGAGCTGGAGGCCGCCGTACCGGTCACGGTGCCGTCAGCGGCGACCCGGGCCCGGATGAGCCGGGGCGACACGAACACGCCACCGTTCGCCACCGCGTTGTAGGCGTCGAGGACCTGCTGGGCCGTCACGGCGTCGTCCTGGCCGATCGGCGTCGAGCCGATGGAGGTGCCGGTCCACTGCGAGGCACCGGGCACGAGGCCTTCCGACTCCCCCGGGATCCCGAGGCCGGTCGGCTTGCCGAAACCGAGCGCCGAGATCTGGTTGAGCAGTCGGGACTCGCCGAGTCCCTCGGCCACTTCGATCGTCCCGATGTTCGACGACTGGGCCAGGATCTGGGTGGGAGTCATCGTTTCCGTGCCGTGTTCCTCGGCGTCGTGGAACGTGTACTTGCCCATTGGCAGCGCGGCGGGCACCGTCAGCGGCGTCGTCGGCGTCACCACGTTGTCGGCCAGGGCGGCCGAGAAGGTCACCAGCTTGAAGACCGACCCGGGCTCGTAGACCTGGGTGACGGCGGAGTTGGACGGCGCCTCGGACACGCCGGCCGGCAGCGTGTCGGACTGGGCCACCAGGGTCGGGCCCGAGGTGTTGGGCGTGGCGGCCAGCTGCGCGGTCAGCGTGGCAGGGGTGGTCGAAGGTGCTGCCGTGGACCCGGAGGACTTGTCAGCGGTCAGGTTCGCCATGGCCAGGATGTCGCCGGTCTTCACGTCCATGATGACGGCGGTCCCGGCGGTGGCGTGCGAGGCCAGGATCTCGGAGGCCAGTGCCTGTTCGGCCACGTATTGGACCGACTCGTCGAGGGTCAGCTCGAGACCCGTGCCGGGCTCGGCCGGGGTGGACCGGTCCCCACTGGGCAGGGTGACGCCGTCGGGTGACTCGAGGACGTCCGTCGTTCCCGGCTTGCCGGCCAAGGACGACTGGTACTGGTACTCGATGCCCGAGGTGCCGGCGCCATTCCATCCGACGGTGCCCACCACCGGCTGGGCCAGCAGTCCCACCGGGACGACCCGCTGCGACTCCGGCACGAGGTTGATCCCGTTGAGTCCCAGCTTGGTGACGGTCGCAGCGACCGAGTCGGGCACCCGGTGGGCGAGGTAGACGAACCCGTTGGGCTCGGTCAGGAGCGACCGGAGGGTGTCCGCCGACTGACCGAGCACGGGCGCAAGGGCAGCGGCCACGCTGGCCGGGTTCTTGATGATCCTCGGATCGGCCACCACGGTCTGCCGGGTCACCGTCTCCGCCAGGACCTCGCCGTTGCGGTCGTAGATGCCGCCGCGCACCGGGGGCACGGTGACGGTCTGGGTGAGCTGGGCACTGGACAGTGCGGCGTAGTGCTGGTGGCCGAACTCCTGGACCTGCACGAGGCGAAGGCCCATCAGGACGAATACGGCGACGAGCAACAGGCGCATGGCCCGCGTGCGCCGGCTGAGGAGCACGGCGGGGCTCACCGGGCGGGGGCCGTGGTCGCCGTGCCTGCTGTCGAGGGGGTCGTAGTCGCCGTCGGGGCGGCGCGGGTGGCCGGCAGCGGCGACGTGTCAGGCACCGGCAGGGGGACGTCGAGCGGGACCTGGGGCAGATCTTCGACCGAGGGCGGTGCGTTCAGCCCAAGGGAGATGCCCTCGGCCACGACCCGGTCGGGCGCTGCCAACTGGGCCACCTGGGTCTGCACCGACTTCTGTATGGCCAGTTGGTTGGTGGCCTGCGACTGGAGGTCGGCCATCCGGACCTGGCCCTGGGCCACCACGATGTCCCCCACGACGACGAACAGCAGGCTGCCCACCACGAGGAGGGCGGCCAGCCAGAGGTGCCCACGACGCGACACTCGCCGCCGGGTCGACCGGCGGGGCTGGGGCTCGAAGACCCGGAGGGCGGGGCGGCGGGTCGACGGCCTCGGCTGGGGGGCGGCGGTTGCCCGGCGTGCGGCGCCGCTGGCGGAGGAGGGCGGCGCCATCAGGCGACCTCTCCGTTGCCGGAGGCGGCGCTCCCGGTCCCGGCGGAGGCGTTGCCCGCCGGGAGTCGTTCGATCACCCGGAGGCGGGCGGCCTCGGACCGGCGGTTGCGGGCGACCTCCTCGTCCGTGGGCTTGCGCGAGCCACGGAGGACCAGGCGGAACTGGGGATCGGCGCCGCACACGCACGGGAGGCCCGGCGGGCAGTGGCAGTCGTCGGTGGAGGCACTGGTGAAGGTCGACTTGACCAGGCGGTCCTCTCCCGAGTGGTACGAGATCACGACGCAGCGCCCGCCGGGACGGAGGAGGCGCAGCGCAGCGTCGAGGCCGGTGTGGAGCTGGTCGAGCTCCTCGTTGACGGCGATCCGGATGGCCTGGAACACCCGACGGGCCGGATGGCCCCCGGTCCGGCGGGTGGCCGCCGGGATGGCGTCGCGGACCACGTCGGCCAGCTGGCCCGTGGTCGTGATCGGCCGTGCGGCGATGATGGCCCGGGCGATGCGCCGTGCGAACCGGGTCTCCCCGTTGTCGGCGAAGAGCTGGACCAGCGTGTCCTCGTCCGATGTGTTGACGACGTCGGCGCCGGTGCGTCCGACCGTCGGGTCCATGCGCATGTCGAGCGGGGCGTCACGTCGGTACGAGAAGCCGCGTTCGGCCACGTCGAGCTGGGGCGAGCTCACGCCGAGGTCGAACAGGACCCCGGTCAGGCCCCGCTGGTCGTCGGGCGTGCCGAGCTCGTCCTGGACCTGTCGGACGACGTCACCGAGGGAGTCGAACCGCGACCGGCGGATGATCGCCCGGTTCCCGAAGACAGCCAGCTCACCGGTGGCGGCGACGACGGCGATGGGGTCGCGATCGAGCCCCAGGAGCGTGATGCCGGGGTTCGCGTCGAGCAGTGCCCGGGCATGGCCGGCGCCGCCCAGGGTGGCGTCGAGTACCAGGCCCGGCGGCACGGCACCGAGCAGGTCGACGACCTCGGTGGCCATGACGGGCTCGTGGGGGAAGGCCTGGCTCATCCGCAGCCCCTCGACCGGCACGATTCGTGCGGGTGGAGCACCGCGACGGTCCGACCGGGAGGAGGCGGAGGAGGAACCTCCCAGTGGTCCGGTCGAGGGACTGCGCATGGGCCAGACACGTTCGATGTGCACGTCGTGCCGGGCCACGGCGGCCTGACCCGACTGCAGCGGGGTGAGACGGGGCAGCGACGCCGGGTGGCCGACGCGCTCGGCCAACTCGGCCGCGGACAGGCTGAGGGCGGACGTCGAGATCCGACGGACGGCGACGACTCCGTTGCCGGATCGGTTGCCCTGGACGGAGGGGTGGTCCGCACTCGACGGCCTGGTACCGAGGGACGCGGCGTCTGCGGCGTCTGCGGCGTCTGCAGCGTCTGCAGCGTCTGCGGCGTCTGCGGCGTCTGTGGACGTCGGATCGGCGACCGCGGTGAGGACCGCCGTGCCCCGACGGGGGCGGCGGGTGCCCGTTGCGCGGCGCTCGGCGTCGGACTGGCCGTGGCGGACGAGGTGGAGTCGCATCGCGCCACTCAGCCGTCGTCGCCCATGGTCAGACGCGCCTCTTCGGGGAGCACCTTCTCCTCCCAGGTCTGCCGGTCCCACAGCTCCACCCGGTCGATCGCTCCGAGCACCAGCACGTCGCCTTCCAGGTGGGCGTACTCCCGCAGCCTCGCCGGGATGGCCATGCGCCCCTGACGGTCGATCTCCATCTCGTGCGACGTGGAAGCCCAGAGGCGCACCAGGTTGCGGTCGCTGCGGCTGACCGAGGAGCGCTCCATCATCGCGTCCATCTGCAATTCGAACTGGTCCGGCGTCCACAGCGACAGACAGCCGTCCTGCTCGGGAGCGAGATAGCCGCCGTGCTCGAAATGGGTGCGGAACTTTGCCGGCAGGATCACCCTTCCCTTGTCGTCGAGCGAGTGCTCGTGTCTGCCGAAGAACCGTGCCACTGGACCTTGCTCCCACAACGCTCCCCGCAGTGCCCGGTACCCGACTGTTTCGGGCCCCTCCCTTTCACACCACTTCGCTCCACCCTAAACCCCCTTCCCCCACTCGTCAACCACCTTCCTCCAACTTGTTCCGAGGAATTCCCAGGTCGCGCACCATGTCGCGGCTGCACCCCCGAACTGCCCGGTTGCGATCGCAGGCGGTCCGTTCGACGGACTCCCGACGTGCGAGCGCTCCGCCATACGACCTGCTCGCGACGCGTCCGCCCCGCCAGCACAGGGGATGCCCCGCGGGACCCGCCGTCCGGTCCGGGGGCACGACGGGTCACGCGACGGAGTGGAGCGAGGTGGAGTGGTTCGGAACGAGGGGAGCGCCGGGGCACCAGTTGGGGGGGGGTCGTCGGGCGTCCGCCGGTACGAGTCGAGGCGCGGCGGCGGCCCGGCGAGCGACCGGGGCACCACCCCGCAGCGCGACCCGCTACGGGAGCGAGGCGATAACGGCCGCCACCACGGCCGCCCGGTCCGGCACGGCCGGGGCGGCGCCTGCACCGCGATCCGAACCGTGCCCGGTCAGGGCGTCGACCACTCCGGTGACGGCCGCTCCGAGGCCGGTTGCCGCAGCCGCCCGCTCCCCCGGCGACAGGTCGAGTACCTCGAGGAGGAGGGTCGGGTCCCACCGCAGTACGCAGGCTCCGTGGAACCATGCCCCCGACCGGTTCCGCCGTTGTGCGAGGCCGACGACCTTGCGACCGGCCACCGTCACCTCGCCGGCGCCGACGCCGCCGAAGCAGACCAGCGACGACCACCGGGTGCAGGCGCCGGGGCCGTCCCCCTGGACCTGCACCTCGGCCACGCCGAGCCGGGACAGTGCCGCGGCCCAGGTCGCACCCAACCAGGCGAACGCACCGGTCACATCGGCCTTCCACAGCGGGTCGCCGACGGGCACCCACGCGTCGACCCACACCGGGTCGTCCGGTGTGACGAGTACCGCTCCCCCGCCCGAACGGCGACGCACGATGTCGAGCCCGGCGGCATGGGCGGACTCTGCGTCGATGACCGACGGCCGTTGGGTGGAGCCCAGCACGACGGCCCGCCCGGTCGGTCGGCAGACGGACACCCGACGACGGTCGGGGTCCCGCTCCACCGCCGGCCAGGAGCCGTGGAGCGAGGACGGCAGCTCGTCCCGCTCGTCGATCACCCACGCTCCCGGCACCCTGTCAGTCTTGCACCGGGTCCCGACCGGTCGTTCGGCCCGACACCGGAAAGGGGGTGGACTGCAGGCGGTCGCCGTCGCCCGGTCAGGCAGTGAGCTGACGCCTCCCGATCACCTCCGGGCCGAGGTAGTCGGCCCAGTCCTCGCTGGTGTTGCCGCACAGGGCGAGGAGCTGCACCCGGTGCCGGGGCGCAGACGGTGTCGACCGGAGCACCATGCCGGCCTCGTGGGGCAGGCGGTCCTCCTTGCGGGTGTTGCACGGGCGACAGGCGGCGACGACGTTCTCCCACGTGTGGGGGCCACCCTTGCTGCGAGGGATCACGTGGTCGAGGTTCTCGGCCGAGGCGCCGCAGTACTGGCACTTGCTGCCGTCCCGGGCGAAGACGGTCCGGCGGTTGACGGCCACCCGGTAGTTGTGAGGCACCTTGACGTAGCGGACGAGCCGCACGACGGATGGTTCGGGAACCGTCACCCGCGCCGCCCGGAACACCCGCTCGGTTGCGTGGACGAGCTCGGCCTTGGTGTCGAGCACCAGCAGCACGGCTCGACGCGACGACACGATCCCCAGCGGCTCGAAGGTGGCGTTCAGGACGAGTGCCCGACGGGTCGACGACACCGGCGTCGGCACCGCCACGGGCCCGTCCGCCGCCGATGCCGACGGCGACGGCGACGGCCCGGACGGCGCGTGGGCCGTCGGGGCCGGGCGGAAGGTCGGGCGGTCCACCGTTGCGCCTCCTACCCGTGCCCGCCCGGTCGTGGCCCGCCGGCGACGGCTGTCGAACGGCACCATTCGAGGAAGGTCACCACGTCGTGCCGGTCCGGTACGGCGTCCGGTCGTCCGTAGGCGGTCACCATCCGGAACTCCCACAGGCGCCGGTCGGGAAGTGGGAGGTGCGGCGGTGTCCGCCACCAGAGCCTTGGCGCCATGCGCCGGAGCTCACCGAGGGCGGTCCACCACAGATCGGGCCGACGGACGACGGCTCCCGCCAGGGCCGCGAGGTCGCGGCCAGAGTAGCGGGCGGCTGGTGCGGGGTCCATCACCGACCATCCTCCCTCATGTCGGGACCCTGCACGACCGACACTCCCGGGTCCGACTCGTGACCCGCGTCGTCGGAACCCCCGGTCGCTGCTCCGTCCTGCCGGAGGAGGGCGACGGCCGCCGCGCCGATGAGGGGCCCGTCGGCGCCGAGGCCACCCGGCTCGATACGGGTAGGCCGGGCGAAGTCGAGGCCACACCGGAGCCTCAGCTCCTCGGTGGCGGCGTCGAAGAACTCGTCCCCGAACCCCAGGGCGACCGAACCGGCCACCACGGCGAGCTGGAGGTCCAAGAGGGAGGCCACCGATGCCACGGCCCGTCCCACGAGGGTTCCACATAGGCGGCGCACGTCCGGAGACGCCTCTGCGGCCGGACGTCCGGTCACCGCTGCGATCGCGGTGCCCGACACCTCCGCCTCCAGGCAGCCCCGGCCGCCACATGCGCAGGGACGGCCCTCAGGCTCGACCACGACGTGCCCGACGTGGCCGGCGTTGCCCCCCGAGCCGTCGAGCAGTCGCCCGTCGAGCACGAGTCCTCCGCCGATACCCGTGGACACGACCATGGCCAGGTAGTCGTCACAACCCCGGGCGGCGCCCACCCAACCTTCGCCGACGGCCAGTGCCTTGGCATCGTTGTCGACGGCCACCGGCACGCCGACCAGGGCGGCGAGGCGGGCGCGCAGCGGGAACCGGCGCCAGCCGTGGATGTTCAGTGGACTGACGGTCCGGCCACCGAACTCCATCGGGCCACCGCAGCCGACCCCACACGCAATCGGCTGCTCCGTGGCCCGCTCGACGATCTCGGAGACGACCGAGGAGAGCGCATCGAAGAGCTTCTCGGGGTCGGTGGATCCGGGGGTGGCGATGCGGGCCCGGTCGAGGACCCGTCCGTCGCCGGTGACGATGCCCGCTTCCATCTTGGTCCCGCCGATGTCGACGGCCAGGAGGGGACCCGCCCCCGACAGGTCGCGGATCCGGGACCGGAGGGTGCCGCGGGACGGCAGGCCATCGGCGCCTGGTGGGCCGACGTCGCCTGCCGGTGGATCAGTCGTCGCGGTGGAAGCGCCCACGGATCCAGTCACGGGGATCGTGGACCGGATTGTTGATGCTGCGGGTGTGCAGGGACCTCGAGATGTCGTCGATCCCCGCCTTGCCCATCCGACGGGCGTTGTTCGCGAACACGACCCCGGACAGGAACATGACCACCACGCCGACGAAGCCGAGCGCAAGGTTCGAGGCGAAGCTGAAGAACATGAAGACCAGTGCGGCTACGAAGACGAGGGCCGACCAGATGCAGTAGCGACCCGCATGGCGGTAGACGGTTTCCGAGCGCACACGCTCGGCGAAGTCTGGATCCTCCTGGTAGAGGGACTGCTCCAGCTCGTGAAGAATCCGCTGTTCGTGCTCAGAGAGCGGCACTGTCTCGTCCCCTCCACCTCTCGTCAGCCAAAGCTGTCACCACCCGACCCATCCTCGCGCACGCCAGGCGGGAACGCACGGCGCCCCGGGACCCTGCCGACACGCGTTCTCGAGGTCGTGCAACCACGTAGTCCATGCTACAGGTTGTCGGCCGATTCCCCTGAGTTCTCAAGCACTTCGTGACCTTCGTCCTCCTGCGCGCCGATCGGGCCCGCGCTCCGCCACCCCGATCCGGACCCGTCACCGGCCCCGGTCATCCGCCGGCTCTTCGCCGCCATCGCTCCGGTCGCCGGGCCGGGAGGGGCCCCACTGCGCCTCACCCCGCTGGCGGACCCTGAGGCCCTCCGGGGTGACGAGGGATGCCGGGCCCACGGCACTCCCGCCGTAGCGAGCACGGATGGCGTCGACCGCACCGGTGACCGATCCCCAGGACTGCTGGAGCCGCTCCGCCTCCCGGGAGGCGTCCCGGACGCCGACCGGCTCCCTCCGTCCACCCGGACCGGGCTCGACAGCGTCCATGGCGCCACCCCCCGTTGCTCCCTCGGGCGACGAATCGTCGAGATCCAGGCGGAGTTGGGTGCCTCCACCCGGTTCGGCGAGACCCGACAGGCTCACGCCGAGCAGCCGGACCCCCTTGGAGAGGTCCACGCTCTCGAGGAGCGCGGCTGCGACCGCCCCGATAGCGGGTGTCGCATCGACCGGACCGTCGAGCGTGTGGGACCGGGTGATCTGCGTGAAGTCACCGAAGCGCAGCTTCACGGTGACGGTGCGCGCCGCCCGGTCGGCCCGGCGCAGGGCCGTGGCGGAAGCGTCGACCATCCGCTGGAGGCGGTGGTGCAGGTCCCCGAGGTCCCACAGGTCCGATGCGAAGGTCTCCTCGTGACCGATCGACTTGGCCTCCTGGTCGGGGACCACGGGACGATCGTCGACGGCACGGGACAACTCGGATAGGTGCCGACCGGATGCCACCCCCAGATACCGCTCCAACGACTCGGGCGACATGGCCGCCAACTCCCCCACCGTCGTCACCCCGAGCGCGAGGAGCCGCCTCTCCGTCACCGGGCCGATCCCCCACAGTGCCCGGACGGGGAGGGGATGGAGGAAGTCCAGCTCGTCCTCGGGCAGCACGTCGACGACGCCGGGACCGGGCTCGATGCCGGACCGTGACGCCCTGGGCTTTGCCGCCTTGGACGCCAGCTTGGCCATGAGCTTCGACCGGCCGACACCGACCGAGCACCCGAGCTGCATCTCCTCGCGCACCCGCGCCCGGATCTCGTGACCCATCACCGTCCCGGACCCGAACAGCTGGACGGCCCCGCTCACGTCGAGGAACGCCTCGTCGAGCGAGATCCCCTCGACCAGCGGTGTGTACGAGCCCAAGATCGCGTGGAGGCGCCGGCTCTCCTCGACGTAACGGTGGAACCTGCCGTCGAGGAACACGGCGTCGGGGCACAGCCTCCGGGCGACCGAGGACGGCATGGCGGAGTGCACGCCGAACATGCGGGCCTCGTAGGTGCACGCGGCGACCACACCCCGTCGGCCGCTGCCACCCACGATGACCGGCCGGCCGGCCAGTGAGGGGTCGTCCCGCACCTCGACGGATGCGAAGAACGAGTCCATGTCCACGTGCAGGATGACCCGGTCCGTCAGCGTCGATCCGCCGACGACGGGCTCCGGTTGCTGCGGTGGCACGGGCGTCACCCCCCGAGACGCAGTCTCCGGAACCCCTCGGCGCACGCCACCCCGGCGAGCCGGCCGGCGTCCTCCGCCGCAAGTCGGACAGCCGTGGCGGCCCATTCCGCACCGTCGGGGAACTGGCTGCGGTGACAGCCGACCGCCTCGCCCTTGCGGTCGACCGTTTCCGAGATGTCCACCCACACGTCGGGCTCGAGGGTCCCCGACAGCAGCACGGTCGACACCTGGTGCGCCGGTCCGGCGTCGGGAAAGTACCGGGGCATGGCCGCAGCCGGCGCCACAGCGTCAAGTGCGGCGAACCCCGTGATCCGGTGGTCCCGGTGGTTGAAGTAGTCCTGGCCGAAGAAGACGGCGGTCGGATCAGGACAGAGCACGGTGTCGGGCCGGAGGCGGCGCACCACCGATACGAGGGCGCCACGGAACACGTCGTCGTCGGCCAGCTCACCGTCAGGGAAGCCGAGGTGCTCCTGACCGGTGAGGCCCAGCACGGCCGCGGCCGAGGCTGCCTCGGCGGCACGATCTCGTACGAGGTCGTCGGGGTCACAAGACGGGTCGGCCGTGCCCTTCCCGCCGTCGGTGCAGATCAACGTGTGCACCTGGCAGCCGGCTGAGGCCCATGCGGCCAGGGTCCCACCGCACGAGACGTCCGGATCGTCGGGATGGGCGTAGATGGCCAGGACGATGCCCGGCACCTCGGTGAGGAGATCGGCCACGACTCAGGTCCCGGGGTCCTTCGGCGCCGTGGTCTTGGTGAGGAGGCCCACTTCACGCCGGAAGTCGTCGACGCCCTCGAAGCCCTTGTAGACGCTGGCGAACCGGAGGTAGGCCACTTCGTCCACGACCCGGAGGTGCTCGAGCACGGCGAGCCCGACCTGTTCGGAGGTCGCCTCCCAACCCGCTTCACGGAGCTCCTCCTCCACTTCGCGGGCCACGATCTCGAGCTGGGCCTCGGTGACGGGACGGTTCTTGGTCGCGGCACGAAGTCCGTCGATGAGCTTGGAGCTGTCGAACGGCTGGCGGAGCCCGGAACGCTTCACGACGATCAGCGGAATCTCGTCGATGCGCTCGAACGTCGTGTACCGGTGTCCGCAACCGGAACATTCGCGGCGCCGCCGGATCGCGGCCCCGTCTTCGGCCATCCTCGAATCCACGACCCGATCGTCGTCGGCCAGACACCAGGGACAACGCACGGACAGGAGGCTAGTGCCCACGAACTCGTCCTTCGGTGGCGGGGGGTCGCAGGAGCTGCGTGTGGACGGCGCCCGCCGAATCAGGGAATGCTGACGAGTTCGCCCGGCACGACGTTGTAGCTACCCAGCTCCGATGCCATCTGCGCCACGAGCGGCCGCGGGTCACCGGAGGGTTCGACCCGCTCGGCGATCGACCAGAGGGTGTCGCCGGCCCGCACCGCGTACGTCGACCCGTGGATCTGGGCCGCCGAGACGGATTCGGTGGTGTGGGAGGCGCCACCGAATCCGCCCAGCGGAAACGCGAGGAGGGCCAGTGCCAGGCCCATCATCGCCAGGATGGTCCGGCGACGCCGGACCTCGACCGAGGCACGCCGACGGGGCCGAGGCACGGGAGCCGTCTCCCACCCCTCGGCCTCCTCGGCCGTGCGGTAGCGCGGACCCCGACCCTCGGGCGCCCGAACCAGTCGAAGTTCGGGGCGCCCCGGGCGGATCGGCTCGTCGAGGTACTCCGGGAGGGATGCTGTGAGAAGCGCCGTCATCGGGAGGTCCTTCCTGTCGTCGTCCGTGTCGTCGAATCCGTCGTGCGGGAAGTTGTACGTGGCGGGTGTGACACGACCGAAGGGGCCGTGTGATCTGCCCTGTGCATCGAACCTCTGTTCGCCATGGCCACATCCCACCACGAACACCTGTTCGATGTCAATGGCTTTTTCGAACAGATGTTTGCTTTGGCTCCCCACCGGGACTACCTTCATGCAAACAGACGTTCGCACGAGGGTGTGACACGACCGGACAGCGGAGGGACCCATGGCCCAGGTACTGAGCACCAAGCGGAAGCAGATCCTCGACTGCATCTCCGAGTCGGTCCGCGACCGCGGCTACCCGCCGTCGGTGCGTGAGATAGGCGAGTCGGTCGGCCTGACCTCCTCCTCCACCGTGCACGCGCACCTTGCCGTGCTCCAGCGCGAGGGCTACCTGCGTCGGGACCCGACCAAGCCCCGGGCGATCGAGGTCTGCTACGACCCGTCGTCGAAGGTGATCATGGACTCCCGGCCGCTGCGACACGTCCCGTTGGTCGGCGAGGTGGCCGCCGGCACGGGCGTGCTGGCCCAGGAGAACGTCGAGGAGCTCTACCCGCTGCCCGAGGACTTCACCGGCACGGGCACGCTCTTCATGCTCCGGGTCAAGGGTGACTCGATGGTCGACGCAGGCATCGTCGACGGTGACTTCGTGGTGGTGCGCCAGCAGACCGAGGCCCAGCAGGGCGAGATCGTCGTGGCCGGGATCCCCGACGAGGAGGCCACGGTGAAGACGTTCTCGACGAAGGACGGCAACGTCGTGCTCACCCCGGCCAACGAGCGGCTCTCCCCCATGGTGTTCGATCCGGCGGACGTGACCCTGTTCGGCAAGGTGGTAACGGTACTCCGCAAGCTCTGACGGACCGACCGTCCCGACCACCGGTTCGGACCCGTCACCCTCCGGGCCCTCGGAGCGTCACGCCCTGGGTGTGTCCGGGCCGATCGAACTCATGTCGGGGTAGCGCAGGCCGGCGGTCACGTCCGGCGGGAAGACCCCGTCGACGGCGGACAGGTCGGCGGGCTCCAACACGACGTCGGCGGCCGCCACGTTCTCCTCCAGGTAGGTGCGGCGCTTCGTACCCGGGATGGGGACGACGTCTTCGCCACGTGCCAGCACCCAGGCCAGGGCGAGCTGGCCCGGTGTGCACCCCTTCCCGGCGGCGAGCTCGCGGACCCGGTCGACGAGTCCCAGGTTGCGACCGAAGTTGTCGCCACTGAACCGCGGCAGGAACTTCCGGAAGTCACCGTCGGGGAAGTCCCCGGGAGACGTGATCTGACCGGTCAGGAAGCCGCGGCCGAGCGGGCTGTAGGCCACGATGCCGATCCCGAGCTCCCGGGCGGTCGGCACCACGTCGTCCTCGATGTCCCGGCTCCACAGCGACCACTCGCTCTGGAGGGCGGCGATCGGATGCACGCCGACGGCGCGGCGCATGGTGTCGGACCCCGCCTCGGACAGTCCCAGGTAGCGGACCTTCCCCTCGGCCACCAGTTCGGCCATTGCCCCCACGGTCTCCTCGATGGGGACGGCGGGGTCGGTCCGGTGCTGGTAGTAGAGGTCGATGTGGTCGACCCCGAGTCGGCGCAACGAGCCCTCACAGGCCTCGCGCACATAGGCGGCATCACCGCGGACGGACCGGACCGCGGGATCGTCGGTCCGCACGATCCCGAACTTCGTCGCCAGCACCACCTCGTCGCGCCGTCCGCTGATCGCGCGTCCCACCAGCTCCTCGTTCAGGTAGGGGCCGTACATGTCGGAGGTGTCGAGGAAGTTGACACCGAGCTCGAGCGCCCGATGGATGGTGGCGATCGACTCGGCCTCGTCGCCGGGCCCGTAGAACTCGCTCATACCCATGCAGCCCAGCCCCTCGGCGGAGACGACGGGTCCGGACGAGCCGAGCTGGCGTGTGGTGAGAGTCATGGTCCGACCCTACCCACGGAGGCCGCCCTACGAACGTCAGACCCCGTCCCGGAGCAGCGCTTCGAGGACCGCCGCCGCATCCACGAGCTCCTGCTCGGTCACGTGCTCTCCCGGGGTATGGGCGAGGAGGGGATCGGCCGGACCGAAGTTGGCGGCCGGCACGCCGTGGGCCCAGAACGTCGCCACGTCGGTCCAGCCCACCTTGGCCCGGGGGGCGACCTGCGTTCCGGCGACAAGTGCGGCCAGTACCGGGTGGTCGAGCGACGGAGGCGCACCAGCGGTGGCCTCCAGCAGCTCCCAATGGTCACCGGCATCGAGGTGGGGGGCGAGCAGCTCCCGGACCGCCGACTCGGCCTCCGCTTCGTCCCGGTCAGGGGCGAACCGATGGTTGAGCACGACGGTGGCCTCGTCGGGCACGACGTTTCCCGCCACCCCTCCCTCGACGGACACCGCCTGCAGCTGCTCGGCGTACTCGCACCCGTCGATGACCGGACGGCGGCCCTCGTAGCCGGCTGCGGTCGTCAGCAGGGGCGCCAGTCGGTGGACGGCGTTCCGCCCGGTGTGCGGCCGGGCCGTGTGGGCCCGTGCCCCGGCGAGTCGGATCTTGAACCGGAGGGTTCCCTGGCACCCGGCCTCGACGAGTCCCCCAGTGGGCTCGCCCAGGATGGCGACATCGGCCGCGACGAGGTCGGGGCGCTCGGACCACAGCTGCCGCAGCCCGTTGAACTCGTGGGCGACCTCCTCGGTCGCGTAGAAGCACCAGGTCACGTCGACGGCCGGCTCGGGCAGTCTTCCGGCGAGGTGGAGGAAGACGGCGAGGCCACCCTTCATGTCCGCGGCTCCCACCCCGAAGAGGGTCGAGCCCTCCAGACGGGGCACGTCATTGCCGTCGACCGGCGGGACGGTGTCCAGGTGACCGGCCAGGAGGACGCGCCGCTGCCGTCCCAAATGCGTGCGGGCCACGACGTTGTCCCCGACCCGCTCGACGTCGAGCCACGCACAGAGCTCGAGCGCCGCCTGGACGGCGTCAGCCACCACCTGCTCGTGATGACTGACGGACGGGATGCCCACGAGTGCCGTGGCGAGGCCCAGCAGCCCGTCCGGCACGGCGTCGGTCACATCGACACCCCGTGGGAGCGCAGGATGTCGTTGAGCTGCGCCTTGTCGTGGCGCTGGCCCTCGCTCAGGCGACGGAGCACCAGCACGCACGGGAGGTAGAACTCCCCACCCGGGAAGTCCCGCCGGCGCGACGCCTGGACGGCCACCGACCAGGGTGGCACATGGCCACGGCCGAGCTCGTCACCGGTCTCGGCGTCGATCACCGGGATCGACGGGTTGAGGATCGTGCCCTCCCCCACCACCGAGCCGCGTCCGACGCGGGCACCCTGGGTGATCATGGCCCGGCTGCCGATCATGACCTCGTCCTCGATGATGACCGGTGCGGCCTGGGCCGGCTCCAGGACGCCGCCGATGCCGACGCCTCCCGACAGGTGGACCCGCTCGCCGATCTGGGCACACGAGCCGACGGTGGCCCATGTGTCGACCATCGTGCCCGCACCCACCCGGGCGCCGATGTTCACGTAGCTGGGCATACAGATCACGCCAGGTGCCAGGTACGACCCCCACCGGGCCGACGCCCCCGGGACCACCCGGACGCCGGCCGCCTCGTAGTCGTGCTTCAACGGGAGCTTGTCGGCGAACTCGAATGGACCCGCCTCGATGGTCTCCATGGAGCGCAACCGGAACAGCAGGAGGATGGCGTGCTTCAGCCACTGGTGGACCACGACCTGGTCGGTCAACGGATCGATCTCGGCGATACGTGCCTCGCCCGAGTCGAGCAGGTCGATGGCCGCGGTCACGACCTCGAGTGCGTCGGCGTCCGCAGGCGACAGTTCGCCGGCCCGTTCCCAGAGCGCCTCCACCCGTCCCGCCAACTCGGCATGGACGGTGTCGCGGGCGTCGTCGTCGCCGGGGGTGGGCTCGTGGGTCGGTGCGTGGTCAGCCATGGGTGGAGACGTTACCGTCCGGCCCGACCGTGGCCCGCCCTCGGCCGCGCTGACGGCCGGCACCACGATCGGGTCCACCGCGTCGGTCAGCCGACGGAGCCGAGCCGTTCCGCAACCAGTTCCAGTCGGTCGAGCGGCTGCACCGCCGCGACCCGGACATGGCCGCTGCCCGCCGGGCCGTAGAGCTCGCCGGGACTGACCAGGAGTCCCGCCTCCCGGGCCAGCCAGTCGCACAGGTCCCATCCGTCGGCGAACCGCTCGGGCACCGGCAGCCACAGGTAGAAGCCCCCGGCGGGGAGCACCACGGGCAGACCGGCCAATGCCAGCGCGTCGGCCAGGAACGACAGCCGATCGCGGTACCGGGTCCGTTGGACGTCGACGTGGGCGTCGTCGTCGAGGGCGACCACCGCACCGGCCTGCACGGGTCCCGGCACCATGAGCCCCGCGTGCCGCCTGACGTCGAGCAGGTACGTCACCAGTTCGGCGTCGCCGGCATAGAATCCGGCGCGGACTCCCGCCAGGTTCGAGCGCTTCGACAGGGAGTGGACCGCCACGACGCCGTCGCTCCCCGACTCGAGGATCGTGCGGGGTGGTCCCTCCCAGGTGAACTCGGCGTAGCACTCGTCGGACAGGACCGGCACGCCGTGGGCGCGTCCCCATGCCGCGGCGCGCCCCAGGTCGGTCAGATGGCCCGTGGGATTGGCCGGCGAGTTGACCCACAGGAGCAGCGCCCGGTCCACGTCCGCCGGGTCGACCGCGTCGAGGTCGAGTCCGCCGCCCGGCAGCTCGGGAACGGGGACCGGACGGGCACCGGCGAGCGTCGCCCCCATGGCGTAGGTCGGATAGGACACCGACGGGTAGAGCACGGTGTCCCTATCGGGGGTGCGCAGGCGCAGGAATTGCGCCGTGGTGGCGACGAACTCCTTGGTCCCGACGCAGGCGGCCACCTCGCGCTCGGGGTCGACGGTCACGCCGAAACGGCGCTCCAACCAGCCGGCCGCCGCCCGCCGGTACCCGGGCGAGCCCGGCGACGTCGGGTAGCCGCGCTCGGTGCCCGATGTCGCCATGGCCTCCAGGACCTCGGGGGGCGGTGGGTCGTAGGGGGTGCCGATCGAGCAGTCCACGAGGCCGCCCCGTCCGGCGAACCGCTCGGTCGCCGCGGCCTTCGCCCCGTTGAGGCGCTCGTAGGGGTAGGGCGGCGGTGCGAAGCCGACCACAGCGCCGTCGTCGCCCGTGCCGGCCACCCGCCTGACGCCGCCCGTCCCGACCGCGGATCCTCCGCTCACGTGGCCCTCCCCGTCCCGGGCATCCGGCCCGACGTGCGCACTCACGATGGCCAGGAACTCGGCGAACCGGGCCCGTCCGGCAGCGTCGAGGACGACCTGGATCCGTGCACCGGTGTCCCCGGCCTCCTCACCCACGATCTCGCCCTCCCGGTGGACCGCCGCCAGCACGTCGCCCCGCGCCCAGGGGATCTCCAGCTCGACCGCCCGGTCCCCCACCCGCAGCCGGTCGCCGATCGTCGTGAGGAGCTCCTCGATCCCCTGTCCCGTGCGTGCCGAGATGAGCACCGACCCCGGATGCGCCGCCAGCAGCCGCTGCGCCTCCACGCCGTCCTCGTCGTCGCCCGTCCCCAGGGCGTCCGCCTTGTTGACCACGAGGAGCTCCGGCAGCGAGTCGGCGCCGATCTCGGTCAGCACGGCGTGGACCGCGGCGATCTGACCCTCGAGGTCCGGGGCCGAGCCGTCCACGACATGGACGATGAGGTCGGTCTCCAACACCACTTCGAGGGTCGACCGGAAGGCCTCGACCACCTGGTGGGGCAGCTTCCGGACGAACCCGACGGTGTCGGTCAGGAGGACCGTCTCCCCACCCGGCAGATCGAATTTGCGGGTTCGGGGGTCCAAGGTCGAGAACAGCCGGTTCTCGACGAGTACGTCGGACTCGCACAGCCGGTTGAGCAACGTCGACTTGCCGGCGTTCGTGTACCCGACGAGTGACACCGTGCGCTGGCGACCGCGTTGACGTCCCCGGCGCTGTACCCGCCGGGTCCGGTCGAGCTGGCGGAGGTCCGCCTCGAGTCGGCTCATCCGCTGGAGCAGGCGACGTCGGTCGACCTCGAGCTGGGTCTCGCCGGGCCCACGGGTGCCGATGCCACCCGCCTGCTGGCTGAGCGAGTGTCCGCGGCCGCGCAGTCGGGGGAGCCGGTAGCGCAGGAGGGCCAGCTCCACCTGGGCACGGCCTTCCGGGGTGCGGGCGTTCTGGGCGAAGATGTCGAGGATCACGGCGGTGCGGTCGATGGCGGTGCGACCCAGGATCTTCTCCAGGTTGCGCTGCTGCGCGGGCGAGAGGTCGTCATCGAACACCACGGTGTCGGCGTCCACCTCGAGGCACATCTCCAAGAGTTCCTCCGCCTTGCCCCGGCCGAGGTAGGTGGCAGGGTCGGGAGCGGGTCGCTTCTGCATGATCCGACCGGCCACATCGGCCCCGGCGGTGTCGACCAGCCGGGCGAGCTCGTCGAGACCGGCCTCCGTAGCAACCTGGGTGCCCCCCGGGAACGTCACGCCCACCAGGACGATCCGCTCACGGAATTCCCTCGAGATGAGGGTGTCGGTGAACGCCGACTCGGTCGGGCTCATCCGGCGCTGCTCATCCGGGCCGTACTCGGGCGGCGCCACCCGGCGGGACGCACCCGACGACCGCTGTCCGCCCGGTCGGCCTCATGCTGTGGCGTCCACGGGGCATCACGGACGGGCACCGGACAACACGGCCGCCGGGTCGACGACCACCGACGCCACGCGGTGCACGGGGCCCCGCAGCAGGGTCTCGTCGTCGTCCAGCGACACGTGCAGGGTGCCGCCGGGGTTGTGCACGTCGACCTCGGTGCCCACGAGGCCCCAGCTGTGCGCAGCAGCAGCTGCGGCGGCACTGCCGGTGCCGCACGCCTGGGTCTCCCCAACCCCGCGCTCGAACACACGAAGGACGAGGTTGTCAGGCTCGTCCCCCGAGGTGATGAACTCCACATTGATCCCGCCCTCGTGGACCGACTGCAGGTGGGTGCCGATGCCGACCACGTCGATATCGTCGAGGTCCGGGCCGAACATCACGAGATGGGGGTTGCCCATGTCGACCGTCCGCACCTTGCGGTCGATGAACTTCTGCGGCTGGTCATCGCCGAGCACCGCCCGACCGAGCCCGACGGTCGCCTCGGCGGTGTGCACCTGTGCGCCCTCGAGGTAGACGACCGTCTTGACCCCGGCAGCAGTGGCGACCGTGAACGTCGGGGGGAACACCATGGCACTCAGCACTGCCGCCTGGGCGAGGCAGCGCATGCCGTTACCGCTCATCTCGGCCTCTCGGCCGTCCGCGTTCTGCAGGACCATCGTGAGGTCCGCCACGCCCCGGCCGTCCTGGACCCGGATCACCCCGTCGGCACCCACGCCGAACCGTCGGTCGCACAGGGCACGCACCAGATCGGAGGGCAGGGGGCCGCTGCCCGTCGGATCCACCTGGACCAGGAAGTCGTTGCCGGCACCGTGGTGCTTGGTGAATCGGAGGAGGCCGGTGTCTGGGGAGGTGGTGGTCATCGTGCTCCCCTACAGTCTCTCATCCGTTAGCGCCGCCCGTTAGCCGGGCAGCCGTTTCACGGTCCCGTACCGCTCCCACCTGGTCGCCGGCCATCCTGGCCGTCACCACCGCCACCGGATCGTCGTCGGGATCGAGCCAGTGGATCCGTGGGTCACGTCGGAACCAGGCCCGCTGGCGCCTGGAGAACGCACGGGTGCGGCGCACCGCCTCGTCGACCGCGTCGGCAAGCGGCACCCCGTCCTCCAGGTGGCTGAGCAGCTCACGGTAGCCCAGCGCCTGCCGCGCGGTGCGTGACAGACCCCCCGGTCGGGCCGCCAGTGCCCGCACCTCCTCGAGGAACCCGTCGTCCATCAGGTGTTCGAACCTCTCGCCGATCCGGCGGTCGGACTCCTCGGCCTCCCGCTGGATCCCCAGGAGCTCCACCTGCGCAGGTGGATACCGCTCGAGACCGGGGCCGAACGAGGAGAACGGACGACCGGATCCGAGCGTGACCTCGAGGGCCCGCACCAGGCGGCGCTCGTTGCCCGGCTCGATGCGCGACGCGGCGACGGGGTCGAGGGCCTCGAGTCGGGCGTGCAGCCCGGCACACGCGGCCGACCGCTCCCCGCTCCCGGGCGGACCGCCCGCGTCGAGCTCAGCGGTCAGCTCGTCCGCCTCTGCGGCGAACCGACCCGGGAACGTCAGATCGTCCGTCACCGACCGCAGGTACAGCCCCGTCCCACCGACCAGGAGCGCGACCGAGCCCCGTAGGGCGATCCCCTCCAGCGCGGCACGGGCGTCGGTCTGGAAGCGGGTGACCGTGTACTCCTCGTCCGGCTCGACCAGGTCGAGCAGGTGGTACGCGAACTCGGCCCGTACGTCATGTGCGGGCTTCGCCGTCCCGAGGTCCATGCCGCGGTAGACGGCCATGGAGTCGACGGACACCAACTCCACGGTGATGCCCCGGGAGCGGGCGGCACGGGCCGTGGCCAGGGCGATCCCCGACTTTCCCGAAGCAGTGGGCCCGACGAGGGCGACGGCCATCGATCAGCCGGCGGTCACGGGGATGCGCACCCGGTACGACGGGCGGGCGGTCACCTCGACGAAGTCGCCGATCAGATGGTGCCGGGCGGCGTCGGTGACCGCCACCTCCGCGTAGGAACCGCTCGCCGGGGGACGCCCCGCGGGCGTCGCGAAGTGCACGAGCTTGTTCTGTCCGGTCCGGCCCGTGGTGACCGAACTGTCCCGCTTCGACGGCCCCTCGACCACCACTTCCTCCACTCGGCCGACCCGGGCCCCGTGCTTGCGGAGGGCCGACCGTTCGACGACGGCCCGCAGGCGCTCCATGCGCTCGGCGGTCACCTCGACGGGCAGGAAGCGGTCCTCCATGCCGGCGGCCCTCGTGCCCGGACGCGGCGAGAAGACGAAGGTGTACGCACTGTCGAACTCGGCTTCCCCAGCCACTTCCAGGGTGCGCTCGAAGTCGGCGTCGGTCTCCCCCGGGAACCCGACGATCAGGTCCGTCGTGACCGCCAGGTCGTCGACGGCGGCACGGACGGCCGCCAACCGGTCCAGGTACCGCTCGGCCGTGTAGCCCCGGCGCATGGCCACCAGGACGGCGTCACTGCCCGATTGCAGGGGGAGGTGCAGGTGGTTGCACACCTCCGGCGTGTCGGCCATCGCTGCGATCACCTCGGGGCGGAGGTCCTTCGGGTGGGGACTGGTGAACCGCACCCGCCGGATGCCGTCGACGGCGCCGACGGCCCGCAGGAGGTCGCCGAAGAGGGGGCTGCGCCGGGTGATGTCCCTGCCGTAGGAGTTGACGTTCTGGCCGAGCAGGGTGACCTCGGTGACCCCGCGTCGGGCCAGCTCGCACACCTCCGCCACCAGGTCGTCCATCGGGCGCGACACCTCGGGGCCGCGCACGGCGGGGACGATGCAGTAGGCGCACGAGTTGTCGCATCCCATCTGGATCGTCACCCAGGCGGCATAGGGGAGGTCCCGGACGGCGGCCAGGGCGGCGGTCTGCTGGTCGGCCGCGGTCGGCTCCCCCACCGGCACGGGCTCGTCCAGGATCTCCACCAGCGGACCCTCCGAGGACGCTCGCCGCAGCAGCGCAGGGGCATCCGTCAGGTTGTGGGTCCCGAAGACGACGTCGACGTGGCCGGCCCGCTCGCGGATCTTCTCGCCGTCCATCTGGGCGAGACAGCCACCGACGGCGATCTGCATGTCCGGCCGACTCTCCCGGAGCGCCTTCAGGTTGCCCAGGTGACCGTAGAACTTGTTGTCGGCGTTCTCCCGGATGCAGCAGGTGTTGAACACCACCACGTCGGCCAACTCCATGTCGGGTGTCGCCACCAGGCCGTCCGCCACCAGGGCGCCGGCCAACCGCTCGGAGTCGTGCTCGTTCATCTGACACCCGAAGGTGCGGATGTGGAACGTGCGCGCCGCTGCGTCTGCGCCGTCCGGCGCGCCGGAGGGGGCGCGCCCGCCTCCGTCGGTTCCCGCATCGTTGCTCACCGACACAGGATACGGCCCCCTGTCACACCCTCCGGCAATGATCACCCCATGGCGCTGGATCACTCCACTCCGCCTGCCTCGTCCGGCCTCACCTCGCAGGTGGCCACCCTCACCGGGCTGCTCGGTGCCTTCGTGGCCG
>Ga0182014_10000774_pt1 | contig 43263 bp, 43 predicted proteins | sample 612S2DmetaG_FD_120489 | JGI IMG/M metagenome (GOLD analysis project Ga0182014, IMG submission 120489) | Permafrost microbial communities from Stordalen Mire, Sweden - 612S2D metaG | ecosystem: Environmental > Terrestrial > Soil > Wetlands > Permafrost | place: Sweden: Stordalen | collected... | reverse complement strand
GACATCTCCTGGGGGCCCACCAAGAGGGCGAAGCGCGCACCGGATTTATCGGCCACCTTCATCTGGGACTTCATCGACCGGTTGTCGTAGGCCCGAGCGACGGCGAAACCGGCGGCGCGCAACTCATCCACCAGTACCGTCGCGACGTCTTGGTTCGTCGTGTCGATCACGAACAGGTCCAGTGAACGACCTATGAGGTTACGTGGTTCAACGCCCTCGGCCGCTCGCGTGAGGAGCAGTCGCTCGATGCCGCTACCGAAGCCGATCCCGCTCGTGGGCTTACCGCCAAGTTGCTCGGCGAGCTTGTCGTAGCGTCCACCCCCTCCGATCGCGTTCTGCGCTCCGCCGAGGGCGTCGGCGACGAATTCGAACGTCGTACGGGTGTAGTAGTCGAAGCCCCGAACGAGTCGCGGGTCAAGTTGGGACTCGATACCGATTGACGTCAACCCGGCGACGACTTTGTTGAAGTGGGCTCGACAGTCGTCGCAGATGTGATCGATCAACATCGGGCCTTCGCCGGTCACCGCGATACAGGCCGGGTCTTTGCAGTCCAGCACGCGCAGCGGATTCACGGACCACGTCTTTTGGTGTTCGTCGCAGAGCCGATCGACGTTCGCCTCCAGGTGCGCGCGCAACAGTTCCACGTAGGCCGCGCGACAGACGTCGTGGCCCATCGAGTTGATGAGGAGACGAAATTGCCTCAGGCCCAGTGCACGGTAGAAACGCTCCGCCAGGGCGATCACCTCGACGTCGACCGCCGGGTCATCGGTGCCGAGCACCTCGACGCCGAGTTGGTGGTGCTGGCGATAGCGCCCGGCCTGGGGGCGCTCGTAGCGAAAGGCCGGTGTCACGTACCACGTCCTCCACGGCGTCGTGGGATTGTGCTGGATGAAGGCGCGAACGACGGGCGCGGTACCCTCCGGGCGCAACGCGTAGATCCGATCCCCGCGGTCTGAGAACACGTACATCTCTTTCTTGGCGACGTCGCTCTCTTCGCCGATGCCCCGATTGAACACGCCGACGTCTTCGAACATCGGCGTGATGATCAACTCGAAGCCGTAGCGATAGGCGAACTGGGCGAAGGTCGCGACGACGCCCTCCCACTCGGCCGAGTTCGGCGCGAGTACGTCGTGGGTCCCGGTGGGGGCTTGAAAGGGTGTGACGGCGTCGCTCATGAATTCTTGTTCTGTCCCGGTAGTTGTCGGAAGGCATCGAAGACGCCGTCGACGCTCTTCAGCGCCGCCAACAGGCTACTGAGGTGCGTCGGGTCCGCGAGCTCCACGTCGAAGACCATTCGCACGATCCTCGAGCCCGACGTCGACGTCGAACTCGAGATGATACTGAGGTGATACTCGGCCACGACCTTCGAGACGTCGAGCAGGAGTCGCGACCGGTCGAAGGCCATGACTTCGAGCACCGCGCGGTACTGACCGCTGACCGATCCGTCCCATTCGACGTCGATGATGCGCTCCCCCAGGCGTTGGGCCAGGGCGACGGCGTTCGAGCAGTCGTCGCGGTGCACGGACACCCCTCGACCCTGCGTGATGAATCCCATGATGCTGTCACCGGGCACCGGCGAACAGCAGCGCGCCAGGTGGATCATGACGTCGTCGAGTCCCTCGACGTAGACGCCGGCCGTACGCCGAGTGGTGCGACTGGTGCGCGGCATGCGCGTGACCGTGGTCGGCATCTGTTCGGTCTCGCCGCCGCCGCGCAGTTCGCGGTCCAGGCGCTGGACCACGGCGAGCGCCGAGATCTGACCGCTGTCGATCGCCATGAAGAGCGCGTCGATGTCCTCTAAGTTCATTCCCGTGATGACCGCGTCCAGCGCGCTCGACGAGAGCGACGTGGCGATCGGGAGGCCCTCGCGTCGAAGCGCCTTGGTCAGCTCCTCGCGGCCTCCCTCAATCGCGTCCTCACGACGTTCTCGCTGGAACCACTGGCGGATCTTCGATTTGGCGCGTGACGATTGGGCGATCGCGAGCCAGTCGCGTGACGGACCGGCGGAGTCGCTCTTGCTGGTCACGATCTCGACCACGTCGGCCGAGCGCAGGACCGTATCGAGGGGCACGAGGCGACCGTTGACCTTGGCGCCCACGCAGTGGTGGCCGACTTCGGTGTGCACGGCGTAGGCGAAGTCGATCGTCGTCGCACCTTCGACCAACGCGATCACCCGGCCTTTGGGCGTGAAGACGTAGACCTCGTCTTGACCGAGGTCGAGCTTCAACGCTTCCAAGAACGCGATCGGGTCGTTCTCTTCTTCTTCGACGTCGGCGAGACGCTGCATCCAGGCGACCTCTTTGCTCGACGCGCCCTCCTTGTAGCCCCAGTGCGCGGCGACGCCGAACTCGGCGCGCCGGTGCATCTCGAAGGTCCTGATCTGCACCTCGACGGACTTGCCCCGGGGCCCGATCACGGTCGTGTGCAGGGACTGATAGAGGTTGAACTTGGGCGAGTTGATGTAGTCCTTGAATCGTCCCTGGACCGGGGACCACAGCGCGTGAATCGCGCCGATTACGGCCCAACAGTCGCGGTCCTCGTCGACGATGACGCGAAGACCCACGAGGTCGAAAATGTCGTCGAACTCCTTGCCGCCGATGACCATCTTCTCGTAGATGCTCCAGAGGTGTTTCGGGCGTCCGCGGACCTCGGCCTTGATGCCGAACTCGTCGAGCTTGGCCGAGAGCGTCGCCATGACTTCACTGAGGTAGTCCTCGCGCTCGGGCTGACGGGCCGCGACCATCTGTTCGATCTCGGCGTAGCGCTTCGGGTGCAGGGTCGCGAAACTGAGGTCCTCGAGTTGCCACTTGACCTGTTGGACCCCGAGACGGTGCGCCAACGGCGCGTAGACGTCGAGGGTCTCTTGGGCGATCGCGCGCTGACGGGCCATCGGCATAACCGAGATCGTGCGCATGTTGTGAAGGCGATCGGCGAGTTTGATCAACAACACGCGCCAGTCCTGGGCCATGGCGATGAACATCTTGCGGATGGTGGCCGCCTGCTGCTCCTCCTTGGAGTCGAACTCCAGGCGGTCGAGCTTGGTGACGCCGTCGACGACCGCGGCGACCTGATCGCCGAACTCTTGGGCCAGCCACTCCTTGGTGATGCCGGTGTCCTCGACGGCGTCGTGCAACAGGGCCGCGGTGATCGTGGCCTCGTCGAGGCCCAGGTCGGCCGCGATATCGGCCACCGCGATCGGGTGCGTGACGTAGGGCTCGCCGGTTCGGCGCAGTTGGCCCTCGTGCGCCTTAATGGCGGCGGCCCCGGCGCGTCGGATGACCTCGACGTCGCCGTCAGCGTGGTGCTCGAGGAAACGGCCGATTAAACGCTCTATAGACCCGCTCAGCGCGGGGTCAGCGGCGGAGCGAGAAGTGAGACTGACCATACAGTCAGCCTAATGGCGCCCTATCGCCGTTTTTGTTTGCGCGCCCGCGCCTGAATGGTGCCGCGCGACAGCGTGCCCGGGGCACTTCGCGGACGTGGTCCGCTCGACGCCGTGGGACGTGCGAGTCGCTGAGCGCCTTCGCCCGCGTACAACGCCGCCGCGGCCGGCGTGAGCACGCGCTGGTCGCTGCGCAGTCGCGCCCGCTCGGCCATTTCACGGAATCGCGGTTCGCGTTCTTTCATTATCGCGAGCAGCGGACTCGCGATGAAGATCGATGAGTAGGCCCCACTCATGAGACCGACGAAGAGCGCGAGGCCGTAGCTCTGGAGCGTGGTCGCACCGAGGATGTCGGCGCCCACCACGAGGACCGATAAGACCGGCAGGATCGCGACGAGTGAGGTGTTGATGGAACGCGCCAGCGTCTGGTTCATCGAGAGGTTCACCATCTCGCCGTAGCTGAGGTCACCGCTCTTCAAGATGCCGCCGGCGTTGTCACGAACGCGGTCGAAGACGACCACGGTGTCATAGAGCGAGTAACCGAGGATCGTGAGGATGGCGATGACGGTGTCCGGCGTGATTTGCAGACCGAACAGCGAGTAGACGCCCACCGTCACGAGCAGGTCGTGCACCATGGCGATGAACGCGGCCAACGCCATCTTGGGCTCGAATCGGATACTGATGTACGCCACGACCGCGATGAAGAAGACGATGAGCGCTTCCAGCGCGCGATGCGTGATCTGACTTCCCCACGTCGGACCAACGCTGGTGACGGATACTTGGTTGGTACTGACCCCGGCGGTCTTGGCCAAGGAGTTGGCGACCTTGTTGATTAACGCCGTTTGGGAATCAGCGCTCAAAGAATTGATGTCGGCCGTCACTTGGTAGGTCTTGGAGCCCAGCTTCTCGACGGTCGGATCCCTGAGCCCCGCTTTTTCCGCGGCGCTCGTGATGGCCGCGACCGTGGAGTGCGAGGTCTGCACTTCCCACGAACTACCTCCCTTGAAGTCGATGCCGAGGTTGAAGCCCCGGATACCCAGCGACGCGAGTCCGAGCACGATGATGACCATCGAAATGGTGAACCACGTGCGCTTTCGACCAACGAAGTCAACCGTCGTGCGGCCCTGATAAATCCGACCGAGTCGTCCCGGCGTCTTCTCTTCGGTCTCGTCGGTCATCACGTCATCACTCATGGGCACTCACACCTGGCGTGAGGCCCGCGACCATCGAGAGGGCCGACGTGCTGCTGGTGCTGCGCCGACCGAGCAGGATCACCAGCGGCCTGGTGAAGTACCAGGTCATGAAGACGTCCATCAAGGTGGACAACCCGAGGAAGAAGGCGAAGCCGCGGACGTCGCCGACGGCGATGAGGTACAACAGAATTGCGGCCAGCAGACTAACGGTGTCGGCGGCCAACACCGTGCGCCACGCCGAGCGGAATCCCCGGTCAACCGAGGTGCGAACCGAACGCCCTGCTCGGGCCTCGTCTTTCAATCGTTCGAAATACACGATGTAACTGTCGACAGTGATACCAATGGACACAATTATCCCCGTGATACCCGCGAGGTCGAAACTCGGCGCGAAGGCCGTATGGCCGAGCGCCGAGATGATGGCCCACAAGAGCGCGGCCGTCGCCGCCAAGCCCAGCACGATCACGAGACCGAGCGCACGGTAGTAGAGGATCGTGTAGAGCAACACCAGAAGCAAACCCACGAGGCCGGCGCCGAGGCCGGCGACGAGCGAACTGTGTCCGAGGGTCGGTGAGACCGTGACGGTGTCGAGCGGGTTCAGTCGAACCGGCAGGGCGCCGAACTCCATGGCCACTGCGAGATCTTTCGCGGAGCTTTCAGTAAAAGAACCCGAAATTTCTCCCTGCCCATTGAAGCTTGTAAACGCAGACTGACTTGGCAAGATCAAGGGAGCCGACTGGATGACGCCGTCGAGCTCAATCGCAACCTCTGCGTGAAAATTCGCCTCCGCTACTTTGTCCCAGGCGGGGCTACCGGTTTTCGTCAGTGTGTAGTCGACCACCCATTGACCGATTTGGTTCTGCCCCGCGGTCGCCTTCGCGACCGCCGTTCCCGTCAACTGTGCAGGTCCCAAAACATATCGCACACCCGACTCACCGAGATAAGGAAGAATGACTTCGTCTTTCGGGTTGTCCTTGTTCGGCTTTGTCGTCGCGATGTTCGAGAAACTCGGGTCAGGGGAAATATTGTTGCTTGGTTCTCCCGTCGAAGTATTGACATCCAAATTCGCGGCCGAGAATAGATAGCTACTGCCGCATGATGGGAGCTTCGCCACAGCATCGGTCTTTTTGGCTTCGGTCGCTTCACAAAGCACCGGACGAAAGAGCAACTGCGCCGTCTCACCGACCAGCTGCAAAATACGACGGGCATCGGTAACACCGGGCACGCTGACGACCACGTTCTTGCCCTGGAGATTCACCGTGGCCCCCGACACGCCGAGGCCGTTGACGCGGTTGTTCAGAATGGTGACCACTTCTTGCATGTCGGCGGTCGAGGCGTGGGTGGCCGGTTTGTAGACCACCGAGAGGCCACCGGCCAAGTCCAGGCCAAGTTTCGGACCCCATCCCAGTGACAAGGTCGCCACCAGTGAACCGAACGCAATCGCGATCGTGAGGATGAGACTGACGATCAACGATCGTCGAGAACCGACCTGTTGGGCCATTACTTCTTGTCGCCTTCTTCGTCGTGTTCGTCGTCGGTCGATTCAGGCACGGGCGCTGGTGGATCGTATTTTCGAGCGATCGCCGTAGGAACGAAGTCCAGTTCCACACCGCTCGCTCCACGCAGGGTGATCAGGCCGTCGTCCATCTTCACCACGGTCCCGACGAAGCCGCCGATCGTCTGAGCGCGCTCCCCCAGTTCGACTTTTCGTGTGTTGAGTCGAGCGGCCTTCTGCTTCTGGGACCGGGGGCGGATGTAGAAGAAATAGAGCGATCCGAAAATCACGACGTAAATGAGAATCAGATAGCCGCTAAATGACGACTTCTTAGCGGTCGCCAACAGCATGTTCACCGCGAACAACATAGGTAATTCCTCCGAGATATAGACAAAGAAACCCTAGTCGTTTTAAGCGATTGCGTTAGACCAGCCCACCGCCGCGAGGCGTTATTCCAAGGTGTTGATAGGCCCGTTCGGTCGCCACCCGGCCACGGGGCGTTCGAATCAGGAGACCGTCGCGCAACAAAAATGGCTCATAGGCGTCCTCGATCGTCGAGGGCTCTTCGCCGCAGGCGTGCGCCAGGGTCGTCAGTCCGACCGGTTGATTGGCGAACTGCTGACAGAGCAGGCCCAGGATGCGACGGTCAATCTTGTCCAGACCGAACTCGTCGACTCCGAAGAGCGCCAGACCCTCAACGGCGACGTCCTCATCGATCACGTCGTGCCCCTGCACCGCGGCGAAGTCACGAACTCGTCGCAAGAGGCGATTGGCGATGCGCGGCGTACCGCGACTGCGCCCGGCGATGATGCACGCCGCGTCGCCCTTCAGCGTCACGTCGAGCAGACCGGCCGATCGACTGACGATGACCGTGAGGTCCTGCGGGTCATAGAGGTCGAGCTGGCCGACGAAACCGAATCGGTCGCGCAGGGGCGCGGCGACCAGCCCGGTTCGCGTTGTCGCCCCGACGAGCGTGAAGTTGGGCAGGTCGAGTCGGATGGCGCGCGCCGACGGCCCACGTCCGATCATGACGTCGAGGCGTCGGTCCTCCATCGCCGGGTACAAGATCTCCTCGACGCCGCGCGAGAGACGGTGGATCTCGTCCACGAACAAGACGTCGCCGTCTTGTAGGTCGGTCAACAGAGCGGCCAAGTCACCGGGGCGCGAGAGCACCGGGCCCGACGTGATCCGTAGGCCCGCGCCCATCTCGGCGGCGACGATGCTGGCGAGCGAGGTCTTGCCCAGTCCCGGGGGGCCCGCGAACAAGAGGTGATCCGCGGTCTGGTGGCGTGTCCTCGCCGAACCGAGCACGATCTCGAGGTGGCGCACCAATTCGCGTTGTCCGACGAACTCCGCCAGCGTGCTCGGTCGAAGCGACACCTCGGCGCGTCGGTCCTGTTCGTCAGCGACCGGCGCCACAACATTGCGAGTCAACTGCTCGACGTCGATCTCGTGGCGACTCACTGGCGCCTCAACAACTGCAACGCCTGGCGCAGCGCGGCGCCTTCGTCGTCGGAGAGCGTCGTACCACTGAGGGCCTGGCGAACCTCTTGGGTGCTGTAGCCGAGTCCCCGCAGCGCGTCTTCGATGGCGTCGTTCTGCGGCGTGGGTTTGGCGGCGACGTAGGAGTCCGGGACAACGACCTTGCCCTTCAGTTCCAGCACGATGCGACTCGCGGTCTTGGGTCCGATGCCCGGAATCGTCGCGATCGTCTTGGCGTCGTCACGCTCGATCGCCGTGGCGAGGTCACCGGTTGACATCGTGCGAAGGGCCGCGAGGGCGGTCGAGGGACCGACGCCCGGCGTGACCAGCAAGAGTTCGAAGAACTCGCGGTCCAGGTAGCTGGGGAACCCGTAGAGCACGATCGCGTCGTCGCGCACCGCCGTGAAGACGTAGAGATCGACGACGTCACCGACGCGGTAGTCCTCCTGGGAGGCGACACTCACCTCGTAGCCCACGTCGTGCACGTCGAGCACGATGGCGCCGTCTTTGTGATGGTGCAAGACCTGGCCGTGGAGCCACCCGATCACGCGCGGCTCCCCAGTGCGTATTTCTCTTCGCTGCGCACGACCATGAAGTACGTGATCGCCAGCGCCAGGGCGTCCGCGGCGTCGGCCGGTTTGGGTATCTCCGCGAGGCCGCACAGTCGCGCCACCATTGCCTGGACCTGGACCTTGCTCGCGGCCCCGTAGCCGGTGACCGCCAACTTGACCTCTTGGGCGTTGAACTGTCGAACCGGCACATTGATCGCCGAGGCGAGCGCGACGGCCACGCCGCTGGCTTGGGCGACCGGGATGGCGGTCTTGGCGTTTCGTTGATAGAAGACCCGCTCCACGACGACGGCGTCCGGCGTGGTCTCTTCGAGCAGCGTACGCAACTCGATCAGGATCTGGCCGAGGCGAAGTTCGACGGCGAGTTCGTGGTCGGTTTCGATGGTCCCGGCCCGAATCGCGCGAAAGGACTCCACGCCCTGGAACGAACCTTCGACGAGGCCGTAACCGCAACGGGTCAGTCCGGGGTCAATTCCTAATACGAACATACGTTCGATACTAGACCTCAATCGGTCCAGAAACCGGGAATTATCCCTCGTACGAGCCGAGGATCTCGTCAGAGATGTCGAAGTTCGAAAAGACGTTCTGAACGTCGTCGTGGTCGTCAATGGCGTCCATCAGGCGAAGAATCTTCTTCGCCTCGGATTCGGAGTCGACCGGAATCGAGTTCTGGGGCACCAGCGTCAACTCGGCGCTCAGCACCTTGGCGCCGTAGCCGTCGAGGGCGTCGCGCACCGATCCGAGGTCCTGCGGTTCGGTGGTGACCGTGAAGTTCACGCCGCTGGCTTCGAAGTTCTCTCCCCCGGCGTCCATGACCCACTCGAGGAGTTGGTCCTCGTCGATCGGTCCCTTCACTTCGATGATGCCCTTGCGATCGAACTGCCAGGACACCGCGCCAGGCTCGGCGATCGTGCCGCCGTTTCGCGCGAAGACGTGCTTGATCTCGGCGCTGGTCCGATTGCGATTGTCGGTCAGGGTTTCGACGATCACGGCGACGCCGTCGGGGCCGTAGCCCTCGTAGCTGATCGACTCGTAGCGAACGCCCTCGAGTTCGCCGGTGCCGCGCTTGATGGCGCGCTCGATCGTGTCTAAGGGCACCGACGCCTCGCGGGCCTTTTGGTACATGGTGCGAAGTGAAGCGTTGGTGTCGACGTCACCGCCGCCCTCTCGGGCGGCGACTTCCACTTGACGAATCAACTTGGCGAAGACCTTGGCGCGGGCGCTGTCTTTGGCACCCTTGCGGTGTTTGGTCGTTGCCCACTTCGAATGGCCGGACATCAAATTCCTCCTGCCCGATTGGGCTCAATCACTGTATCCGACAACTACATAGCGTCGACGAAGAGTCGGTGAATGCGCTCGTCATTCGTCAGTTCCGGGTGGAAGGAACAGCCCCAGATTCGCTCGCGGCGAACGAGAACGGGGTGTTCTCCATCGCCGTGGTCGTGGAACGCGAGGACTTCGAGATCGTCGGACCAGGTTTCGATCTTCGGCGCGCGGATGAAGACCCCGGGTACTTCACCGACGCCCTTGACGTTGACCATTGTCTCGAAGCTCGAGATCTGGCGTCCGTAGCCGTTGCGCCGAACCGAGAGTGGCAACACGTCAAAGCTCCACTGATCGCTTCGTCCGTCCAGGATCTCGTGGGCCAACAGGATCAGTCCGGCGCACGTGCCCAACACGCTCAGGCCGTCGGCGATCTTCTTCTCCAGCACCGGGCGGATGCCCGAGGTCGTGAGCAAGTAGGCGATCGTCGTGGACTCGCCCCCGGGCATCACCAGGCCGTCGAGGTCATCGAGTTGCTCGGCGTCGCGCACGGCGACGACCTGCGCGCCGACACGTTCGAGCATCGAGGTGTGTTCGCGCACGTCGCCCTGGAGGGCGAGGACGCCAACGCGCGCCACGTCTACCAGCCGCGTTCGGCGAGACGCTGCTCCAAAGAGGCCATCTCGATACCCTTCATCGCGGCGCCGAGTCCGGTCGAAACCTTGGCGACCAGGTGCGCGTCGCGGAAATGCGTCGTCGCCTCGACGATGGCCTTGGCCATGCGCTCCGGGTCGTCACTCTTGAAGATGCCCGATCCCACGAAGATGGCCTCGGCACCGAGCTGGAGCACGAGGGCCGCGTCGGCCGGCGTAGAGATGCCACCGGCGCAGAACAGCGGGACGGGCAGTTTGCCCGAGAGCGACACCTCTTGGACGAGCGCGAGCGGCGCCTGCAGATCCTTCGCGAGTGCGAACAGTTCGTTGGCGTCAGCCGATTGGAGTCGGCGCATCTGGGCGTTGATCGTGCGAAGGTGTCGCACCGCTTCGACGACGTTGCCGGTACCGGCCTCGCCCTTGGAACGAATAAGGCACGCGCCCTCGCCGATACGCCGCAGCGCCTCGCCCAGGTTCGTCGCGCCGCACACGAAGGGCACGGTGAAGCCCCACTTGTCGATGTGGTTCTCTTCGTCAGCCGGCGTCAAGACCTCGGATTCGTCGATGTAGTCGACGTCGAGTGCTTCGAGGATCTGCGCCTCGGCGAAGTGGCCGATACGGGCCTTGGCCATGACCGGAATCGTGACCGCGGCCTGGATCCCCTGAATCATCTCCGGATCGCTCATGCGCGCCACGCCGCCGTCGCGTCGGATGTCCGACGGCACGCGCTCGAGGGCCATGACCGCTACGGCGCCCGAGTCCTCGGCGATCTTCGCCTGTTCGGGATTGACGACGTCCATGATGACGCCGCCGCGGAGCATGTCGGCCAGACCGCGCTTCACGAGGGCCGATCCAATGGTTGAAGAATCGTGCGATGAACTCATAGCACTAAGCCTAATTGACCCCTACTACCACTCTTCCAATGCTCGGGCGCGAAGTTCGACGTCGTCAAGATCACTGATGTCCGTTGGTCGATCGCACCAGATGTTGAACCAGATCCAGCGCCACTGCGCGTACGTCGAGCCGGCGAAAAACGAGGTGCTCGAGAGGTTCTCTCCGGCACACTTTCGCAGCGCCCCGGCCAGTCCTGGCGGATAGCGGATGGCCGCGGCGGCGACTTCGTCGGCGCGGTAGGCCAGTCCCTGGCCGGCGAGCGCTCGGCGCGATTCATCGCTCGTCGCGGCGACTGACGCGAGGCTTTCGCGCAGAAGAAGTCCGAGGCGGTGTCGCGCAAGACAGTGCGCCACGACGCCTTCGAGTTCGATCAGTTCGAAGTCGCGCATCAACGCGTCGGTCACGAAGAACGAGAGTCCCGAACCGGTCGGCACCAGTGCGGCGTTGTAGGCGGGGTCGCTCACGATATAGATCTTGATGGCGGCGACGCCGAAGGTGGCGGCCAGGCGGTCCATGACGGTCGCGAGGCGCAGTCGATCCTTTTCGGTACCGCCGACCTTGAACTGATCGAGGACCAGGTTCCCGAGGGCGAGACCCTTGGCTTCGTAGCGCACGAGCGAACGACGAAGGTCCCATCCGTAGGCCAGCGCCACGGCGATGCCCACCAGCGGGACCCACGGTGCCACGACAACGCCGGCCACGAGCAGCAGCACCACGACGCCGACGCCGATGCTCTCCGGAAGCTTCTTGCGCATCGCGAAGCTTCGTACGACTTTTTGATGGTGGTGCTTCTCGGCGTTCGTGGGCGAATACGGACTCTGCCAGTTCGGATCAAGTACCGGCGCCACGTAGCGAGGTCCGCGGTCGCGCGACGGACTGGAGCGCCGAGACCTCGAGCGTTGCTTGGTTGCCATGGGATAAGGCTACCGGGTAGCCAAAAATCGCTCGCGCGCCACTTCGTACAGTTCCTCGTAGCGGTCCGTCAACGATGACATGGACCACTCGTTCGCGTGCGCTGTCGCGTGCGCGATCGACTCCGGGGTCTCCTCCTCGAGCGCGCCTTGAATGGCCCTTTCGAGACTGGTGTCGTCACCCGGCGTGAACATCGTCGCAAATCCCGACGCCGCTTCGCGGTAGCCCTCGATGTCACTCGCCACGACTGAGGTCTCACTCGCCATACCTTCGAGCAGTACCATTCCGAAGCTCTCGCCACCGATGGCGGGCGCGATCAAGGCATTCGCCCGGCGAAGCCACCGTCGCTTCTCCTCGTCGCTCGGCGCGCCCAAGAACTCGATCAAGGGATCGCCCGCGGCCAATGCCTCGAGTGAACGTCGCTGTGGGCCATCGCCCAGCACGACGAGCCGCCAGGGATCTTCGTCCTTGGCGTTATGCGCACGAACGGCGTTGATGGCGTGGGCGACGCCCTTTCGTTCCTCGTGTCGTCCGAGCACGACCAGCACTGTGTCGTCGCCGCGCTCTCGGGGCGTGGCGACGAATCTTTCCATCTCGAAGCCGTTGAAGAGCACCGTCGCTTCGATCCCGCAGGCGGCTTTGATCGTCGAGGCGGCCGATTCACTGACCGCGGCCGCGGCGTCGAGGTGAAGCGCGAGTCGTCGAAGAAGTGGCTTGGTGAGGCTGAGCGCCGGTCCCCCGCCGCCGCGGTGAAAGGTCGCCACGGCCGGGGCGATGTGCGCTCGAAGCACACCCCAGCCAATGAGTGGCGCGAAGGGTTCGTGACAGTGCACCACGTCGGGCCCGAAGTGCTCGACGGTGCGTCGAGCGTGTCGCGCGGCCGACGGCGAGAGGGTCAGCGGTGCGCGGCTTCCGTTGGCCGGGATCTTGAGCACCGTGCCGAATCGCGCCACGTGCGCGGGCGTGTCGTAGGTCGCGTGGTCGTGGCCGTCGGGGGCCACGATCAACACGTCGTGGCCGCGACCGACGAGCACTCGACTCATGGCGAGGGCCTGTTCTTGGGCGCCCCCAAAGGCGCTCAGTGCGTAGGACGACAGAATCGCAACGCGCAACTCAGGCACCGTCGAATCGCGGCTGCAACACGTGCCACTGCTCGGGCGCTCGTCGAATCAGGCCCTCTAGCTCCACCGCGAGTGCCTGGGTCACCCTCGTGACGTCCTCGCGTAGTCGCCCAATTCGCTCGGCCGCGATGGGCCGCGTGATGACGGCGAAGTGATCACGTCCCGGTCCGCTGTAGCAGGCCGCCCCCACCAACGTCGCGCCGGTGCGCAGCGCCAAGGTCGCGGGGCCCGCGGGCAAGCGAACCCGCTCACCGAAGAACTCGACCTCGATGCCGTTGCCTTGGATGTCGCGATCACAGAGCAGGCCGACAACGCCACCGTCCTTGAGCGTCTGGAGCAGCACCGTGCCGGCGTGTTCATCCAGTGGTTCGATGCGGATGCCGATCGATTCGCGCTTGGCTTTGAACCACGCGAAGAGCTCTGGCGGTTCGAGGTCTTCGGCGACCGCGGTCATGCCGAGGCCGAGGGAGTTGAGGTACGACCCGCCCCACTCCCAGCTGCCGATGTGCGGCAACGCGATGATCGTGCCGAGGCCCTTGGTCTTGGCGTCGTAGAGGTACTCCAGACCTTCGCCGATGCGAAAACGCGAGAAGACGTGCTCGGGTTTGATGCCCGGCAGTTTCGCGCCCTCGGCCCAGTACTGCCCGTAACTCTCGAAGCCCCGCTCGACGAAACGTGCCAACAGTCCCTCGTCCGGGTCGTGGTCGTCCACGCGCAGCGCGTGCGACACGTTCGTACGAAGGTTGCCTCGAGCGCCGGTGCTGCGACGACCGAACAACGTCGCGAGGCGTTTCGCGATTGCGACGTCGACACGCTCGGGCAGTCGTTCCATGACGGCGCCGAGCGTCTTGAAGAGTGCGACCTTCGATCTATCGCCCACGATTAGCGGCGCGACGTGCGACTTAGCCCTCGACGGATCCGGCTGCTGTGGTGGTGGATACGACCGGCCTGGGTCATCGGTGGATCGGCGCTGGCCGCGATCTGCCAGATCCGCCAGAACCGACCGGCCGCGGTCATGGCCGTCAGCGCGAGCATGATCCAAAGGACCGGTACGAAGATCGGCTTGGCGAGAAGACCGATGCCCAAGAGGATCATCCGCTCGGCCCGCTCCATCAGACCACCCTTGGCGGCGAGCCCGAGGCTCTCGGCCTTCGAGCGCTGGTACGAGATGAGATAGGTCGTCGTGAGGATCGCGAAGGGCAGCAACACGAGTTGGCCGTGACCGTGCGCGGTGAGGTAGTACGCGACGCCACCCAGGATCAAGGAGTCGGTCACTCGGTCCATGACCGAGTCGAAGAACGCGCCACGTTGGCTCGCGCGCTTCGACGCCTTGGCGACTGGACCGTCGAAGAGGTCGTGGAATCCGGTGAGCGTGAGCAGCACAATGGCGATCCAGAAGTGGCCGAGGGCGATCATCCAGGCGGTCGCGAAGGAGAAGACCAGTCCGGAGAACGTGAGGACGTCGGCCGAGAATCCGATGCGCACCAACCATCGACCGGTCGGCAGCGTTACCGTCTCTACCGACTTCCTAAAGTTTCCGTCGAGCATCGATCCTCCGGATCCCGTCACTCAATTGTAACGAACCGTCATATCAGGTTCTCTCAAAAGTTGCCGTGGACTTTTTGCCACGTCGATTGGAGCGATTCGGGTAACACACGCGTTTCGCCAATGGTGGTCATGAAATTCGTGTCCCCGATCCACCTCGGCAGCACGTGACCGTGTAAATGCTTGGGAATTCCGGCCCCGGCGGCCTGGCCCAGGTTCATCCCGACGTTCATGCCCTCGGGGCTGTACGCGGCTTCGAGGGCCACGACGCTTCGGCGCAGCATCCAGAAATAGTCCTCGTACTCGGCCTCGGAGAGGTCCTGCACCGCGGAGACGTGACGCTTCGGCAGGACCAAGATGTGTCCCGACCCGTAGGGAAAGGCGTTCAAGACCACGAAGCTCAACTCGCTCTTGGCGATGACCCCGGTGCTCTCGTCAACCGGCTCTTCGGCCAATTCACAAAAGACGCACGCGCCGTCCTCGCTGGCGTGTCCCTGCGCGACGTTCGCGACGTAGTCCTCGCGCCACGCCGCCGAGAACCGCTCGAGGGCCACTAACGGTCCTCGGGCGAGCCGTGCGTCGCGATCTCTTCGAGCAGTCGTGCCCGAAACTCCGCCACGCTCACGCCACGTTCGGGGTCGTTCGATCCGCGCGCGTTCACACCCAGCGTGGCCTTTTCGACGTCGTCGTCCCCGACCACGAGGATGTAGGGGATCTTCTCGAGCTTGGCCTTGCGGATGCGCGCGCCCAACGGTTCATTCGCCCCTTCGACGCCCGCGCGCACTCCTTCGAGCGCGAGGGTCTCGGCGACGTAGATCGCGTAGGCGTCGTGGTCATCGCGCACGCCCAGGACCCGGACCTGTTCGGGACAGAGCCAGGTCGGCATGTTCCCGGCGTAGTGCTCGAGCAGGATCGCCATGAAACGTTCCACCGATCCAAAGAGGGCCCGGTGGATCATGATGGGCAAGGTGCGCGTGTTGTCGGCCGCGACGTAGGTCGCGTCAAAGCGCTGGGGCGTCTGGAAGTCGAGTTGCACCGTGGACATCTGGTGGGTGCGGCCAATGGCGTCGCGGGCCTGGACCGAGATCTTGGGTCCGTAGAACGCGCCACCACCGGGGTCCATCACGAGATCCAATCCGGCCGCGATCGCGACACTCTCCAACGTCGCCTCGGCCTCGTCCCACTCTTCGTCGGTGCCGACCGCCTTGCCGGGCGGGCGCGTCGAGAGTTCGAGGTAGAAGTCGTTGAGTCCGAAATCGCGCAGTAGATCGAGCACGAACTGGAGCGTGCGCGTCAACTCCTCACCCATCTGCTCCTTCGTGCAAAAGATATGGGCGTCGTCCTGGGTCATGCCCCGCACGCGAGTGAGGCCGTGCACGACGCCGGACTTCTCGTAGCGATAGACCGAGCCGAACTCGAAATAGCGCAGCGGCAGATCACGGTAACTGCGTTGGTTGGACTTGAAGATCAACGTGTGGAAAGGACAGTTCATCGGCTTCAGGTAGTACGTGGTGCCACCGTCGAGTTCCATGGGCGGATACATCGACTCGGCGAACCAGTCGAGGTGACCCGAGATCTCGAAGAGTTCGGACTTGGTGATGTGGGGCGAGTAGACGAAGTCATACCCCGAGACCTCATGTCGCTTGCGCGAGTACTCCTCCATCACCCGGCGCATCGTGCCACCCTTGGGATGAAAGACCGCCAGTCCCGGCCCGACCTCACTCGGGAACGAGAAAAGGTCCAGCTCTTGACCGAGCTTGCGGTGATCGCGCAGTTCGGCCTGGGCCAACAGTTCGAGGTGCGCGGCGAGCGCGGCCTCGCTCTCCCAGGCCGTGCCGTAGATGCGCTGCAACTGCGGGTTCTTCTCATCCCCGCGCCAGTACGCGCCGGCGACGCGGGTCAGCTTGAAGTGTCCGAGGCGTTGCGTCGAAGGGACGTGCGGGCCGCGACACAGGTCCGTAAAGGCCGGCGAGTTGGAGTACGTCGAGACCGAGGACGTACTGTCGACTTCGGCGAGGTCCTCGTCGCTCGGTGCGTGGGCCACGGCGTTGATGATCGCCTGCTTGAACGGCTGATCCTCGAAGAGGGCGAGTCCCTCGTCGATCGAGTACTCGCTTCGGGTGAACGGTTGGTCCTCGGCGATGATGGCGCGCATCTCGGCGTCGATACGAACCAGATCGTCGTCACTGAAATGCGCCCCGCCCGGCAACTCGAAGTCGTAGTAGAAGCCGTCGGTGATCGCCGGGCCGATGGCGTAGTGCGCCCCGGGCCAGAGTCGAGTGACGGCCTGGGCGAGCACGTGCGCGCTCGAGTGACGAATGACCTCGCGACCGAGCTCGCTCGCCGGGGTGACGATGGCGACGCTCGCGCCGGCGGGCAACGGCGCCGTGAGGTCGGTCAACTGGCCGTTCACTTGGGCCGCGAGGGCGTCCTTGGCGAGTCGTTTGCCGATGGCGCTCGCGAGATCCAGCGCCGAGGCGCCCTCGGGCAGCGAGCGCCGACTGCCGTCGGGCAGTTCTACTTCGATGTCAGACATTTCGGCCACTCATTGTCAAATGTTAATGCCTACCAACGAGGTAGCCGGGGCGACGTTGTAGCCCGCGTGCGCGGCGTCGTCGATCGCGCGCAGTGCCGCGGGGCTGTCGAGGTCGTCGTCGAGGGCCGCGCGAACGTCCTCCACGACCGAACTCGGACGACCGTAGGTGAGCGTCGAGCGCCACGTCGCGAGTCGCGACTGCGCCATGGAGAGCAGCTCATCGCGCCACTCCCAGTCGCGGCGGTAGTGGTGGTCGAGCAGCGCCAATCGCACCGCGGCCGCCTCGGCGCGCTGGGCCAACTCGTCGACGAAGACCAGGTTGCCGAGGGACTTGGACATCTTGGTGCCGTCGAGCCCGACCAGTCCGACGTGCATCCAGTGCCGCACGAAGGGCGCTCCCGAGACCGACTCGCTCTGGGCCGCTTCGCACTCGTGGTGCGGGAAGGCCAAGTCGCGTCCCCCGCCGTGCACGTCGAGGGTCACGCCGAGGTCGCGCAGCGCAATCGCCGAGCATTCGATGTGCCAGCCCGGTCGCCCCGCGCCCCAGCGCGATTCCCAGGCCGGCTCGTCCTCCAGGGACGGCTGCCAGAGCACGAAGTCGAGCGGGTCGCGCTTGTTGGGATCCTCGGGACGACCTCCGTGAATCGCCGCGAGCTCGAGCATCGCGGCACGGTCCTCGTGACTCACCTGACCGAACCGGGGGAACTTCGAGACCTCGAAGTAGACCGAACCATCGACCTCGTAGGCGATACCGGCGTCGAACGTGCGACCGATCATCGTGAGGATCTCCGGAATGGCACCGGTTGCGCGCGGTTCACCGTAGACCGGGAGCAGGTTGATGAGTCGCATGTCGCGTTCGAACTTGGCTACCTCCTGGGCCGCGAGGTCGAGGTAGTTGACGCCGAGTTCGCGCGCCTTGCGCAACATGTCGTCGTCGACGTCGGTGACGTTTCGCACGCAGCGCGTTTCGTGTCCGGCGTCGCGCAGTCGTCGCTGGAGAAGATCGAAGCAGAGATAGACGTAGGCGTGGCCGAGGTGCGCCGCGTCATAGGGCGTGATGCCACAGCTGTAGATGGTGACGATCGGGCCGGCCTCGAGGGTGTGCACGCCGCCACGCGCGGTGTCGTAGAGCTGCATCGAGCTAGAGACCCGCCATCTTCACGTAGCTGTGGGCCTTGTGTCGAATGTTGATCGAGATGCACACGGCCGTGAAGGCCTCGATGGGACTGGCGAGGGACATGGATCCCGCGATGACCGCGCGCAACCCACTCACGTGATCGACCATTTCGGCGACCCGTCGACGAGCGTCGTCGTCGTCAGAGAAGATCAGCACGTCCGCGTCGAGTTCGGAGTCGAGGTCTTCCATCTGCGCGGCCGGCAGGTGGTGGAACGCGCCAGCGATCACGCTCTCGGGCAGCGCGTGGGCGATCTGGGCCGCCATCGATCCACGCGACGGATAGAGCGCGACCATCTCGCGACCCTCTCGCGAAAGTGCGTTGACCATCGAGATCACGATCTTGCCCTTGAGCTCTTGACGAAGTGAACTCGTCGTGGCGATCGCTGAGTCCCACGGTGTGGCGACCACGATCAGATCGCACGCGGCGGCCTCCTCATTCGTACCGCCTTCGACGGTGCCTTCGCCGCGAAGCGCGAGTCCTCGCGCGATCCCCTTCGCGCGCTCCGCGTCGCGCGAGCCGAGTACGACGCTGTAACCCGCACCGGCGAGTCGCGCGGCGACTCCTCGACCGGCGGGACCGGTACCACCCAGAATGCCAACTGTTGCCATCGTCGTCCTCGAAAATAGATGTTCGGAAGTAACCTAACAAGATGGCGCTCTTGAATGACCACCGAATTCTCATTACCGGCGTCCTCACCGACGACTCGTTGGCCTTCGGCATCGCCAAGCGCGCCCTGGAAGAGGGCGCGACGATCGCGCTCTCGGGGGCCGGGCGCGGCCTTTCGCTGACGAAACGCACCGCGCGCAAACTCGGCGACATCGGCGAAATCATCGAACTCGACGTCACCGACCCCGACCAAGTTGAGGCCGCCGCGGCCGAACTGACGACTCGCTTCGGACGACTCGACGGGCTCGTGCACGCCATCGGCATGGCGCCACCGAGTTGCCTCGGCAACGGTATGTTCGTCTCCCCCTTCGAGGACGTCGCGACCGCGCTGCACATCTCGACCTATTCACTCGCCGCACTCGTCGGCGCCTTTCGCCCGCTACTGCAAAAAAGTGAGGCCCTCGGCGGAGCGTCGGTCCTCGCGTTGGACTTTGACGGCACGAGGGCCTACCCGGCCTACGACTGGATGGGCGTCATGAAGGCTGGCCTCGAATCTCTCGGTCGCTACGTCGCCAAAGAGGTCGGTCCCGACAAGATCCGCGTCAACATGCTGTCGGCCGGGCCGATTCGCACCGTCGCCGCCAAATCGGTCCCCGGTTTTTCACAATTCGAGGACGCGTGGAGCGAGAAGGCGCCGCTGGGCTGGGACGTGTATGACTCGAGCGCCGTCGCCGACACCGCCGTCGCGATGTTGTCGCCCCTCCTTCGGGGCACGACCGCGTCGACCATCTACGTCGACGGCGGCTACCACTCGATGGGTTAATCCTCTTGGTCGGCGAACTGCGTCTCGTAGAGGACGCGGTAGACGCCACCTTCGGCCAAGAGTTGCGCGTGACTGCCACGCTGAACGATGGTGCCGTTCTCGACGACGAGTATCTGATCGGCGTTTCGAATCGTCGACAGTCGGTGCGCGATCACCAATGACGTGCGCGAGGACATTGTCTCGTCCAACGCGCGCTGCACGGCCGCTTCGCTCTCGTTGTCGAGATGCGCGGTCGCTTCATCGAGCACCACAAGTCGCGGCGCCTTGAGCAAGAGGCGCGCCAGCGCGACACGCTGCTTTTCGCCGCCGCTCAGCCGATAACCACGCTCGCCGACCACGGTGTCGAGGCCGAGTGGCAGCGACTGCACCAACTCCCAAATCTGCGCGGCCCGCAGAGCCGATTCGATCTCCGCCGGGCTCGCCGCCGGTCTCGCGAAAATCAAATTCGTCCGCAACGAGTCGTGAAAGAGGTGCGGGTCCTGCGTCACGACGCCGACCATGGCGTTCAGTGACGCCGTCGTCGCTTGGCGTACGTCGACACCGTTTATCGTGACCGAACCGTGGTCAACGTCATAGAGACGCGACACCAGCATCGAAATCGTCGTCTTGCCCGCACCGCTGTGACCGACCAACGCGGTCATCGTGCCCGGTTCGACGCGGAACGAGACGTCGTGGAGCACGTCGGTGCGCGGCGTGTCGTCCAGTCGCGCGACCGCCTCCAACGAGGCCAGTGAGACCTCTTCGGCGCCGGGATAGGAAAAATCGACGTGATTGAAGATCAACTCCGCCGCTCCGTCGGGCATCACGACGGCGTCGGGACTCTCCTTGATCATCGGTACCAGGTCGAGCACTTCGAAGAGTCGCTCGAAACTCACCATGGCTGACATGTAGTCGATGTTCAGATTCGACAACTGAGTAAGCGGTCCGTAGAGCCGAACCAGATAGAGCGTCAGGGCCACGAGTGTTCCGAGTGCGAGTTCGCCACGAATCACCTCGACGCCACCGAAGCCGTAGGCGAACGCCGTCGCCAATGACGCGGTCAAGGACAGCGCGATAAAGAAGAAACGTTGGTACATCGCCTGGTGGATACCAATGTCACGAACCTGGCCGGCCCGGCTCTCGAAGAACTCACGCTCATCGCGCGGGCGCCCAAAGAGCTTCACCAACATGGCGCCGGACACGTTGAAACGCTCGGTCATCACCATGTTCATTTCGGCGTTCAATTCCATACCCCGCTGGAACAGCGTGCCGAGTTTTCGTCCGACCCGGCGCGCCGGAATCAAGAACACCGGCAGCAACAGCAATGCGACGAGCGTTATCTGCCAACTCAGGACCAACATGGTGCCGATCACGATCGTCACCAGGATCACGTTGCCGACGACGTTCGAGAAGAGGTCGGTGAAGGCCTGTTGCGCGCCGATCACGTCATTGTTCAAGCGACTGATCAGAGCCCCGGTCTGGGTGCGCGAGAAAAACGCGATCGGCATCTCTTGAATGTGGCTGAATACTTTGGCGCGCAGGTCATAGATCAGTCCTTCACCGATCACCGCAGACGATCGGCGCTCGAAGAGTGAAAGAATTGCGTCGAAGATCGCGAGTCCTGCGCCCACCACCGCGAGACCGATAACCAGGCCCTCGTGTTTGTGCTTGATACCGATGTCGATGATGGCGGCAAATAACAGCGGAGTGACCGAACTGACCACGGCGTCGAGAACGACGGCGATGAGAAAGACGATGAGTAGCGCGCGATACTGCTTCGCGTAAGTGAGTATCCGGGGAAGCGTTCCCTTCTTTATCTGGTGCTCGAGGATGTTGCGGTCCGTACGCATCGAACGCAGCCCCATGCGGCCGCCCCCGCCACCGCCTCCGCCTCCGTGCATGCTCATTGCGTCTCCATTGCCCAGTCGATTGTAGGAAGGGCGAATGGCGCAGCGAGCGCTTCCTACTCTCCTTCGAGCTGACGCTCAACGCCGCGTCGTGCTTCTAGGTGAAGGACACTGGTCCGGCCTCGAAAATCCTCGCACGGACTCGCTGCGTATCGCCCCTCGAAAATCCTTACGGACACGGCGTTGGCGTCGCGCTCGCGCAGCACGTCGTAGACCACGTCGCGCGACATCGAGACGATCTTCATCAGGCCAGCGGGGTCATCGGCTTCGTAGCGCCAGTTGGGTTTGGGACCGGGCGACGGTTCGCTCCAACCGGCGCTTCTCAATCTCTCCTCGTCCTCGGAACTTAGGGCCACCGCGTCACCGATTTTGAGATTCGAGATCACTTCAGCGATGACCCTGCCGGTCGGTTCGACCAAGTACTGCACGTAGCGCACGTCTTCGAACTCGATGACCGCGACGAGACAGCGGGGGTCGAGGACCATGGCGCCCAGCATCTCGGGCAAGTTCGCGATGAATGAACCGACACTCGATTGCACGCGCTCGTCATGTCGGCCGACGTGCACTGTTCCCACGAAATGAACGTACGCACTCGCTGTGACACCGCAGAGTCGTTTACGACGTCAGTGCACTCACCACGATGATCGCGCCGAGGGTCATCATCACGCACGCGCCGACCGTACGAAGGACGACGAGTCGGTGGGGCGAATCGGAGAGCCACTGGCGCGCCGTACCGGCGATCATGCCCCACGTCGCGTCACTGAGGAAGGCCATGACGCTAAAGATGCCACCGAAGATGAGCAACTGCACCGTCACGCTGCCCTGGGCGCGGTCGACGAAATGGGGAAAGACGGCCGCGAAGAACACCAGCGATTTCGGGTTCAAGATACCGACCGTGAAACCCTGTCGAATGACCTGCACGTTCGAAGGACGGAACTCTTCTCGCTTGGCCATCGCGGCGGCGTGCGCGTGGCGGTGTCGCATCGCGCCCACGCCGAGCCACAACAAGTACAGGCCCCCGGCCATCTGCAACGTGATCGAGAACGTCTTGGAGTGACTGAGGAGTGGTCCGAGTCCGACGGCCACGATGATCGACAGGATCAACGTACCGATCGAGTTGCCGAGGACCGTCAACACCGCGACGGCGCGACCCCACGCGACGCCGCGCGCGAGCGTGAACAGCACACTCGGACCGGGCACCATGATGATGGTGATCGACGCGATGAAAAACTCCGCGAGGCGACTCCCCGAGATCACGCGCGCCACCAGTTCAACGTTCGCTCCATGACGTTCAAACTCGCGCCGATGCTAAATCCAATTGTCGCGGCGAAGAACGCCGTGGCGACGCCAGGGTTGCCGCCGAGAATCCAGCCGATGGTCAGTACCACCGCCTCGATCGCGAGTCGGATATAGACAATGCTCACGTTCAGTCGTTGGTGAAGACCCGTCATGAGCCCGTCGCGCGGACCGGGCCCGAGGTTGCACGTGAGATAGAACGCGCTCCCAATGCCGATCGAGAGTACCGCGCCGAGGGCGTAGACGATCTTCAGCCAATCGGCGTGCGGCGCCGCGACCGCGTAGGTCGTCAAGTCCAAGATGTAGGCGATGATGATGACATTCGAGAGCGTCCCGAAACCTGGACGCTGACGCAGCGGAAACCAAATGAAGAGAACGACCACGCTGATCAACGCGGTCGCCCAGCCCAATGAAATCTGCGCGTGTTTGGCGATGCCTTCGGCGAACACGGTCCACGGCGAGGCTCCCCATTGGGACTGGACGAGCAGGCCCTCGCCAAACCCGAAGGCGGCGAGTCCCCCGAAGAGGGGCAGCGCCATTCGTGGTCGCACGGCCCACGGGCTTCGCGCGCGCCACGGCGTCTCGGGGATCCGGTGGCTGAGCTTCATGGTCCCACGACGCTAGCCGTGGCCGCGGCAAATTACGGCTGTCGGATCAACGCAATTGGCGCGATCACGTGGCCGATCACCGAGGAAATCGCGCTCGACGACGTGCTCGACGTGTTGAAGAGTTAGCGAGTCAGTCCGACCAAGCGTTCGACGGCATTCGTCACCGCGGTCACGACCAGCGGATTGAACACCGTCGGCACGATGTAGTCAGCCGAGAGTTCGCCCGGCGTAACGACGTCGGCAATTGCGCGACCGGCGGCGATCTCGATCTCTTCGGTGACCTGCTTCGCCCCCGCGTTCAACATACCGCGAAAGATCCCCGGAAACGCCAGAACGTTGTTGATCTGATTCGGTTCGTCACTACGTCCGGTCGCCACCACCGCGGCGCAACGTCGCGCGACCACCGGGTCGACTTCGGGATCCGGGTTGGCCAGTGCGAAGACGATGGACTGCGGCGCCATCGACTTCAGCTGGTCCTCGCTGACGAGATTGGAACCGGAGACGCCGATGAAGACGTCGGCACCGGCCATCGCGTCACTCAACGAGCCCGTTCGCTTCTCTTTGTTGGTGTGCGCGGCAAGCCAGCGACGCTCGCTGTCGAGCCGCTCGTCACTTTCAGAGATGATGCCACTGCGATTCACCCCGATGACGTCGCCGACGCCTTCCTTCAAGAGCAGCTTCGAGATCGCGACGCCGGCCGCGCCGACACCCAGTACGACGACTCGGACGTCCTTCATGTTCTTGCCGACCACGCGAAGGGCGTTGAGCAGTGCCGCGAACACGACGATGGCCGTTCCGTGCTGGTCGTCGTGGAAGACCGGAATGTCGAGCAGGTCGCGAAGACGGCGTTCGATCTCGAAACAGCGCGGCGCCGAGATGTCTTCGAGATTGATGCCGCCGTAGACCGGCGCGATGCACTGGACGATCCTCACGATCTCGTCGACGTCCTGGGTCGCGAGACAGACCGGCCACGCGTCAATACCGGCGAAGCGCTTGAACAGGAGTGCCTTGCCCTCCATCACCGGCAACGCCGCTTCCGGTCCGATGTTGCCCAGTCCGAGCACCGCCGATCCGTCGGTCACGACGGCGACGGTATTGCGCTTGATCGTCAATTTGCGCGCGGCCGACGGGTCTTTGGCAATCGCCATCGATATGCGTGCCACGCCCGGGGTGTAGGCCATCGAGAGGTCGTCTCGGGTCTTGAGCGAGACCTTGGGCTCGACCGAGATCGTGCCGCCGAGGTGCAAGAGGAACGTGCGGTCACTCATGGCGATCACCCGTGCACCGTCCACGACCTCGACCGCCGCGCGAAGCAGTTCGGAGTGGCCCTCGTCAACGGCGTTGCACGTGAGGTCGATCGTCATTCCCGATCCGTTGGGATCGACGACGTCCAGTGCGGTGACGGCACCGCCGGCGTCGCCGACCGCCGTCGTGACCGCGCCGATTCGCGAGTGATTCTCGAGCGTCACGCGCATGGTCACCGAATACGAGGCACTGGGAACACTCATGGGCACAATCCTTACGTTGTCGGGGCCCGGGATCGTTTGTAGCGGGTCGCGCGATGTGGCGCGGCACGAACCCGTGGCGCAATCCAATTGTAAGACGGCCGCATGGACGCTCCAAATCCTTTCACCGGGCGCGCGATCGCCCAAGGGTCGCGAAGCCAACGATTCTTCGACGCCGTGGCGCTCTCGCCTCGTGGCGACGCACGGCTCGCGCGGGCGAGATGTCGGCGTCGGGGGTAACGTGAAGTTGAGCAGTCGACATAAAGGAGATCCCATGGGATTCATGGACAAGGTGAAGGAACAGGCCGCCTCCGCGGCGTCAGCGGCCAAGGACGCGGCGGCCAAAGGTCAGGCCAAAGTTGGCGAAGTTCAGGCCAAGCGCGGTGCCGACGGCGTACTGCGTCAACTGGGACTCGCCGCCTACCTCCAGACGCAAAATCGTGCCCCGGCCTCCACGGACAGCGACATCGAGAAGTACATCGAAACACTCAAGGCTTACGAATCAGAGCACGGAGAACTGAGCGCTGAGGACTCACCCAGCTCGTAGTTCGGCTACTCCGTGAGGAGTACGACCCGGCCGAAAGCCTGACGACTCTCAATAAACGCGTGCGCCTCCTCGGCCTCGGCCAAGGCGAAGCGTTGATCGATGACGACTCGCAGGTCTCCCCTGGCGACGTCGTCAATCAACTTGGCGATCATGGTGTGAGCCCGTGAGCCCACGAACAGCTCGGGCCCGAGGAAATAGCCAATGAGGCTCTGATTCGAACTGCCCAGCGTGGAGGTGTCCAGTTTCGTCACCTCGCCTCGTCCCGCGTTGCCGAAGGTGACGCAGCGCCCGCGGTACGCCAGCGCGCTCAGACTCTTTTGCAGGTTCTCTCCACCCACCGAATCAAGGATGACGTCGGCACCTTTGTTATTCGTGAGCGAGCGGACTTCGGCGACGAAGTCCTTCTCCCGGTAGTTGATGCCGTCGTCGAGACCGAAATCGCGAAGGCGCTCGAGCCGTTCGTCGCTCGAGGCCGTCGCGATCACTCGGGCGCCGGCCCGTTTGGCCATCTGGATGGCCGCCAGTCCCACGCCGCCGGCGCCGGCGTGAATGAGGACGGTCTCCCCTTCGACGAGACGGCCGAATTCGAAGAGCCCGTCGTGGGCCGTCCCGTAGGCCACGGGCACGCAGGCGGCCAGTTCGGTCGCGAGCCCGTCGGGGATCTTCCAGGTGGTGAGCGGATGCGCGACGCGCAGTTCCGCGTGCGAGCCGTGAAAGGCGAGCCCGACGACGCGCTCGCCCACCGCGAAGCCCGACACGTCCGGTCCGACGCTCACGACGGTGCCGGCGCTCTGGTAGCCCACGATGTGGGGAACGCTGACCAGCGGTCCGCCCAGTCGATTCAGCGTGTCACCGCCTTCGATGCTGACGACCTCGACGCGCACGAGCATCTCGCCGAGACCGGGAACCGGGTCGGGGACCTCTTCGTAGCGAAAGACACTCGGGGCACCGTTCTCGTAATAGACCGCGGCTTTCATCGTGCTCCTCATTCCGGCTTCTTCGCCCAGAACCCTAACGTGTGCTCTCGCGCACGCGGTGCACATCGCGTGACGACCACGTGACATCACCCGACGAGCGCCGCGTGGGGCGTCTAATGTCCGGTTGGGCGGCCGACGAGACGAACACTCGACGCTTTCCGATGACGTGAGAGGACGATGATGAGCACGACCCTGGAGCGCGAAGAGACTACGGACCAGACGATCGAACACTTCGACGTCGTCATCGTCGGGGCCGGCATCTCAGGAATCGGCACGGCCTATCACTTGCAAAACCAAAATCCCGGCCGCAGCTTCGTCATGCTCGAAGCCCAGGACAGTTTCGGTGGGACCTGGCACACGCACCGCTACCCCGGGATCCGCTCCGACAGCGACCTTTACACGTTCGGCTACCGCTTCAAGCCCTGGACCAGTGCCCCGATCGCCACCGCGGCCGAGATCCAGAAGTATCTCAGCGACGTCATCGCCGAGAACGACCTGCAGCGTCACATTCGTTACGGACACCGCATCGACTCAGCCTCGTGGAGCAGCGAGGACAACCGCTGGAGCGTGAACGCGACACGCACGGAGACCGGCGAGACGGTCACGTTCAGTGCCAGTTTTCTTTGGATGTGTCAGGGCTACTACCGACACGCCGAGGGCTACACGCCACAGTGGCCCGGGATGGAAAAGTTCCATGGTACGATCGTCCACCCCCAAACCTGGCCCGACGACCTCGACTACCGCGACAAAGAGGTGATCGTCATCGGCTCGGGCGCGACCGCGGCGACGTTGGTGCCGGCCATTGCCGATGCCGTCTCGCACGTGACGATCCTCCAGCGTTCGCCGACCTATTACTTCACCGGAGAAAACCGAAATCTCCTGGCTGATCACTTGCGCGAACTAGAAGTCCCCGAGGAGTGGGTCCACGACATCGTTCGGCGCGAGAACCTCTTCAACCTGCACGCGCTCACGCAGCTCGCGCTCGAAGAGCCGGAGTTCGCCAAGGCGGCGCTCATCGATTTGGTGCGCGCCGCGCTGCCACCGGGTTTCGACGTGGAGACGCACTTCACGCCGCGCTACATGCCGTGGCGCCAGCGAATCGCGTTCCTACCCGACGGCGACCTGTTCAAGTCGATCAGCGACGGGCAGGCGTCGATCGTGACCGACGAGATCGAAGCTTTCACCGAGTGCGGCGTGACGCTCAAGAGCGGTGAGGAACTCGACGCGGACATCATCGTGACCGCGACCGGTTTCAACCTGAGCGTCTTGGGCGACATCTCGTTCTCGATCGATGGCGTGCCGTTGGATTTCGCCGATACGGTGACCTACCGCGGAATGATGTTCTCGGGCGTACCGAACCTCGTGTGGGTCTTCGGCTACTTTCGCGCGAGTTGGACCCTGCGCGTCGATTTGGTCAGTGATTTCGTCAACCGCATGCTCCTGCACATGGACGAACTCGGAGCGACGCGGGTCACGCCGCGACTCCGGCCCGAGGACCTCGAGGACCAGTGGCTCGAATGGGTCGACGTGGAGTACTTCAATCCCAACTATTTGATGCGTTCGATGCACCTCATGCCCAAGCGTCTGGACAAGCCGGAGTGGCGCCACACCCAGGACTACTGGGCCGAACGAGACGAACTGCCGTTGGTCGATCTCGACGAGGGCTGTCTGGTGTTCGAGTGAGTGATGGCCGTGGCGCTCGCCACTAACGGTCCGGTCGAGCTGTACTTCGAGACCTTCGGTCGCGTGGGCGACGAAACGCTGCTCCTCGTCAATGGGCTCGGAAGTCAGTGCATCAACTTCGACGTCGAACTCTGTCAGCGCTTCGTGGACCGTGGATTCTTCGTCATTCGCTTTGACAACCGCGACGTCGGACTGTCCACCAAACTCGACGGCTTCACGCCGCGCCTCGGCGACGTCGCCGCGGCCGTGCGCGAGGGTCGAGCGCCTGAGATCCCGTATCGCCTCGGCGACATGGCCCACGACGCCGTCGCGGTGCTGGACGCCCTCGACGTGGACGTGGCCCACGTGATGGGTACCTCCATGGGCGGGATGATCGTCCAGCAGTTGGCGATCGACCACCCGCAGCGATTGTCGTCGATCACCTCGATCATGTCCACGACGGGCGACCCCGACGTCGTTCAGGCCAGCGTCGAGGTTGGCGCACTCTTCTACGCTCCACCCGGACACGACCGCGAGACGGTCATCGCGCGCAGCCAAGCCCTCGAGGAGCTCTACACCAGTCCGAGCGAGTACGACGCGCAGCGAACGGCGACACGCGTGGGCGACGCCTCCGATCGCTGTTTTTGCCCCCGTGGCGTCGCGCGTCAACTCGCGGCCGTCATCGCGTCGGGCAGTCGCGCCGAAAGGCTTCGAACGACGAAGGTGCCCGCCCTCGTGGTGCACGGCGACGCCGACACCCTGATCGACATCAGTGGCGGCATTCGCACCGCTGAGTGCATACCGGGTGCGCGCTTTGTCGCAATCTCGGGCATGGGACACGACCTCGCGAAGCGGTACTGGGAGACGATTGTCGCTGAAATCTCCGAACACGCCGGTGCGGCGTCGAGGCGCCAATCATTAATCGCGAAAAGTCACCCTCAATTTAAGTTGCTTCTTACGTAAGTCTTCGCTTACACTAGGCCGGTGGACATCGCGCTCAAAGCCATCGCCGATCCGAAGCGTCGCGAGATACTGCGCCTGGTGTGGTCGAGCGAAATGCCCGCCACGGACATCGCGTCGCACTTTCATGACGTGACGCGTTCGGCGATCTCTCAGCACCTCGGTGTCTTGCGACAGGCGAATCTGATCTGTGAACGCCGCGCCGGCAATCGACGGCTCTACATCGCGAACGTCGACGAAATGACTCGACTGCGCACGTTCCTCGACCAGTACTGGTCCGGGGGTCTCGACCGACTGAAAGCCGCCGCGGAAGCGGCCCAACGAAAGAAGGACAACAGAGATGGCTGAACTTACGCGCGAGGTCCTGATCAAGGCCGAACCGTCAACGATTTTCGCTTTCTTGATCGAGCCCGGGATGCAGTCGTGGTTGGGCACCGACGTCGAGTTCGACGCCCGTCCCGGTGGCATCTACAAGGTCAACGTCGTGGGCGACCATGACGCGTTGGGCGAGTTCGTAGAAGTGATTGAGAACGAGAAAGTGGTCTTCACTTTCGGTTGGAACGAACCCGGACACCCGATACCGGCCGGTTCGACCAAGGTCGCCATCACGCTCATTCCCGAGGGCGACGACACGCTCGTTCGCCTGGTCCACAGCGGTCTGCCGGAGGACGCCATCACTGACCACGAAAACGGTTGGCAGTTCTTCTTAGATCGTCTCGCCACCGTCGCGGTCGGCGGCGAGCTCGTCCAATGAAGCACGCTAGCGACCGCGTGGCGCTCGGGCAGTCTCTGGCGTGCCTAAAGGAGCGTCGATGAGCGACGACGTGAAGACCTGGAAGATGATCCACGACGAGCGCGCGCGTTCGGCGGACATGCTCGAATCGCTCTCGCCCGAACAATGGACGGCCGACACGCTGTGTCAGGGATGGAACGTGCACGTGGTCGCCGCGCACATGATGATTGCCGGTGAACAGACGACGGGCCGATTCTTCAAGGGTCTCCTCGCCAGCGGATTTCGCTTCAACGTCATGATGGACCGTGCGGCTCGTGACGGGGCCCGATTGCCGACCAGTGAGATCATCGCGCGAATCAGGGCGCGAACAACGACCACTAATAAACCACCGGCGGCCGCGATGGCGATGCTCGGCGAAGTCGTGGTCCACGGCACTGATATTCGTCAACCACTCGGCATACCGGACGACACGTCGAGCGACGCCAAGCTGGCCTGTCTCAACATGTTCAAGGCCTCCAACCTTCCGGTCGCGGCGAAAAAGACCATTGCCGGACTTCGACTCCGCGCGACCGATGCTGATTGGTCCCACGGCAGTGGCCCGGAGGTCGCGGGTCCGATGGTCGCTCTCTTGATGGCGATGGCCACCCGACCACTCATGGATTCATTGAGTGGCGACGGCGTCGACATACTGCGCGGTCGCCTCACTAAGTAGCAAGTCAGCTTCAACTCAACCGACGAAGGAGATCACGTGACCAAAGGCACGAAGAGCGACCCGTGGGAGTTGACGACGCCGCCCGGGTCATCCAAGTATTCGATGTACCGCGACCCCGATGCCGATCCGCCGGCACTGGTGTGCGTCATCGGTTCGACGACCTTGAAGTATCACCTCTCGGCGGTTGATGAGCTTCACGCGTGGCTGCTCGCCCGGGGCGACTGGGTCGTACTGGGCGCGGCCGACGAGAACAAACCGGCGGCCGACGGCACGGTCGAAGCCTGGGGACGCTCGGCGACGAACCCGGTCGGTGGTTGGTACGGACTCAGAAAGGGCTACCGGGGGCGATTCGCGATGTACCTCCCTCCATTGCTCGAAGCCCTGGGACTCGCCGAGGTCACCCACGACGCGCGTAACAACAAAATGCGCGCCCTCTAAGCGATTCGGCGCCGAACCCACCAGTAGGTGAGACCGCCCAAGAGGACCGCCAACACCAAGAAGATCGCTGTCTCGATCCACTGAAACGTCCAGAACCGATTCGCTGGTTGATACAGAAGGACTTGGTGGAACGCCGCCGTGATCTTGTCGACGCACTCGGTGAAAGCCTCTGGTCGGATTCCGGTGGTGACCTTGACCCCTTTGCCCGGATTGGGGGGGACCTGTTGAAGCATGGAGCGGCAATGGTCTCGTAGCCACTGTCGCGTCACTTCACCGCCGTGATCACCGACGACCGAAGAGCTGAAGTTCAGCGAGTTTGGCAGATTTGTGTCACCGGCGATGAAACTCAAACCGTTCGGCGTTCGTTCGAATCCGATGTTCCCCACGTTCTTGAGTGACCGGATCTGCCTGACCGGAGTTAAGAGATGTGGTCGTATGAAATGAAAGAACGGAACACGTACCGCGACGTAGAACGCCAAAGTGGTCGCCATCGCGGGCAACGTGCGGCGCCAAAGAACTCCGGCCGTTACGCCGAGCGCGAACGCGAACGCCGCATAGCCGATAGGCGCGATATAACTCGTATCGAAGACCAACGAGGAGAAGCGGTCGGCGTTCACCGTATCGATGGGACTCGCCCACCACGTCAACATCCAACTCATCAGCCCGCCGGCCAACATGCTTGCAGCACCGACGACGGCGAGTTTCGTCGATATCCATCGCTTCCTCGTTACACCCTGTGTCCACGCCAACCGATACGTTCCCGATTCGAGTTCGCGCGCAACAAGCGGAGCACCCCAGAACAATCCGAGGAGTGCCGGCAAGAGCAAACTGAAGGCTTGGGCGAAGGGAAAGTACGTGTCCTGCCCGCTCGTCAGCGAGCTCGTGATTGACTCGCAATCCCCTTTGGCCCTACACGTCTTCAGGTCGTGGAACAGACTCGCAAAGTGTGGACCCGTGATGAGGAAGACCACCGCCACCGCGACCAGGAGGCCGAAGACGACGAGGGCCTGACTTCTGAATTGTCGCCAGGCGAACCACGTCATTTGGCGCCGCCATTCGATCGCAGCAGCACTCGACGTTGCTCTTCGGCTTGGCCCATATAGGCCAGGACCAAGTCCTCGAGCGTCATCTCCTCAACGCTCCACGACGGGTCAAGAATCGGATCGGCACTCGAAACAATCGCCGTGGTCTGTCGATCGGTGTGGCTCACTTCGATGACGTGCGCTGATTCGGGCAGGTTGTCCAGATCGCGCCGCGATCCCACGAGACGATGATGCGTCGACAAGAGATTCTCGATCTCGCCGTTCACTTGGACGCGCGCGGAAGCGAGGACCACGACGTAGTCACACACGCGCTCGAGGTCGGCCACGAGGTGCGAGCTCAGGATGACACTGACTTCGTGCTCGGCCACGACTTCCATCAACGTGGCCAGGAACTCACGACGGGCGAGGGGGTCCAGACTGGCGACTGGCTCGTCCAACAAGAGGAGCGACGGTCGCTTGGCGATCGCCAACGTGAGTGCGAGTTGCGCGCGTTGCCCACCGGAGAGGCGACCGGCGCGCTGATTCGGGTCAAGACCGAGTTCGAGAATTCGTTGCTGGGCCAACTGCTCGTCCCATTTCGGATTGAGGGCCGCACCCATTTGAAGATGGGTGGCAATGGAGAGGTTTTCGAACACCGGCGTGTCCTGTGCGACGAATCCGATGCGGCCCAGTTGTTCGGCGCTGCTGGCTGGTGCTTCATCAAGAACCATCAATGAGCCGGAACTCGGGCTCAGGAGTCCCACCGCGAGGTGCAACAAGGTTGTCTTGCCGGCACCGTTGGGCCCAACCAAACCGACCACGTGACCGGTGGGGATATCCAGGGTGCAACCACTCAGTGCCCACTTTCGCCCGTAGCGCTTACCGAGGTCGACGGCGAGCAGTGCCGAGGTCATCGGACTACTTCTTTCGGCGCGAAGAGAAACGTGTCGACGAAGAGCGCTTCGATGCTTTCGTCATCCAATCCGGCTCGACGCGCCTTCTCCAGCCATACTTCTAATGACCGCCGCAGCGTTCGCTGCGCGGCGTAGGTCGTCTCGTCGAAAGAGTTCACTACGAACGTACCGATACCGGGTCGCGCGGCCACGAGACCCTCGTGTTCAAGTTCGCGGTAGGCCTTCAGCACGGTATTCGGATTGATGGCGATCTTCCCCACAACTTCCTTGACGGTGGGCAACTGATCACCGATGCGCAGTCGTCCGAGCCGTAGCGCACTTTTCACTTGCTGGACGATTTGCTGATACGGCGACACACCGGAATTTCCATTCAGGCGAAACTCAATCACGACATCTCACTTTCACTAGGAGACTAGATAATTAAAGTATTACTACACTGGTCGTCGCGTCGTAATCCGGACGAACCCTGAAGTGAATCCAATTGCCCGGGAGAACGGACCAGCAGAGATCTCACCCTCGAGAACCAATTGGACGCTCGGTCGTGCCCTCTTCTCGCTCCCGGACTCAAGATTCGCTCGTCGGAACGGAATTTCCTTTGAATCATTGGTGAATGAAGAAAATAATTACAGTGTACGATACAGTACTGTACTGATATATTCGAAAAGGAGATGCCCGTGGACCAGACCGACGTCGTGAATCGACGATTGGAACTCCAGGGCGGTCACGGACTTCGTCACCGAGGACATCCCCTTGACTCGAGTCGTGACGTCGCCATTCGCGAGGCGGCGCTCGATCTTCTCTCCGAAATTGGCTACGACCGATTGACGATGGACGCGGTCGCCGCTCGCGCCCACGCCAGTAAGGCCACGATCTATCGCCGCTGGCAGGGTAAGGCCGCTCTGGTGGTCGACGCGCTCAACTGTTCGAAGGGCTCGATGCCCGAGCCCGACACCGGTTCGCTCGAGGGCGACCTCGCGGCGCTGAGTCAACGATCCTGTAGCCAGGAGAACCGTTTTGACGTAGGAGTCATGCTGGGTCTCATCACGGCCCTCGCCCACGACGCCGAACTGCGCGACGTCGTTCGCGAGCGAATGATCGAACCGAGAACCAAGGTCATTCGCGAAATATTCGAACGCGCCGTCGCGAGAGGTGAAGTGTCGACCGAACGAAACCTCGACCTACTCGTATCACTCTTGCCGGCTTTGATGATTCAACAGGTGCTGATCACCGGTGAACTCCCGGACATCAACTTCTCTTCGCGCGTCATCAATGACGTGATCCTGCCCCTCGCCACCGCTTCAAACACTTCCATCAACTCCTAACCCCAAGGATCCCCATGACCACCACCGAAGCACCGGAACTCACCGGCAGTAACACCGAAGGCAAGCACCTCGGACTCGCGCTCGCGGTCATCGCGGGCGCCCAGCTCATGATTGTCCTCGACGCCACGATCGTGAACGTCGCGCTGCCAACGATTCACCACGACCTGCATTTCTCCGTCAATAACCTCGAGTGGCTCATTACGGCGTACTCGCTGACGTTCGGAGGACTGTTGCTCTTCGGAGGTCGCACGGGCGACCTCTTCGGCAAGCGTCGAATGTTCATGATCGGCATCGCGATCTTCGCGGTCTCGTCACTGTTGGGGGGCTTCGCGACAACCGACATATGGCTCATCATCACGAGGGCGTGCCAGGGCGTCGGAGGAGCGATTGCCGCGCCGACCGCCCTCTCGCTTATCGCGACGAACTTTCCTGAAGGTCCGAAGCGCAATCGCGCGATGGGCGTCTACGCCGCCATGGCTGGCGCCGGCGGCGCCGTAGGCCTCCTCCTCGGAGGGATACTGGTCGACCTCGTGTCGTGGCGCTGGATCTTCTTCGTCAACGTGCCGATTGCCGCGATGATCCTGTTTCTCGCACCGCGAGCACTCAATGAATCCGCGACGACGTCGGGCAAGATGGACGTCCCCGGAGCCCTGAGCGCCACCGGCGGCATGCTCGCTTTGGTCTACGGCCTGTCGAACGTCGCGGGTCACAGTTGGACGGCGACGAGCACGCTCCTCTCGCTCTTCATAGCAGCCGTCCTGCTCGTCGCCTTCGTAGTGATTGAAACACGAACGACCGAGGCATTGATGCCGCTGCATATCTTCGCCAACCGCAACCGCTCCGGCGTCTACGCCATGATGCTCTGCATTGGCACGGCCATGTTTTCGATGTTCTTCTTCCTCACCCAGTTCTTGCAGAACGTGTTGGGTTGGAGCGCCATCAGGACGGGCGTGGGCTTCTTGCCCATGACGCTCGGCATCATCTTCGCGGCCGTCCTCGCTTCACAGATGATCAGTCGGATCGGCATCCGAATACCGTTGCTCGTCGGCCCCGCTGCCGCGGTCATCGGACTCGAACTACTCACGCGCCTCACGATCCACAGTGGGTACGGCACCATCGTGTTGCCACTGCTGATCGTGTCGATCGGTATGGGACTCTCCTTCGTCCCACTGACCTTGACCGCCGTGTCGGGAGTCGAGCCACACGAGGCCGGTCTCGCTTCAGCCCTCCTCAACACCACCCAACAGGTGGGCGGCGCACTCGGACTCGCGATTCTCTCGACCATCTCCATTGACGCCTTCAAATCGAAGCTCGCGAGCTTCGTGAGCGCCTCGCACGGCACGGTCTCGCGCCAGGCGGCGAACATCGCTACGACCCACGGCTACACGACGGCGTTTCAGGTCGGTGCCTTCATCGCATTCGCCGGCCTCTTGATCTCGGCGATCGTGATCCGCGCGCCCAAAGAGCTGGGCTCGGACGCCAATCCGGTGCACGCAGCAATCTGATCCGACGACGAACATCGAAGTGGTTGCGCTGAACCAACTTCGGTGCCAACCACGCGCGTGTCAACGGCCTCTCTAGCGAATTGTAAAACTCCGCCGCACGGTTCCCGCGCTGCACGTGACCGTGGCGAGGGCGCTACCGCGATCGGTGCTGGGACCGATCTCCCAGGTCCATGTCACGTCGCCGGCCCCGTTCGCGCGAGCGGTGCCTAAGCCGCGCGACTGACTCTGGTAGCCGCTCGGCAGCGTGATTGCCAGGTCGCAGGAATCGTCGCCTTTGGGGGCATGGATGCTCAAGGAGTCCTCGTCGCCGGGACTGATCGAGTGTTCGAACGACGTCACGGTGATCCGCGATCCCGCGTTCGTGCTCGGCGGAGGCGCGTTCGTGGAAGTCGGCGAGACCGTCGCACCAAGGGCGTAATCTCCGTTCACCGTCGAATCGACGGCCCGCACGGCCTTCGGGGTCGTGGTAATGACCCCGAGTTCGCGGTTGTATGAGAGCGACGACGTGGAGAAGTTCTCACTGCCGATGAACACGGTTCCCACTCCCCCAACGCAGTCGACACAGATGACCTTGGCGTGGACGTAGACCAGTGATGAACCGAGGACGCGCACGTGGACGCCCGAGCTCGCCAGACTGGCTAACGCCGTGCGCCACGACGACGACTCGGTCATCACGACCTTGACCAAAACACCCCGACGGGCCGCCGATCGCAGCGCCGATTCGATACTCGTTGAATCCATCTCTTCGTTTTCGACGAGCAACGAACGCTTCGCGCTGTCAATAAGTCCCACCAAAGCGGACGTCGACCCCGGGCTCCACACCAGACCGCCCGCCTGAGAGGTCACTTCGGCGTGGGCGAAGTCGGCGTCAAAGGTGCTCGAGGTGGCGTCGACGTCTGCGCGGCGGGCGTCCTCAAGCCAAAAGTCCCTCGTCGATGAGTAGTCGTACGATTCCAGGTTGCCCGTGCCGATGTAGGTCACCCGAGAATCAATGACGACGTACTTCGCGTGGAAGATCTGATCCGACGGCGCCCACTCGACGTGCACCCTGCTCTCGTGCAACAGTGCGTACGAACCCGCGTTGTGCGTCGTGCCCTCGTAATCGGCGTTCAACAGCACCCGCACGTCGACGCCAGCGTCGGCGCGAGCAATGAGTTCGTGTTCGATGGTCGCGTCGGAGAGTTCGTACATCGAAAGATCGATGCTGTGATGAGCTGACGCGATCGCCGAATCGAGGAAACCGTAGCCATCGGCCGGTTCGGTCCAGACGTCGACGACCGGCGACGTTGCGTGTGCGCTCTCGGCGTCTGCGTTCACCAGCGGCACATTCGTCATTCCCGCCATCAACAATGTGCCGAGTGTCCCCCGGACGAACATCCGTGCATTCACTGATGACCAGTCTTTCGAATTGCATTCACTCTCGCACGGCGCTGTGTCATTCGAGGTCCCCGGTTCGCACTCGTCACGCTTCGCCGCAACTGGCTTGGTCGCAATGTTCGCTAGTTGGTTCCGTATTCAGTGACGAAGTTGTTCAGTGTCGCCAGGCAAATGGTGTCCTCGGTGCTGGGCAAGACGCACGAATCCTCCCAACTGCCGTTCGCGTCGTGGTGTCGGTAGGTCATAACCGCGTAGACGCCGTTCTCGCCACCGGACGGATACGCGTCGCCGACGACACCGGGTTGGTCCACGATCTCGACGGCCGTAGTCGACAGTGGTGTCAACGTCTCATTCGTCGGGGCTTGCGTCGGGCAGCTCCAACCCACGTCGTGTGCCAAGTCATTCGCCGCGGTCGCAAATACCGGGCAGGCCTGCGTCTCAGCGCAGCTCACGCAGGCCGACGTCTGGCGCGCGTAGAGCTCACGATCCGGAGACCCGGATGGGAGGTTCCCGAGCGGCGTGGCAAATTCGTCGCTGGCAACGTTACGTTCACTCGCGGGATAGACGTCCAGCGTGCTGCTGCCATCTTGCAAGATCAGCGCGGAACAGGTCCACCCCCGAGGGCCGAGGATCTTCATGTCGCCCAGCCCATCGCTGTACACGCTGAGATGGCTCGCGAGTGACGTCGGTACGTTTTCATTCACCATCGCGGGCATTGACAGCGGGCTCTCACCGGGATTGGGAAACGTCGTGGAGCACTCGACCAGCGGTAGTTCGGCGAAGGAGTACGGCACGGTTGCACCGATGCTTTGTGCGCTACTCGGCGATGATTGGATCGGGACCGTGCCAATTGTCACGGGTAAATTGTCGGCGCCCGAATTAGCGAACGCGTACGCCGTGGCCGCAATCATTCCAATCACCATGAAGACACAAAGTGCAATGAGCATTTTCTCAGAGAACAGTTTCATGAACCACGGCGCGGTGTCATGCCTCGGCACCCCACTGACGTCGCGCTTGTCCATTGCCGCCACCGGCAATAAAGCGCTACATGAGGTGCAGAGTTCAGTGCCCGACTCTGTCTCGCCCCCACACGATGCACATTGCATCATCTCGAATATTTCCTGCCCGGAGCACTACGAATTCGAATCGCTCCCCTTTTGAAGGGAGACACTAGGCGAACGGGTATGGCCGTGCCCGAGTGCGAGTATTTCATCATTCTCATGAAGAAAGTACGAGTCGGTAGACCGACGAGCAGGCCAGGATTGGCCGAGGACGTCAGTCCGCGGCGGTGCAGACCGTCGCGTTGAGTTGGCTGTGACTGCCGACGTCTCACGTCGCAGAGATGGTTATCGAGACTGCGCCTCCGAACTCGGAAATGACGTTGATCTCTGCGGATGCGAGGTCGGGTTCATCTCGGCCGGACGATCCCGGTGATTAATTCTCCTCGTAACCCCGAGGCGAACCAATCAAATGTGTTGATCAACTCTTATTGAACCCCCAACTAGGACTCGGTAGCGAAACCTGTTGATTAAGAGTCAATTGATTGGTTAATTTGCAACGTACTGAACTTGCTTCCTTGCTAATCAGTTTGCGTTCTCGAAATTTCTCCATGATCACGTGTCACCGCGCACGAACACACGTCAGATTGTCGAGAGTCAAGTGGTACGGGCCCACCGTTGCACTGTGATGAGCGCGGCGCGTCGATATGGTCGTGACTGTTGCCACGCAGCACCACTCGATGTGCAGCGTTACTAGGTGTCCAGTGACTCTGCGAGCAAGAAGTGTTCCTCAACTCGATCGTCGAACAATCGAAATGGATTGAGGAGAGACTGCGGGTCGAACACTCGCTTGATGGCTCGCTCAAGCTCCAGCACCGTGGGATCGGTGAGGGCCAAATAATGCTGCTGTTTGTCGCAACCAATGCCGTGTTCGCCGGAGATCTGTCCACCAAGTCCGAGGCCCTCGACGAACAGTTCGCGCATCAGAATCGCGCGCTCGTCGTCATCAGGCAGAAACACCGCGAGATGAATGTTGCCGTCGCCGACGTGACCGCAACCAGTGATGGACGTGGCGTGCCGTGCGCCAATACGGGCGACCCCTTCGAGGAACGATGGCACCGCCGAGCGCGGCACGACGATGTCGACAATCTCTTTGGCGCCAACAGCTTTCGACACCCAAAACAGCCGTTCACGGGCCTCGATGAGTCGAGACGCGGCGTGCTCGGGCAACACGTAGACGTCGAGCGCACCGGCCGCGTCGAGCATCGCGCCGAGGTCGACCACGTCGTTATCCAACTGTTCCGCGGTGCGCGTCTCGAGGACGACGATCAAGTAGGCCAATGCCCTCTCGGCGACGGTCTTTTCCACTCCGAGTTCCAGTGATGCCGCCGCCGTGACGGCTGACATTGTGAGCACGTCGAGGTACTCGAGCAGCGACGGCTGCAGTCCGGACGCCACGACCATCGGCACCACGCGCGTGATCGCGTCGAGTGACGCAAAGGGCACGAGCAATGTTGCGGCGTGCGCGAGTGCCGGTGAGAGTTTCAAAGTGACTTCGGTCACCAGCGCGAGTGTTCCTTCGCTACCGATGACCAGTTGCGTGAGGTCGTAGCCGGACGAGGACTTAACGACCGGACCGCCAGTACGCAGCACCGTTCCGTCGGCGAGGACGAGTTCGAGCCCTAACACGTGTTGACGGGTAACACCATGTCGCACGGCACGCATTCCCCCCGCGTTGGTGTTCACATTGCCACCAATCGATCCGGAGAGCTCGCCCGGGTAGACGGGGTAGCGAAGACCGGTCGACATGAGGTGTTCACCCAACTCGCGCAGCGTCAGTCCGGGCTGCACGACCACCACGTGATCGTTGGTGTCGAGACGCACAACTCGGTTCATTCGCTCGAAGCTGATGACAATCCCGCCCGCGACTGGTGTCGCGCCGCCCGAGAGCCCGGTACCGGAACCCCGTGCCGTCATCGCCAGGCCGTGTCGACTCGCGATCTTCGCGATTGCCGATACCTCTTCGGTACTGCTCGGTCGCACGACGGCGAAGGGCTCAACGTACGTGCGGTGGAGTGATTCGTCATGGAGGTCATCGGGGTTGTGGTCTGGATAAAAAGTCGCCGAGTCGGCGCCGACGACGGCCAGCAGTTCGTTACGAGCGTTTGTCGCATTCATCTCAACAGCACGTTACCTCTGCGAATATTGGCGCCACACTTTCAGACGTGACGGCGCAGTCCCCCCTCGACGACCGACGGCGCGACCAGCGGCCACGGACGTTCTCGCTCGACGATGCGAGCGAGGTCGAGCAACAGCTGTTCTTCGTGGTGGCGCCCGATGACCTGTAGTCCTACCGGCAGACCGTCAACGAGACCGGCGGGAATGGACACGGCCGGATTGCCCGTGAGGTTGGCGGGTATGGTGAGCGCTCCGTTGTTGCCAATGGCTTTGGCGAAGCCATACTCCTCGACCATGTCGACGTCGCCCACTTTGGTGGCCATTGGACCGGTCGCCGCGAAGGCCACGTCGGGATTGGTTGCGGCAAAGATGAAGTCGGTCTCTTCGAAGATGTCAGCCATCTGCTCATTGACGTTGATACGGAACATCTCGGCCGCTCCAGCGCTTTGCAGGTTGAGCCTGGACGTGGCCATTCTCATGCTGATCTGAATCTCCGGCGTGAGCTCGTCGTGGCAGGCGGGATACTTGTCGCCCAGAGCCCCGGCGAGACCGATCAAGTTCGAGAGTGACCACTCGAGGCCCCCGTTGGGGAGGTGGATCGCGAGATCGACTCGTATGAGTTGGGCCTTGGTGATCAGAAACTCCGCCAATTCGATCAGCAACGCACTCTGCACGGGTTCAACGACCGCGGAACCCAAATCGATGGAGATCACTGCTCGCTTGCCGGCGAGGTCAAAGGAGTCGAGGTTTGCTTCCCAGCCGCTCACGCGAGGAAGGCTTAGGGTGTCGCGCGGGTCAAAGCCGTTGCACGAATCAAACCAGCGCGCAGTATCACGCACCGAGCGCGAGACGCAGCCGACGGTGACGGTGAGCGGCGGCTGTTGGGCGTGGGGACCTCGCGGAATCCGTCCAAACGTGGACTTCAGTCCGAAGAGGCCGGTGAAGCCCGCGGGAATTCGAATCGAGCCACCGCCGTCGCCTCCTGACGCGATGGGGAAGAGGCCGCCGGCGACGGCGGCCGCGGATCCGCCCGAGGAGCCGCCCGGCGTTCGCTCCAGGTTCCAAGGATTGCGTGTGGTGCCGTGCAGCTTGGTACTCGTGCAGTTAATCCCGCCAAACTCCGACGCGGTTGTTTGCGCTGCGAGCACGGCGCCCGCAGCTCGCAGTCGAGTGACCTGGGTGCTGTCGTAGCTTGCGACGCGATCGCGATACACCAACGAGGCTTCGGTGGAGGGCCAACCGGCGACCGACTCCAGCTCTTTTATCGCCATCGGCACGCCGCCGAATGGGAGTGAGATATCGGCTCCAGCGGCGCTCGTTCGTGCGGCGTCAGCGTCAACGTGCGAGAAGGCGTTGAGGTCGGACGTTTCAATCGCGCCAAGTGATGCGTCGAGCGCTTCGAGGGGACTTAAGTCGCCGGCACGAAATGCGTCAACGAGGGAACATGAGTCGCCCAGCCACGGTTCACTCTCCATGGAACTAGACACTATCGACGGAGCAGCGCGCCGCATCTTGGGTCGTCATACTCGATCAGGTACCTCCAGCTAGGCCGTGTCAGGCAACTACTTCGCTGATTTTCTCTGGCCGTGCGTCGTGCCTTAACGCCACCCGCGTAGCGCTTGATGCAGTACGGAGTCGTAACCCTCGACGCCCTCGCGGCTGAGGCGTCGTTCGGGTCCCGCGGCAATTCCGACGCGCTCAGGGATCACTCCCCAGATCTCGATCTTCTGCTCCTTCCACCAGGTAATCGCTGCTTCAAGGTCGTTCGTGCCGAGTCGCGCGGCGCAAATTACGACGCCTCGCGGAATCCGAGTGGGGATCAAATCGAGCGTGGCGATCACGCGCGAATATTCAACGCCACCCGCGCGCGTGGGGATGACGACGGCGTCGGCCAAGGCGATGATCGACTGAGCGATTCGTTCGTTACCCGGAGGAGTGTCCACAATACCCAGGCCCTCGACCCGGCCCATTGCCCGTGTCGCCGTGCGTTCGGACGGGGCTTCGACAACCGTTATGCCCGGAACGGGCCATGTCTCGAGCCACTCAGCTGACGACGCCTGGGGGTCGGCGTCGATGAGCGTTACGGGGTCGTAGCCCCGCTCCACGGCAGCGGCGGACAGGTATATCGATGACGTCGTCTTGCCGACACCACCCTTCAATGAGGTCACGATGATATTCATAAACGGCATGCTACGACGGCGCTGACTGATCCTGGAAAACTCAACTGCCGATTTGTGTCGCGACCTGTTCCAATGGGAGCTTCGTACTACCGGATTCTCCGGGTCCACTTAGCAATTCAATGACCTCGACGTTTTTTCGTTTACTCAATGATCTGGCGCCGTTCATGGTTCCCATGCTGCACCCGGCGCGAACTCTCGTCGAGAAATTGTGCATAGTCTCGTCGATCGGGCGACGAATCGAAGACGGCAACGTTATGGTTCGTTCGAGAGAGGCCCGTCACTTCTACGACATTTGGTGCTTATTGGATGAGGAGCGCTCGCCGGCGTTGGAGCAACTGCGCACCATCGATCATGTGCCCGAAATCTTTGGTGACTGCGCGCAGATCACGGAGCGGTTCTATGGAAGTCTCCCAAAACGACCGAGTCAAGGTTTTGCCGCTAGTTCGATTTTCACCGCGTCGGTGTTCGAAGCGGTGCGAAAGTCATACGACAAGATGTGTGCACAGTTGATCTTCCCGGAAGCTCCTCGGCCATCACTCGACGATGTCGTCGAACGTGTGCACGCCAACGCCCGCGACCTTTAGGAAGCTGGATTCTTGTCGACAATCTTGGTCCCAGCGACCTTTGTGATCTGGGTTCGTGACTGTTCCGGAGTGGGCGCTGGGGGACTCGAACCCTCGACCTCAGCCGTGTGAAGGCTGCGCTCTAACCAGCTGAGCTAAGCGCCCCGAACTTGAATGCTATCCCCTTAGTGGAGCGTTGGCTTTTGGCTGGCGTTGTAGCCTTCACCTGTG
>Ga0182014_10000772_pt1 | contig 43300 bp, 32 predicted proteins | sample 612S2DmetaG_FD_120489 | JGI IMG/M metagenome (GOLD analysis project Ga0182014, IMG submission 120489) | Permafrost microbial communities from Stordalen Mire, Sweden - 612S2D metaG | ecosystem: Environmental > Terrestrial > Soil > Wetlands > Permafrost | place: Sweden: Stordalen | collected... | reverse complement strand
GATCAGGTTGTCCTGGTAGATGTGCGTCCGCTCCCAGGTGGGGATCAGCATGGAGGCCAGCAGCGTGGCGCCGCCGGTGAAGATCAGGCTGTAGATGGCGATGACGATCGCCGCCCGCTTCAGGTTCTTGAGCTTGGGATGCTCGATCTCGCGGTTGACCTGCGCCAGGCTTTCCTCGCCGCTCATTGCCAGCACGGAGTGGCCGAAAGCCATCAGAATTCCAAACATGCCCAGCAGCGGCACCAGCCTTGTGCCCTTGAGAAAACCGAGTGCATCGTCGCTGAATTTTAGATTGTGCACCGTGGGCGATGGAGGCAGGTGCACGCCCCGCACCATGACCGAGAAAACACCCCAGATCAATAGAATCACCACCATGATCGTGGTGATCTCCATGACACGCAGTGCCTTGCCGCTCGACTCCTCGATGCCCTTGATGTTCTGCCACCAGTAGTAGATGGTGACGGCAGCGGCGAACACGGCCGAGGTGTAGTTCATGTCGAACTGAAAGGAAGCGTGATGATGGGCGTCCATCAGAGCCGGCGGCAGCCAGTTGCTGCTGGCCGCAACCGTCAGCAGTTCGTTCATGAGGCCGGTAATGTATTGGCCGGCGGACACGCCGGAGATGGGGCCTGTGAGGATGTAATCGAACATCAGCGCCGAGACGCTGAGTTTGGCGAAGGTGCCGCCGAGGGCTTCCTTTACGACGCGGTAAACGCCGCCGCGGGTGAACATCGAACAGCTCTCGACGTAGACCGCGCGCACCGCGAAGCTGAACAACATGATGCCGAGAATGAACCAGGGGGCCGACGCGCCGATCGCCTGTTCTGAAATGCCACCGGCATAGAAGGCCGACGATCCCAAGTCGCAGAGAACGATGGCGGCCGCGCGCCAAAAGGAGATGAACGTGAGCATCACGGAGGATGCCACGATAAGCCGGACGCGGTTGGACGGAGGGGCTACGGTCGTTCGGGTAGATGCCATCTTTAGGGTGCCGTCGCTGGAACCGGTACTTGGGATTCGAGGGGGCCAACCACCGCCCGCCCTGCGCTGAGTCTATTTCCGAATTGAAACAGTGTCAATCAAAATGGAACGGGACACGGCAGCACCGGGAAATGGATGGTGTTAGTCCTTTCCGAACAGCTCTTTACCGTCCTCGATAAAGCTGATGAGGACAACAACGGCCGATCCCACAAGGCCGACGAAGAACATCACTTCAAGCAGACGCATTGCAAAAACCGCCACGACCATACGCCAATTGTAGCGTGTTTCCAACTCGCCGGGACTACGATTTGCAACGACGCCCGATCGGCCGTAACGCGCATTCGTAATGCACATCGGAGAGGGCCACGCCAGTTGCATTGGTCTCGCTCCCCAATCGCTGCCCGATGCTATAAACTCGGCGCAGTATGCAGCGAACATCTTCACTCGTGCAGTCCTGGAAGTTGTGGGCCGCGGCCGCCTTGTCCGCCGGCTTGCTCGAGTTGCCCTTCCCGCTCGCCGGGCCGCTTCCCGTGTGGCGGAGCCTCTTCGCCTGGTTCGGAATGGTTCCGTTGCTCTGGGCAATCGTTTCAGCCGCTGGCTCGGGCCGGCCCCGTCCGCTGCGCTGCGTCTTTCTGCTCTCCTGGTTCTGCGGAGTGTTGTGGTACATGGGCAACTGCTACTGGGTACGCGACACCATGATGCAGTACGGCGATATGCCGCCGCTTGCCCCCACGCTGCTGCTGGTGGGATACAGCATGGTGCTGGGGCTCTACTTCGGGCTCTTCGGTCTGGCGGTCGGACTGATTTATAAAGCCACCGGCAGTCCGCGCCTGACGCTGGCCGCCGCGCCGGTTTTCTGGACCGCGCTGGAACTGGCGGCCGCCCGCATCACGTCTGTTCCCTGGGACCAGCTCGGCTACTCGCAGGTGGATAACGCCATGGTCAATCAGCTTGCGCCGTGGACTGGCGTTTATGGCATCAGCTTTCTGTTGGTCGCTGCGAACGTTCTGATCGCGGGCGGCATCGTGCTCGACCGTCGCTCGCATAAACGCCTGTGGGGCATCGCCGGCGTGGTGCTGGCTCTCGCCGGCGCCGCGGGCATCTTCCTCAAGCCGCCCAGCCAGGAACCCACAGCCAACGCCGTGCTGATCCAGCCCAATCTCGATGTTTCCGGCCAGGGTCTCTGGATCGGGCCTGGCGAATGGGATCGCCACATGGCCGACTTCACCAAACTCGCGGGCGAACGGTGCAAGACCGACATCGCAGGCATCCCGCAAACCGGCGCGTCGGCAGGCGAAATCGTCTGTCCGCCCTACGCAACCCATCCCGATCTGATTGTCTGGCCGGAGTCGCCCGCGCCTTACTTCGAGGACGACGCCCGCTTTCAGAAGGCTCTTGTCGGCATCACGCGAGCAGCCCAGGCGCCAATCGTGGTCGGCGCCATCGGCATGGAATCCTCCGCCGAATCGGGCGGCTGGAAGGAGTACAACTCCGCGCTGGTCGTGGGCGCGGACGGCGCGCGCGTGGGCCGCTACGACAAGATCCATCTGGTCCCCTTCGGCGAATACGTGCCCTTCAGCCGGCTGCTCTTCTTTGCCCGCAAGCTCACCGGAAAGGTCTCGCGCTTCGATCGCGGCGACGAACGCAAGGTCTTCCGCCTCGCTAGTCAGAACGGCGAGAGCCATCGCTACGGCGTCTTCATCTGCTACGAGGCGGTCTTCGCCGACGAGGTCCGCCACTTTGCCCAACTCGGCGCGGAGGTGCTGGTCAACATTAGCGACGATGGTTGGTACGGCGACACCAGCGCCCCCTGGCAGCACCTGAACATGGCGCGCATGAGGGCCATCGAAAACCGCCGCTGGATTCTCCGCGACACCAACAACGGCATCACCGCCGCCATCGATCCCTACGGCCGCGTCCGCCAGAGCATTCCCCGGCACGCAGTCGATGCGCTCCCCGCCCAATACGGCTTTCGCAACGACATCACCTTCTACAGCGCCCACGGCGACGTCTTCGCCTGGCTTTGTGCGATACTTTCCATGGTGACTGCTGGCTGGTCTGGAAGAAAGCTGCCGCGGGATAGGATCAGGGGAGAATAGATTCGGTCCCGAGCGGTTACTGGACGCCCGATGGGCCGAGCGTCGTCATCAATGCGATGGATCCTGCCTCCGCAATCAATTTGGGCGTCGGTTCGCTTTCGCTGGAATGGGTAACAAGAATGTACTCGGTCCCGTTTGACAACACCCAGACCTGAACAAACGCAGGTTGGTCTCCCCTGGCGAGGACGGTTCCAAAGGCGCCATGTTCGCAATTGCCTGAAGCACTCATCAAATCCCTTCGCCCACGAACACCTTTGGTAAGTTTTTCGCAAAGAGCTATGAGGCCTTCCGAAGTTATAGGCAATGCGCCTTTCTTATAGATGGCCTGTGAGAATTGAAGGCACGAATTACCGTTCAAATACGTTGCTGGCCCATCTTTGTTTTCGCCTGGACGCCACCCTTCGTACAACTTAACCTTCAGCCGCTTGGACATACTTGCCCCCAGGTGCATGGCCTCTGAACTTGCCGGACCTGTACGGTGATATTCTATTTCAGTCAATCGAACGAACGCAGAGCAAAAGTCCAAATCAAAGTCAGGTCATAAGAGCAAAGCCATGTCCTTGAACGATCTCGAATTCGCTTACGCTCCCGTCCGCGATCAGGTTCGCGACCTGCGGGAGTATCTTTGACCCTGCACGCATCCGCAGGGAACTCGCCGACATAGAAAAGAAGCTCGCCGATCCGGCCCTCTGGTCCAATCCCAATGCGACTAAGCCATTGATGCGCGACAAAAAGCGCCTGGAAAATCTCGTCGCCGACGATGAGGAGCTTGTTCGCCGCACGGGCGACATCGAAGCCTACTTCGATTTGGCCCGCGAAGGCGAAGACGTGCTCGCCGATCTGGAGCGCGACATTAAGGCGCTGGCCTCATTCAATGAGGAGCTGGAAGCGCGCACCATGCTCAACGGAGAGGCCGACCCGCTCAACGCCATCGTCACTGTGCATCCCGGCGCAGGCGGCACCGAGAGCCAGGATTGGGCCGAGATGCTGATGCGCATGTATCTGCGCTGGGCCGAGCAGCAGGGCTTCAAGACCGAAATGAACGACTACCAGGATGGCGAAGAGGCCGGCATCAAGTCTGCGACATTCACCATAACCGGCGAGTATGCCTTCGGGCAACTGGCCGGCGAGAGCGGCGTCCATCGCCTGGTGCGCATCTCGCCCTTCGACCAAGCCAAGCGCCGCCACACTTCGTTCGCCTCGGTCTACGTCTCGCCGGAAATCGACGAATCCATTCATGTGGATCTGAAGCTCGAAGACCTGCGCATCGACACCTACCGCTCCGGCGGCAAGGGCGGCCAGCACGTGAACACCACCGACTCTGCCGTGCGCATGACGCACCTGCCTACGGGAATTGTCGTGCAATGCCAAAACGAGCGCTCGCAGCACAAGAACCGCGACAAGGCGATGAAGATGCTGCGCTCGCGGCTTTATGAATATGAGCTTGAAAAGAAGCGCGCGGTCAGCAAGAAGCTGGAAGACTCGAAGCTGGAGATCAACTTCGGCTCGCAGATCCGTTCGTATGTGTTGCAGCCTTACCGCATAGCCAAGGACCACCGCACCAAGGTGGAAGTCGGCGACGTGGACAAGGTGCTTGATGGCTACCTGGAGCCGTTTTTGCGCGGATATCTGCTGGCCAAGAGGCGCGGCACGGCTGCTGCTGCGGAAGCGGATGACGATCTGGACGTGTAAAGACAGGGAATAGGGAACAGGGAATAGAGACGGCAGTGCATTTTGCGTTGAGGGTTTGCGATGGGCAACGATCCAGACATGATTGCCGAGATGCTGCGGACGGCGAAAACCGTCGCCGTTGTCGGCATGAGCGACAAGAGCTGGCGCCCAAGCCACAGAATCGGCCGCTACTTGGCCGAGAACGGCTATCGCGTGCTCCCGGTGAATCCGGCGCTCACGGAAATCCTCGGCCAGCCGTGCTATCCCGATCTAGACGCAGCACAATCCGCGGCGCGCGAACTTACCGGCGCCGGAATCGATCTTGTCGATGTCTTCCGCGCCTCCGAGAATGTCCCGCCGACTGTCGACGATGTCATCCGTCTCGGCATCCCGTACCTCTGGCTCCAAGACGGTGTCATCCACGAAGAAGCCATAGCGCGCGCCCGCGCCGCCGGCGTCAAGTGCGTGCAGAACGATTGCATCTACCGGGAACACGCAGCCCGGCCCGATCTGCATTGAGCGCGTTGAATCCTGACCTGCGGTGATCGGATCTGCCACTCCTTGTGCGACCGCCGTCCGATACACTGAATCCAACACGGAGGAGTCCCCGTTCCCCGGCCATGCGCCTTTCCCGTTTGATCTTCGCATTGTTCCTGCTTGCTGCGGCGCTGCCCGCGTTGGCTGCCTCCAGCGCCGCCGACGCGCCGCACCTGCATGTGCAACTCGTGCTTCCGGAAGACCAGCTCTATCCGACGGGAAACAACACGGTCGGTCTCTACTTTAAACTGGAGCCGGGCTGGCATGTCTACTGGAAGAATGCCGGCGACTCCGGCGAGCCGCCGCATATTCACTGGACGCTGCCGGCAGGCGTAACCGCGGAGCCGATGCAGTTTCCCGCGCCGCAGCGGTTGCCGCTCGGGCCGCTGATGGATTTCGGCTATGAGAACGAAGTTCTGTTTCCGCTGAAGCTCGAGGTCGCGCCCACCGTAAAAGACAGCAAGACCGTCGTCAGCGCGAAGGTCGATTGGCTGGTGTGCCGCGAGGTCTGCATCCCCGGCAAGGCGGAGCTGTCCGCGCCCCTGCAACTCGTCTCCGGGAAACCGGCCGTGGTCACTGGCTCCGCAGTCGACGCGGAACTCGTCAAGCGCTTGGCGAATACAATTCCCGCGCCCCTGCCCGCCGGCGTGAAAGTGGCTTTTCAGCCCACGCAGGATGGATTTCGCCTGGGCGTCGAGACAGGCCGGCATGAATCCACCGCTGCGTTTTTTCCCTCCGATCAGGACATCCTCTCCAATCCCGCCGCGCAAAAGCTTTCGCCGACGGCGAAGGGTTTTGTCCTCGATCTCAAGAAGGATGCCAACCTCACCGCCAATCCCGCGCGGTTGAGTGGCGTTCTCGAGCTCTCCGGCGGCCGCGCGTATGAACTGTCAGCGCTGCCTGGAACGGTGGCTGCACCCGCGCCCGCGTTGGAGTTTTTCGCGCTGCTGCGCATATCTGGCCTGGCGTTTCTGGGCGGCCTTTTGCTCAACCTGATGCCTTGCGTCTTTCCGGTGCTCTTTCTCAAAGGGCTGGCGCTGGTCAACTCCGGCATTGAGGAGCGGCAAAAGCTGCGCACCCACGGACTCGTTTACGCAGTCGGCATTCTGGTTTCGTTCTGGGTGCTGGTGGGGGCACTGCTGGGGTTGCGCGCGGCGGGCGCAACGCTGGGTTGGGGATTCCAGTTCCAGTCGCCTGTCTTCTTGGCGTTGATGGCGGGGCTGCTGTTCTTCCTGGGGCTGTCGCTGGCGGGGCAATTTGAAATCGGTCTGACGCTGACCAGCGCCGGCGGATCGCTCGCCTCCAGGCAGGGCTACACGGGCAGCTTCTTCACAGGCGTGCTGGCGGTGGTGGTGGCGACGCCGTGCACAGCGCCGTTTATGGGAGCGGCCGTCGGCTATGCGCTGGCGCAATCGGCCGCGGTGACCTTTGCGGTGTTTACGGCACTGGCGCTCGGGCTGGCCGCACCCTATTTCGCGCTTACTCTGCAACCGGCGTGGACGCGCGTTTTGCCGAAGCCCGGCGTCTGGATGGAAGTCCTGCGCCAGGCCATCTCGGTGCCCATCTTCGCAACTGTCATCTGGCTTGCCTGGGTGCTGGCAGGCGCCTACGGCTCAGGTTTGCTGGCGGCGCTTCTTTGCGGTTTTCTGTTATTGGCGATTGCCGGATGGTTCCTGGGCCGCTGGCCTGCGCAGCTCTGGGCCACACTGGTTGCGGCGACGATTCTTCTGGGGGTTGCGGTCCTCTGCGTTTTAGCTCCGAAGAAGCTGACCACCGCACCGGAGACATTGGCCGCCCCGGAGACCAAAGGGCTCTGGCAGCCATGGTCGGCGGAGGCGGTGACCCGCTCGCTTGGCGCGGGGCAGCCGGTCTTTGTGGACTTTACGGCGAGCTGGTGCCTGAGCTGCCAAGTGAACGAACGGGTGGCGCTTGACAGGCCAGAGGTGGTGCAGGCTTTTCAAGCCCGGAATGTTGTGCTGATGAAAGCCGACTGGACGAGGCATGACGAAGACATCTCGCAGGCTTTGACTGCTCTCGACCGCAGCGGCGTTCCCGCCTACGCTCTCTACACGCCCGGCCAGAGCGAGCCGGCGATGCTGCCGGAGGTGCTGACGCCGGGAATCGTGACCGATGCGCTCGGCAAGCTTCCCGTAGCTGCGCGTTAAGATTCGCAATTTCAGACATGAGCCGAAAACGCTCTAGCTATTTGCTTCTTCCATGGCCGTCTCGAGTGCGGGAGCGGCGACGAGAGCGCGGTAGGAAAGGTAGAGGGTGGCGCGCCAGCGGAGGATCATGCCGAAGGCCAGGACAAAGAAGAGGCCGCCGGTTTGTTCCAGAGTGAGGATGGAGTCGAAGTAGCCTCGGGCAAAGTAGCGCACGGCGGCCAACACGACGATGACCGCGAAAAATGCTCCAGAGCGCTTCATCATAATGGCGTTGCCTTCGCGGCGAAGGCCGGAGGTGGCCAGCAGAGGCCAGGCCAGGAGAATGGCGCCGGTAAGGAATGCCCCGATGGCCCACGTCAAGGGGAAGCGGAAAGCGGGGACAAAGAACATGCAGAATCCGGTGGCCATGCCCATGGGCGGGATGAGAAGTTTGCGTGCCGTTACGGCGGTGCGGCCTTCGCGGACACGCCAGAGGAGGATGCCGCAGAGTCCGATGAGCGAGACGATGGCCGTGAAGACGGTTTTGGACAGCATGAAGCGGGCCTTTCCGGTTTGGTGCGACGGGCTCAAGGGGTGGGTGGTCCCTTGCTTTCATTCTACCTTTCGATGCTGGGGAGGCGCAGGGCGGCTCAGGGTTTGGGCTGGGATGGCCACGGGTCTTTGAGGAGGGAACAGAGGCCGAGGTCGTTGCCGTAGCGCTCGATCTCGACTTCGGCCATGCGGAGGGGGGCGGCCATGCCTTTGAAGGCGGGGACGGCATCGGAGCCCATGATCTGCGGAGAGACGAAGAGGTGGATGCGGTCGACGAGGCCGCCGGCAAGAAGGGCGGTGTTGAGGCGCGTTCCGGTCTCGGTGAGCAGGTTGAGGATGCCTTCTTCTCCGAGCAGGTCGAGGACCTTACCGAGCGGGACGCGGCCAGCTTCCGCCGGTAGAACTTCGACGCGGACGCCTCGGGTACGGAGTTCGGCGATGCGGGTTTGATTGTTGGAGACGGTAAAAACTGCGACGTCGCTGTGCGCTGTGTTTACGAGTTTGCAGTCGAGCGGCATGCGGAGGGCGGAGTCGAGGACGAGGCGCTGCAGTGGGCGGCGGCGGCGCAGACCGCTGCGGTCGGTGAGCATGGGGTCGTCGGCGAGCACGGTGTCGACGCCGACCAGGACTGCGTCGGCCTGCCAGCGGAGAGGCTGCACGGCGGCGCGGGCCTCTTCGCAAGTGATCCAGTAGGGCTCGCGGACCTGGTGCTGGCCTGCGGGTGGGGCGATGCGGCCGTCGAGGGTCATGGCGACCTTCATGAGGACGAAGGGGCGCTGATGCTGGCTCCAGCGGGCGAAGGGTTCGTTGAGGCGGCGGGCTTCTTTTTCGCAGACGCCGACGGTGGTTTGGAGCCCGGCGGCTTGCAGGGTTTGCATTCCGTGGCCGGCGACGGCGGGGTTGGGATCGATGGTGGCGGCGACGACGCGGCCGAGGCCGGCGGCAATCAGGGCCTGGGTGCAGGGCGGGGTGCGTCCGGTGTGGTTGCAGGGCTCTAGGGTAACGTAAGCGGCGCCGCCCTTCAGCCGCTCGCCGGCGTGCTGCGCGGCCACTTTGAGTGCGGCGACTTCGGCGTGGTCGAGCAGGTCGTACTCGTGCCAGCCTTCGCCGGCGACCTGGCCGGCGCGGTCGAGGATGACGCAGCCGACGGCGGGGTTGGGCGAGGTGACGGCGATGCCTCGGCGGGCTAGCTCGAGGGCGCGGTGCATCCAGTAGGCGTCTTGGTCGGGCAATGCCATCCAATCACTTTTCCCAAGTATATTTTTTCGTGCAGATCAGGCACGGACAGGATGGCTCCGCTAAATGGTGGACACCGGCGCGAGGAATAGGATATTGAGTTCCTCCTATCGTTACCGACTTCCTGTCATAGAGAATCGAAAACAAGTTTGTCTCGCCATTCTCGACGAAGCGGCGCAAGGAATATGCCCATAGGTCGGCAAGCTGTATCATTCGCGTCAAACCGCTATCGACGAAAAGAGGCGTTTCAATGATGCGTCTAAACAGTCCGCCAAGGCCTTGCTTTTCATCGTCCCGAATGGCGCGCAAATGCCGCGTGTGCTTCAGCGCGACGGTTGCGTTGTTGTCGTGAATGAGAAGCCCGAACTCGCGCACCGGGCTCCGCGATTTCGCGTCTTCTCCTTCAATTGAGCCGAAACCCTCGGCATCCTCAAGGAACTGTGCGAATCGAACGAGCACATTTGAGAAAGCGAAGGCATTGACCTGATCGGGCCGTTTCTTCATCAAAAAGAATGACTTATCTACGCACGAGGCAATCAGAACTGCCCACTCCCATCCGGAGATGGTGGTCGCTATCTCCAAAGCGAGCCAGTTACGTTCATCGAATGTTAGATGAATATAGGGAGCGGTATGCCGGTAGACTTTTTTCAGTTCGGCATTCCGTTTGGCAATGCCCAGCTTCCTCACACGATGTATTTCCGCGACTCTTAGTCTGGCAACCTGACTGCGGCGCTCGTCCCAGTCCATCCCGTCAAATCCATCGATTCTGGATTGTTCGAGATACTTTCGAAGCAGCCAGGCGGTGTGGAGTTCCTCGCCGGCAAGGCCGTATCTGGCCATAATCGCAGAGATGGAAGCGTCCGCTTCACGCCATCGCTCGATGGGGATTGCGATACCCGCCAGCACGAAATGCGTGCTGTTACCGGGAATCTCCGGCACACCCGATTCGTCCAGGTAGCAGAGGTACATAAAGAAATAGCGTCTGAGCTCTTGGAGCAATCGCTCCAAATCGAGTTGCTTGGCATCTCATCTCAGGCGCTTGCTATATTATAGGGCAAATTCGGATTGGGGCAAGGAGAATCAACAGCCTCCGCCCCTATCCCAGCAGGGAATCGACGAAGGCTTCGGGGGAGAACTCTAAGAGGTCGGTCATTTTTTCGCCTACGCCGACGAAGCGGACGGGGAGGTTCAGTTCCTGAGCGATGGCTACGGCGATGCCGCCTTTGGCGGTGCCGTCTAGCTTGGTGAGGACGATGCCGGTGACGCCGGCGGATTGGGTGAAGAGGCGGGCTTGCTGGAGGCCGTTCTGACCTGTCGTCGCGTCCATGACGAGAAGCACTTCGTGGGGGGCGTCGGGGATGAGGCGCTGGGCGGTGCGGCGCATCTTGTCGAGTTCGTCCATGAGTCCCGTCTTGGTGTGCAGACGGCCGGCGGTGTCGACGTAGAGGTCGTGGATGTTGCGGGCCTTGGCAGCCGAGATGGCGTCGTAGAGGACGGCCGCGGGATCGCCACCGTGCTTGGTCTTGATCATTTCGACGCCGGAACGGGTGGCCCAGACTTCTAGCTGCTCGATGGCTGCGGCGCGGAAGGTATCGGCGGCGCAGAGGAGCACGGAGTGGTTTTGTGCGCGGCTCCAGGCGGCGAGTTTACCGCTGGTGGTGGTTTTACCGGTGCCGTTGACCCCGACCAGGAACGTCACCTTCGGCGGCGCGGCGGGCGTGGGGACTTCGCGCTGCGGGGCTTCAAGGATGGCCTGGATCTGGGCTTTGAGCAGGGCGCGGAGTTCTTCTCCGCCTTCGATGGCTTTGCGGCGGGCGCGGTCGCGCAGGGCGTCGAGGATGGTGGCGGTGGTCCCGACGCCGAGGTCGCTGGTGAGGAGGGCGGACTCGAGGTCTTCGAATGCCTGCTCATCGACGGTGCGGGTGAGCGCGGCGATGCCTTCGATCTTGGAGGAGAGCGACTCGCGGGTGCGCGCGACGGCCTGCTTCATGCGGGCGAAGAGGCCGGCAGGGGCTTGCTCTTCAGTATCTGGAGAAGCGGGCGAGTCTTTCTTGCTGCCGAAGAACTTCATCATGAGGGTCCAGATTCAAGTTTAGAGCATCGGATAAGGATGCCGCGCGGCGCGGCTGGGGAGGTTCTGGCGGCAATTCAATGCAGCGGATGGGCCGTTTGCCGCGAATCGGTCAGGGCGGGGGCGATGACTCGGATATTCTTGATAGTAGGCTGTTTTCCCTTGAAACGCGGTGAGGCATGTCCGTAGTACGTCGCGAATAGAGAAAAGCAACCCGCAGGGGCTAAAGCCCACGCACACTTTGAGGCCAATTCGGCACGACTGAAGTCGAGCCCTGTTACAAAGCCTTTGCCTGCTTCTGCCTTTATTGGCGGCAGATATTGACGCGGTTTTTTTTGAGAAGGTTCCGCGACCAAAAGGTTGCGAGACTAACAGGGAGACATGACGAGAACCGGCAAACACGCGCTTCAGAAGATTCTCGAAAACCGCATCGCCATTATCGATGGCGCGATGGGGACGACGATCCGCACCTATGGGATGACGGAGGCGGATATTCGCGGAGAGCGGTTCAGGAACTCGACGAAGGGACTGCTGAATAATGGGGACCTGTTTTCCCTGACACAGCCGAAGATGATCGGCGATATTCATCGGCGTTTTCTGGAGGCTGGGGCGGACATCATCGAAACGAATACGTTTGGCGCGACCAGTATTACGCAGAGCGAATTCTTCGTGGACGATCCGCGGGAACAGGGGGGCAGGAAGGATCCCGAGTTTTACCAGAAAGTTATTGAGGACAAGTTTCTGAACGATCTGGCCTGGGATATCAATGAGACTTCGGCACGGCAGTGCAGGGAGTGGGCCGATCGCGTTGGGAATGCGACGGGGCGGCAGCGGTTTGTGGCTGGGGCGATGGGGCCGCTGACGGTGTCTCTTTCGAATTCTCCCGATGCGGATGATGCGGGGTTTCGCGTGGTGACGTTCGACCAGGTGAAGGCTGCCTACAAGCAAGAGGCGCGCGCGCTGATTGCAGGCGGGGTTGACCTGCTGCTGGTGGAGACAATCTTCGACTCGCTGAATGCGAAGGCGGCGCTGGTGGCTATCCGCGAGGTGTTCGACGAAGACGGACTCGCGGCGGGTGGTAAAGAACTGCCGCTGATGATTTCGGCGGCTGTGGGGCGCGGCGGGGAGACGATGATCTCGGCGCAGACGATTGAGGCGTTCTGGAATGCGGTGGAACACGCGAAGCCGCTGTCGGTGGGGCTGAACTGCTCACTGGGGCCGGACCTGATGTATCCGTTTCTGGAGGAACTGGCGGCGAAGTCGAATGCGGCCATCTCGTGCTATCCAAATGCGGGGCTGCCGAATCCGCTTTCGGCGACCGGGTTCGATCTGGGGCCGGAGGATATGGCGCGGTACCTTGGTGAGTTTGCGCGGGGCGGGCTGATCAATATTGCCGGAGGGTGCTGCGGGAATACGCCAGAGCATATTGCGGCGATTGCGAAGGCGCTGGAGGGACGGCATCCGCGGGAGTTGAGAGAGGGGCGTTCGGGAGGGGGAGTTCATTCTCTCCCACCCATCGCAAAGGACGCGATGGATGGGGCACGGGGAGTTCGTGCGGAGGATGAGACGCCTGATACGAGTGCGGAGGCGAGGCCGCTGCGGTTGTCGGGGTCGCAGCCGTTCACGCAGCAGGCGGGCGTTTTCATCATGATCGGCGAGCGCACCAACGTGGCTGGGTCGCCAAAGTTCGCGCGGCTGGTAAAGGAAGGAAAGTTCGAAGAAGCGGTGAGCGTGGGCCGGCAGCAAGTGGAGAACGGCGCCAACGTGATCGACATCTGCATGGACGAAGGGATGATCGACGGCGTCGCGGCGATGACGCGCTTTCTTCAGTTGCTGGGGAGCGAGCCCGAGGTGGCCAAGGTTCCGTTTATGGTGGACTCGTCGAAGTGGGAGGTGATTGAGGCGGGATTGAAATGCCTGCAGGGCAAGGGCATTGTGAATTCGATCTCGCTGAAGGAGGGCGAAGAGAAGTTTCGCGAGCGTGCGGCAGCGGTGCTGAAGTATGGCGCGGCGGTGGTGGTGATGGCCTTTGACGAACAAGGTCAGGCGGCGACCTTCGAGGACCGGATCAGGATTTGCGAGCGGGCTTACAGGATTCTTGTGGACGAGGTTGGGTTTCCGGCGGAAGACATCATCTTCGATCCGAATATTTTGACCGTTGCGACGGGCATGGAGGAGCACAACAACTACGCGGTCGACTTTATCAACGCGACGCGGTGGATCAAGGCCAACCTGCCACACGCGAAGGTGAGCGGCGGCGTGTCGAATATCTCGTTCAGCTTTCGCGGCAACAACAAGGTGCGCGAGGCGATGCACTCGGCGTTTCTCTATCACGCCATTGCGGCGGGGATGGACATGGGGATTGTGAACCCCGGAATGCTGGAGGTCTACGAAGAGATTGAGCCGGAGTTGAAGGCGCTGGTGGAAGACGTGCTGCTGAACCGGCGCGACGATGCGACGGAGCGGCTGGTGGAGCGCGGCGAGAAGCTCAAGGCAGCGGGCGCCGGCGAAGTTGCGGAAGAGAAGAAGGCCGAGGAGTGGCGCGGCGGGACAGTCGAAGAGCGGCTCTCCTATGCGCTGGTAAAGGGGATCGACGCTTACATCGAGGCGGACACCGAGGAAGCGCGCTTGAAGCTGGGCCGGCCGCTCGCAGTGATCGAAGGCCCGCTGATGGATGGCATGGGCGTAGTGGGCGATCTGTTTGGCGCGGGCAAGATGTTTCTGCCGCAGGTGGTGAAGTCCGCGCGAGTGATGAAGAAGGCGGTGGCGCACCTGACCCCGTTCATGGAGGCGGAGAAGCTGGCGATGGCTGCCGCTGGGGAGGAAGTGAAGGCGCAGGGAAAGATCGTGATGGCCACGGTGAAGGGCGACGTGCACGACATCGGCAAGAACATTGTGGGCGTGGTGCTGGCCTGCAATAACTACGAAGTGATCGACCTGGGAGTGATGGTCACCTGCGAGAAGATTCTGGAGCGCGCGAAGGCGGAGAAAGCGGACTTGATCGGGCTGAGCGGGCTGATTACACCATCGCTGGACGAGATGGTGCACGTGGCGCGGGAGATGGAGCGGCAGGGTTTCAAGCTGCCGCTGCTGATTGGCGGGGCGACAACGAGCCGCGCGCATACTGCGGTGAAGATCGCGCCGCACTATAGCGAGCCGGTGGTGCACGTGCTGGACGCGAGCCGTGCCGTGCCAGTGACGACCAGCCTGTTGAGCGTGGACGGCAAGGCGGCGTTTGTGGACGCGCATCGCGCGGAGTACGAGAGGCTGCGCAAGCTGCACGCCGCGCCGCCGCAGAAGCTGGTGCCGCTGGAGACGGCGCGGGCAAGGCGGACGCCCATCGCGTGGCGCGCGGAGGATTTGCCGCAGCCGGAGTTTACGGGCGTGCGGGTGCTCAAAGATTTTCCTCTGGCGACGCTGCGCGAATTCATTGACTGGACGCCGTTCTTCCACACATGGGAGTTGAAGGGAGTTTATCCGCGGATTTTCGAGGACCAGCGGCAGGGCGAGCAGGCGCGGCAGATCTTTGCGGAAGCGAATGCGCTGCTGGATCGGATGATCGCGGAGAAGCTGATTACGGCGCGGGCTGTGTACGGGCTGTTCCCTGCGAACGCCGTGGGCGACGATGTGGAGTTGTACACGGACGAATCGCGCGCGAATGTACTGGAGCGGTTCCACTTTTTGCGGCAGCAGGCGAGTCGAGAAGGGAGCGAACCGTGCCGGTCGCTGGCGGATTTTGTTGCGCCGAGGGAGACGGAGCTGCGCGATCACATTGGGGCGTTCGCTGTGACGAGCGGGATCGGGTTGAAGGAGCTTTGCGACGGGTTCCGGGCCCGGCACGATGACTACAACGCGATCATGGCGGAGGCGATTGCGGATCGTCTGGCGGAAGCTTTCGCCGAATGCCTGCACAAGCGGGTGCGCGATGAGTGGGGCTATGGGTGTGCTGAGAGGCTGAGCATCGAAGAACTGATTCACGAGAAGTATCGGGGGATAAGGCCGGCGGCGGGTTACCCGGCGTGTCCGGATCACACGGAGAAGGGCACGCTGTGGCGGCTGCTGGATGTCGAGGCGAAGACGGGGATGCGGATTACGGAGTCATTTGCGATGTGGCCGGGATCGAGTGTGAGCGGACTTTACTTTGCGCATCCGGAGTCCCAGTATTTTTCGCTGGGCAAGATCGGCCGCGACCAGGTGGCCGACTATCACGCGCGCAAGGGGATGAGCGTGGCCGAGGTGGAGCGGTGGCTGGGACAAAACCTGAATTACGAGCCTGCGTAAGAGCCCACGACCGAGATCCAAGGCCATCTCAAAGGCGAGACACGGGCGCCCGCCGGCGCACTTGCCAGTGAGGAGGGAATGCGTCCATAATTTCGGCCATGAATATCAACCTTTTGGCCGTTAGGTTCTCTTCAAGCCCTACAAATGCCAAGTATGGGCTTTCGATTTTTCCGCATTCAAACCCAATGGGCCTAGGGATGGACCCTAACGACAGATCAGAACACGCTTACGAAACATTGGAACAGCTTTGGCAGGCGATACGAACTTGCGAGCTTGTGACCGTGCCGAATATCGCTGCCCTTGAGGCAGAATTAGAGCAAGCGAAAATGCCTGTTCAAGTTGCACAGTTGAGCGAAGAGACAGCGCGGCAAATGGGATTTAAATAGTTCATTGTCCGTTTTTCTCGCGAGAGTCATCCCAAGGGGACGAATGCACGGAGAATGAGATGAAGACAAATGGAGAATCCGAAGGTCGTAGGCGTGTCTTATCCTTCGTTTTGATCGGTGGCCTTGTCTTGTTTGCTATTGCGATCCTGAATACCGACAAAAACAGACATGCTCAGCAGAACGACGGACCAACAACAGACCTCTCGCAATCCTCCAACGACAATCAACAATCCAGTTCGCCTGCCTCCGGGGATGCTGAATCGGTGATCCGTATTAGCGCCGAGAACCTCCTCGCTGAATTCCAACGAAGTGAAGCGAACAAAGAATTGAGAATCAAAAGCGAGAGCCTTTCAACATATCTAAACGACAAAACGGTAACCGCAGGGGACCGATATAAAGACAAGAGGATACAGGTCACGGGAATTGTGACCGGCGTGTTCATTCCTTCGATTGAAACCTCCCGCCGAGTTTTGGAAAGAAGGGGGAAGGGCATCTCCGATGAGCAAGGGGGAGCTGGCTCATTTATCACCATGGGTGGGCCTTATCCCCACTCCGTGGAAGAGACCCTGCTCCTGCCTGGAATCGAGGCTTGGTCTAAAACAGGAGACTCGCTACAGCCGACATTCGGAGAGCCAGACATTGAGTCACTTGCTGGGCGGCTGGTTGTAGGCAAAGAGGCCTCGATTCTATGCACATTCAGATCCTCAAGTGGTTCTTCGCCAACCGAAATCTCTGTCTCTTTGGAGGATTGCACCTTAGCGCCGCTACCCACGCCTGTGGCCGGACAACCAGCATCACCAACGCCTGAAAACATTATGCGCGCAATGAACGAGGTGGACTCAAGCTCTGAGTCCAAGTCCAAGCCATACCCCGTGGACGGCGATCTTGAGAGCGAAGTGCGGCGGGCCTTGGGTACCTCCAAGGCGCTGAAAAGCGCCGTCATTACCCCGGTTTCGCTTCATCGCGAGGTTACCCTTTCCGGAACGGTGGCGGACGAATCCTCCCGCGAGTTGGCCGAGGAAATCGCCAGCCAAGTATCGGGCGTGGTAGCGGTGCACAATAATCTGACAATCAGAGGTGGCGCGAATCCTCAATAAGTGTTTTCTCAACACAGTTTAAAAATTGGGGGCGTGTGGATCAACTTCCCACGCCTTTTTGCCTTCGCCTTGGCATACGGCGCAGGATTTTATGTGGTTCATCCAAAGGGTTTCGGCGCTGATCCTCTGAATATTTGCGCTGTCTCTCTCGGCAAGCGTCCTTTTGATCGATCTTCCATAGCCGCCCATGCTCAACCTACAGGATTCGCGCTCTTTCTCTTGCCAATCCTTTTCTAATCGGTCGTGTTCTTCGCAAGGCATGGCGAAATTATAGCGCTGTTTGACGCGTGTGCCGCCCTTCCGCCCCTGCGTTATCCTTGTTGCGTCAGCCCATGTCCCCCAAGCCCTCAAGCCGCGCCTCCTCGTCAGCCTCAACCTCCCGCAGCTTCGACAAGGAACTCGCCGAACTCGAAGCCCTAGCCGAATCCCTCCGAACCACCCCCACCCCGAACGCAGCGCAAATCGAGCACCTTCGCAGGTCTCTGGCGCATCACAACAACTTTCTTGGTAGCGAAGGCGGCAAAGCTGGTTGCGGACGCGGAGATTTCCGCGCTGCTGCCTGACGTGCTCGCGGCCTACGAAAGGTTCTTCATCGATGCGGCAAAGTGCGATCCGCAGTGCTGGGCAAAGAATGCGCTGTCGAAGGCGATGGTCAAGCTGGAGCATCGCGGCAAGGACGCCTACCTGCGGGATGCGTCATCATCAGATGGAGGCAAGCTGGGGCAAGCCGGAGGATTCGGCCGGAGCGCTGCGCGGAACCTGCACTCATTCGCTGGTGGATTGCCCAGGGATCTCCGATGCCGAGTTGCTGAAGGCGTTGCTGGAGCCGCTGACGGACGCGGACAAGACGGTTCGCGTAGAAGCGGCGCGCGCGCTTGGGCAGGTTGGAGGCGTGAGCGCGGCGTTGCTGTTGCGATTGCGCGCGCTGCTTGCCAAGGACGAGCCCGAGGCCGAGGTGATGGGCGCTGTTTACTCTTCGCTGCTGTCGCTGGAGGGAGCGGCGGCTATTCCGCTGGTGGCCAAGGCGCTGGAAGACGGTGGCGATTTGGCGGCCGAGGCCGCCCTGGCGTTAGCCGACTTGCACAATGCAGAGGCCCTGGCTGCGCTGCTTGCGCGTTTTCGGGAGGGCGCCGACGCGTGGTTCAGCTCCGTGCTGCTGAGCGCCATTGCTCTCACGCGATTGCCGGAAGCAGTGGATTTTCTGATTGCGGCGATTGCTCGCGATGCGAGAGAGGCTCCAATCGCCATCGAGGCCATTGGCCGCACAGCGCCATCGGCGGAGTTGCGCGCGCGGGTGGAACTGGCAGTAGAAGAGGCAGACAGCATGCAGTTGCGGAAGGCCTTCCGGGAGCATCTACCCACCGTTCCCGAATAACGCATTTCAGAATCAGTTTGGGACGTGCGCGGTTTTGCACAGAGTGGCGTTTGCATAGATTTATTGGCTTTTGTGCAACAGTTGAAAACAAGACGACAGAGTGAACATATGTGGCCTCCTCGAACGGCCGGGGTGAAATTGTGTTTCTAGAAGCAGTACTCCTGGCCGTTCGCTTTTTTCGTTAGGCATTGTGCATTAATAACAGCTTCAGTTGATCGTGTAAGGGCACGACTTTAGTCGCGCCGCACACGCCGCAGAAGTGAGTGCAGGGGCTAAAGCCCACCTTCTCTCTGGGCTCTTACGGCACGACTAAAGTCGTGCCCTGACACAATGCCATGACGTTGAAGCAATTATTTATGTACAAGGCCTTAGCGATGCTTGCGGACCGTGCCGTGCTGATTCTTAGCCGGAAGGGCGCATGAACGGGAGACGGCGAAGATCGGCAGCACGCAGGTAGGGGCAAGGGGGGTAATGGTCTTCATGGATCGCGTTATAGATCACGTTCTATCGCGAAAATAATCGTCCCCAAGAGATATTTTGAAGAAAATTCAGGTGCTGGATTGCAGGCTGGTTAAAGCACGATCAAAATATTTGCACTGTATTTGCATGTGGTTGACCGTGCGTTTACAATTTCCGGCTAATACTGCTTGTGTGAATATGCAGGTCTCCGAGAAAGAACCGCTGAACCTTGCTCTTGCTTCCGCCGCGCGTGTGGAAGACCCCACTCCAACACAAACACTAACATGCCTGCAACCGCCCTCCGCGGTTGTGCGGCCGAGCGTACATGCGGAGGTTGGCCCGTACCGGCTGCGATTGGCAGAGAGCGTCGAGGATCGCGACGCCGCATGCCGCTTGCGCTTCAAGGTCTTCAATATTGAGCTAAGCGAGGGGCTGGAGAGTTCCTACGAGACGGGATTGGACAGCGACCAGTTCGATCTTTTCTGCGAGCACATACTGGTAGAAGACAAGGCGGCCCGGCGCATCGTGGGCACGTACCGGATGCAGTCGGGCTCGGCGGCGGCGCGCAATCTGGGATATTACTCGGAACAGGAGTTCAGTTTTGCGCCCTACGAGCCGTTGCGGGCCAGCATTCTGGAGTTGGGGCGGGCATCGATCGATCGCGATCATCGCACCCCGGAAGTACTGACCTTGTTGTGGCGGGGAATAGCGCAGTATGCTACCGACATGGGGCTTCGTTACCTGATCGGCTGCTCTTCATTGAACTCCAAGGATCCGGCTGAGGGTTGGCAGATGTATCGCCAACTGGAACAGTGCTGGGTTTCACCGGAGTTTGAGACGGTGCCGACCGCGAGCTACGCCTGCCCCATCGAGCAGGAAGGAACCAGCGCACAGCCGTCTTCGCAGCAGGCGACGCGAACTCCTTCCGATACTTCGGTCAAGATCCCCAGGCTCCTGAAGACATACCTGGCCATCGGCGCGCGCATCGCAGCGCCGCCGGCCTGGGACCGGGAGTTCGGCACCATCGATTTCCTGACTCTGCTCGATCTCAAGCTGGTCTCGCCGGGAGCGCGCCATCGGTTCCTGGCCCCTCTGACCCAATGAGCCTGCGTCGAATCCGGCGCGCTGTGGCGCTGGTTTTCGAGCTCTTCCTTTGTATGATCCGCTTCTGGTTGCTACGGTTGGGCGGCCCGATTACCTTCGAGCGGCGGGCGCGCTGGGGTCAGCAGACAGCTCGCCGGTTGCTGGCTGGCCTGAATATCAAGTGCCAGGTTGAAGGCGATCCGCCTAGTCGTGGGCTTGTGGTTTCGAACCACCTCAGCTACCTCGACGTTCCGATTCTTGCGGCGGCGATGCCGTGCAATTTTGTCGCCAAGATTGAGATTGGCGGTTGGCCGTTCTTCGGAAGGGCAGCGCGGGCATGCGGCACCATTTTTGTGGACCGGTCAAGCAGGGCCAGCGCGAAGTCCGTGGCCGAGCAGATGACTGAGCGGTTGCAACTGCCAACTCCGATTCCGGTACTTCTGTTTCCCGAGGGCACCAGCACCGACGGCACTGAAGTCATACGTTTTCATTCGCGGCTGATCGATCCAGCAACGTCGCTAGGGGTGCCGATTACGACGGCATGCGTGCGCTACGTGATTGGAGACGGAACGGAAGAGCGGGAGCTGTGCTGGTACGGCGACGAGACGTTCGTCAACCACCTGTGGAAGGCGCTGGGGGTGGGCGGCTTCTCCGCCGTTTTGCGATTCGGCGAGCCGCGGTTGTATCGAGACCGGCGCAAGGCCGCGGACGAAACGCATGCGGAGATTGCGGCGATGCGCGAAGAAAGCGCGCTGGTGCTGCAGTAGACCTTCCGCGACAATTTGAACAAAACAAGTGGGCAGTGCGGGTCGTACCTGCTGGCCGCGAAAAGGGCCTCGGTTTGATCGAGGCCTGCGAAAGAGCTCCCAGCGGGCCGGGGGCCTTCTAGTCATTTGCGCCGGCCGGGGGCTTTGCTGTCGATCCGCGAACCACGAGGCTGGTGGAGACGAGAAACTCACGCTGCAGGTTGGGGGAGCTTGGGTCTTCGGCCTGCTGGCGAAGGGCTTCAAAGGCGGCGCGGGCCAGGTCGGTGCGAGAGAGGCGGATGGTGGTCATCGGCGGCAGTGTGTACTCGGCGAAGTCAATGTCATCGAGGCCGATAACGGAGAGGTCCCTGGGCACGCGTATTCCTTCCATGTAAGCGGCGCGCAGAACTCCAATAGCAGTCATGTCGTTGGAGCATACTATGGCCGTGGGGCGCGAGGGGAGCGCCTGCAACTGGCCGTAGCCGGCCACTCCTCCCTTGAGCGTGTGGTCGCACTCGACGATCCATTTCTTCTGGATCTGCAGGCCGGCTGCCTGGATTGCGGTGCGGAAGTCGTTCTCGCGGGTGATGGCGGAGTGGAGCTTGTGCGGGCCGGCGAGGTAGGCGATCTTGCTGTGGCCCAGCTTGACCAGGTGACCGATGGCCTGATGAATGCCGGTGGAGTAGTCCAAGAGGATAGTGCTTGCCTTTGGGTCGTCGAGCTTGAACTCGGCGAGCACGATGGGAACATTGCGGTGGACAAGTTGATCGAGGACCGGCTCTTCTTCGCCGAAAGTCATGACAGCGACGCCTTCTACTTTTCGCTCCAACATGCGGCGGACACAAGCGGTAAGCACGATCGGATCGCTGTTGGAGGAACTGACTAGGATCTCGTAGCCATGGGCGACGGCGATTTCTTCGAAGCTCTGTATGAGCTCGGGAAAGAAGGGGTTGGTGATGTTTTCAACGATGATGCCGAAGAGGCGGCTGCGGCCGGAAACCAGGGTCCGGGCATGGGTGTTGGGGAAGTAATTCAACTGCTTGATCGCTTGCCAGACGCGTTTGGAAAGGCGTTCGCTGACCAGCGGGGAACCATTGATGGTTCTGGAGACGGTGGCGATTGAGACCTTGGCTACGGCGGCTACGGTACGGATATCCGGCGTCTTTGCGGCGGTCTTGCGGGAGGCTTTTCGAGGCACGAACCAATCCTATTCCAGGGGAAACGGGTGTGAAAGCTATGTTATTGCATTTTGCATAAGGAATTCTGGAAGCAGGAGAGATTTTTTCCTTGGATGGAATCCCGCCCCGACCACAAGAGCGCAGTCAGGACAAGACACACGCATTCGGTACGGCTACATACGTCGCCTGCGCCAGATGTGAGAACAATCGCTCAGAAAAAGCCGAGGCCTAGTCTCGCTCCGCGATGAGCAGGCGGAGGTCGCGGAGGTTATGGCCGGTGGGGCCGGTAACGACCGAGTCGCCGAGGGCGGTGAACATGGGACAGGCATTGAACGCGGCCAGCGATTCCTTGAGGTGAAAGCCGAAGGTGTGGGCGCGTGCAACGGTGGTGGGGTCGGCAATGGCCCCGGCCGACTGGGTGTTGCCGTCGATGCCATCGGAGCCGGCGCTGAGGACGGTGAGACGCTGGCCCTGATACTGTTCCAGTTCCAGAGCGCAGTACATGGCGAACTGCTGATTGCGGCCACCCGCGCCGGGGGTACGGTCCATGGTGACCGTGACCTCGCCAACCGAGATGAGGCACAGGCGTGGATGCACGGCGCGCAGTTCGTGAAAACGCTGGAGCAGATAGCGTGCCGCGTCCGCATAGTTCCAGTCGTCGCAACTGTTGTCGACCACCGTGTGATAACCGGCTTTCTCCGCCAGGGCGCGGGCGTTCTCGACCAGGTCGTGACTGGAGAGCAGAATCTCGAAGACGGAGTCGCGGAAGGCCTCGTCCTCGTCTGACATGGAAGCCGAGGCAGTGACGCGGCGCGCAGGCGTCAGTTCGATCTTGGGAAGCTTGGGAAAGAAGGGGGGGCGCCAGCTCTTGTTTCCCGGCGACTCGGGCAGATCGGAGCGCTCGAAGTACGCGCGGACAGAGGGCGGAAACTCGGGGGACAAATTGTACCGTGCGACCAGCTCGCGGACCTCGGCGACGGTGGAGTGATCGGGTGACGTAGGCCCGGAAGACAGCGCGTCCAGCGTGCGCAGCGGCACGTCGGGCAGCAGCAGGCTGACCTTGGCGGCTTCGGGGGCAGCCATGGCCAGGCGTCCGCCTTTGACAGCGGAGAAGTGCTTGCGCAGGGTGTTGACCTCGTTGATGGGCGCGCCGGAGGCGAGCAGCGCCTGGTGAAATTGCCGGGTTTCTTCAAGGGTGATCCGCGGGTCGATGGGCAGATCGAACATGGCCGAACCGCCGCCGGAGATGAGGAAGATGATCAGCGTGTCTTTCTTGGCCTTCCTGAGCAGGGCGAGCGCGGCGCGGGCCGCGGCAAAGGTGTCTTCATTGGGCAGCGGATGGCCGCCTTCAAAGTAACGGAAGCGCCAATTGCGTCTCTTGGGTACCTGGTTGTAGCAGCAAACTCCGCGCAGTCCCTTGCGGCGTTTCATACGTTCCAGCAGGGTATCCAGCATGGGGCCGGCGGCCTTGCCCAACGCGACGACGAAGATGCGCTTGTAGCCGTTGAGATCGATTGTGGCCGGGCCGCTGCCGTCGGGGATGAGCCGATGCAGCACGTTGCCTTCGAAGCGCAAACGCCGGTCGAAGGCGGATGCAATGTTGCAGGCCTTAATGGCGCCGGTAAAGACTGCAGTAGCGGTGGTGTGCAGCGCGTCGAGTGCGGTATCGCTGGCCGGGATCATGCGTATTGCTCCTTCAGCCAGCCGGCAAGCGACGACTGCATCGCCTCCAGGTGACCGGTAAAAAAATGATCGGCGCCGGGTAGGAGCACAAGCCGTTTGGGTTCGGCGGCGGAGGCGGCCACCTGCGTCAACTGTGCCGAGGGCGCGAACTGGTCGTTATCTCCGCTTAGAAATAGCTTGGGAAGGGTACAGGAAGGCAGGAAACGATAGCGGTAGTCGTGTCCGTCCGCATGTGTAGGCAGGCCAAGGGCAGCCAGGGCGCGGACATTGGGCAGAGCGTGCGCGCGGCCACAACAGGCAAGCAAAGTCATGGCCGCGCCAAAGCTGAAGCCGACGACCACAAGCGGGCGCTTGTATTCGTTTACAAGCCAGTCGAGCGCTGCCAGCACGTCGCCGGCCTCTTCTCTGCCGTGATGTGTGCCCTGGCTAAGGCCCGTCCCGCGAAAGTTGAAGCGCAGTACGGGAAGGCCGAGTCCCCACTGTGGATCTTTGAGGGCCTTCATGGCGTGGTAGACGACCTTGTTGTGGAGATTGCCGCCGCCCAGGGGATGGGGGTGGCAGACGAGAGCGGCATAGGGAGCATCGGGAGCGCCATCGTTGACCAGGGCTTCGAGCCGGCCCGCGGGACCGGTCAGGTCAACCGTGCGCAGCGTCGAGATTTCCGGTGGCGTGTCCGGTTGGGAGGGTGCGATTATGCCGCTCATTCCACTCTTCATTCTACGCTGAACGAGCGGTTTTCTTCACGGTTGGCGGTTGCTTGCTCCAATTTTCGCGCAATGGTCATACCACCAGCTCCCTCCGAACGGATGCCTGCCCGATCGAAGCGCCAGTCGAGTCTTGGGACGATTGAACGGGTTCGAGAGCCTCGCCAGAATTCCTTTGGTGGGGTAATGGCCGGGTAGACTTTCGCTGCAGATTCGGCGCGATTGACGGTGCGCGCCTTCAAGACAGCGTTTCGTTCCCAAGTCCCCTACGGTATTCTGGCAATACCATGAAAGATCGTTTTCCGGCTGATCCAATCGATCCCATAGAGCTTACGCGCCAGTTATGTGAAATCGAATCGACGACTTACAACGAGGGCGCGGTGGGCGATTTTCTGGCCGATTTTCTTGCCGCGCGGGGCTGGGCGGTGGAGAAGACGCCGATAGCGCAGCCGGCCGACGGAGTTGCCGGGGGGGCGCGCTGGAATGTCTACGCGGGCGTGGCTGGGCAGACGCCCGACCTGGTGTTTTCCACGCACATGGATACCGTTCCGCCCTACATTCCGTTCACGGAGGACGCGGAGTTCATGTACGGGCGCGGCGTCTCGGATGCGAAGGGGATTATCGCCGGGCAGGTGGCTGCCGCGGAGGTGCTGCGCACGGCGGGGCTTCGCATTGGTTTGTTGTTTGTATCGGGAGAAGAACGCGATTCGGCCGGCGCCAAGGCCGCCAACCTGAATCCGAAGGGCAGCCGATTCCTGATCAACGGCGAGCCCACGGACAATAAGGTGGCGCTGGCTTCGAAGGGTGCGCTGCGGGTTTCACTTAAATCGACCGGAAAGATGGCTCATTCCGCTTATCCGGAGTTGGGCGACTCGGCCGTGCACAAGATGGTGGAGGTGCTGGACAGGCTGTTGAAGCTGAAGCTGCCGGTGGACGAGTACGCGGGGGATACGACGGTCAACATAGGGCAGATTCAGGGCGGCCATGCGCCCAACGTGATCGCCGACCACGCCGAGGCGCAGGTTCTCATTCGTTTGGTGTGCGACTCTGCGCCAGTGCGCGTGGCGGTTCTGGAGACGGCAAAGGGGCTGGCCGACGTCCAGTTCACGCTTGACCTTGCTTTTGTCCGGCTGAAGGCAATCGAGGGGCTGCCGACGATGATCGCGAAGTTTGCCACCGATATTCCGCAGCTGACCAACTGGGGCGAGCCGCTGCTGCTGGGGCCGGGGTCGATTCATGTGGCACATACGCCGTTTGAAAAGCTGGCCAAGAAGGAGTTGCTGGAAGCGGTGGAGTTGTATGTGAAGGTGGCGAAGCAGCTATTGGGTTGAGTTACGAATCTCAGAGTCAATAAGGCTTGGAGGAGAGAGTAATCATGGGCGCACAAATTTACGACATTCCTGTCAAGAGAATTACCGGCGAGGACGCGTCTTTGGGCGAGTTCAAGGGCAAGGTGCTGCTCGCCGTCAACGTGGCTTCAAAGTGCGGATTGACGCCGCAGTACGAGGGCCTGGAAAAGCTCTACGAGCAATTCAAAGGGCAGGGGCTTGTAGTTGCCGGATTTCCGGCCAATGACTTCAAGAGCCAGGAGCCGGGGACCGAGGATGAAATTCAGGCGTTTTGTAAATTGAACTATGGGGTTACGTTTCCGCTGTTCAGCAAGATAACGGTAGTGGGCCCCGAAAAGCATCCGCTGTATGCGGCGTTGATCGCGGCCAAGCCTAAGGCGGTCAACCTGTCGGAGGTGCCGTTTCGCGAGAAGCTGAAGGGTTACGGGATCGAGGCCAACCCCGAGCCCGAGCTTACCTGGAACTTCGAGAAGTTTCTGGTGAGCCGCGCGGGGGAAGTGGTTGAGCGGTTTGCGCCCGATACCCAGCCGGACGCGCCTGCACTGGTGGCGGCGATTGAGGCGGAGCTGGCAAAAGCAGGGAACTAGGGACAAAGGGAACGAGAAGGCGAGAACCTGGACTTGGCCAAGGGCTTGCCGTGGCGAGGAGAAGGAAGATCCCCTCGGCTGAGAGCCTCGGTATCCCACTCTAACCCCAAAAAGCGCACTCAGGTCCAATCGACAATCAACTGGATTGGTTCTAGAGCCCCAAGTAATTAGGCAAAAAGGGGAGGTAAAGGTATGGAGCAGTCCCCGGTCCGAGACGAACGCAAAGAGTCTCAAGGTGGTCTGTCCCTTAAATTGTTGGCGTCATTCGTGGCCTTTGTCGCTGGTAGGGAACTCTTCCAGTTTTATACGGAGAGCAGCGGATGGATCGCAAGCCTCGTAGGCCTGGCCTTGTGGATGATCGTCATGTGCATTGTTCCACCGCGGCCAAGGCCGTGGAAGCTGCTTCTCGGAACTGCATTGCTCGCTACTCTGGTTGTATTGCTACACCTCTTGCACTTCGGTTAGCTTTCCGCCGCAACAGTCGCGGGACTGCGCTGGCGTAGGATGGGGCGCCCGGCAGAATTCCAATCTTCAAATCGCGAGACCGGAGGCGCCCGTTGCATTTATCCTCAGCGCATGGATGCGGACTCTTCAACTACCGGCGCTGGCTCGAATTCGCTCGAAACGGCGGCCTCGTCTTATCTGCGCTCGGCGCGGCATCAGCCGGTGAATTGGCATCCGTGGGGCGAGGCGGCGTTCGCGCGCGCTCAGGCCGAGGACAAGCCCATTTTGCTGGATATTGGGGCGGTCTGGTGCCACTGGTGCCATGTGATGGACCGCGAGTCCTACGAGGACGCGGAGGTTGCCAAGCTCATCAACGAGCACTTTGTCGCGGTGAAGGTGGATCGCGACGAGCGGCCGGACGTGGATGCTCGCTACCAGGCTGCCGTGTCGGCGATATCGGGACAGGGCGGCTGGCCGCTGACCGCGTTCCTGACTCCCGATGGGCGGCCCTACTTCGGCGGCACCTATATCCCGCGCGAGGACCGCTATGGGCGGCCCGGCATTGGCCGCGTGCTGCTGGCCATGTCGCAGGTCTGGCGCGAGCAGCGCGACGAGGCGCTGGAGACGGCCGGCAGCGTGATGGCGGCCATCGAGCACAACGAGAGCTTTTCAGGCGGCGGCGGTGAATTGACGCTGGCGCTTGTAGACAAGATTGCCGGATCGGTGCTGGCCAAATTCGATCCGCGCTACGGCGGTTTCGGCTCGCAGCCCAAATTCCCTCACCCTTCGTCGCTGGACCTGCTGCTGGAGATGGCAATGAACCGCGACAATGCGCAAGCGCGCGGCGCCTTCACCATCACCCTTGAGAAGATGGCGAGGGGCGGGGTCTACGACCAGCTTGCCGGGGGCTTTCATCGCTATAGCGTGGATGAGCGCTGGATCGTTCCGCACTTCGAAAAGATGCTCTACGACAATACCGAGTTGCTGCGCAACTACGTGCACGGATTCCAGAGCTTTGTGCGCGAGGATTTTCTGGAGACGGCGCGGGAGATTGTCGGCTGGCTGGATGCGACGATGACGGATCGCGAACGCGGCGGCTTTTATGCCTCACAGGACGCCGACGTGGGCCTGGACGACGACGGGGACTACTTTACGTGGACGGTGGATGAAGCCAAGGCCGTTCTGGATTCCGCGGAGTTCGAGTTCGCGGCTAGCTACTGGGACATTGGCGAGCTGGGCGACATGCACCACAACCCGGCAAAAAATGTGCTGCATGTGACTTCGACTCTGGAAGAACGGGCCGCGCAGGGAGGAGACCTGGCTGCGCTTCGCGCGTTGCGGGACTCGGCGCGGCGCAAGCTGCTGGCGGCGCGAAGCCTGCGGCCGACTCCGTTCATCGACACGACGCTCTATACAGGTTGGAATGCGATGGCGGTGACGGCCTACCTGGAGACGGCGCGGGTACTGCGCATGGATTCTGCACGGGAGTTTGCGCTGCGCACGCTCGACCGGCTCTTGAACGAGGCCTGGGACGGAGCCGATGCACTGAATCATGTGATCGCCTACCCCGAAGAAGCGGGGGGCGCGACGCCGGTAGAGATGGCTCCGGGCACGCTGGACGACTATGCGTTTACGGTGCACGCCTGCATCGATGCCTGGATCGCCGGCGGGAACATGAATTTTTACCGGGTGGCGGTGAAGATGGCCGACGCCATGATTGCGCGTTTCTATGACGCTACCGGGGGCGCGTTCTACGATGCAGCGGCGGGCAAGGCCGGAGTGATTCCGCTGGGCGCGCTGGGAGCGCGACGCAAGCCGCTTCAGGATTCGCCTACCCCGGCCGGCAACCCCACCGCGGCCTCGGCGCTGTTGCGGCTTGAGGCGCTGAGCGGGCGGCAGCAGTATCGCGATATCGCCGAAGATACGCTGAGCCACTTTGCAGGCATCGTGGAGCATTTCGGTCTCTATGCGGGCAGTTACGGGCTGGCGCTGGAACGGCTGTTGCTCGACCCGGTACAAGTTGTGGTGGTGGGGTCGGGAGCGGAGGCCGCGCGCCTGGAGGCGACGGCGGTAGCGCGCTTTGCCGTGAACAAGACGGTGATACGCATTGCTTCGCATCGCATGACGCGAGAAGGGGTTCCCGAAGCGCTGGCAGATACGATTCTGCAGGTTCCGGCGCCGGCGGGCGCCTCGGCGTGGGCGATGGTGTGCCGCGGACGGACTTGCCAGCCTCCGATTACCGACGCGGAGACGCTGCTCGAGGCGTTGGAGGGGGCGGCTTAAGTCATCGCCGGCTCACCCAGGTCATAAGAAGACGGTCAAGATGCAAGCGGCAACGAACAATCGACCGAGTACCTAGGGTCCTGAATATGGGCGTGCATTTTCAGGTTCAGCGTGTCGGGATACTTGCGTACCTGAGAACTTAGCCAAGAAAACATCGGGGATAATTCAGCGCGCCTTGGGTCATCGTCGGCTCTCAGCAATGCCTTGAAGTTCTGACGGCTGAGGGAACCCCAAACTCCCCAGCGAAAGGTTTCTAATGTGCCAATGATCGGAAGATGGATGAGGCCCCTAACAAAGAAGCTTTCATCGTTGATCGCGCAGAAGTCCTGATCCAGAAAGGTCTTGCTGGGCTTCTTTAGTTTTCTCGGGATCAAATTCGTGAAGCGGCTTGCCTTCTCGCAATCGCTTCCCCAGAAATAGGGCTCGGAATAACTGAAATCTAAACACGGACCGGTGTGCCATTCGTCGCAACTGCCGCACCTCCACCGCAGACTGGCCAGATCGTCAAGAGTTACAGATGGCCGGGTATTGTGGATGCGGGCGCGCTCGTAACAGCCGGAACATACGAGAGCAATTTTCGCCAGTTTTTGCGCTTCATCGCTCCAGCCGTCGTGCGCTGCCCGGATCAATTCACAGTTATCGCACCAAGCGTCAGGAAAGGGATCGTCGTCGGAGGGTTCATTGCGATTGAATCCAAGCCCGGAGGTCTCAACCGTGAGGTGAGTGCAAACAAAGGCTTGAACTGCTTCTCCGTGAGTAACGCAGTGGACGTTTTCGGTCACGAGAGTATCTTCCTTGGGAGGCTTTCAGAAACGGAACACCGCTGCGGATTGCACTGAGCAGTTACGGCTTATTTGATCTCCAGAGCGCGAGGAGTCTTTTGAGACGGGATCCTTTGCGCAGATTTCGGATGTAAGTTTCGGTGTCAGGGAGGTCCGTGCGATCCTACCGGAGGCCAACAATGCCCATCATGGCGGCGCGGCGTTCTTCGAGTTTGGCGGGATCAAGTTCTGTCGCCCTCATGATGAGTAAATTATACGGATAAACGAGGGGAGAGTCTGGCGCGGGGTCCTTTCCCGGTTTCTACTCCAGGAACTCGCGGACGAAGGGGTTTTCGGAGTGAACGAGGTTGTGGAGGGATCCGTCGAAGATGAGGTGTCCTTCCTCGAGCATCATGAAGGTGGTTTTGGAGTCGGTCTGGCCTTTGGGGAGCGGGACCATCTGGCCCTTTTCGCTGTCAAAGCGGTGGGAGCAGAGCATGAAAGCGTCCTGAAGGCGGTGGGTCACCAGCAGAGAAGGAGTCTGGTGGACGTCGCGCTCCTTCATGATGAGTTCGATGATGGTGGTGGAAGTAACCGGGTCCAGGCCGCCGGTAGGCGAATCGTAAAGCAGCAGTTCGGGGTGGCGAATGAGGGCGCGCGCAATGGCCACGCGGCGCCTCATGCCGCCGGAGAGACTCGATGGATACATCGAGAAGGTCTCTTCGAGCCCCACAAAGCTGAGGGCCGGGCGGACGCGGCTGTCGATTTCATCGTCGGGGACGCGCTCCTGGATTAGCTGGTAGGCGACATTGTCGCGGACGGTGAGGGAATCGAAGAGGGCGCTTTCCTGAAAGACCATGCCGGTGCGGACGCGCAGCGGGAACATCTTTTCCTCGGGCATGGTGGCGATCTCTTCGCCGAAGAGCCGGATGCTGCCCCGGTCAGGGCGGAGCAGCCCGTTGCAGAGCTTGAGCAGGACGCTCTTGCCAACGCCGGCAGGGCCGAGGAGGATGCGCGTCTCGCCCGGCGCAACGGAGAAGGTGATGTCGTCGAGGACCGGCGGGCCATCGAAGGCGATGGAGACGTTGCGAAAAGACAGAACGGGATCCCGATCTGGAGCCGAGGCCTCGCCGGATTGAATCCGATCGGGCTGGGGCGAATCCGACTGGGCCGGCTCGGGCTGGCCGGAAGCGAGGGGGTCTGTCATATCGCAGGAAACAGGGCAAGAAGCAGTCTGGTGAGAAGGAAGTCCACGAGGATGATGATCACCGAAGAGTTGACCACGGCCTGAATGGTGGAGCGGCCCACACCCTGCGTTCCTCCCGTGGTTCTCAAGCCATAGAAGCAGCCGACCGAAGCGATGATGTAGCCGGAGAAGAGCGGCTTGACCAGACCCTGGATGATGTCGGGATAGCGGAGGGACTCCCACGCTTTCGAGAAGTACTGGGTGCCGTCCTGGTGGTTAAGGAAGACGGTAACGGCGGCGCCGCCGAGGATGCCGAAGGCATCGGCGACTATGGTGAGGAAGAAGAGCATGGAGATGCAGGCGAAGATGCGCGGAGTGACCAGCTTGCGCATGGGATCGACGCCGAGGGCGCGCATGGCGTCTATCTGCTCGGTCACCACCATCGACCCGAGTTCGCTGGCCATCGAGGAGGCATTTCGGCCAGCCACCATGATTCCGGAAAGCACCGGTCCCAACTCGCGGATCATGGTGATGCTGACGAACTGGCCGGTGACAGCGGTGGCGCCGAACTGAGAGAGCGTGGCCGCGGACTGGAGGGCCAGCACGCCTCCGGTAAAGAAGCCGGAGAGCAATACGATGGCCGTGGAGCCGACACCGATGATGTCGGACTGAATGAGGTACTCAGACCAGTAGCGGGGCTCCGTAAAGAGGTTCATGAAAGCACGCCAGGCAAACAGGGAATAGTCCTGAACGGTGAGCACGAGTTCTTTGGCGGTGCGTTCGATCGGGATTAGCGCCATATTATGTGCCGGTTTACGGGATTGAGGCAGTGAGTTTCCGTCTTCGACAGAATAGCGCATCAAGCGGACGTGATCCGATGACCACCCGGCAAACGCCGCTGAATGTCGTGCGGGAAAGGTCCATTGGGTGGGAGGCTGGCCAGGCCAAGTCATGTAAGTGCATGAAGGGAAAGGCGAATGGATTTTAATCTCGGCTCATAGGGCTGGCCGGGACATGCGGGCATCTAAACAAGCAATGGAGGTTTCCGATGCTCCTGTTTCGTATGCGGCTGATCCTCGCCCTGATCGCGGGCGTGACGCTGATCTCGGTGGCTTCCACTTATTTTGACGTATTGGCACATAAGCATGTCTTGCGCGTGGAACTGGAGCGCCGCACGCGATGGATGGGCGTAAGCGTGGAGCCGGATCTGGAGCGGGCGCTTGCCGGCGGGGATCTGTCCGGCTTGGCGGCTCTTGTCGATCGATCCCGGACCGACACAGGAGCTTTAGGACTGGCGGTATACGACGGCCAGGGAAAGCTGCTGGCCTGCTCAGGCCCGCAGGAGGTGTTGCAGGCGCTTCCGTTTGACGTGGCTGCGAAGTCGATTCGCAAACGAGCGCAGGTAACCGCGTTCGGCCACAACGACAGCGCGCAGTGGATGGAAGAGGCCACGCCGCTGCACGATGGGGGCAAGCTGGAAGGGACAATGGCGATCGTGGCCGATGCCGGCTACATCCGGAGCGAGGGAATCGCCGTTTGGCAGCGGAGCTTCCTGCGGATTCTCGCGCTGGTAGCTCTGATCGTGGTTGTCACGGGAGGAATGGTCAGCTGGTTCCTGCTGCGTCCCATGACGCAGTTGGCCGAGCGGCTCAGGTGGTTGCGGTTGCGAACGAATTCGACGATTGACCCGGCGGAGAATCCAGTGAAGCCGAATATCAAGCGGCTTAGCCTCTTTTGGCCGCTGGCGCGCGAAGTGGAGACGATGGCGGACAGTCTCATTGCAGCCCGCGCGTCGGCCGCAACGGAGGCCCGCCTGCGCGACGCCGGAGAACACCAGTGGACAGCCGAGCGCTTGGCCGTGCATATGCGCGACCGGTCCGGTTCGAGCCGCATTTTTGTGGTCTCGAACCGCGAGCCGTACTCTCACGTGCGGCAGGGGCGGGAGATTGTGTGTATTGTGCCGCCCAGCGGCCTGGTGACGGCACTTGAGCCGATTCTGCGAGCCTGCGACGGAGTTTGGGTGGCAAGCGGAAGCGGCAACGCCGACGCCGAGACAGTGGACGATTTCGACCGGTTGCGCGTACCTCCGGACGATCCGCGTTACACGTTGCGGCGGGTGTGGCTATCGGAAGAAGAAGAGTCGCAGTACTACGACGGCTTTGCGAACGAAGGGCTCTGGCCATTGTGCCACATTGCGCACACGCGGCCGATCTTCCGGGCGGCGGACTGGGAGTGCTACCGGCGCGTGAATGAGCGCTTCGCGTCGGCGCTGCTTGAAGAGATGGAAGACAGCGAGAATCCTGTGATCTTCGTGCAGGACTACCACTTCGCCTTGTTGCCGCGGCTGGTGAAGGCGGCGCGTCCCGATGCGCGGGTGGCGATCTTCTGGCACATTCCGTGGCCGAATCCAGAGGCGTTCGGGATTTGCCCGTGGCAGGCTGAGTTGCTTGACGGCTTGCTGGGCGCAGACCTGATGGGCTTTCACATTCCGCTGCACTGCAACAATTTTCTCTCGACCGTGGATCGGGTACTGGAGGCGCGGACCGATCGCGAACACATGACGGTGCTGAGGAATGGACACTTGAGCACGGTGCGGCCGTATCCGGTGAGCGTGGCGTTCGAAGGGCCGCTGCGCGAGGTGGATGCCGGAGATGGAGCACAGGCTGAGAGAGAGGAAGAGGTTGCCTTTGCGCGGACGGAATTGCTGAAAGAGTTCGGGGTGAAGGCCGAAAGCCTGGTGCTTGGAGTGGACCGGATGGACTACACCAAAGGAATCGTGGAGCGGCTGCTGGCGATCGAACAGTTACTGGAGGAACATCCCTGGCATCTGGAACGGATGACGATGGTGCAGATCGCTGCGCCTAGCCGGATGCGCATCTCGAGCTATGCGGACCTGGGCCGTCAGGTTGAGGAGACGGTGGAGCGGATCAACGGCCTTTACCAGACGGCGCATTGGCGACCGGTGGTGCTGATCAACCGCCAGTGCAATCACGAAGAGGTGGAGCGCTGGTACAAGGCGGCCGACGTGTGCCTGGTGACCTCGCTGCACGATGGGATGAACCTGGTCGCCAAGGAGTATGTGGCCGCGCGCGATGACGAGAACGGCGCACTGGTGCTCAGCAAGTTTACGGGAGCTGCCGTGGAACTGCACGATGCGCTCATTGTGAATCCGTACGACATTGCCGGCGTGGCCGAGGCGATTCATGAGGGTCTCGAAATGCCCCGCGGGGAGCAGCGCCGGCGTATGAGGGCGATGCGGCGGCAGGTGATGGAGCATAACATCTATAGATGGGCAGCCACCTTGCTTGGCGACCTGCGCGAGCTGCGCCTGGAAGACGGCGAGCGCGGCGAGGTTCATCGCGTTGCGCCGATGTCCGAGCCCGCGCGAGGCGTGGCGGATGAGAAACTGGCGTAGGGAGCGAGCGAGAGTTGAGCGAAGAAGCGTCACAGAAGCTGGATGAGTTCTTTCGCGCGCTTTCGGGTGCACAAAACCCTTTGTTGCTTTTGGACTACGACGGAACGCTCGCGCCGTTCCGTGTGGACCGCTTCAAGGCGCGTCCGTGGGCCGGGGTGCGGGAGTTGCTGACGCGGATTCAGAAGCAGGGACGGACGCGCATGGTGGCCATTACCGGGCGGCCGGCGGCGGAGATTGCGCCGCTGCTGGGGCTGGAGACGCCGCTTGAGGTGTGGGGATTGCATGGAGCGGAGCGGCTCTATCCGGACGGGCGGCGGGAGTTGGAAGACGCTCCGGCTTCGACCCGCGCGCGGCTCGACGATCTGCGGGAACGGTTGCGGCGGGACAGCCTGGGTGGGCTCTTCGAAGACAAGGCGAATGGCGCAGTGATGCACTGGCGTGGAGCTTCGCCCGCGAAGGCGAGGGTGATTGAAGAGCGGACGCGCGCTCTGTTTGAGCCGCTGGCACGGTTGGATGGGCTCGGGCTGCTGGAGTTCGAAGCGGGGTTGGAGTTGAGAGCCGGACGCGACAAGGGCGGGGCTGTCGAGGCGATTCTCAAAGAGGCGGGAGCCAGAGGGCCGGTGGCGTTTTTGGGCGACGACGTAACGGACGAGGCGGCGTTTCGGGCGGTGAATGGGGCCGCGGGGGCGCACTTGAGTGTGCTGGTGCGAAAAGAGCCGCGGGAGACGGATGCGGATGTTTGGTTGAGGCCGCCGGGGGAGTTGTTGGGGTTTCTTGCGAGATGGGTTGAGGCGAGTTCTTAGTTCACAGTTCACAGTTAAAAGCCCCGGTTGGATGATGCTGTGGTATCCCACTCAAGCCGCAAAGAGCGCGGCTTGAATGGGGCACTCGGCCCATCACGGAGGGGTTTTGGGTGATGCGGTTCAGCGGTGTCATGTGCCGCTCCTTTCCGTACCTTGTTGCATGGTAGCGGTTTTGGCTGGAGAAAGCTAAGAAATCTGGCGGTGCGAGGCTGGGAGGGGGACGCGAGTTTTCAGTTCTCAGTTGTCAGTGAAAGACGCTGGTTATTGGGGCTTTGGTATCCCACCCTAGAGGCAGAAAACAAAGTCGCCGCGAGGGTGGGGTGCCCTGCCGTGTCAAGAGATGCTGAATTCTTTCTGACTCGACGGCCACAAGATCGAGAATTCTCCTCCAGTCAACTCGCGAAATGCAATTGCCATTCTCTGCTTCGGGTGAATGGATGCGGAGATCTGCTGGATAAGCTGGCAAGTCGATTCGGGATGATTCGTGAGGATGAAGATGTTGAATTCGCCCGAGCCAGAATCGTGACCGTCTACCGTGGCCGAGTCTCCGATTCCGTTACGTAGAGCTTCTTCGAAGCAAGTCAGATCGTCGAAATCGCCGAGGGAAACAGCGTCGAATTGGACTACGAGTTGGTATCTCATGCCGATCCAATTCTTCGCATCGCCGCGCGTAGATGCATCTCGAAGGGTAAGTTGACAATGGCAGGCGGCTAGAAGCTGCATTTCTATTCTCTGCCCTTTTTGCGGATCTCTATGTTTAGGCGCTTGATCTTCTGGTTGAGGGTGGAGAGGGGGACGCGGAACTGCTCGGCGGCGTCGGTCTGGTTCCAGTTGCATCGCTCGAGCTTTTCGATGATGATGCGGCGCTCGATGACTTCGAGGATGTCGAAGAGAGAGGCGTTGGGGTTGTGCTCGAGGAGGGCGTCCTGGAAGCTGCGGCCGGTGATGTGGCCGGGGAGCAGGTCGGAACCGATGACGGGGCCGTTGGAAAGAACGACGCCGCGCTCGATGGCGTTCTCGAGTTCGCGGACATTACCCGGCCAGTCGTAATCTACCAGCGCGCGCAGGGCGTCGGTGGAGAGATGGCGGGGCTCGAAACCATTCTCGGTCGCGTAGAAGTCGAGGAAGTGATTGGCGAGCAGGGGAATGTCTTCGCGGCGGGCGCGGAGCGGGGGCAGATCGACGGTGATGACGTTGAGGCGGTAGAAGAGGTCTTCGCGGAAGCGGCCCTCGCGGACCTCCTTGCGCAGGTCGACGTTGGTTGCGGCGAGGATGCGGACGTCGACCTGAATCTCCTGAATGCCGCCCAGATGCATGAAGCGGCGGTCCTGGAGGACGCGCAGGATTTTGGCCTGGGTGTCCATGCCCATGGTGGCGATTTCGTCGAGGAAGAGCGTGCCGCCGTGAGCGACTTCGAAGAGGCCTTTCTTGGAGGCGACGGCGGAGGTGAAGGCGCCCTTGACGTGTCCGAAGAGAGTGGATTCGAGCAGCTCGGGGGGCATGGCGCCGGTGTTGATGGGGACGAACGGCTTGTCGCGGCGGGGCGAGTTGGCGTGGATGGCCTTGGCGATGAGCTCCTTGCCGGTGCCGCTTTCGCCCTGGATGAGAACGGTGGAGCGGCTGGGCGCGACCTGGGCCACAAGGTCGAAGACCTTGAGCATGATCTCGCTCTTGCCGACGATGTTATTGAAGTTGTAGCGCTGCTTGAGGGTGCGCTTGAGCTGAAGGTTCTCTTCTTCAGCCTTGTGGCGGGCGACGGCGGAGCGGATATCGGCGAGCAGCTTTTCGTTGTCCCATGGCTTCTGGACGAAGTTCTCCGCGCCGGCGCGGACGGCTTCGACGACGTTGTCGACGGTGCCGTAGGCGGTGATCATGATGACCGGCAACTCGGGCTGGCGCTCCTTGATCTGCGGCAGCAGTTCGAGTCCGCTTTGGCCGGGCAGGGCGAGATCGAGCAGGACGAGGTCGTAATTATTGGCCTCGATCATCCGCAGGCCTTCTTCGCCGTCGCCGGCCATGGTGGCCGAGTACCCTTCCAACGACAGCAACACCTCGAGCGACTCGCGGATGGAAGCCTCGTCGTCGATCACCAGAATATTGGTGGAGATGCCGGCAATCCCGTTGTTGCCATTTGTTGCGGGCGCTATGACCGGCTCGTTCAAGGGCAGTGCCACCTTGGTGATGGACTCAGGCATGTACTGAATTCCTTAACAATGGAAACTCAAGATGAAAGGTTGTGCCGGCGCCGACGGCGCTTTCGACATGAATCTTGCCGGCATGCTCCTGAATGATTCCGTAAGAGACGGAAAGCCCCAGACCGGTGCCGCGTCTGTCGCCCGGTTTGGGCGTCGTCTTGGTGGTAAAGAAGGGATCGTAGATGCGCTTCATGTGCTCGGGAGCGATGCCGCTGCCGGAATCGGTGATGAGCGCGGCGATGTAGTTTGGATTTCCGTCGACAAGAGTAGAGATGCGCAGATTGCCGCCGCCGGCCATGGCTTCCTTGGCGTTGAGCAGCAGGTTGAGAAAGACCTGCTGGAGCTTGCCGGGGTTGCCGTTGATGGGCGGCAGTTCTTCGGCCAGGTCGAGATCGACGCCGATCTGTGCGGTCTTGAACTGGTGCTCGAGCAGCGAGAGCGTGTCGCGGATGACCTGGTTAAGATCGGTGGAGCGGAACTCGGTGGTGGAGGTGCGGGAAAAGTTGAGCAGCCCGTTGGCGATCTCCGCGGCGCGGAAGCTCTGCTGAGTGATCTTGTCGAGCACCGGACCGAGCCGGGCGTCCCCGCGCAGCTGCTTGGAGAGCATTTGGGCGTAGGAGGAGATGACGGCCAGCGGGGTGTTGATCTCATGGGCCACGCCGGCCGCCAGCAGGCCGATGGAGCTGAGCTTGTCCGCCTGGGCGAGTTGGGATTCAAGGGTGACACGCTCGGTAATATCGTCAACCAGGATGATGCGGCCCACGGAGACAAAATCGCGCGAGAGCAGCGGCGCGATGGCGATGTTGGCGGTGCGTAATTCGCCGGCGCGGGTGATGAGGCGGAACTTGTAGAGGTGGTGGACGCCCTGCTCGTTGCGGAACCTTTCCAGCGCCTCGGTGAATTCGGCGGGGAAGACATCCTGGAGCCGCTGGCCGAGAGCTTCAGAGCGGCTAAGGGCGTACATGGCCTCCATCTGGGCGTTCCAGCTCTCGATGCGGTCGTTGAGGTCGATGGCGAGGATGCCTACGTTGATGGATTCGACGATGTTCTCGTTGAACTCTTTGAGGCGTTCGAACTCGCCGATCTTCTCTTCGAGGCGGGCGTAGAGGCTGGCGTTCTGGAGCGCGATGCCGATGTAGCTGGCCAGGGACTCGAGCAACTCGACATCTTCGCTGGAGAGGAAGTCGCCGCCGATGGTGCGGCCCAGTCCGATGACGGCGATGGTGCGGCTGGCGGCAGGACTGCCCTCGATCTGGCCCGAGGCGACGCGGCAGGGCAAATAGTAGTTGAGGTCGAGCAGGGCCGCGGTACTTTGTTGCGACTCGGGCAGGTGCAAGGCAGCCTGGGCGTTCTCGAGGAAGATGTGGGAGTGGTCGTTGGCCTGGTCGAAATCGAGAAAGCCGAGGTCGAAGCGCTGCTGGGCGAGGCTGACTTCCGGGGGCAGGCCGTGGGAGTCGGCTAGCCTCAGTTGGGAATCCTCAACCATGAAGATGGCTACGCGGGCCACGAGCAGTGTTCGCGGCAACTGCTCGACGATGGAGTGGAGCAGGGCCTTGAGATCGGTCTCGGAGCTGAGGCCGCGGCCGAACTCAACCAGGGCTTTGCGGTAGTCGTAGCGATGGCGGTCGAAGGCGCGGTCGACCCATCCCTGAATGCGGCGCTTGAGGGGGTCGAAGATCATTGCGAACGCAATGAAAGAGATGCCCAGGCCCCACTCCTGCGTCGCTGGCGGCAAGCCGTGGTGGACCACGACGGCGATGATCGCGATAGTGCCGAAGTAGCCGCCGAGGATCAGGCCGGTGGCCAGCGTATAGGCCACGCCCCGCTTGAAGATCAGGTCGGTGTCCATGAGCCGGTAGCGGACGATGGCCCAACTGAAGGTGAGCGGCAGAAAGACCAGCGACAGACCGGCGAGGTTGGTCAGCTGCCGGGGCGGGTTGAGATCGAGCAGGAAGGGGATGGCGTAAAACAGCGTGAAGGGCAGAACAGCGAGCAGTGTTCCACGCGTGACCCACTTCAACTGCTGGCGTAGCAGCGGGGTATTTGCCTGGCCGTAGCTGCGCAGGAAGAGCAGCGCGGCCAGGACGTAAAAGACGGCATCGTAAGCGGTTGCGGTCTGGTCCAGGCGGTGCCTCAGCAGCCCGGTGGCCAGGCGCGTTTCAAGCGCCCAGATCCACAGGCCCAGCAGACCTGCGCCGGGTGCGTAAACGAGCGGAAGCAGCCAGCGGCGGCCCAGCTTTTTGAACCGCTCCTCCGGGAAGCTGAGGGCGAAGTGAAGGAAGAGCGCCGGCTGGAGCGACTCGGCCAGGGTATTGGCCCAGAAGACGACTTGGTCGAGCGGGTTCCAGGAGCCGTCCGCGTCGAGCTTGCCGGTGTACTTGAGGGCGTACCATGCGAAAGAGACCAGGCAGAAGAGATAGAAGTGCGTCGCGCGCGGAGCGCCCCAGCGCCGGAACAAAACGTAGAAGCCGATGATCAGGTAGATAAGGCCGATGACGCGCAGGCCCAGCGCCAGACTGCGGTCCAGTGGCTCTGGAATCACTTTGACTGGCGTATCGAGGGGAATGCCGTCGCGGGTGATGGAATAGAAGACCTGCCCGTAGGGGCCGGAGCGGTAGAGGGCGCGTTCAAGGTCGGAGAGCCGTGTAACCGGGGTCTCGTCGCATGAGGCGCAACTGGCAACTCCGGTCAAAAGGTCATTGGCTTGAATCCCGGCGACCTGCCCCGCGAGGCCCGGTAACACGCGCTCGGCGAGGAGCCCGCCGTTTGCCTCATGCCACCAGATGCCGTCGTCCGGCTGCTTGGAGTTGCGTTCCTGCTGAAGATTCAAGACCGCCAACACGAAGAGTGCGGCTGTGGCCAGAGCCAGCAGCGTTGCCTGCACACGGTTGAAGAGACTCGTCTCCATGGGGGAGTTCTCTGAAGCGATTATTTCTGTAGCACGTCGGTAGCCATGTTGAGGAAAATGCACGGGCTACTGTCGCTGGGTATCGGCAATCGATAGAGAATACGCGAGATATTGACTCAGAGTTAAGCAAAACGTCAACCCGCGGAGCTGGGAATTCCTGCTGGTAATGTAGAAAACTGTAGAGTCTCTACAATTATAGGGATCATTCTCCGTGATTTCGTATGCTACTGATGAAAATGAGGTTACTGTCGGTTCAGCTGGAATTGGGATCTTCGATTGCAGGCTTCCCAGACGGAGTTTGCCGCATAGAATTCTGTTCGCCGCCCCAGGGTGGGGCCAGGCGAAGCACTGAAACGTCCTCAGCCCGGACGGAAGCCGCGCACCGGCCGGGCGGGTGCTAACTCTGGCCGTAGGTGGCTTTGGGGCCGTGTTTGCGCAGGTAATGATGTTCGGAAACGTAGGCCGGAATCCCGGATTCTGGAGCCCCGAGGAGCGTGCTGCGAAAGGCAAGGCGGGCAATGTACTCGAGGACATCGGCGTGTTCCACGGCATCGGCGGCGTTCTTGCCCCAGGTGAACGGAGCGTGGCCGGCGACCAGGACGCCGGGAACGGCGACGGGGTCCAGCGTGTGCTCGCGGAAGTGCTGGACAATGACAGCGCCGGTGTTCCGTACATAGGCTTCAGCCACTTCTGCGGCGGTGAGAGGCCGGGTAACGGGAACAGGGCCGTGGAAGTAGTCGGCGTGGGTGGTGCCGAGACAGGGAATGGCGCGGCCGGCCTGGGCCCAGGAGGTAGCGAACTCGGAGTGGGTGTGGACGACACCGCCGATCTGGGGGAACTCGCGGTAGAGCAGCGTGTGGGTGTCGAGGTCGCTGGAGGGGTTGAGGGTGCCTTCGACGATTTTGCCGTGGATGTCAGTGATGACCAGGTCAGAGGGCTTGAGGGTGGCGTAGTCGACGCCGCTGGGCTTGATGACGACCAGGGGCTCGCGGCCCGAGCCGTCAATACCCGCCCGGTCAATGCCGCTGGCGTTGCCGAAGGTATGCGGAGCCAGGCCGCGGCGTGCGATCTCCTGATTGGCGTGAAGGACTTGTTCGCGAAGCGATTCTAGTAGCATTGTGGTTTTCCCTGACTTTGCAAGCGGATGTGGTAAGCGTTTACCGGATACAGTTTAACAGCGCGGCGGGGTAGACTCTCTGCATGATGTTTGCCAAGCGGTTGCGTGACGGGGTTCGGTACGGGCAAATTACCTGCACCGTGCGGATTTGGTTGCGCCCGCATGTTCGCGTGGGCGGGCGCTACCGAATGGACGAAGGCGAGATCGAAGTTAACTCGATCGAACCAATCGGACTACCCGATATCACTCCGGAATTGGCGCGGGAGTCTGGGTTTCTCGGTGTGCTGGATCTGCTCAAAGTGGCCAAACACGGCAAAGGCGAGATGATCTTTCTGATCCGTTTCCACTACATCGCGCCTCGCGGTCAGCGGAGCCAATAGGGTTTCGGCACCACTGAGTTCATCTCCGCAAACTCCGCATCGGTGAGGTGGAACGCGGCGGCGCTGATGTTCTCCTCCAGGTGCTTCACCGAGCTGGTTCCAGGAATGAGCAGCGTGACCGGCGAGCGGCGCAGCAGCCACGCCAGCGAGACTACCGCCGTGGATGTGTTGCGGGCGGCGGCAATCTTTTCCACCACTTCATTCGCTTTGCGGGCCTGCGCCATTGGACCCCAGGGGATGAACGCGATGCCGTTGGCTTCGCAGTGGTCGAGCAGGTAATCCCATTCGCGGTCGGAGAAGCTGTAGCGGTTCTCGACGGAGACGATGGGGACGATCTTGCGGGCGCGCTCCAGGTGCTCAAGGGTCACGTTGGAGAGCGCCACATGGCGGATCTTGCCCTGCTCCTTGAGGCGCGCCAAGGTCTCCATCGAAGCGTCGAAGGAGCTGGCGGGATCGGGGACGTGAAGCTGATAGACGTCGATGCGGTCTAGGCGGAGACGCTTGAGGCTTCCGGCAATGGCTTCTTCAATGTGGGCAGGAGTGGCGTTGTGCTGCCAGACGCCGGCTCCATGGCGGGTCCAGCCGACCTTGGTGGTGATGAGCAGATCTTTGGGATACGGATACAGCGCCTCGGCGATAAGTTCCTCGGAGATGAAGGGGCCATAGGAGTCGGCGGTATCGATGAAGTTGACGCCCAGTTCGATGGCGCGGCGGAGGGTGGCGAGTGCGGCTGCAGGGTCGGCGGGCGGGCCCCAGATTCCGGGACCGGTAATGCGCATGGCGCCATAACCCATGCGGTTTACGGTGAGGTCTCCGCCGAGGGTGATGGTTCCGGCTTGGGCGGCGGGGAGGGCGGCAGAGGTGGCGGGCATGGGCGGCTCCTTCGGAGCAGTTCGTAGCTCAATTATCGAATGGCTCGACGATGGAAAGCCAGAGTGAATCACTGACGACTCCAATTCGTGGTTTGAGTTCTGCGGCATCCCACCCATTCCGCAGAGAGCGCGGAATGGATGGGGCACGGGAGCTGGGTGACGAACACTCGGTTAAAGACATGTGGTTGGAGGCCTAGACGGTGACTTCCCAGCCTTTTTCGTATTCGCGGCCCCATTGCTTCATGGCTTCGGGGTCGTTTTTGATGTGGCCGTTCTTCGTGTCGATGTTGAGGGTGCGGCCGGTGAAGTAGGCGATGTTGGAGAGCAGCAGCATGGTTACGCTGACGTTGGCTACCTGGATGGGCGAGTTCAGCTTGCCTTCGCCCTTGATGGCGGCGATGAAGTTGGCGAAGTGGGCGTCGGTCATGGTGTCGATGCCGAGGGTGTCGGCGGAACTGGTGGTCTTGCCGGTGCGGAAGGTGTCGATCTGGTTGCCCTTCCAGTCGTAGACGTCGTAACCGTCGCGGTCGATGACCACGGTTCCCTTGGTGCCCATGATGATGGAGCCGCGCTCGCGGCCGTAGACCTTCATGCCCTGGGCGCAGCGGCCTTCCCAGGTGATGAGCTTGCCGGGGTAGCCGAAGTTGGTGACCAGGGTGTCGTAGAACTCCCAGTCGTCCTGGTACTGGTAGCGGCCTCCGGTGGCGGTGACGGTCT
>Ga0182014_10000769_pt1 | contig 43478 bp, 38 predicted proteins | sample 612S2DmetaG_FD_120489 | JGI IMG/M metagenome (GOLD analysis project Ga0182014, IMG submission 120489) | Permafrost microbial communities from Stordalen Mire, Sweden - 612S2D metaG | ecosystem: Environmental > Terrestrial > Soil > Wetlands > Permafrost | place: Sweden: Stordalen | collected... | reverse complement strand
TCCTTCTCAACCGCGATCTTGCTCATGCAGTCACCACCCCGGCGCTCTTGAATGTCGTTTGAATTCCGACCCTCCATTTTAGATTAGGCCGCTCCACTTGACTGGTGCACCGACGCCGCCTATGCTGAGTGGTCCATTCCAATCGTTGATAGCGGGGCAGTCTCGAAGGAGTGACCATGGTCGTACCTCACAGTTATCTAGTCGCGCTGTCGATGACCATCCTGACAATGGCTTGCTGGGGTTCCTGGGCCAACGTCGTCAAGCTCGTCAAAGACTGGCGTTTCGAACTTCTCTATTACGATTACTCGCTGGGCATCTTGCTGACTTCAGTGGTTGCAGGGCTCACACTGGGCTCGATGGGAAGCTACGGGCGGAGCTTCTTTGCCGATCTGGCGGCCACGGGCGGGCGAAACATCGCGTTTGGCTTCCTGGGAGGAGTCGTTTACTGCCTGTCGAATATCCTCGTGGTTGGGGCGATCGCGGTTGCGGGACTTGGCGTGGCCTTCCCGATCGGAGTTGGCCTGGCGCTGGTTGTCGGCGTGATCTGGAACTACTTCGTCAACCCCCAGGGCAACCCAGTGTTATTGTTCCTTGGCGTGGCGCTGGTTGTGGCGGCCATCGTATTGGACGGAGTTGCCTACCGCATCCACACGATGGCCAAAGCCGCCGCAAGCCCCGATCCGGGTGCGGGAGACTCCGGGCACAAGGACAAGATCCGAAAGGGCATCCTGCTGAGCGTGCTCGGCGGCTTGCTGATGGGCATGTTCTTCCCCCTCGTCGAGATCGGTAAGAAGGGGCCGCAGGGACTGGGACCCTATGCCATCGGATTTGTCTTCTCTGCAGGAATCTTCCTGTCCACGTTTGTATTCAACGCCTACTTCCTGAGGAAGCCTGTCCAGGGGGCGCCTCTGCGTTTCAGCGACTACTTCAAGGGAACGTCCAAAGAGCACTTCTGGGGAATCGTCGGCGGCGTTGTCTGGGCTGTAGGCACGCTCTCGAGCTTTGTTGCGGCCAGCGCTCCACGGGAGTTGCAGGTAGGGCCGGCCATCAGTTACGCGCTCGGCCAGGGCTCGACCATGGTCGGCGCCTTCTGGGGAGTGGTCGTTTGGAAGGAGTTCGCCGGCGGCGGGGCTCTGGTGAAGCGGCTGCTGGTCCTGATGTTCATCCTGTTTGTGAGCGGTCTTGCGATCGTCTCCATTGCGCCACTGTACGCGGCGCGCTAGTTCGGGCCCGAGTTGGAGAAGGGCGTAGAACAAAGAGTAGCCGCTTTGACCCAACGCAAGCCCGTTTGAACACCGGGCGAAGATAATTGTCAATGAATGGGAGATCTTGCTTGCCGTGGGAATTCACGCGACATGCCAGTCGGCCTAATTGATTGCGCCGCTTGCCGGCGGCGCTATACTCTAGAACAATCTTTCATTCCGGGCGCAACTTTGGGGCTGTTTCCGTTTCAATGTATCCGGAGCGTATATGAATCTGGGGGTTCACGCTCGTTGCGGTTTGTTCCGGGGGGACTCTGAACCGGAGGTTTCCGCATCGTTCAAAGAGACGGCTTGTCGAACGGCGTCCATCTCCCCGCAAGTCCCGATGTCTTCAGCGGTCCTAAAGACCAGATCGGGCGTGCATTGCTGACTGGCGGGATTACCGTCATGCGCGCCTGCAACCCGACGATCCAACGAAGGAGTACGACCATGTCCCTTTCCCGACGCGAATTAATGAGCGAAGCACCTTTTCTCGGTCTTCTTGCCGCAATGGCGCCTGAACTCAAGGCGGCACAGGCCGAGGTTGCCAAGGTCTCCAATGAGGAGGCCCCGCACGACTCTTATGCTTTCTGGAACGGGTTCTTCGATTCAGTGAATCCGGATCTTCAAAGCTCAGGCCTGAAGGCAGCAACGCGCGGGCCGACGGATCAGTTGCCCGATCCCGGGGTTCAGACGAGGTATCTGCACTTCAAAAGTGACGAGAAGAAACTGCGCTTTGCCACCGAGATCGGCAAGGATGAATTGCTCGATCATGAAGGCGATGTGGCCGTGGGCATCAAGCTTTCGCAGTACAGGCCCGCGGTGGGCGCCACCGCGGCTGACGACCATGCGGCGCAGCTCCGCCTCGATACCACGCAGATCTACCCCTTCAGGAACCTGTTGTCGCCGCTGGCATGGTCGTCGATTGCCTCAATAGTGAGCGCGAAGGGGACTTTCGTTTCGCTCGACCACCTGGGTCTCAAGACAGATGTAGCCGCTCAGGGAACGAGCAATATCCTGCTTACCAAGGGCACCGGCAAGATAGCGGTCAACATCTCGAAAGCTCCACAGACTTCTATGTTTGTGAAGGTGCTCAATGTCATCATGCAGGGGCTGAAGACAGCGGCGCCGCTGGTTTCCCTGCCTGCCATCAGTGTGCCGGCTCTGAGCGCGTTCACGGGGGCAATGAGTTACTGGGAAGATCGCACGCGCTTTATCATGGCGGGCAATCTGATCTCAGCGGTAGGTTCACAGCAGGCGCTTAGCGATCCGAAACGCGGGAGTCCCTATCTCGGCCTGGTCTCGGGCGATTACCTGATGTTCGCGCAGCAACATGCCGACGCGATGGCCAAGGAGATGGAGAATCTCGATCTCGTCCAGGGTTACCTGGTGCGCAAAGATGCCGATCAAAATCAGCCGTTGCAGACGCGCGCGATGAGCGCCGTTCCCGATGTCTCCTACTTTTCCATGCGCGTGAGCGTGAAGCCGCTCGACTCGTCGTCCGAGGGCTAACCAGGAAGCCGCATGGAGTTCACTAAGGGATCTCCTCAATCCCTTAGTATTGAAGCACGACGATGATTCACTCCATGCGTATTCCTTCCCGCTCGCCGATTCTTGCTGTCGCGGCACTTTTCTGCCTGTCGGTTGGACTTGTATCCGCCGCAAGTGCGCAAGAGGCACGCCCGGTCCCGCCTGCAAAGGCCCATGCGGCGGCTTCCAGGCAGGCAGAAAAGGCCACCATACCGGCGCTGCTGGTGAGCGATATTCACTTCGATCCCTTCCACGATCCGGCCAGGGCCAGGGAGCTTGCCGCTGCTCCGGTGAGCCGGTGGCGATCGATCCTGTCGGCTCCGCCTTCAGCCGATCAGCAGCAGGCTTTTGCTCAGCTTCAGCAGACCTGCCACGCAAAGGGCGTCGACACACCCTTCTCCCTGCTCCACTCCAGCCTTCAGGCAATGAAGACCCGCCTGCCCAACGCAAGATTTATGACCGTGAGCGGCGACCTGATTGCCCACGCATTTACCTGCAGATACGCAACGCTCTTCCCCAGCGCGGCGCCGGGCGACTATGAAGCATTCGTCGTCAAGACCATGGCTTTTGTCATGGATGAGATCCGCGCTTCTTTCCCGGAGATGCCCGTGTATGTGGCCCTGGGCAATAACGACAGCGGTTGCGGAGACTATCAGCTCACGGCCGGAAGCGACTTTCTTGCCCAGGCCGGCAAGGTTGTTGCGGAAGGCCTGTCGCTATCCCAAAAGGAAGGCGCGGTCAAGAAATTCGGCAAGGAATTCGGCGAGGGCGGCTACTACAGCTTCACCATGGCGGAGCCCATGCGCGATACCCGTCTCATCGTCGTCAACGACCTGTTTCTGTCGCCACGGTACAGCAACTGCGCGGGCCATCCCGATCCGGCACCGGCAACCGAACAGATGAAATGGCTGGAGAGCGAGTTGAAGCAGGCGCGCGCCTCCGGACAGAGAGTATGGTTGATGGGGCACATTCCGCCCGGCATCGACCCCTACTCAACCATTTCAAAGTTCAAGAATGTTTGCGGGGGAGAGCAGCCGGTCATGTTTCTGTCGTCGGACAAGATGGCAGATCTGATGGTGGAGTATGCGGACACGATGCGGCTCGGAATCTTTGGGCACACCCACATGGACGAAATGCGCCTGCTCGAGCCAGAGGGCAAGGATGCGCAGGCCGCCGATAAGCGGATGACCGCCGTCAAAATGGTTCCCTCCATCTCGCCTGTCGATGGCAACAACCCGTCCTTCACGGTGGCCCGCGTCAACCCGTCCGCTGCAACGCTTGAAGATTACGATGTGATTGCAGCCTCGAACCAGACAGGTGTCGGGGCCACATGGACCACTGAGTACAACTATGCCCAGACTTATCGTGAAACGCAATTCTCGGCCTCCGCGGAAAAGGAGCTGATTGAGGAGTTCAAGGCAGATCCTGCCGCGAAGAAGGCCGTGAGCGAGGCGTACCTGCGCGACTACTTTGTGAGCAACATGGGGCGGGAACTCTCCATGTTCTGGCCCCAATATGCATGCGCCCTGGATAAACGCACCGCGAAGGGTTATGCATCTTGCGTGTGCCCGGCTGCAAAATGATCGTGAACTATGGAGCGTGTTCGAGTGCCTTCCAAAACCATCATCGAGCCATTTCGAATCAAGAGCGTTGAGCCCATCCGCTGGACCACTCGCGAGCAGCGCGAGCGCCTGTTGCGCGCCGCCCACTACAACCTCTTTCTGCTGGCGGCCGACGATGTCCTGATCGACCTGCTGACGGATTCCGGCACCGGCGCGATGTCGACACACCAATGGGCAGGTGTCATGGAAGGCGATGAGAGCTACGCGGGCAGCAGGAGCTTCGAACACTTCAAGCGCTCGATTCAGGACATCTTCGGCTACACCTACGTGATCCCCACCCATCAAGGGCGGGCGGCGGAGCGCATTCTGTTCAGCGTGATGTGCAAGAAGGGCGATGTGGTGCCGAACAACACGCACTTCGATACCACCCGCGCCAACGTGGAGTTTGTGGGCGGCGAGGCGGTGGATTTGCAGATTCCTGAGGCAAGGCAACCGGAGACGGTGCTGCCGTTCAAGGGCAACATGAATATCGCGGCCCTGGAGGAGTTGATTGGCAAGATGGGGCGCGCACGCATTCCGCTGGCGATGTTGACGGTGACGAATAACTCCGGCGGCGGGCAGCCGGTGTCGATGGAGAACGCAAAGGCTGTTTCGGCCCTCTGCCACAAGCACGGGATTCCGCTCTACTTCGATGCGTGCCGTTTTGCCGAGAACGCGTATTTCATCAAACTGCGAGAGCCAGGTTACGCGCACAAGACGCCCAAAGAGATTGCGCAGGAGATGTTTTCTTTGGGCGACGGTTGCACCATGTCGGCCAAGAAAGACGGCATGGCCAACATCGGCGGCTTTCTCTGCACCAACGATGAGATTCTCGCGCGGCAGGAACAGAATCTACTCATCCTGACTGAGGGATATCCAACTTATGGAGGGCTTGCCGGACGCGATCTTGAGGCGGTAGCCATTGGCCTCCAGGAGTCACTGGAAGAAGACTACCTGCGTTACCGGATTGCATCCACCGCTTACCTGGGCAACCATATCTCCGAGCAGGGCGTCCCGATTGTGCAGCCGCCTGGCGGCCATGCCATTTACATCGACGCAAAGGCGTTTCTGCCGCACATCCCGGTCGATCAGTTCCCGGGTGTGGCACTGGCCACGGAGCTATATCTTGAAGGCGGTATCCGGTCTGTCGAGATAGGCAGCCTGATGTTTGCCGGAGCCGCGCAGATGGAACTGGTGCGCCTGGCCATACCGCGCCGTGTCTACACGCAGAGCCATATCGATTACGTGGTAGAGATTGTCCTGCGCGTTTGGGAACGCCGCTCCCGCATCAATGGCATGAGGCTGACCTACGAGGCTCCATTTCTGCGGCACTTTACCGCGCACCTCGAGCCGATGGCCTGAAGGCTCGCCGGGCTATTCGCGTTCCAGCCCGGGCAAGCAAGAAAGTTCATGAATTCCGAGGAGTTCCCGGCGTTGAATCCTCACCAGGAGCGCTCTCCAGGCCGACCGCGATCTGCTTCGATTTCCGGTACACGTTGGCAACCGCGAGCGTCCAGAGCGGAACCAGGTCGACTCCGGGGACGAGCTTGACTAGAAACGACGGCAGGAATTCCCAGTGCCAGCCAAGGAGGTAGGACAGCACACCGGCAATGCCGAGATCGAGCACGTCGTCGGCGGGCGACATGGCGCCCTGAACGAAAAAGGGGAAGACAACAAGCTGGAGCAGATCGGCAACGATCGCCAGGATCATAGCGGCACGAAGGCGTGGGCCAGCCGAGATTTTGATAATGCCGGGCTTCACTTCGACCTGCCTTTTTTTCAGTGGCGCACCCGCTCATCCATTTTACGGCGTGGAGCCCATCGCATCCAATAGACTGGTCGCATGGCAAAGCGAATCGGGGTGCATCTCGGCACCGCGGGCGGGGCTTCAAACGCCGTGGAGCGGGCGCGGGAGATTGGCGCCGACACATTTCAGATATTTTCGTCGAGCCCGCGCATGTGGCGCGCGCCGAAGGTTGACCCCCAACAGGCCGAGCGCATGAGGGAGCTGCGCGCGAAGCTGGATGTGGGACCGCTGGTGATTCACACCAGCTATCTGGTGAACGTGTGCAGCCAATCGGATGAGGTGCGTGAGAAGAGCGTTGCGGCGTTTCGCGGCGAGATCGAGCGGGCTCTGCTACTGGGCGCGGAATACCTGGTCCTCCATCCGGGCTCCTGGAAGGGGCTGACGCGCGAAGAGGGCCTGAAGCTGGCGGCCGACTCGATTACGCGGGCGATTGACGGCCTGCCGTGGCAGGGAACCGGCTTCCATATCCTCATCGAGAACACGGCCGGCGCCGAGTTTTCGCTTGGGGGTAGATTCGAGCAGGTGGCGGAGCTGGTTGCTAGGCTCAAGCCCGCGGCCCCGGTCGGAGTCTGTCTCGATACCTGCCACACCCATGTTGCCGGCTACGACCTGGTGAGCGCGGAGGGGTACAAGGACACAATGGAGCAGGTTGCCGCCACGGTCGGCTTCGATGCCGTTCGCGTCTGGCACTGCAACGATGCCAAGGCCGCGCGTGGATCGAAACTCGACCGGCACGAGCACATAGGACAGGGAACCATGGGACTAGAGCCCTTCCGGCGGCTCCTCAACGACGTCCGCTTTGCCCATGCGGCCTTCATCGCCGAAACTCCGGTCGATGAGCCCGGCGACGAGGAGCGGAATGTGCGGGTGCTGAAGAGCCTTGTGGAATCAGAGGTCCCTCTATTGCAGAAATGGTAGCAGTTTGCTACCATGCTGCCATGCCTCTTCCAGTGAAACTATCCGACGCCCTCGTTCTCGATGCCCGCTTGGCCGCAGAAGTTGAGCGGCGTTCCATTGCTGGACAGGTTGAGTACTGGGCCAGCCTGGGTAAACTTGTCGATGCCCTCCTTGATGGGCGGGACCGAACGGCGGCACTTCGGAGGAGCAAAACAAAGCCGCTTTCAGAACTCGTTGCGTCCATAGGCACTCCCGAAGGCGATGCCCGGCTCAAGGCCTATCTCGAAAGTGAACCATTTCCGCATTTCGAACCGCATCCTACTCGAAAGAGAGTCCTCATCCGCATTGAAGCAGATGGAACCCAGTCCGTCGGCCGGTACGTCGACCGGGTGTTTGTGGTAGAGCCTCATAGAAGAGAGAAGCTTGTACCGCGCTTCGGCCTTCGAGCCGCCTCCAACTCCAAGTCAGTGCAATTTCCCCGCAAGAACCAACATTTCGAGGCAATCAGGACGAAATGACCGATCTTCTGGACCGCAGACCGATCGTCGTGGCTATTGCGGGACCAAATGGAGCGGGAAAGAGCACCTTTTATCGCGCATTTCTTGCCGAATCTGGCCTCCGATTTGTGAATGCCGACCAGCTGGGTTTGCAATTGAACGTTGAGCCATATCGTGCTGCAGAGCTTGCCGATGCAGTTCGCCGCGAGTTGATTGCGCGCAAAGAGAGCTTCATCTTTGAGACCGTGTTCTCTGATCCGGTTGGGGACAAGCTCGCATTTCTCTGGGATGCTGCCGCCGGTGGATATGCCGTCGTTCTCTATTTTGTCGGAATCGACAGCGCTGAGACCTGCCGCCAGCGCGTTGAAATGCGGGTTGCGAAGGGCGGCCACGACGTCCCATCTGACAAGATCGATAGCCGCTATGCCCGGACAATGGAGAATCTGCGCAAGGCGCTTGTGTCGTTGCCAAACGTCTATATGTACGACAACAGCGATCTCCGCTCTCCGTACAAATTGGTTGCCGAGTCGACTGAGGGGGCTCTGCAAACGCATTCCCCGGTCCCCAAATGGTTAAGACCTTTGCTGCCGCCCATTTGAGATGCCGCCCCATTTACACTTAGAGTTTATGGCGGACGAAAAAGAACTGCGTTACGATCCGGCGGCGATTGAGCCTAAATGGCAGCAGCGCTGGGCTGCGGACCCCCAACTTTATGCGGCCGAGCCGGCCACCAGCGGAAAACCCAAGTACTACGTGCTGGAAATGCTGCCCTATCCCAGCGGCCAGTTGCACATGGGCCACGTGCGCAACTACTCCATAGGCGACGCCCTGGCGCGCCACATGTGGATGCGCGGCTATAACGTGCTGCATCCCATGGGTTGGGACGCCTTCGGGCTGCCGGCTGAGAACGCGGCGCTCAAGAACAATACCCCTCCGCGGGAATGGACCCTCTCCAACATCGCCGCCATGAAGCGGCAGATGCAGCGCCTCGGCCTGGGCTACGACTGGGCCACCGAAGTCACCACATGCCTGCCCGACTACTACCGCTGGAACCAGTGGTTCTTCCTCCGCATGTACGAGAAGGGCCTGGTCTACCGCAAGAAGAGCAAGGTGAACTGGTGCCCGGAGTGCGCCACCGTGCTGGCCAACGAGCAGGTGGTCGACGGTTGTTGCTGGCGGCACGAAGACACCATCGTCGAGCAGCGCGACCTGGAGCAGTGGTTCTTCCGCATCACCGTCTACGCCGACGAACTGCTCGCCGGGCTGGACAAGCTCGAAGGCTGGCCGGAAAAAGTGCGCACCATGCAGCGCAACTGGATCGGCCGCAGCGAAGGAACGGAAGTCGACTTCTTTCTGTATGAGGACGGAATTAGCGCGAAATGCGGAGACGGGTACGAAAAATCAGTACCGGCAGGCCAGCGCATTCGCGTGTTCACCACTCGTGTTGACACGATCTTCGGCGCGACTAGCGTGCAACTGGCGCCGCAGCATGCGCTGGTGGCGGCCTTCACGGCGGCTGATGCGAGGCTGAAAGCGCAGGTCGACGAAATGATCGACCAGCAGAAGAAGGCGCGCGAAGCCGGCGATCTGGGCGCAATCGAGAAGCACGGAGTTCCAACCGGCCGCTTTGCCGTGAATCCTTACAACGCCCAACGCGTGCCGATATGGGTAGCCAACTATATCCTCGCCGACTACGGCACCGGCGCCATCATGAGCGTCCCAGGGCACGATGAACGCGACTTCGAGTTCGCAACAAAATATGGCCTGCCCATTGTCGAAGTCATCCGGCCCGCAGGCCAGAACGCGCCTGCCGAGCTGCCCTTCGTGTCGGAAGACGGGGTGCTCGTCAACTCCGGAGATTATGACGGCCTAAGCTGTTTGCAGGCGCAGAAACTCCTCCAAGAGACTGCCGCCCGGCAGGGCTTCGGCGAAGCGACCGTCACATATCGCTTGAAGGATTGGGGTGTGAGCCGCCAGCGTTATTGGGGCACGCCGATTCCAATGCTTTATTGTCTGTCCAACTGCGACGGCGACGGCCTCGTTCCGGTCCCCGACGAGCAGTTGCCAGTGCTGCTGCCTGCGCAGGTTGAGATCACACAGCAGGGTGGCTCGCCTCTCGGCCGTGTGCCGGAGTTTGTGAATACCACTTGTCCCAAATGCGGCGGGCCGGCGCGGCGCGAGACCGACACCATGGACACGTTCGTCGATTCGAGCTGGTACTTCTACCGCTATACCGACGCGAAGAATGCGAACGCTCCGTTCGATCCCAAGGTGGCGCAATACTGGTTTCCCATCGATCAGTACATCGGCGGCGTCGAGCACGCCATTCTGCACCTGATCTACTCGCGCTACTGGACCAAGGTGATGCGCGACCTGGGGCTGATCGTCAACGACGAACCGGTCCAGAGGCTGTTCACCCAGGGCATGGTCATCAAGGATGGCGCAAAGATGTCCAAGTCGAAGGGCAATGTCATCTCGCCCGACGACATGGTGGCCCGTTACGGCGCCGACTCGACACGCATGTACGCGCTCTTCGCCGCGCCGCCGGACCGCGACCTGGATTGGCAGGAAGACGGCGTGGCCGGCGTGAGCCGGTTCTTGGCCCGCGTGTGGCGGCTGGTGACAAAACACGCGGCGGCCGCGCGGGCCGGGCGCGGCCAGAGCGATGCGGTGCTATCCGGTCTCTCGCTCAAGCTGCTCAGAAAGCTGCATCAGACCATCGCCAAAATCACGCTCGATTTCGAAGGCCGCTGGCATTTCAACACTTGCGTGGCCGCCATTATGGAACTTGTCAACGACCTTCAGGCCGCCGACGCACAACTGGCAGCAGGAGAAGTGGCTGCGCAGGCGATTTGGGAGCTGCTGAGTTCGCTGGTGCTGCTTCTGGCGCCGTTTGCGCCCTTTCTGGCTGCGGAGCTATGGGAAGAACTCGGCGGAGACGGCGCGGTATTACGTGCTCCCTGGCCCAAGAGCGACCCTGGACTGGCGAGGGAAGACGAGATCGAAATCCCCGTGCAAATCAACGGGAAGCTGGTGACGCTGGTTCGTGTGGCTGCCGGAGCGGACGCAAAGACAATCGAAGCGGCGGCGCTGGTCGACGAGAAAGTGCAGTCTCGCACCGCAGGCAAAGCGATAACCAAAGTGATTGTCGTACCAGGCCGGGCCGTCAACCTGGTGGTGAAGTAAAGTGGCCGCGCCTTTGCGCGGAACCCAGTCGCTGGTCGGCCACATGGGCTGGGTAATCGGCCGCCCTTCGCTGACCGCGATCGAGGTCGCCTGGCGATGGCTCTTTGGGATTCCACTGCTCCTGATCTGCTGGGCGCAGTGGCTGCGCATTCTTGCGGCCTTCCCGCTGGAGTCTTCGGGGTTCAATTCGCTTGACGCCCAAAACCCTTGGGTTGCGGTTGTGCAACTTGCCAATGTGTGGACGTACTACGAGCCGCCCGTAATCGCGGTGTTGCGTTGGCTCTTGCCGGTGGCCGCGCTGGCCTGGGTGGTGATCTCCGGGGTCGGCCGGAATCTGGTTCTGATGCGCATGGAGTCGCGCCTGCCCTTCCGGCCTGTCGAGATGATTGCGTTGCAGGCGGCATGGCTGGTCCTGATGGGGGCTACCTTCTGGGGGTGGTACCGCAGTATGCAATGGGCTGCGGCAGCCCACATCTCCGCCGAGGGCGAGCCGGACCTGATTGGCTTTGCGATCTGGGCGATTGTCTTGTCGCTCGCGTTCTTTACGGCCTGGGCGCTGCTGAGCTGGGCGCTCTCGATTGCGCCGCTGCTGATGCTGTTGGAGCGGCGCTCCACGCTTTCTTCACTCGGTCAGAGCCTGAGGCTGGGGAAGGCGTTCACCGGCAAGCTGACGGAGATCAATCTGGTAATGGGCATCGTTCAGTTGGCGCTCATTGTGCTGGCGATGGTCTTCTCGGCGGCGCCGCTGCCCTTCAGCGACGAACTCGGACCCAGCGCCATGCATTTGGTGTGGGCTGCGTCTACGGTTTTCTATCTCGTCGCCAACGACTTCTTTCAAATTGTGCGGCTCAAGGGTTTTGTGGAGTTCTGGAAGATCTACCGCGGAGCGGCCGCCGTATGAACTTCCGGGAAGCTACTTTACTGCGGCGCTGTGCGCAGCTTCTTCTTGCAGGTATGCCGCGCTGAGCGTGCCTCTCTTCGTCGCCACCGGCAACAATGTGGGATAGAACTGCACGAAGGTCGTGTCGACCGCAGCATGCGTTGCGTGGCAACTGTAGCAAGGCGCACTCTATGGAATCAGCGTCCCGTTTCCTCCCGGCGAATCAAACGAGAAAAACGCCCACTTGCCAGGGAACTAGCCCTCATCCTTTACATGAACTTCAAAGTCCATCACCCCGCCGCTTTGATAATGCCCGCTCTCGTTGATCGAGCCTTTGCTGTTCGCCCCTCTTGCCTCTAAGACGATGACCGTCTTGTCAGGCCATGTTCCCGACTCGAGAAAGCTTCGGTAGGCTTCGGGATTGACGAAGACGTTGTCGAACATCGCGTGGCCCTGCACTTCGGAGGTCATAGGAATATAGTTCATGCCGATGCCCGACGTGAGAAATATCCACTCACGATAGTTTGTTGGCGGCAACATTTTCCCGTCTTTGTCGTACACGGGGGCTGCGGCTGACGAGGCGAACACGGTTTTCCTCGGGTGGAATGCGCAAGGAACCAGAATAGCGGCAGCAACCAGGCATAATCCGGCCAGGATGGCGTGGGTTTTGGGGAACATGAGACCTCCTAGGCAGCAGAATACGGTTGGCCGCACTCGAATGTTCCCACAGCCGCGAGCAGGAGGGCCTCAGGCTAGAACAGCTTCAAGCGAATGATGAGGTACTTCTTCGGATCGTCGCGGATGCTCTTTACCAATTGCTGAGTTTGGTCCAGGGCCTGGTCCGCATGATCGTAGAGCGTGCGATTCTGCAACAGTTGGCCCAACGTGCCCTTGCCCTCATCCACGCCTTTCAGAATCGAGTCGAGGCGCGTAACCGTGTCGTCGAGTTTCTGCGCAAATGCCGGATCCTTGGCTATCTTGCCGAGCGCGCCTTTTCCGGCGTTGACCTCGGAGATCAGTTGATTAGCGTTGCTGACGGCTGTGTTCAGGTTGTTATAGAGCGTGTCGTCCTTGAGCAGCTTGCCGGCGCTGCCCTTGCCGGCGTTGAGGTCGGCGCTGATCTTGTCGAGATTATCGATTGCCGAGTTGGCGCGCGTGTAAAGCGTGTCGTCGTTGATCAGCTTGCCCAGCGAACCGTTGCCCCCAGAGATCGCGGAAGTAATCGTCTGGAGGTCGTCGGTAATGATGTTGAATTTCTTGGCCATGACGGGGTCATTGATGAGCTGACCCACTGTGCCCTTCTTGCTGTTGAGCGAATCCGCCAGGGTTTCAATCTTGCGCGTGAGCGCCTGGATCTCCTGGATGGAGACCTCGCTGGTGCGGATGACGTCCTGAATGCTGGGCGAGCCCCCGGCCTTCAGTTCCGCGTTGTTCTCCGGAGGAGGCCCGGAGGCGAGAGTCGAGTCGATATCGACGTAACTGTCGCCCAGGACGCCGGCCTGGGCGATGGTGGCCGTGGAATCGGTGTGCAGGTCGCGCTGGAATTCGCGGCCCATTCGCATGGTGACTTCTACTGGGGTGGGGTTGCGATTGGGGACTACGCGGACACGGATCACGTTGCCGATCGTGACCCCTTCCAGCGTTACCGGGGCGCCATTCTTGACCCCGGCCGCATTCTCGAAGTAGCAGCGCAGAGTGATCTGCTTGGCAAACAGCCCGCCTGTGGATCCGGACATGAGAAAAATCAGCCCGATCAGCACGGCCGTGGCCGCCAGGACAAGCGCTCCCACCCTAAGTTGCGACCACTCAATCTCTTTGCGGCTTGGCACGAAACTCCTCTAGCTGAATGGATGCAGTAGACGCCTTGAGGATACCAGAAGAGGCCGGATTAGTTGCCATCTTCCAGGACGACGCTGGCGGCCGCCAGTTCAGCGGTGTGAGTCAGGGAGAGGGCGGCCCTGGCACAGCCTATGCGGGAAGCAATCTGGGCGGCGCGCCCGCGGAATCGGAGGTCGGGCCTTCCGCCCGGCTTGCGCACGACCTCAATCTCCAGCCAGCTGACGCCAAAGCTGATACCGGTTCCCAGAGCCTTGGCCCCCGCCTCCTTGGCGGCGAAGCGGGCGGCAAAACTCTCGGCGGAGTTGCGCTTGCGCAGGCAATAGGCCTGCTCTTCTCCGGTAAAGACACGGTCGAGAAAGCGCCTTCCATAGCGATCCATCGAGTGCTGGATGCGCCGGATCTCAACCATATCGATTCCTGAGCCAACGATCATGTTATTTACCAAGCTACAACACTCCGCGCTTGCTGCGCCTGCGGCAGGTCCGGTTTGCCGTTTCCAGTGCGGGGAGCGGATATCGATGGGGCCGGTCGCGGCCGGCCTCCAATTACCGCAGAAACAAAACGCCGCCCCTTTGAAGCCGTGGCTGTGTCAAAGCCGGTCAAGCGCCGTGCAACTCCCGAACAGACTCTCCTCGGTTCCGTTCGCCTCCGATAAGCCTCGTGTGAGGCTGAGAATGCTTGAGCGGGACGCAGGGCAGACGATGAGCATTCCGTGGGCGATGCAGATGAAGGCCGTCTCCATCGAGGAACCGGGGCGATTGGTCCAAACCCTCACCGGCGCAATTCTAGGCTGTGGCGGCTGGGTGCTGAGCCGCGGCGCCAACGATAGCGGAACGATAAACATGTTGTTCGAGTTCGAACGTCAGGCATGCGTCGATATTTACAGCGTGCTGATCGCGGTGGGCCTGGAACTGAGCCAGAGCGGGCATATCCGATTCACGGAACTCTGCCAATGCACACGCAGCAGCACACTGGATTGCGGTGCGGACATCGCCAGCATCGACCTGGAGATCCAGACATTTCCGGTGGAGACGTTGGGCGGCGTTTACGCTCCCAGGAACGTGTGAGGGGAAGATGGCTGGCGCCCCATCCATTCCGCGCTCTTGAACGAATGGCTGGATAGAGAGCCCTTCTCTTCGATCGAAGCCGGTAAAAGGCTAGAAGCCAAGCTCGAAGCCGGCAACCGGATTATCCAGCCTCCACCAGCCCATAGCGGCGTTGCCACGACTCCTTGAGCCGCGCCCAAACCCGCGTGCGCTCGGCTTCTGTGAGTTCTGCGTCCGGATGGTTCGCCAACCGGGTCGCCTCCTGCTTGGCCAGCTCCAGCAGTTTCCGGTCGCGCACCAGGCTGGCTACGCGAAAGTCGGGCAGCCCGGCCTGGCGTGTCCCAAAGAACTCGCCTGGACCGCGCAGTGTCAGGTCCAGCTCCGCGAGCTCGAATCCGTCCTGTGTGCGAACCATGGCGTTCAGCCGCTCCTCGGCCAGTGGAGAGACACGGGGGCCGGTTATCAGGATGCAGAAGCTCTTGGCCGCTCCACGGCCCACGCGGCCGCGCAACTGGTGCAACTGGGCCAGACCGAACCGCTCCGCGTGCTCGATCACCATGACGGTGGCGTTGGGCACGTCTACCCCGACTTCAATTACGGTAGTGGCCACAAGTACGTCGATCTCACCGCGCTGAAAGCGGCGCATGACGATCTCCTTCTCATCGGCGTCGAGCCGCCCATGCAACAGCCCCACACGCATGCCGGCCAGCGGTCCCGCGCGCAGCTTCTCGTGCATCTCCACGGCCGATTTCAGGCCCGATTTTGCGCCGGGATTCGCTTCCCGGGCAGCTTTCGGAAAGAGGTCCGCAGTCTTGCCCTTTTTAACGGCCTTCCGCGGTTCTGGCGGCTCGATCTCCGCCTCCGGATCGTGCGAGAAGTCCAGCTCCGGCTGGTCGTCCATTGTCCCTTCGATGACCGGGTAGACGATGTACGCCTGGCGCTTCAGCGCCACCTGCTTGCGCACAAACTCCCACACCTCTTCGGACCGTTCGCCGGAGACGCGGCGAGTGACGATCGGAGTGCGGCCTGGCGGCAGCTCGTCCAGTACGCTCAGGTCGAGGTCGCCGTAGAGCGAGAGGGCCAGAGTGCGCGGTATGGGCGTTGCGGTCATCACCAGTACGTCGGGCTCCGGCCCCGCGGTTCCATCCGGGCGCGGCTTCTTCATCAGCTTGAACCGCTGCAGCACGCCGAAACGGTGCTGCTCGTCCACTACAACCAGTCCCAGCCGGTCGAACTCCACCTTCTCCTCAATCAGAGCATGGGTGCCGATCACCAGTTGCGCCTCGCCTCGGTTGATGAGCCCGCGAGTGTGCCGCTTGCGTTCCTCGTCCAGCGACCCGGTCAGGAGCACGATCCGCGGCTTGCGCGAAGAGCGCTCCAGTAGCTTGCGCGCGGCCAGGAAATGCTGTGTTGCCAGAATCTCTGTGGGCGCCATCAGCGCCGCCTGGTAGCCGTTTTCCATGGCGACCAGCATGGCTTGAAACGCGACAATCGTCTTGCCCGAACCCACGTCGCCCTGCAGCAGCCGCCGCATCGGGCTTGGCGCGCGCATGTCGGTCACAATCTCGCCCAATGCCCGCTTCTGAGCCGCCGTCGGGTGGAAGGGCAGCACTTCGCGAATCGCCTCGCGCACCTTGTCGGTAGTAGCGAAACCAATACCCGCCCGCTCCCGCATGCGGCGCCGCTTGAGTTCCAACCCAAGCTCCAGGAAGAACAGCTCCTCGAAGATCAGTCGCCTGTGGGCCGGCGTTGCCGAGCTCTGCAGTTGGACGAACGGAGTTCCTTCCGGCGGAAAATGGACATCGCGCAGGGCCGTTTCACGGTCCGGCATGTCGAGCCGCTCCAGGATTGCGCGCGGCAGGCACTCCGGCACAGCGCCGCGCAGGGACTCGAGCAGGTTGAAGATGACTTTTCGCTGCCAGCGGGACGCCAGGCGGCTGCCGCCCAGCGATTCGTAGACCGGCGTGATGCGCCCCACTTCAAGCAGTCGCGTTTCGGCATCGTCGCTGGCGTCGGGCAGCACTTCAAACTGCGGCTGGATCATCTTCAGGTTGCTGCTCGACCGCGAGGGCTCGACCTTTCCGAAGACGGCCACGGTCTGTCCGGCATGGAACTTCCCGTTCAGGTAGGTCCCGTTGAACCAGATGCACTTGAGCGCGTGGCGTCCCTGACCCACGGAAAGCTCGAAGATCGGCGCTCGCCGGGTTTGCAGAAGCATCGATCCCCGCACCTCGGCGATCACGCTGGCCATCTCGCCCGGCTTCAGCTCGTCCAGGCTGCGCGGATTCTGTCGGTCCTCATAGCGGAAGGGCAGGTGGTAAAGCAAGTCCTCGGCAGTCAGGATGCTCTTGGCCTTGAGCATCTCCGCCACCTTCGGACCCACGCCTTTCACATACATAACCGGGGTGTCGAGGGCGGGCACATCTTGGATGTTACAACCGGGCGGCCGGGTGCCCCATTCTCGCAGTCCGCCGCGGCGGATTCTTGCCGCTAGCTAAGCCGCATTCGGCTCGTAGACGCGCACCTCGGCTTCAATGGTCTTGGCCAGGGCGAGTTTGGCTTTGGTGAGGTCGTGCATTTGCTGGAGGTTGAGCCAGAACTCCGGACTGGTGTCGAAGAAGCGGGCCAGGCGCAGGGCCGTGTCGGGGGTGATGGCGCGTTTGCCGCGAACAATTTCACCGATCCGCGTCGACGGCACGCGAATGTTCATTGCCAGCCGGTTCTGGCTCAGGCCCAGCGGCTTCAGGAACTCTTCCGCCAGCATCTCTCCCGGCGAGGTGGTCACATACTGGTAGTTCCATCCATGGACGGGACGCTGCAGGGGTATACTATTTCTGCCCTTTCCGTTCCCGGTGGTAGTCGACGATTTCAACGTCATAAGCGCCGTCCTCCTTCCATACAAAGCAAATGCGAAATTGATCGTTGATGCGAATACTGTATTGACCTCGTCTGCTTCCCTTTAACGGCTCCAACATGTTTCCGGGAGGGTCACGGAGGTCTTCAAGACGGGAGGCCGCGTCCATCCGATTGAGCTTCCGCCGGGCTACGCTTTCAATGCCGCGCCACCGCCGGTTTGTGCCAACCTGGGCCAGTTCCGCCGTGTCGCGGTCTTTGAAGCTCCGGATCACAGAAGTAGGATAGGCTGCGGCGCGTTCAACGTCAAGCAGTTTACCTGGCCCTGCCCAAGGCGGGGCGGTGCATGTTTGCATGCGTCTCAACACGAGCGCCCCGAAGGGACCGACATGCACGAACTCAATCGCAGGAGTTTTTTGAGAGCGGCCGGAGTTGCCTCTGCAACCATCGTGCTGGGCACAAGGACCCACGCGCTGGTCGCACTGCAGACCGAGCCTTGCTTCGGTCGCACGCGGGCGGCCTTTGCTACACTTCTCTCTAGACCGTTCCCCTGGTTTGTCCATGGCCAAACCGCAGGAAGAAAGCGGCGGGAGAATCCATGCCAGTTGTCGAGCTCTCGGGAGTCACCAAAGCCTACGAGACCAAGATAGCCGTAAACAACCTGAGCCTCTCGATCGATGCCGGTCAGATGTTTGGCCTACTTGGGCCGAATGGGGCAGGCAAGACCAGTTCCATTCGCATGATGATGGGCATCACCATTCCCGACTCGGGCCGGATCAGCCTATTTGGTAAGCCCTTCGAGCGGTCGAGCCTCGATCGCGTCGGCTATCTCCCCGAGGAGCGCGGCCTCTACAGGAAGATGAAAGTCATCGAGCAACTGGTCTTCTTCGGCCGGCTGCACGGCTTGACGGACAGCGACGCACGCAGTCGTTCCAGGGCTTGGGCAGAACGCATGGAGATCGCCGAGGCGCTCAACAAGAAAACCGAAGAGCTCTCCAAGGGCATGCAACAGAAGATCCAGTTCATCTCCTGCTTGCTCCATAAGCCCGGCCTGATCGTCATGGATGAGCCGTTTAGCGGCCTCGATCCCGTGAATGCGGTGCTGGTGGAGCGCACGCTGCTGGATCTAAAAGACCAGGGGAATGCAATCCTCTTTTCAACGCATCGCATGGACCAGGTAGAGAAGCTTTGCGACTCCATCTGCCTCATCAATAATGGCGAGGCCGTCCTGGAGGGCAAGGTGCGCGAGATCAAAAGCCGTTACGAGCGCAACCATGTGATCGTCGAGTTCGAAGGCGACTCCGCATTTCTCGAAAGCGAGGAGATCGCCGCAGCCAAGAACTTCTCCGGCCATGCCGAGATCGAGCTCAAGCCTCACGGCAACGCGCAGAGACTGCTGCACGAAGCCGCTGCCATGGCAACCATCTACCGCTTCGAACTGGTCGAGCCTTCGCTTGAAGAGATCTTCATTCAGACAGTGGGAGGCAAGGCCGATGCATAACGTGCTGCTGATTGCAAAACGCGAGTACCTGGAGCAGATCAAAGGCCGCGCATTCAAGATCTCGACGATTGCCCTGCCACTTTTGATTGCCGCATTGCTGGCGTTCAGCTACTACATGGGCCACAGGGCCAACGCCGGCAGGCACATCGCCATCGTGGCCGACGACGCTTTCCTCGCCAACCAGGTTCGGCAGCAAATGCTCGAAGACAAAGCCGCCCGGTACGTGGTGGATGTAACGGCTCCGGCCAGCGGCGCGCAGCGCGACGAGTTGCAAAAACTTGTGCGCGCCAAGGCGATCGACGGTGTTCTTGCCATCGATTCTTCCGATCCCAAGAAGATCGCGGCTACCTTCACCTCGCTCTCCGCCGGAGGGGGCAACCAGTTCGGGGGTTTGCAGAGCGCGTTGAATCGTGGGGTCATCAACGAGCGGATGATCGCGAAGGGCATGACCCAGGCCGAGGCCGATACGATGCTGGCCAGGGTTTCCATGGAGGCTTTGCAACTGGATAAGGACGGAAAGGTCGGCAAGAGCAACGGTGGCGTAACCGTTCTCAAAGCTACTCTCATGCTGATCATGCTCTCTGTTCCCATCATGCTTTACGGGCTCGACGTGGCTCGGGCAATCATCGAAGAGAAGACCTCGCGTATCTTCGAGGTGATGCTGGCGGTGGTCAAACCCAGCGATCTTCTCGCCGGCAAGCTGCTGGGGGTAGGCGGCGTCGGCATCACTCAGATTGCCATCTGGGTTGCGGGGGCCACGGTGTTCATGGGCACCGCGCTGGCCGCCTCGCTGCTTACCGGCGACATCGCCATCCAGTTCTCCTGGGCCGAGGGCATCTTCTTCCCGGTCTATTTTGTATTGGGATTCGCTCTCTTCAGCGCGATTTTTTCGGGTCTGGCGGCTACCTGCGAAACCGCGCAGGATCTGCAGAAGTTCATGTGGGTGGCAATCGTTCCGCTCTACACCAGCATGGGATTTCTTCCGGTGATGATCAACGACCCCAACTCGGCCTGGAGCATCGCGGCAACGCTTTTCCCGCTTACTTCGCCCTATACCATGATCTCGCGCATGGGCATGGCTCCGGTTCCTTTCTGGCAGATCGCCCTCTCGGTCATCCTGCTGGTACTCGCGATTTGGGGCGTGCTCTGGTTTTCGTCGCGCCTCTACCGCGTGGGCATTTTGATGTACGGCAAGCGCGCCACTCTGCCCGAGATACTGCGCTGGGTCCGCTACTCGTAATCCGTCTCGGCCAACTCCACCAACTCCGCTAGAATCGTCTGAGTGACCACCGCTCCCACTCCCAGATTCACCCTCTCCCAGCGTCTTGTGCTGGCCGTGGTCCCGCGCCTGGTCTGGGCGCTGTTTTCCGTCGTTGGCCTCACCTGGCGCTTCGAAGCAATAGCAGAAGAAGGCGTAACGCCGCTCTTGTTCGGCGCAGGCGCGGGCGCGCGCATCTTCTGCTTCTGGCACCAGTGCGTTTTGCCATGCACAGTTTATTTCCGCCGCACCCACGCGACCATCCTTATCAGCCAGAGCTTCGACGGCGAGCTGATCACGCGCGTTCTTGGCCTCTTCGGCTTCCGCGCCGTGCGCGGCTCCAGCTCCCGCGGCGCGCGCGAAGGCCTGCTGGGACTCAAGCAGGTCATCGAAGACGGTGACCCCGCTATCTTTACCGCCGACGGGCCGCGCGGTCCGATTTATCGCACCAAGATGGGCCCCATCAAGCTGGCACAGCTCACTGGCGCAGACATCGGCGCCTTCCACCTGGAACCCGAACACGCCTGGACCATGCGCTCCTGGGACCGCTTCCTGGTGCCGAAACCGTTCACGCGGATCGTCGTCAGTTGGGCGCAGTGGACGCATGTCGCCGCCGATCTCCCAGAAGAGGAGTTTGAGGGCAGGCGCGAAGAGCTGAATGCGGCAATCGAACGCGCGCGGCTGAGGGCGCTGGAGCATTTCAAGAAGCCCGACATCGTGAAGGCGCGGCCATGAGCGGGGCAGCCATGAATGATCTGCTGGTTACCGACTTCGATTTCGATCTGCCCCCGGAACTGATTGCGCAGCAGCCCCCGGCGGAACGCGGAATGAGCCGTATGCTTATTCTCGATCGAGCCACCGGCGCATTGCGGGACGCAAGTTTTTCTGATTTTCCCTCGTTGCTTCGGCCCGGCGACCTGCTGATTCTCAACGACAGCCGCGTGATTCCTGCGCGGCTCTACGCGCACCGCACCCTGGTCCGCGAACGTGAAAAACCTACCGGCCGCATCGAGGTCATGCTTACCGAACCAGCCGGAGAAGACTGTTGGCGAGCCCTCGTCCGGCCGGGCCGGAAGGTCGCCATCGGCGAGCGCCTGGTCTTTCCTGCCTCTACCGGCGAAATCCTGCTCGAAGCCGAAGTCCTCGAACGCGGAAAGTTTGGCGAGCGGTTGCTGCAATTTGCGCCTGTCGACGATTTCTTAGCGGTACTGGACCGCATCGGCCACATGCCGCTGCCTCCCTACATTCGCCGCGACGATGCGGCAGCGGATCGTGACCGCTACCAGACGGTCTTTTCGCGTGAACCTGGCTCAGTTGCTGCGCCCACCGCCGGCCTGCACTTCACCCCCCAGACGTTGGAGGCTCTCGCAGCAAGAGGCGTTGAGATCGCTCGGGTCACTCTCCATGTGGGCCCTGGCACCTTCGCCCCGCTCCGCGTCGAGAGGCTTGACGAGGTAAAACTCCATCGCGAACGGTATACGCTCAGCCAGTCTACCGCCGACGCGGTTAATCGCGCCGTCAAAGAGGGCCGGCGCATCGTAGCCGTCGGCACCACAGTCGTCCGCACCCTCGAAGCCGCTGCGGCGGCCGCCGTCAAGCCAGAGGGCAGGGAACTCAAGCCCCACTCCGGCACAACGGAAATCTTCATCTCCCCCGGCTTCCAGTTCCGCCTCGTGCGCGCCTTGCTCACCAATTTCCACCTGCCTAAATCGAGCCTGCTGATGCTGGTAAGCGCCTTCGCCGGCCGCGAGCAAGTGCTGGCCGCTTACTGGCACGCGGTCCGGCAGAATTACCAATTCTTCAGCTACGGTGACTGCATGTTCATCGCCTGACGTGCTGCCGATATCGTTCCGGATGGAACCGAACAGAGGCGAGCGGAATTCGTGCGCATGCGCCAGTTTTTTCCCTTTCGGGTGTTCATATTTCAACACCTGCCGACTGCAATATCCAGGAGCGAGGAGCCAAAAAACCAGGTGCGAAAGCCGGTGGCTGGCAACTCGTCCCGATCCCCTGGTCCCCTGCTAAACTTTCTTTCGTGACCGACCAAGCCAAACCGCCTGTCTTCCTGCTCGACACCATGGCGTTCATCTTTCGCGCCTACCACGCCATGCAGCGCAGCCGCCCAATGTCTACCCGCGGCGGCCTGCCCACGGCCGCCACCTACGTCTTCGTGAACATGATCAAGAAGCTGCGCCAGGACTTTGCGCCGCGTTACTTTGCCGCCGTCTTTGATCTCAGCGGCGAAGTCTTCCGCGACGAACGCGCCCGCACCATGGGCCCGCTGCGCAAGTGGAACTCGAAGACGCAGAGTTTCGACGAGGTGACCTACGAGGGCTACAAGGCCAATCGCGAAGCCATGCCCGAGGACCTACGCCGCCAGATCCCATACATTCGCCGGGCCTTAGAGGCTCTTCGAATTCCGATTCTTGAGGCGCAGGGCTTTGAAGCCGACGACGTCATCGGCACCCTCGCGCGCCAAGCCGCCGAGCACGCACACGAGGTCTTCATCGTCTCCGGCGACAAGGACATGATGCAGTTGGTTACCCAGCGGGTGAAGGTCCTCAATCCCCAGAAGGACAACCTGGTTCTCGATCCGGCCGGCGTGACGGAGACCCTGGGCGTGCCGCCGGAAAAGGTAGTCGACGTGATGGCGCTGCGCGGCGATGCGGTCGACAACATCCCCGGCGCGCCGGGAATCGGCGACAAGGGGAGCGTCGAGCTCATCAAGGAATTCGGCAGCGTCGAGGCGGTGCTGGACCGGGCCGCCGAGGTCAAGCGCAAGACCTATCGCGAGTCTCTTGAGCAGAATCGCGAAACGGTCCTGCTCTCAAAGGAACTGGTTACCATCGACAGCCACGTACCGCTCGATCTGGATTTGTCGGCAATGGAGACGCAGGCGCCCGATCTCGAAGCCTGCCGCGAGCTCTTTACCGAGCTTGAGTTCACGTCGATGCTCAAGGAACTCGCGCCTTCCGCCACAGCGGATGCCGTCGAATTGTTCGAGGAGCCAAGCGAAGAGCAGGCCGCTTCGTTTTACCGGGCAGCTCAGGCGAATGGCTTTGCCATTGCGCTCGATGCCGCAACCGCCAAGGGAGGAACGGAGACCGAAGACGAACTGCCCCCGGCGCAGTCGCTCCTCGACTTGGCCGAGGCGGAAGAGAAGCGCGTCAGCTTCGCCATCGGCGTCTGCGCGCAGCCGGGCGTGGCGCTTCGTCTGCCGCTGACGCTGGAGCTGCGCAAATTGGTCGAGGATGACGCCGTACAAAAACAAACGCACGACTTGAAGTTAGCCCTCCATCTGCTTGATACAGAATGCGTTACTATGCGAGGCGCAGTGGACGACACGATGCTGCTCTCCTATGCCCTCAATCCGACCCACGCGACGCAGGCTTTGGTCGATGTAGCCGCGCGCCACGGTCAGCCCGCGCCCACCACCCAAGCTGCGGCTGCCGCCGCGGTTCGGGCGCTGGTTCCGGTGCTGCTCGCGGAGGCTCAAAAATCCGGCGTCGAGCGGGTTTACCGGGAGATCGATCTGCCTCTCGCGCCGGTGCTCTACCGAATGGAACAGGTAGGGGTTCGCATCGACGTCGGCGTTCTCGATGGTCTTTCAAGGCGATTCAGCGCTGAGATTGGACGCGTCGGCGAGCGGGTCTTCGAGCTTGCCGGACGCCGCTTCAACATCAACTCTCCCAAGCAACTGGGCGAAGTGCTCTTCACCCACATGGGCTTGGCCGCGCCGCCGAGCCGCGGCAAAGGCAAGAGCCTCTCCACCGCACAGGACGTTCTGGAGAATCTGGCGGAGCACAACGAAGTCCCCCGTCTGGTGCTTGAATATCGCCACCTCGCAAAACTAAAATCGAACTACATCGATGCGCTGCCGTTGCTTGCGGATGCGGACTCCAGAGTGCACACCACTTTTCAGGCTGCCGCTACAGCCACCGGAAGGCTCTCGTCCGTCAATCCGAACCTACAGAACATTCCGACTCGGACGGAGCTGGGACGCGAGATCCGCGCGGCATTTACAGCATCGCCGGGAACGCAACTGCTCTCAGCGGACTACTCGCAGATCGAACTGCGATTGCTGGCGCACTTCAGCGGCGATCCGCTGCTGGTGCGGGCCTATGAGGAGAACATCGATATCCACGCGCTCACCGCGAGCGAAGTCTTCGGAGTGCCCATTGGTTCCATAGACAAAGAAACCCGCAACCGCGCCAAGGCAGTCAACTTCGGCATCGTGTATGGGATATCTCCTTTCGGTCTCGCCACGCAACTGGGTATTCCGCAGGGCGAGGCGAGGGCCTACATCGAGCGCTACTTCACCCGCTATGCAGGCGTGAAGAGGTTCATCGACGTAACGCTGGAGCAGGTGCGGCGCGAGGGCAGCGTGCGCACGCTGTTTGGGAGGATGCGGCCCATTCCCGACATGGGAAGCCGCAATCCGAATCAGCGCGGATTCGCCGAACGGACCGCCATCAATACTCCCTTACAAGGCACTGCGGCCGATCTGATCAAACTGGCGATGATTTCGATCGATCATCAGCTGACAGAGCGCAACCTGAAGACGCGCATGATCCTCCAGGTTCACGACGAACTGATCTTCGAAGTGCCGTCAGACGAAACGGCTGAAGTGGAGGCGCTGGTCAGGGCGGAGATGGAAGGCGTTATTCAGCTCAAGGTCCCGCTGGTGGCGGACCTCGGTTTCGGCCCCAACTGGCGCGATCTCAAGTGACGTTCGCAGCGAGCCCACGAAAAGGTTGCTAAGGATTAGCCTGAGCGACGAGCCATTGTCTCAGGTTCGGCTCCTGGAGCGAGCGGAACTCGATGCAGCCATTGATGCGTTCGATGGCGTGCTTGAGAGCCTGGTCGGTGGCGGGAACCTTGTGAGCCGCGAAAAAGCTCTGGATGTCGTCGCGCGTCTCGACAGAGCAGAAGCTGGCTGTGGAACCGACCAGGTAGCCGCCCATCGCTGTGGTCAGCTGGGCTTGAACCCTATCCCAGTTGGCCTTGATGTAACTCCACGTCAGGTCCCGCGTCGCATCGATCTGGAGACCGATGCTGAACTGGATGGCGGCGTCCTGATTGCGGACCCTGCCGGAGACGGCGTAGTCAAGTGCACGTTTGACGAGAGCCGGGTCCTCAAACTGGGCCAGCAGGCGAAGTGCGCCTACCTGGAAGTCCGGGTTGGTCGATGTCTCATACACATTCTGCAATTTGTCGAACAATCCGGCGTTGCCGTTGCGGGCGGCAATTGCGAGAGCGGTCTGGCCAAGAGCCGGATCCACCGAAGCCGGATCGGCCAGGTATTTCTCAGCGATCTGTTCCGCCTGGGCCAACACCGCGGGGTCCTTGCCGTAGCAGCCCAGAACGATAAGAAGCTTGGCGCGAAGCTGGCGCGTATTCGGCGTGTCAGTAGGCGAGGGAGGACCGAGCTTTGCAAGCTGAGGCCCAAAGTTGCGGCGAATCCAGGCGCCGAGCTCGGCCTTCTCTTCGGGGGTAGCGGCCACCCGCTCCAATGTTGCATCGACACCGCCAAGGGCGTTTGAAATGACTTCGGCATTGGAGTCGTCTTTGAGTGCCGAAGCAAGGTTGAGAAAGTCACCGACAGTCGCTTTGTTGGAACGTACCTGGGCCCACTCATCGCTGGTGAGGCTGATGCGCTCGGTGGGTGTGAGGAACACCTCCGCATTGCCGGCCAGGTTGTTATAGACGCTGGGCGGATAAGCGCTGCGATAGTAGCCTTTGCCGCCGGCGTTGGCGAAGAAGAGACCGGGATAGGGAGGCGTCTTCAGAGTTGTGCCATTCGGCGCGAGGACCTGGCAATCCTGCTTGTCTGGGCCCGTCTTTATGCAGATGGGGATGGTCCACTTTTGCGCGGAATCGGGCTGAATGGAGGGGCTCAGGAAAAAGCGCTTCTGCGAAACGGCTACCATTCCCGTAGCCGGCTGGCCGAATGTGATGAGAGGCACTCCGGGTTGGGAGACGAGCGACTCCATGATCTTGTCGACCGGTTTGTGGCTCGTCGCGGTTTGAGCACTCCAGAAGTCCTCGGCGGTCGCATTCGAATAGAGGTGAGCCGCGAGATACGCGTGCACGCCCTTCCGGAAGGTCTCGGTCCCGAGGTAGCTCTCGACTGCCAGCAGAACATCGCTGGCCTTGCCGTATGCGATCCCGTCGAACATCTGTTTGATCTCGTCCGGATTATCGACCTTGGCGCGGATGGCCCGCGTCGTGGGCTGGGCGTCGAGGTCAAGGGTGTCGCTTTCGCTGCCGATCACGCTCTGGTCGACGTTCCATTCAGGGTGCATTGCGGCCACGGCCTTGTTCTCCATCCATGTGGCGAAGCCTTCATTGAGCCAGAGATTATCCCACCACTGCATGGTCACCAGATCCCCGACCCACTGGTGCGCCATCTCATGGGCGATAACCACCGAAACGTTTTTCTTTGCTTCGTCGGATGCGGTTTTGGGATCGATGAGCAGTTCTGTTTCCCGGTAGGTGATGGCGCCGAAGTTCTCCATGGCCCCTTCATAAAGATCGGGAAGCGCGATCAGATCGAGCTTCTTGAGCGGATAAGGAATGCCGAAGTAGTCGTTGTAGTAATGGAGGACGTATCTGGCAACATCGACCGCATAAGGAGTCAGCGCGAGCTTGTCGGGTGTCGCGCAGACGCGGATTGCCACGCCGTCCTGCTCACCGAGGGTGCACTGAAAGTCGCCGACCAGGAATGCTACTAGATAGGTTGACATCCTGGGCGTTCGAAGAAACCTGATCGTATTCTTGCCGTCGCCGGGGCCCGGAGTGTCACTGACGATGGGGCCATTGGAGATCGGCGTGTCGGCGGCATCGACCACGAGGGAAATATCGTATGTGGCCTTGAACGCCGGCTCGTCGAAGGATGGGAAGGCGCGGCGTGCGTGGGTGGGTTCGAACTGGGTGACGGCATAATTGCGGCGCGCGGTTTTCGAGAGATAGAAGCCGCGCAGTTCGTTGTTCAGGACGCCCGTGAAAGCGATCGAGAGCGTCGCGTTGCCCGCGGGGATCGGGTCCGGGAAGGTAAAGGTGGCCTGCTCCTTCTCCCTGTCGAGGGTTACGGAGGGTGATTGCTGCTTGCCCGCTGCCGAGACCGTCACGGACTGGAAGGCAAGCTCAGCGGCGTTGAGAGCGATCGACCTGACGGGCGCTTTCACTATCACATCGATGGACTCGACGCCGCTGAAGGTGGCGGCCTTGAGGTCGGGGGTCAGCGTAAGCGTGTAATGTTCCGGTAGAACGGTGTCCGGCAGCCGCTGTGCGCTTGACGTGCCCGATGCGGCCAGCAAGAGTGAAACAGTCGCAGTTGCGGCAAGAAGGTAAGGGCGCAAAGAGAGAGCAGTAAGCCGAGTCTTCATCAAATCTCGGCTTTCTGTGCCCGATCTCTGCCTTTCGGCAGCAGGGAATCCAGCATCAGCAGGCAGGCGCCGGTCACAATCGAGGAGTCTGCCACGTTGAAGTCGGGCCAGTGATAACTGAAGATGTGGACCTCGATGAAGTCAATCACCGAGCCGTAGGCGATGCGGTCGTGGACGTTGCCGAGCGCCCCTGCAAAGACCAGAGCCAAAGCGACGGTAGTGAGCGTAAAGCGGTTGCCGAGCCGGATCATCACGACGAGGACCACGACCGCGGCGAGAAGGGAGAAACCAATCAGGAACCAGCGGACGGTGGCCGGCGAGGCCGAATCCGCGAACATCGAGAAGGCGGCGCCATCGTTGGTCCAGTGCGTGATGCGCAGAACACGAGGAATGATGGGAATTGCTCCGCCCATCGGAACATGTTCGCCGACCCAGGTTTTGGTAAGCCGATCGGTGAGGATTACGAGCGCAGAAATCAAGAGAAGCCAGGGAAGGCGGCGAGGCCGAGTCCAGTTCATTGGGCGGCCTCCGGAAATTGCGGCTGCACGATCTCCGTCCTTGTCATAGCACCGAGCAGCAGCAAACAAAGGCTGGAGACGTTGGCAATGTCGGCGATGTTGAAGTCAGGCCAGTGGTAGCTGAAGATGTGAACCTCAATGAAATCCACTACTGAGCCGTAGGCAATATGGTCGTGGAGGTTGCCCAGCGTGCCGCCTAGTATCAGTGCAAGAGCGACGGACGTGCATGTGACTCTGCAGCCAAGGCGGACCATCACAACAAGTATTCCAAATGCGGCCAGCGAAAGGAGGCCGATCAAGGTCCATTGGACCAGATGGGGAGTGGCGGAATCAGCGAAGAATGAGAAGGACGTGCCATGGTTGGCCACGTGGGTGATGCGGAGGACGGAAGGTATTACAGGAATGGCGCTGCCTAAGCGGATGTGGGCCGCGACCCAGGTCTTGGTGAAGCGGTCGGCAAGCAGGATGAGCGCGGAGAGGCCAAGCAGCCATGGCAGCCGGCGAGGTGGGGCAAAACTCACTGTGCGGCCTCCGCGGGCGGTGCGATGCCCATCTCCTTGAGCGCCGATTGGCAGCGGGTGCAGACATTCTGCCAGATGCCGTAGTCGCCGACCTCGGGCATGAAGTTCCAGCAGCGGGCGCATTTGTGGCCGCTGGCGGGCAGAACTTTAACGCGAAAGCCGCCAGTACGGTCATGCTCTCTCACTGGAGTAGCCGACTCGAAATCAAGTGGTTCGTCGAAGAATCCTGATTCTGACACGTCAATGAACTTCACAGCTGAGACATTGAAAAACTCTTTGGAGTCGGCGTCACTGATTGTTTTGAGAGCATCGGCGTAATGCCCCCAGGCCCTAATTTCGAGTTCGGCCTCAAGTGCTTTCCCGATTTTTTTTGCTTGACGAGCTTCTTCAAGGGATCGCAGAGCTTCATCACGGATTTCAAAAAGGTCTCCCCACTGCTCGATTAGAGGAGCTGCGGCCCAGTTGTAGATCTCCTCCGGCTTCGGAAAGAGCGCCAGGTGAACGCTGGCTACTCGCCCCTCGACAAGAGGCAGATACTCCCACACCTCGTCGGACGTGAAGCTGAGAATCGGCGCAACCAGCCGTACCAGCGCCTCGGTGATCTTCCATAGAACGGTCTGTGCGGATCGTCGTTCGCGGCTGGTGGGCGCAAAAGTGTACATGCGGTCCTTGAGCACGTCGAGATAGAAGGCGCTCAGATCGACAATCGCGAACTCGTTCACCGCCTGGTATACCCGATGGAACTCGAAGCCCGCATACCAGCCAAGGATCTTCTCCGTCAGTTCGCGGGTGCGGGCGAGCATGTAACGGTCGAGCGGCAGCAACTCAGCCTCAGGCACGCGGTCACGCGCGGGGTTGAAGCCGTTGAGATTGCCGAGCAGGAAGCGGAAGGTATTGCGCAGCTTGCGGTAGAGATCGGCGCAGCGCTGCATCAGGTTCTCGCTGGCCGCCATGTCTTCGCGGAAGTCGACCGAGGCCACCCAGAGACGGACGATCTCGCCACCCATGCGGTTCGCAATATCCACCGGATCGACGCCGTTGCCGAGCGACTTGGACATGGCGCGGCCCTGCTCGTCGAGCGTCCAGCCGGCGGTGGCCACGTGCGAGTATGGAGCGCGCCCGCGTAGCGCCACCGAGGTGAGAAGGGAAGAGTGGAACCACCCGCGATGCTGGTCGCCGCCCTCAAGATAAAGGCACTCCGGGCGCTTCGCGCCGCGCTCGTTTTGGAATGCTGTGTAAATGGGTTTGAGGTCGGGATCGGACTCGCACACGGCAAACCAACTGGTTCCCGAGTCAAACCACACGTCGAGAATGTCGGTTTCCTTACGGAATATTTTGTCCCCGCAATGCGTACAGGCGGCGTCCTTCGGGAGCAGGGTTGCGACGTCGGTGGTGTGCCAGGCCTCAGCGCCCTCGCGATCGAAGAGATCGACGATCTTCCGATTCAGTGTGGGGTCGAGGATGGGCTTCTGACATTCTTCGCAGAGAAAGACGGCGATGGGCACGCCCCAGATGCGCTGCCGGCTGATACACCAGTCGGGCCGCGTGGCGATCATGTTGGTGATGCGTTCCTTGCCCCAGCCGGGGTCCCAGACAACCTTGTCGATCTCTTCGATCGCCAGTTGGCGGAAGGTCGTCTCGCTGCCGTCCGCGCGCTTCACCTCTGTATCGAGGCCGATGAACCACTGCTCGGTGGCGCGGAAGATGACCGGATGGTGGCAGCGCCAGCAGTGAGGGTAGGAGTGCTCCAAGGGCGCGCCCGCCATCAGCGCGCCGCGTTCTTCCAGCATGGCGACGATCACTGGATTGGCGGCAAAGACCTTCATGCCGTCGAAGGCAGGTGGCGTGGCAAACGGCCAAGCTTCAGGATCGACGTGGATGTGACCCGCGGCATCCACGCGGCAGGTGGAATCAAGATGGTAACGCTGGCCCGTATAGAAGTCGTCGGCTCCGTGGGAGGGTGCGGTATGGACAGCGCCTGTTCCTGTGTCCGCCGTGACGTAGTTGGCCAGTACACCCAGGATGCTCCGCTCCAGGAATGGGTGCTGGAAGGTCACGCGGTCGAGCACTGCGCCCTTGAAGCGCGCGAGCTCGGTCGTAGGTCCGAGCTCGCAGGCAGCAGCTACTCGTTCGGCAAGTTCAGCGGCGACAATGTAAACCGGAGCATCTGCGCCGTCTCTGGCTGCCAGCGCCACATAGTCGAAGTCGGGGTGGAAGGCAACTGCAAGCGACGCTGGTAGCGTCCACGGGGTCGTGGTCCAGATGATGGTGGACACGTTGCGGCCTGCAAGCACGGGAGCGATGGCCGCGGGATCTGAGGTGAGCCGGTAGCGCACATAGACCGAGGGGCTGGTGTGCATCTCGTACTCGACCTCCGCCTCGGCAAGCGCGGTACGGTCATGGATGCACCAGTAAACAGGCTTCAGGCCGCGGTAGACGAAACCCTTCTCCAGAAAGCCGTAGAACGCTTCGAGAGTCCGTGCCTCGTAGTCGCGGGACATGGTCCGGTAGGGATTCTCCCAGCGGCCCAGGCAGCCTATCCGCTCAAACTGGGAGGTTTGCAGGTCGATGTACTTCTGAGCGTATTCGCGGCAGGCTTCCAGAACGGCTGGAACCGGCATCTCCAGCTTTTTGCGGCCCAGCTTTTCATCGACCTTGATCTCGATGGGCAGACCGTGGCAGTCGTAACCGGGCACGTAAGGGGCGTCAAATCCAGCCATGGTCTTGGACTTGACCACAAAGTCCTTGAGACCCTTGTTGAGGGCGTGCCCAAGATGGATGGGGCCGTTGGCGTAGGGCGGCCCGTCGTGGAGCAGGTAGGCCGGCCGGCCTTTACCGGCCTTGCGGATCTCGTCGTAAAGACGGAGAGAGGCCCACCGGGCCAGCCTGAGCGGTTCATTCTGGGGCAGATTGGCCTTCATGGGAAAGGCGGTTTGCGGCAAGGTAAGGGTCGCCTTTAACTCCGGCGCTGGGGGCATCGTGACTCCGTGAATAGTGCGAACTTGTCCAATATCAAGTGTAAATGGTGAATGAAGGAATTTTGGGTAACAAACCGGGTCCACTACTCGTCTATTGTTTATGGGAGCTTTGAACAGGCAGCAATATGAATCCCTGGAGTACAACAGTCCTGAAAATGTAACAATCGCCTCCGAGACAAGGACGGGGGCCGTCAAGCATAATGGTTTGATGGGCGTGGTCGAGCAGAGTCCCCCAAGCGGTCAGGGATGGTCCGCTCAGGCAAGCGCACAAGAGCCGGCAACAACCATGGCAGACGAGATACTTACGCAGGCAGACTCGAGCAGTGAAGCCGCTGCGGTCCTTTCGGATCGCAACGATCTTCTTGATGCCCTGATGGGCAAGACATTTGAGGAAAAGCCCATCTGGTCCAGCCTGTGGGAGAGCATCCAGGATGTTTTCTTTCCGCGTAAGCTGCCGCCGCTTGTCCTCACCTCCACTCCGATCCCTGTGCCCGACCGCATGGCGGTCAAGCCCAATCCGTGGGCCATCGGAATCTCGACTACGGTCAATCTCCTGATCCTGGTCATCGTCCTGTTCTTCTTGGGCAAGAAGATCATCGACACGGTGAACAAGCCTGCGGTGAATCTGACCTCGATCGACGTGGGAGATTTCAACGCGGCAAAAGCGGCCCAAAAGAACGGAGGCGGCGGAGGCGGCGGAGACCGCAGCATCATCGACGCAAGCAAGGGAAAACTGCCGAAGATCGAGAAGGACCCGATCGTTCCCCCGATGGTGCAGACCTTTGACAAGCCCAAGATCGAGATGCCCGCGGCCATCGATGTTCAAAAGGACATCAAGCTGCCTGACAACCCGGATATGCCGACGATCGGTATGAAGAGCGGCGTCAACGTAGTTCTCTCCAACGGGACCGGTTCCGGTGGCGGCATGGGCTCCGGCACAGGCGGTGGTCTGGGCTCTGGAAATGGAATCGGCTACGGACCCGGATCGGGATGGAATACAGGCGGAGGTCTGGCCCAAGTGGGCGGGAGGGTCTCTGCGCCCGTTCCTCTCTTTCAGCCAGAGGCGGAGTTCTCCGACGAGGCTCGGCGGGCAAAGTACCAAGGCGTTTGCCTGGTTGGCCTGATTGTGGATGCCCAGGGGAATCCGCAAAATGTGCATATAGTCACCGCCCTTGGGATGGGTCTGGACGAGAAGGCCATGGAAGCGGTGCGCAAGTACAAGTTCAAGCCTGCAATGAGGGATGGCAAGACGCCGGTGCCCGTCTATGTGCAGGTTCAGGTGAACTTCCGCCTGTATTGAATTCAGATTGAAACTGAAAGCGGGAGCGGGGCCCATAAACGCCTCGCTCTTTGTGTTTCAGGCGCGAAATGCAGCGCATCGGCCGTTTCGCAGATGCTGTCAAGTCGACGATGGCTCGAACGCTGAGGCAGGCCATTCGCACTACTCGGCCGGATTCAGGCATTTTCCGCAGCTTCGAGAGTCGTGTGCTCCTCATCTTGAAGGCCTCAATGGTGGTCCAAATGCAAATGGCCGGCCGCCTGCAGGTGCGCTGTCGCTCAGTCAAAACTAAAGTGCATTGGCAACTCCGCTGATGACCGTCTCTTGATCCCGAACGCCTGTCGGCAAGGGCTGGCACAGGCGGGAGTGCGGCTTCTCTTGCGTGTCCCACTCTCGTGGGATTGAAGCTCGGTCGCTTGTCTCATAGTGTTGTGATCACAATGGCATTCGCAGGCACCGAGTTGTCGGTCCCCGGTTGACTGAGGCTGGAACAGGTTGCGACCAGTGTCCACGATAGACGGCAAGCGTGCGCCAGCTTGCTCCTTTTGTCAGAATTGATTGATTCTGAAGGAGATGGTTGTGAAGAGAGTCAGATCTTTCGCGCTGATTGTTGGCATGGTACTCGTAGGTTATGCAACATTGACTTTTCTGGGCACGACCGCGGCCGGTTCCAAACTACAGGCCGGCCCGAGCAAGGTTATCGAAGATCAGGTTGTCCAGTACAACTCCGCAGTCAGAGCGGGTACAAAAACGGACCGGTGCGTCCAGGCAGGGTTCGTGGCTTCGGCATACTCCCAGGCCAAAGACGAGTCGAACTATGAGGAGTGGCTGCGTATTCGGCGGGACGATTGCAAGGCTGCCGGTTTGGCCCAGTAGTCGATCTGGCGCGAAAAGAAGCACGATCGTCGATCACCCGACAGGAGTGCTGTTTAACGGTTGATAGAAGACTGAGGAACACTCGCACATCTATTGCGGGACTGGCCCGCCGGATGGGGCTACCACATCCCACTTCGCAGCCTTGGAAGTGTGCATAAGCTTATAGGCGGGAATCTATTTAATGCGCAAAGCTATTTAAACAGCCGCTTAAGGCGAAAGAGGCCCCCTCACGGGGGCCTCTTTCGTTGACCTTATCTGAGTGGTGCGCCCGGAGAGATTCGAACTCCCGACCTACTGATTCGTAGTCAGTCGCTCTATCCAGCTGAGCTACGGGCGCACAGACGCGATTCCTGGCTGAACCAATCACAGATTATCAGGGATTGTTCGCAGGCGCAATCGGGAGCGTCAGACCGCGGGCGCCGGCTGCGGCGGCAGTGGAATCAGCGGCAGCTCCTCGGTAATCTCCAGGCCCGAGAGTCGAACAAGCTTTGTGACCGTTGCTCGGGTGAGCCGTGTGGCGTCGAATTCGACGCGCAGTCTCCGTGCCTCGGAGTCGATGCTGACACGGCGGATGCCATAAACGTCGCGGATTCCCGCCAGCGCGAAGGCCACACTCTCTGTGGGCTGCGTTGTGTAGCGATAGATAATCTCCACCGTGGTCATGAGGACATGATACCAAGGCAGGAGTGGCTTGGGGATCACGCGCTTGGTAGGCGTTTGGAGATTCCAGTGTGGCCGCCTCTTCAGATTCCGGAGGCACAAACGAGGCCTCCGTCCGGGTTGTTGGCTCCCATCCTACATAGTATTGAGGAAAGCGCGAATCTCGGGGCTGGACCAGTCCTGGGCTCCGATGAATTTGCTGCGGATGATGCCCTTGCGGTCGATCACGTAGGTTTCAGGCCACATGTCGGTGTGGAAGAGCTTGGCGGCGGATTCAGAGGGATCGCGCACGGTAATCAGGTCGATATGGCGGCGGGCGATGAACCCCGTGTAGGCGTCGGGATCCTCGTCAACGCTCACGGCCAGGATGACCAGGTTGGGCTGGTCGTGATGGAGTTCGAGGAGGGACGGCAGCTCCAGGATGCAAGGCTCGCACCAGGTCGCCCAGAAGTTCAGCAGCACTACCTTGCCGCGGTAGTTGGCCAGGTGGACGGTGCTGGCGCCATCGGAGACGGTGAAGTCGGGGGCCGGCTTGTTGGTCTGTTTGGGATGGGCGCCGCGGTTGCAGGCGGAGGCGAGGGCCAGCGGGATGAGGACGACGATTGTAAGGAAGCGAGGGAGCCGCACATACTTATAATACGGAACGATAGGGCCGGAACGAAAGGGTAGGGAACGATGGCGAAGGATGCTTCCTCAGAGAGCGGCGGGTGGCGCCCCGTGCTTGGCCTCTCCAACGAACCTGAGGGCGCACCCGCCCCGGTGGATTGGCGGGAGTGGGCGGGCAAGACGATTGCGGGCACGGTGTTTGCGCAGCCGGAGCCGGAGCAGTTGATCGAGCTTACGGTGATTGTCCCGGCTCGCGACGAGGAAGATTGTCTGTGCGCGTGCCTGCAATCGTTGGTGAGCCAGTCGGAGGAGATCTTCGAGCTCGGCAAGGACTGGGAGCTGATTGTGGTCGACGATCGCTCCAGCGACCTGACCGCGGAGATAGCGCGCGGCTTTTCCGGAGTGACGGTGATGGAAGCCGGGAAACTGGAGCCCGGATGGACAGGGAAGGCGAATGCCGTCTGGACAGCGGCCAGGCTGGCTCGGGGCCGGTGGCTTCTCTTTACAGATGCGGATACAGTGCACGAGTCCGGCAATCTGCGGCGGGCGGTGCATGAGGCGGAACGGCACAAAGCAGGGATGCTCAGCTATTCGCCGAGGCAGATCGTGCATGGACTTGCGCAGCGCTCGCTCATGCCTCTGGTCTTCTGCGAACTGGCCCTGGCTTACCCGCCCGCAAAAGTCTCCGATTCGAACCAACGCATCGCCGCCGCGAACGGGCAATTTCTCCTGGTCGAGCGCGAGGCTTATCGCAAGCTCGGTGGCCACGCCAGCGTGGCGGACAAGGTGCTCGAAGACGTGGAACTTGCGTATCTGGCCAAACGGCGAAAAGTCGGTTTGCGCTTCCGCTACGCGGACGATGCGGTTGCAACGCAGATGTACAGGACGACGGCGGCGATGATCGAAGGGTGGACGAAGAACCTGGCGCTGCTGTTTGACAACACCCTGGCGCTGTCGATGTGGAGGGCGCTGGATTTTCTGCTTCTCTTCGGGCTGCCTGTTCTGGCGGTCGAATTGTGGAACACCAGGTTTGCGCAACATTCGATCCAGTGGCTGGCCGCCGGCTGGGTGCTGGCCCTGTTGTGGGTGCGGACGCTGGTCCGGTTCTATAGCCGTGCCGCCAAGTCGAACTTTCCGTTCGTGGACTGCGCCCTCACCCCTTTGGGCCTGCCGCTGTTTGTGGTACTGCTCTATCGAAGCTGGTTTCAGCACCGGGTACTGAAGCAAGTAAGCTGGAAGGGGCGGAGCTACAAAGCTTGACAGGCAGCTCCTAGCTTCTTGCCGCAAACAAGAAACAAGAGTCCGATCATGCTGCGATTTTGGCAGTCCAATGAGACGAATTTGAGTCATTTAACAAATGAAGCAAGTCAGCCCCGCTTCGCGGGAGAAGCGAGTCAGCAAGTCAGCGGGCGGCAGGCGACGGCGAGGTTTCATCCCTCGCGGGTCGGCAACGCCGGCGGACGACTAGCAGCTAGAGGCTCAACGGATGAAGCCAATACACGATTTGCAGCATCTCTTAACTGAGGGGTCGAAATGATTTTCTTAACACGGCGTGCGACTTTCTCTGCTTCGCACTACTACTGGAACGAGAGTTGGAATGCGGCCCAGAATGAGCAAGTCTTCGGGCGCTGCGCCAATCGCAATGGACACGGGCATAACTACACGCTGGAGGTCACGATCGCGGGTGAACCTGACCCCGTGACCGGTTTCGTCGTCGATCTGAAGTGGCTGAAGGATGTGATCGAGCAAGAGGTGTTGGCCGCCTACGACCATCGGCATTTGAATCTGGAAGTACCTGAGTTCGCGGAGTCGAAGCTGATTCCAACGACGGAGAATATCGCTATTGCGGCCTGGAAGAGGCTCGAACCGGCGATTGCAGCGGCTGGCGGAGCAAGCCTTGCTTCCGTGCGGATCTATGAGACTCCCGAGATCTTCGCTGAGTACATGGGGGGAGCGTGAAGGCGTACTTCGGCCGGCGCTACACTCTGAGCGCGAGCCATCGGCTGCACGCGGACGCTCTCACGCCGGAAGAGAACCGGGTGGCGTATGGGAAGTGCAATAACCCGCATGGGCACGGACACAACTACGTTGTGGAAGTACTGGTGGGCGGAGAGGTCGATCCCGAGACGGGCATGGTCGTGAATCTCGCGGCGCTCGATGAAGTGGTGCGAAAAAGAGTCCTGGATCGCTTTGACCATACCAACCTCAACCTCGATCCGCTCTTTGCCAATCGCGTGCCGACCACGGAGAATCTATGTAGGGAAGTATTTGGATTGCTGAAAGACGCGATGCCGGCAGGAAAACTTGAGTACGTTCGCGTGGAAGAGACCGAGAACAACTTCTTTGAGTATTACGGCAAGTGAGTTTGAAGGACGTAGACCCACCCCTGTTCCCGAGGGTGAGAGGAAGAGCAAAATGGCGCAACCGATTGCAGTGAGCAAGCCGATTCGAAGTGCAGTGCAGATGGACGAGGGGCTGAGCGCGTTCAGCACGCAGGAGATGTATCGCGAGATAATCAGCCGGCTGGGCGAGGACCCGAGCCGCGACGGATTGGCGGCGACTCCTGCGCGTGTCGAGAAATCGATGGCATTCCTGACCAAGGGCTACGCCGAAGATCCGAGCCGCATCCTGCACGACGCCATGTTCGAGGTCGATTACGACGAGATGGTGATCGTGAAGGACATTGAGATGTTTTCTTTGTGCGAGCACCACATGCTTCCCTTTTTCGGAAAGGTGCACGTGGCCTATATTCCCAAGGGCAAAGTCATCGGGCTTAGCAAGATTCCGCGCCTGGTTGAGGTGTTTGCGCGCCGTCTGCAGGTGCAGGAGCGGCTCACGCGGCAGATTGCCGACGCGATTCAGGAAGCAATTGCCCCCCAGGGTGTCGGCGTGGTCATCGAGGCGCGGCACCTGTGCATGATGATGCGCGGCATCGAGAAGCAGCACTCGTCCACGGTTACGTCGGCAATGGTGGGCTGCTTTCGCCAAAAGGAGACGCGGACGGAGTTCCTGTCGCTGGTGAGGCAGCCTGGGGCGAGCGCATTGTGAGCGCAATACGGGCCTGAGACCATTTGGCGCAGGTGGGCCCCGCTTCACGGTTCCGCGATTGTGAAGCCGCGGTAGGCGCCGAGATAGCGAGTTCTCAGGGTCTGGGCCGCGGCCAGCGCCTGCTTCAGCTTCTTGCTTTCTGTCTGCTCCATCTCTTCGAGTAGCGGGCGGTCTTTTCTTTCATGCAGAACTTCTCTCGCTATCTTCCTGAATTCCTGCCAGTCGTGCCAATCGCCAATCCTAGCCTTGGCTCTTTCCAAAGTGGTTACAAATTTTGGATCGGCGGCGTCCGTCAGTTGCAGGATGTAGCGCAGTTCCTTCACCTTGATGCGGAAGGTATGGAGATTTGCCGTGCTGAACGGGGGCCAGTCGCTCAGATCGTTCATGAGCCGGATTGCGGCATCGGTATGGGGCTTGCGGGTGCCGGCGTACCTTGTCGACCCGGATATTAGGCGTTCTAGGCGCTTCTCGATCTCGATCGAGAACTGCTTCAGGCTATCGCATGCATCCTGTCGCCGTTCGGCGACCGCGTCGACGAGCATGTGTGCGCTCTCGACGCGCATGACCTGCAAATGCTCGAGCAGCCGGGCTGCGGAATCGTTGCGGCAATGGCGGGCAAGGGCCCGAGCTTTGGCGGCCAGCACGTCAAAATCGCGCACTTCTCCCGCTACCTTGCGGAGCGGCTTGAGCACTTTCAAAAGGCGACGCTTGGAGTTTTCCTGGTTGGAAAGCAGCATTCCGGCAATTGCTTCGATGCGGCGAGCGCGCGTGCGGAGGTCGTGCACAAGCTCGATTGGAGGGTCGCCGCGCAGACTCTTCAGTGCTTTCTTCAATTGGCGAACCGGTTTCCGGACGTTGCCGAGTTCCAAATCCATCGTTCATCAGAATAGAAGCCTCTTCAATCGTTTGCATAGGTCAGGTAATCCCGCCAATCCGGTACTCTCCGGTAAGGGCGCAGATTACGCATCGAAATGGCAGTTTCGAGGCCAAAGACGGGCACGTTTGTGCCAAAAAGCGGCCAAAAGCAGGCAAAAAATGGGCAGTTCAGTTTATCGATGAGTAACGGGTGTCAATTTCTATGTTATTCATTGTATGAGCGTTATCTTGAGGTAGGTTATCCTTTTCATACCCCATCGGGGTATAGGGGGGGGTAGGGTGTAGATGCAAATTTGGGCGGGAAAACTGGCCGTGTTCTGCTGAAATCACCGCGGGAGGCTGGAGGAGGTTCATACCCCTATTCTGCTCCAGCTCCCGGTAATCTTCTGCAACACAAAGTAGAGAGGCGCGGGGAGAAAGTACCCCCGGCAAGAGGGGAAGCACTTCCAGCAGAGGTCCCTTCCTGACAGGGAGGGCCGGAATCCGGGCATATCTCCTCGGTCTCTGAAGATGCACTACATTCATATAGGGGATAGGCGCAACTTTGAATGGACTCGTGGTAATCGATAAGCCCGGCGGAATGACCAGTCACGACGTGGTGAACCGGCTGCGGAAGATCACCGGGGAGCGGTCGATTGGACACCTGGGGACGCTGGACCCGATGGCCACGGGGGTTTTGCCGCTGCTGATGGGGAAATATACGCGGCTGGCGCAGTATTTCTCATCCGCTGAAAAGAGCTATGCGGGGGCCATCCGGCTGGGGTTTTCTACGGACACCTACGATGCCGAGGGGCAGGCAGCGGGGCTGGATCTGTGGGCCGAAAGAGGTCCGGCGATCGGGATCGAAGAGGTGCGCGCAGCGGCTGCGCGATTCCTCGGCGAGACGGAACAGTTGCCGCCGCCTTATTCAGCCAAAAAGATCGCAGGAAGGCCCGCCTACAAGCTCGCGCGGGAAGGCAAGACGGTGGAACTGAAGGCCGCCAAAGTCCGTATTGCCGGTCTTGAGATCGTTGCGCTCGAGGGTGCTGAAGCCGAATTCGCGATGAGCATCAGCGCCGGGGGCTACGTGCGGTCGGTGGCGCACGAAATGGGGCAAATCCTGGGCTGCGGGGCGCACTTGAGCCGGTTGCGGCGCACCCAGGCCGGGGCCTTTACGCTCGACGAGGCGCACACCCTGGAGGAGTTGGAAGCTGCGGCCGGAAATATCCAGGCGTTGGAGGCGTTGTGCGTCCATCCGCGCAGTCTGCTGCCGGAGATGCCGTCCGTCACGGGCGACGAGCAGGCGCTTGGACGGTTGCGCAACGGGGCGCAGGCGAACCTGCCGGAGTTCTCGCAGGCCGGGCTTGTCAAGGTCTTTGCGGGACAGAGAGAGCTGGCCGGGATTGCGAAGCGGATAGCGGGAACGCTGTTTCAGCCTGTGGTGGTGATGGGGTGAAAAGGCAGGGAATAGGGATTAGGGAACAGGGAACAGAAAGACAGCCCGGTCGAATTTCAGGCCTTCCCACCCATTCGCCAGAAAGAAGGCGAATGGATGGGGACGGGGCTGGTTTTGCCGGAGTGAGTCACGGAGCTATCTTGCAGGGATGGGGCACGGTACTGGTTTGCCGATTGCTGGTGCTCGTTATTTGTGGAGGAGCGGCTTCAGCGCAGGCAGGAGGGTCCTAGCGATGATCTCGGAGCCTTTGGCAGTGGGGTGAATGCCGTCCTGCTGGATGGCGCCAGGCTGGTGAATCAGATCTTTGTAGATCATGGGGACAAAGGCAACGTGGTGCCGGGCGGCGAGGGTGCGGAATACCTGGTCGAAGGACTGGACGTAGTCCGGGCCGTAGTTTGGAGGCAGCGTGATGCCGGCCAGCAGTATCCGGATGTGCACGGCTTCCAGAGACGTGAGGACCTGGTCGAGGTTGCGGCGGGTCTGATCGAGGGGTAGGCCGCGCAGGCCGTCGTTGCCGCCGAACTCGACAATGACCACCTCCGGATGAAGGCGGAGGATGGAGGGAAGGCTGGCGACGGCGTCCTTGGTGGTTGCTCCGCTGACGCCTTGATTGACGATCCTGTAGTGGTATCCCTGGGCGTCTAGTTGCCTTTGCAGGGCGTCGGGGAAGGACTGACCGTTGGGAAGTCCATAGCCCGCGGTGATGCTGTCTCCGAAGCAGATCAGGGTGTGCGGGTCGATCTGCGGGGCGGCGGCCGCAAGCCGGGATGCCGGGATCAGCAGGCAGATTGAAACGAGAAGAGCGCGGCGAACGTCCACATGGATAGTGTAGCGGACAGTGAACAGTGGACAGTGAACAGTGAAGTGCGACGGACAGTGGACAGTGAACTGTTACGTGCGACGTTGAGGTTTTCGCTATCCCACCCATGCGACGGAAAGAAGTCGCATGGATGGGGCACGGGGCTTCTGTGCAGCGGGAAGCTTGGAAGAGGAACTGTGCTCAGGAGAGTGTCAGAGTGATTGAAGTTCGGGATGCTAAGAAGTGGATTCAGAACGGTGCGCGGCGGGTTGAGATTCTAAAGGGGATCACACTTACAATTCCCGCCGGCCAGTTTGTGGCCATTGTGGGCGCCAGCGGCAGCGGCAAAAGCACGCTGCTTGGATTGCTGGCGGGCCTGGACACGCCGAGTTCGGGCGAGATCTGGCTTGATGGCGCACCGATCCACAATCTTGCCGAGTCGGAGCTGGCGACTGTGCGCGGCCGGAAGATCGGGTTCGTGTTCCAGTCTTACCAGTTGATTCAGACCCTCACGGCTCTCGAAAACGTGCTGCTGCCGTATGAGTTGAACCTGGAGGGCAGTGGCCTGAAGCAGGCGCGGCGATTGCTGGACGAGGTGGGACTGACGGAGCGTATGGATCACTACCCTGTTCAGCTTTCCGGAGGCGAACAGCAGCGGGTGGCGCTGGCGCGGGCGTTCGTTGTGGAGCCGCAGATTGTGATGGCGGACGAGCCGACGGGAAACCTGGACTCAGCGAACGGGCGGCTGGTGCTGGATCTGCTGCTGGAGCGCAACAAGAAGGCGGGGACGACGCTGGTGCTGGTGACGCACGATCCGGAGGTGGCGAGCCGGGCGGACAGGAAGATCGTGCTGAAAGACGGAATGGTTGTAGAAGACACGCTGCCAAATGCCGGGCCATCGGCCGGGGAAGCAGCCCTCCGGGATGGGGAGGCGAATGGCTAAGCGTGCGTTGGGCTGGAGACGGGCTGGAGCGATTGCCTGGCGGGATCTGAAGTCCGCGCCGGGCAAGTTCGGGTTTGTGGTGCTGTCGGTTGCGGTTGGGGTGGCGGCGCTGGTGGGCGTGCGGGGGCTGAGCGACAGCTTTCGGCGGACGCTTTCCGGAGAGGCGCGGTCGCTGATGGCCGGCGATTTGAGCGCGCGGATATATCATCCGCCGACAGCGGAAGATGCGAGGAAGGTTGCGGCGACGCTGAAGACCCAGGGTGGCGGGGCAGGTCCGAATGGGATTCGTTCGACATGGGTAACGGAGACCGTTTCCATGGCGTCGGCGCCGCCGGATCCTGTGCCGCTGCTGGTTTCGCTGAAGGCTGTCGATCCGAGCGAGTATCCCTATTACGGGACGGCCGAGCTGGAACCGTCGATGAGCCTGGAGCAGGCGCTTCGGGGAGACTCGGCCGTGGTGGCGGACGAGTTCCTGATCCGGCTGAATGCGAAGGTGGGCCAGACGCTGCGCTTGGGGGGACGGAACTTCACGATTTCCGCGGTGCTGAAGCACGAGCCGGACCGGATTACAGCGGGCGCGGGGTTAGGACCGCGGGTGATGATCTCGCAGGCGGCACTTGCTCGAACGGGGCTTGTGGCGCCGGGAAGCAGGATCAACGAACGTCTGCTGGTGAAGCTGCCGGAGAAGGCCGCAGCCGGGCGTTCAGCCGATGCGGAGGCGGCGGCCGTGAGGGCGCAACTGGAGACGGCGCTGCCGGATGCGCAGGTGATGGACTTTCGCGAGGGCAATCCGGCGCTGAGCCGGGGTCTGGATAATGCGACGGCAATTCTGAGCTTGATCTGCCTTGTAGCGATGGTTCTAGGGGCTATTGGGGTGGCGATGGCGATGCACGCGCACCTGGAACAGCGGATGGACATGCTGGCGATTCTGAAGGCCATTGGCGCTGGATCGGGCGATCTGCTGCGGATTTTTCTATTGCAGACGCTGGGGCTGGGGCTAGCCGGAGGCGTGATGGGCGTCGCTGCCGGCGTGGGTGTAATGGCCGCGCTTCCTTCGGCGTTCGGAAATCTGCTTCCGATGCACGTTGCGTTGAGTTTTCCCTGGCAGTCGGCGCTGGCGGGGCTGGGCACGGGGCTGTTGACGACGCTGTTGTTCTGTTTGCCGCCGTTGCTGGATGTGCGCGCTGTGAGGCCGGTGCTGGTGCTGCGTAGGCTGGTAGAGTCGGGGCCGGAGGGGATTCGAGGTTGGCTTGGGAAATGGTGGGCACGGCGGCTGCAGTTGGCGATTGCCGCACTCGTGATTGCGGCCCTCGGCGGGATTGCCTGGGCGTTGTCTGATTCCGCAAAGATCGGGTCGTGGTTCGCGGCCATGTTCTCGATCGCTCTCGTGGTTCTTCTAGTGCTGGCGGCGGCGG